>OLOX01000787.1_pt1 | contig 32519 bp, 28 predicted proteins | sample 1672091 | NCBI WGS metagenome assembly OLOX01 (sample SAMEA3136644, study PRJEB25190) | human gut metagenome | reverse complement strand
CCGGAGCCGGACGCCCCGCCAGCGCGCAGAGCCGCCCGGCCACAAAGGCTGCAAAGCGGCAGGCGCCGAAATCGTTGGTGTGGGTGTAGTCGCCGGGATAGAACCACCGCTTGGAGCGCTCCCGGCCCTCGGCACAGATGCCTTCCATCGCATAGCCGTGCAGGTCGATCACCGGGACCTGTTCCTGCCGGCCCAGATCAAAGACCGCGGCCGCATATTCGGCCAGCAGGTCGTTGTACCGGCCGTCGGCGGTCCAGGTGTTGCGCGCCAGCGGCGTGACCAGGACGGGCTGTGCGCCCCTGGTCCGGATGGCCCGCAGATAGCCGCGCAGCCGTTCGGTGTAGCCGCCCCGGGCAGCGAGATGCGGGAGCTTCTGGTCATTGTGGCCGAACTGCAGCAGGCAGAAGTCCCCCGCCCGCAGCCGCGGTTCGACAATGGCCCAGTGGCCGCCCTCGGTAAAACTCTCGGTCGTCAGGCCGGAGTGGGCATGGTTGGAAACGCACCAGTCCCCCGGCAGGAACCGGCCGAGCATCTGGCCCCAGCCCGCATAGCTGGAGCCGGGGGCATAGGGCAGGCCCGCGCACTGGTCGGTGACGGTGGAGTCCCCCATCAGGAACACCCGCGGCATCGCAGCGGGCTGCAGGCACACCGCCTGCAGGTCTGCCCCCGTCACGGCCAGATCGGCCGCCGCATTGAGGGCGGGCTGTGTCTCGCCGTCCGGCACAAGCGGCGTCACATCGAGCGGGAAGCGCAGTTCCCGCACCTGGCCTTCTGTCAGGGTGCCCTGCCACATCAGGCGGCGGCGTCCCGCAAAGACCCGGACCGGTCCGCCCCGGCCGCACAGCCGCAGCGAAACCTGATAGGTCCCCTCGCCCGGCAGGTCGGCCCGGAACCAGACCGGCAGTTCCCGTCCCGCCAGGTCGGCGGCGGGCAGGCAGGGGGCGGGGCTGGCCGCAACACCCCGGGGCCCGGCCGCAAAGCCCGCGCACCAGCCGCCGTACCACCACATCGGCTGCCAGTTGGCGGCCATCTGGGGGGTGTGCAGCCGCGGGGCATCCTGCAAGGCGGCGGCGTCCACAAATCCGGCTCCGGTGCTGCGGCGGTAGGACACCGCCGAACCGGGCACGGTGAAATCAAAGACCGTCTGCATCTTACAGGGCCCCGTCACTGCGCATCTTGTCGTAGTTCAGCACGCCGGACAGGAAGGCCAGCGCCAGGCCCTGGCCCCAGCCCTGAATCCAGTCACGGCTGATGCCGCGGTAGCCCTCGCGGTCCTTCATGACGGCCGTGCCGCCCGAGACATGGAGCACCCGGCCATCCTCGCTGATGTTCTGCAGGATGCCGCCGATGGACTTATTGATATACTTGATGTGCAGCGGGTTGCCCTTGGCGATCATGGCCGCCGCAATGCCCGCCGAGGCGCTGATCTCCTCGTAGGATTCGGGGTCGTCCACGATGGTGCGCCACAGGCCGTTTTCGGTCTGGAGCAGCTTGAGGGCGGCCAGCTGGTCGTTGAGGCTGCCCACCACGTCGAGGAATTTGGGATAGAGGTAGCACTCCGGCAGGCGCAGCCCCACCTGGGACATCGTGTAGGCGGCCCAGGCGTTGGCGCGGCCCCAGAAGATGCCCGACATATGATCGCCGGTCAGGTTGTTGTAGCCGTGATAGTACAGCCCCGTGGCCGGGTCCTGCAGGTATTTGATATGCCAGTAATACTGGTTCAGCGCGTCGTCGATGAGGGCGGCGTCCTTGAGCAGCACGCCCATCCGCAGCAGGAAGAAGGCAGCCATGAACAGCGTGTCGGCCCAGGCCTGCTCGGGGAAATCGTTGTTGACCGAGACGGTGTGCTGCAATACCCGGTCACCGAACCGCAGGGCCTTGTTTTCCAGATAGTCCACCTTGCTCTTGGCGATGTTCAGGTACCGCTCGTCGCCGGTGTGCTCATACAGCGTGATGAGGCAATGTCCCATCGAGCAGGTGTTGACGGTCCACTCGGGCAGGCCCAGCTCGATGTATTCGTCCACACGGTCCTGCACGAGTTTGAGGTACTCCTGCTTGCCGGTGACCTCGTAGGCCTCGCAGATGCCGTAATAGGCCACACCGCAGGGCCAGTCCCAGGTCATGTCCATCCGCATCGTGCGCGCCACCACGGCGTCGATGGTCTGTTCGATCTGTGCTTTGTCAAAAATCAATCCTGCCATCTGATCATCTCTCCTTTTGCAATCCGGCCCCGCGGGCTCCTTCGACAGTTGCTTTTATTATGCACGCCGTCCCGGGCATCGTCTTGGCCTTTTCAGACGATTTCTGTGCAATTTCGATCATTTATAAATTGGGGCGTGGGGCGTTTTCTCCATGATTCAGGACGATTCTTCCATGTATTCCGGGCAGACTTGTCCGTTTCGCACAAATTATGCACTTTTGGTTTGTATGAACTGCACATAAATTGCCGTTTTTGGCAAAGAAGGGTGGTTTTTTCGGCGGACAGGGCGTATAATGGGGCCATTCTATCCGGAAGGAGAATCCGCCATGTCCCGGCCGCCGCGCACCGTCATTGAGTACCGCAACTATGAACTGCCCGCCGATTTTCCGATCCAGATGCTCAGCGGTGAGAACTGGCGCATCTCGGACGTGCCGTCCGGCGTGCTGCATTTCCACAACTGCCTGGAGATCGGCCTGTGTGAGAGTGACGGCGGATTCCTGGGGTTCCGCGGGGAGCAGCGGGCCTTCCGGGCGGGGGATGTGACGATCATTTCCGGCGATGTACCGCACACGACCTGGTCGGACCCCGGCACCGCGAGCAAGTGGAGTTATCTGCATCTGGACCCGTTCGAGCTGGTGCGGCCGCTCTTTCCGGCCGAGGCGCTGCCCAACGGCGAGCTGCTGCAGCAGGCCGTGCAGGGGCATTATTACATCCTTTCGCCGCAGGAATATCCGGCGGTGCAGTCGCTGGTCCGGTCCATGCTGGCCGAGATGCAGCAGCGCCAGATGGACTATGCGATCAGCGTGCGGGGGCTGTTCGTGGCGCTGGGCGTTGAGCTGATGCGGATCACCGCCCGGCGCGAGAGTGCCCGGCTGGCCGCGACGATCCCGGTGGCCCCGGCGCTGGAATACATCAACCGGCACTATATGGAGGATTTCCCCATCGAGACACTGGCCCGGCTGTGCGGCATGAGCCAGTCGCATTTCCGGCGGGTGTTCCGGGAACTGCTGTCGGTGGGGCCGCTGGAACACCTCAACCGCACCCGCATCCTCAAGGCCTGTTCGCTGATGCGGATGAGTGAGGATTCCATCCTGTCCATCTCGGGGCAGGTGGGGTTCCAGTCGCTGTCCAGCTTCAACCGGCATTTCCTGGCCGAGATGGGCACCACGCCCAGCCAGTGGCGCAGTGCGGCCGGCAACAATCCCAAGACTTCCATTCTCAAATACCGCGGCTGGATGACGCCGCACAGGCGGGCGGAGGCCGGGTCATGGTGCCGGCGGGGCGGTTTCTCAGCGGCAGCGTGATGCTGCGCTCCCATGTGGAGCTGCATCTGTGCAGCGGCGCGGTGCTGCAGTCCAGCCTGCGGCCCGAGGACATCCGCCCGTTCCGCCATGCCGACGCCGACGACGCGATGGACGGCTGGAACGGCGGCTTTTTTCTGGGGGCCTGCGGCGGGCAGGACATCACGATCTCGGGCAGCGGCGTCATTGACGGGCAGGGGCGCCGGGTATTTTTTGACCGCAACGAGGACAACGGGTTCGGGGAATGTCCCAAGGCCGCGGCGGCGTTCCGCCCGCGGATGATCCTGCTGGAGGACATCACCGACCTGACGATCCGGGACGTGACGCTGCGGGATGCGGCTTTCTGGACGCTGCACATGGCGGGATGCCGCCGCGTGCGCATCCGGGACATCCGCATTCTCAACGACGACCGGGGCGCCAACAACGACGGCATTGACCCGGACTGCTGCCAGGATGTGATCATCAGCGGCTGTCTGATCCACACCGGCGACGATGCGATCGTCGTCAAGGCGACCGGGCCGATGACCCGCCGGTACGGGCCCTGCTGCAACGTGACCATCACGAACTGCGTGCTGCACTCCCGGGATTCCGCGCTGAAGATCGGCACCGAGACCTGCGGCGACATCCGCAACATCACCTTCGGGGACTGTCTGGTGAAGGACTGTTCCCGGGCCGTCGGCATCTGGGTGCGGGACGGCGGCACCGTCGAGAACATCCAGGTCCACCATCTGGTCGGGGCCGTGCGGCGGTATGCCGACCGCTATTCGGTGCCGGGGGCCCCGGGCTGGTGGGGCAAGGGCGAAGCGCTCTTTGTCAACGCGACCCGGCGGGCCGGGCAGGACAACTTTCCCGGTGTGATCCGCAATGTCAGCTTTGACCACATCACGATGAAGGCGGAGAGCTGCCTGTTCTTTGCGGGGGAATCCTACGCCCCGCTGTACAACATCCGGGCCGAGGCGGTGGACCTGACGCTCTGCCGCCAGGGCACCCAGCCCGGCGGGCTGTTTGACGAACAGCCGTCGGCGCGGCATCTGTACCCCCATGAGATTCCGGCACTGTATGCGCGCTGTGTGCAAGGGCTGCGGGTGCGGGACTGCCGGGTGCGGTCGGGCGGACCGGGCGACTGGAGCGGCCGTCCGGCGCTGCTGGAGGACTGTCCCGGCGCCGTCGTCGAACTGGATGCCGAGTGAAAGGAGTCTGCCATGGAGGAAGCCACCCAGCCCAAGGTCTGCCGCTGTCTGCTGCGGGACATGACCGGGGAGAATGACTATCTGCGGAGTGTGGAGCGGTACCGCGCCACGATGCCGCGCCGTCTGCGCACCCCCGACGCGCTGTACGAGACGCGGCTTGCCTGCTGCCGGGACTGCGAGGCGCTGCAAAACGGCACCTGCATGCAGTGCGGCTGCTATGTGGAGATGCGCGCCGCCCGCAGCGACATGCACTGTCCGCTGACGGAGCCGCGCTGGTAAACAAAACGGCACGCCGGAAAAGCCTTCTGCGCTTTCCGGCGTGCCGTATTTTTGATGGAAGGGCGCACCTTCCCAGACCCTCGCCGGTCATGCCGAACAGCGGGGGTCCGGGGCAGGCGGATCAGTCCCTGCCGCAGGCGTGCAGGAACTCTTCGACGGTCAGGAAGACGCCCTCGTACCCCAGACGGGTACAGAGCTGCGTGACGTGGGGCGGGTCCAGACGGGCGGCCTGCAATGCCTCAGCGTCCGAAAAGACGCGGCGCGGCGTGCCTTCGGCCACCACGCGGCCCTGGGCCATGACGATGACCCGCTCAAAACATTCGGCCACAAAATCCATATCGTGCAAAATGGCCAGCACCAGCTTGCCGCGCTGCGACAGGGTGCGGACAATCTCGGCGATGCGGCGGCGGCCGCGCACATCCTGGGCGATGGTCGGCTCATCCAGGATCAGCACATCGGGGTCCATGGCCAGCACCGAGGCGATGGCCACCATCTTGCGCTCATAGAGTTCGAGGTCGTAGGGGTTGCGGTCCTCCAGGCCGGCCAGGCCGGTCATGGCGAGTGCTTCGCGGGACTTTTCCCGGGCGGTCTTTTCGTCCATGCCGATGTTCAGCGGGCCGAACATGACCTCGTCGAGGACGTTGTAGCGGAAGATCTGGTCGTCGGGGTTCTGGAACACATAACCGACCTGGGCGGCCAGCGATGCGACGGTGCGCCCGGCGATGTCCTCGCCGCGGAACCGAATGACGCCGCCTTCGGGCCGGAGCAGGCCCTTGAGCAGCTTGACAAGCGTCGTTTTGCCGGCGCCGTTCTGGCCGATGATGGCGGTGGGACGGGCGTCCAGCGTCAGGCTGATTTCATGGAGCACCGGCGTGCCGGGCCGGTAGGAGAAGCGCAGCTTTTCGATCTCAAAGAGAACGGGGCGGGTCTCCACGGGGACGGCGGGCGGCGGCTGGATGGACTCGACGCGGTGCAGGCGGCCGGCGGCCTCCTCGGCCGTGACGGGATAGCTTCCGTCCGGCAGGGCGGCGCCCAGCGCACGGCAGATCCGCGTGAATGCCGGGGGCTGCACCCCCAGCTCCTCGAGGTCGGTGCGGGAGAAGATCTTCTGCGGGGTATCAAAGGCGATCTGCCGGCCCTTGTGCAGCAGCAGGATGCGGTCGCAGTAGGCGGCAATCTTCTCGATCTTCTGCTCAATCATCAGGATGGTGATGCCGCTGCGGGCCAGCTTGTCCACGGTGCGGAACACTTCCTCGCTGCCCTGCGGGTCCAGCTGGGAGGTGGGTTCGTCCAGCACCAGGATGTCGGGGTTCATGACCAGCACGCTGGCGATGGCCACGCGCTGCATCTGGCCGCCCGAAAGGTCAAAGGGGTTGCGGTCGCGGTACTGCCAGATGTCCAGCAGTTTGAGGGCTTCCTCGGCGCGGCGGTGCATCTCCTCCCGGGGGACGCCCAGGTTCTGCATTCCGAAGGCAACTTCCTCATAGACGTTGTCCTTGGCGCCGGAAAGCTGGTTGAAGGGGTTCTGAAAGACAAGGCCCACCTTGCAGCACAGTTCCGAGATGGGGGTGGTCTCGGCGGGCAGGTCCTCGATCAGGACACGGCCGCCATAGGCGCCCTTGTAGAACTGGGGCACCAGACCGATCAGGGCCTGGCTCAGGGTGCTTTTGCCCGCGCCGTTCTCACCGACAATGCCGATGAACTCGCCCTTCTCGACCGTGAAGCTCAGCCCGTCCAGGGCCAGCGACTCGGTGTTGGGGTAGCGGTATTTGAGGTTTTCCACAGCAATCACAGGCATTGGACAATCCTCCACAGCAGTGCGGCCGCAATCATGGCAAGCAGCACGACAGTGATGGGGGTATCCCCGCGGTGCGGCGTGCGGTCGGCAAGGTAAGTTTTTTTCTGTTTGGCGGCAAATCCGCGCACTTCCAGCGCCACCGCGCGTTCCCGGGTGTTGATGAGCGAGCTCATGACCACCGGCGAGATCAGCGGCAGGAAGGCCTTGGCGCGGGTCAGCAGACTGCCCTCGGTTTCCAGGCCGCGGCTGCGCTGGGCATCGGTGATGGTGTTCATCGTGCCGGTCATCTGGGGCACGATCTGGAACACCGAGGTGATGATGTAGCCCATCCGGCGGGAGAAACCGCGCTTTTCCAGTTCCTCGACCAGCTCGGAGGGCTTGGCCGAGAGCACCAGAATCGCAAAGGAGAGCAGCATGTTCAAAACGTTGCAGCCGATGTGCAGCGCATACAGCAGACCCTCGCGGTAAAAGTGCAGCGGTCCGATGCTGAACAGGATGTTGCGGTTGCTCTGGTTGAACAGGCCATGGATCAGAAAGATGGTGATCAGGATCGTGAAGGAGAAGGCTATCAGCGGAACCACCCGCTTGAGCAGCCTGCCGCTGGCCAGCACCGCCAGACTGAGGGCGATGAAGATGGCAAAAAAGGACAGCTTGCCCACCAGCAGCGGCACACTGATGGCCGTGGCAATGTACGCCAGCTTGGTAAAGGGATGAACCTTGCACAGCCAGCTGCCGTTATCCACATAAAGACTGATACTTTTCATAGCTTACTCGAGGTGTTCGATCTTGGCGTTGGCGTCGTAGAGGGCCGTCAGTTTGCGGGGCAGGCCCTTGAGGACAAAGTAGACAACGATGAGGGTGATGATCTTGTCGGGAACATCGACGACGATCTCATCCAGGAAGGAGCCCAGCAGGGTGGAAAGGCCGGCGGCCTGGGTGGCGGCGAACACCATATCGCCCCAGACATTGCCGGTGGTGCCGCCCCAGAAGATGACGTTGAGCGGGGTGGAGATCAGCACGGCCACAAAGCCGGCCACGCAGGCGGTGATGAGCGCCTTGGGGAAGGACTTCATGAAGCCCAGGCGCGCCATGATGCCGGCGGCCAGGCCGATGCCCAGGCTGGTCAGCGCATAGATCAGCGTGATGTTGTCGCCGGCGGTCAACCCGTAAATCAGGTTGTTGGCCGCGCCGCAGATGCCGCCGATGATGGGGCCGCCCAGGCAGCCGCCGATGCAGGTGCCGATGGAATCCAGCCAGAGGGGCAGTTTGAGCAGGCTGGCGAACATCTTGCCCAGATAGTTGATGCCGATGCAGGCCGGGATCAGAACGATCGTTGCCGCATCAAATTTGGTCTTGAACAGATTCACGGGATATTCCTCCTTTATATTCTTCCGGTTCAGGCCCGGGAAGATCCTTGATGAAACACATCCAGCGCATCGAGCGCCGTGCAGATTTCCAGATGCTCACCGGCGGCAGCCGCCTGCTCGCCGTTCTGGTAGCGGCCCACGCTCTCGGCGACGTTCTTGTGGAAGCCCGCCACCACGTTGAGGATGGACGCACAGCGCACGCCCCGCAGCCGGCCCACGACCAGCATGGTCGCGGTCTCCATGTCGGAGGCGATGACGCCGCGGCGGGACCAGGTCTCGTACAGGGCGGGGTTGTCGTCGCGGTACATGCAGTCATGGCTGCGCGCAATGCCGATCTGATAAGGTGCCTGCTGCCGCCGGGCCGCCGTGCGGCAGGCGTTGAGCAGGTCCAGGTCGGGCACGGCGGGGTATTCGGCGGGCAGATACCCCGCCGAGGTGCCGTCGTCCCGCACCGCGCCGCAGACCAGCACCAGATCGCCCAGATCCAGCGTCGGGGTCAGGGCGCCGCAGCTGCCGATGCGGATCATCTGCCGCACACCGGTGCGGGCCAGCTCCTCGACGGCAATCGCCGTGGACGGACCGCCCATGCCGGTGGAGATGATGAGCACCGGGCGTCCCTTCCAGAGTCCGCGGACGCTCTTGTACTCCCGGTTGAACATCAGTTCCTCGGGCTGCTCCAGCAGCGCCGCCACCCGGTCCACCCGGGCCGGATCGCCGGGCAGGATCGCGTCCTCAATGCCGAGATCCTCCGGCAGCTGAATATGTGCCATACGAACGGCCATGACAATCGCTTCCTTTTTGAATATTTTGTGGTGTTTTGTTTAGTTTCTCCGGTATTGTTATTAAAGTAACACCTCCGCCGTCAAAAGTCAAACCTTGTCAATTCCCGGCGCGGTGCGGTATACTGAATCTGAAAATGCCGTCTGGTGCGGCGCGAAACAAAGGAGGAGTCCGCCATGTCCAACCATGATCTGCTGCTGGTGATTGATCTGCAGAACGTCTACACCGAGGGCCAGCCCTGGGCCTGCTGCCATATCCGGCAGGCCGCCCGCAACATCCGCAGGCTGCTGGATGCCGGCGTCTGCGGCGAGGTCCTGTTCACCCGCTTTGTGCCGCCCGCGCAGCCGGAAGGGATGTGGCGGGAGTACAACCGCGTGAATGCGGCCGTCAACGCCGACGCCTTTGCCAACGCGATGCTGCCCGAGATGGCCCCTTATCTGGAGCGGTATCCGCTGCTCGACAAGTCGGTCTATTCGTCCTTTTCGATTCCGAAGGTGCGGGAGGCCGCGGCCCGGGCCGACCGGGTGGTGGTGACCGGCGTGGTGGCGGAATGCTGTGTGCTGTCCACCGTGCTGGCGGGCATTGATCTGGGGCACCGGATGGTCTATCTGACCGACGCGGTGGCCGGCGTGACGCCGGAATCCGAGGCGCAGGCCGAAGCCATTGTCTCCTACCTGACGGTGCCCCACACCGAGGTGCTGACCACCGGGGCGTATCTGGAGCAGAGCCGGTAATTTTTTCCCTCCCCTATATCATAGCGTACCGCAGGCATTGGCACAAGCGTTCCGGCAACTTTTTCCACAAAAAAATACAGGCTTCCCGGGAAAGTTCCGGGAAGTCTGCCAGTTCAGCGGGATTTGGCGGCGCGCGGCGCGGTCAGCCGATAGCTCTCGGCGATCAGGTCAAAGATCTGGTCGGCGGTCATGCTGCCGTCCAGCACAATGCCGATCCAGTGGCGCTTGTTCATATGGTAGGCGGGCACGACGGCCGGGTAGGTCTGTTTCCAGAAATCGCCCCAGGCCGGTTCCGCCTTGACGTTGACCCACAGCCGGCCCTGCCGCTCAAAGATCAGCGCGTAGGACCGCCGGTTGGTGCGGTGCCGCATCACCGTCCAGTTGGGGTCGTCGAAGGGATAGTCCTCGTAACTGTCGGGCAGCCGGCCGCACAGGGCAATGAGGTCGGCGCGGTTGAGCGGCGGGTTCAATAGCGTTCGCGGCGCATCATCCAGTCCTCACAGACTGCCTGCGCGGCCTCCGCGGTCCTGGCAACGCAGGAAAAATACTCCCCGCGCTCCGAACAGTAATCATAACGGACACCGCCGCTGACCGGAACCCAGCGTTCCTGCCCCGGCAGAAGAAAAGCAATCTCCACGTCACAGCACTCCCCATCGGATTTTGCGGGCCTGCGGCCCGCTTTGTATCATACCACGGCCGGGACGTTTTGCCCATGGAGAAAACGCCCCGGCCCTGCCTGTCACTTTGTTGCATCGGCGATCCCGCACTCGATGGCGACCTTGAGCACGCCGTCGCGGTGATGTTCAAACAGATCATACGCGCGGTCGATCTCCCGCAGCGGGAAGGTGTGGGTGATCAGCGGCGTGGTGTCCAGCCGGCCCGCCGCGATCAGGTCCAGGATCTCGCCGCAGTGGCAGCCGTCCACGCCGCCCGTCTTGAAGGTCAGGTTCTTGCCGTACATCCGGGGCAGCGGCAGCGTCTGCGGTTCGTCATAGAGGGCCACCACCGTCACCACGGCGTTGGGCCGGGCACATTCCCAGGCCAGGCGGAAGGTGTCGGGGCTGCCCGCCACCTCCAGCACCGCATCGGCGCCGCCGTGGCGGCTGTTGGCACGGACAACCTCCGGCAGGCCCTCGGGCGGGACGGCCAGCACCTGCGGCGCATGGGCGCGCACAAACGCCAGCCGCCCGGGGTCCCGGTCGCAGACAATGATGCGCCCCGGCTGCAGCAGCTGCACACACTGCAGCGTGCACAGGCCGGTGGGACCGGCACCCAGGATCAGCACGGTGTCGCCGGGACGGATTTCGGCAATGCGGGCCGCCCAGTACCCGGTGGCCAGCACGTCCCCGACAAACAGCGCCTGCCGGTCGGTGACGCCGTCGGGGATGCGGTTGAGCCCCTGGTCGGCGTAGGGCACCCGGACATACTCGGCCTGGCCGCCGTCAATCCGGCAGCCCAGCGCCCAGCCGCCCTCGGGGTCGGTGCAGTTGTTGACCCAGCCGTTGCGGCAGAAAAAACAGTCCCCGCAGAAGGTCTCGACATTGACGGTCACCCGGTCCCCGGGGCGGACTGCGGTCACTGCCTCGCCCACCTCGTCCACGATGCCGACCATCTCGTGTCCCACCGTGATGCCCGGCACCGCCCGGGGCACCGAACCGTGCTTGATGTGCAGGTCGCTGGTACAGATGCTGGCCAGCGTCACCCGGACGATGGCATCCCGCGCATCCCGCAGGACCGGCCGGGGTTTGTCCCGCAGCTCAAATTTTCCGTGTTCGACATAGGTATAGGCCAACATACTGCCACGCTCCTTCGGACCAGGCGGTCCCGTTTTCTTTGAGTGTACCATGCGGCGCGCCGATCTGCAACTGTCGGTGGACCCGGGGCCTGCTTTGTGCTATACTGTCGGCGGGGGTGACGAGGATGAACAATCGTCCGGTTTTTGTTTACGGCACACTGATGACCGGTCAGTGCGCCGACAACCGTCTGGAGGGCGCCGTGTTCGCGGGACCTGCCCGTCTTGACGGCTACGCGCTGTACGATCTGGGGCGGTACCCCGGCATTGTCGCGCAGCCCGGCGGCACCGTATGGGGCGAACTGTGGTACACCGACGACCAGACGGTGGAGCAGATGGACCTCTACGAGGAGGAGGGCTCGCTGTACCGGCGCAGCCCGGTCCGGGTCCTGTGCGGCGGCACGCTCCGCGAGGCGGAGGCCTATGTGTACCTGCACGAAGTCCAGGGTGAGCCCTGGACCGAGCGGTGGCATGCCCGCTGACACGCACCGCAAAACGGCGCTCTCCGGTTACCGGAGGGCGCCGTTTTTTGCTGCCGGGGCGGCCATTTTTGGCTTGCGCCTTTCGTATGGCCGTGTATAATAAAAGGGAACTGAACTGTAGAAAGGGCGCATATCGTGAAAGAACAACATCCTGCCGAACCGCATTACCTGACCTGTGAGAGGAACTGGGTCTACTTCACACTGATCGCCGTCGCGGGGTTCTGGGGTGCCTACACCTATCTGCTGCGCGGCAACGTATTCTGCAACGCCCAGACCGGCAACGTCGTGCTGATGGGCCTGGCGCTGGGGTCCGCCGAATGGGCAAAGGCGGGGTATTATCTGGTCCCGATCTCGGCCTACATTCTCGGCGCGTTCGTGTCGGAGCTGCTGCCCAACCCGATCAAGCACCGGTTCAACGTCCGGTGGGACACCGTGCTGATGCTGATTGAGATGATCGCGGTGCTGGGGCTGGGGTTTCTGCCCGAGACCGCGCCGGTGCAGATCTGCCAGGTGGTCATCAACTTTGTGGCCTCGATGCAGTACAATACCTTCCGGCAGGCCGAGGGCGTCCCGGTGGCCACCACCTTTGCCACCAACCACATCCGGCAGATCGGCGTCGGGCTGGCCAAGGAGCTGCGGCACCGCCACAGCGCCGACAAATCCCACCGCCGCAAGCTGGCCCGCCACTGCGGGATGCTGTTTTTCTTCATCCTGGGCGCCGTGACGGGCACGGTCTTCTGCCATCTGCTGGTGGGCCGGGCCATCTGGCTCACCATGATCCCGCTGGGGATCATCTTCCTCACGCTGCTCCACGCCGACCGCACCACCGAGAAGGAACTGGTGGAACAGAAACCCGCCGGCCACTGACCCGGGCCGCGCCGAACAGAAAGGAACCGTCTATGAAATTTGGAATTCTGGGTGCCGGATTCATCGCCGCCGTCATGGCGGACACGCTGTGCCGGATGGCGCAGCAGGGCGAAACCGGGGCCGAACTGTATGCCGTTGCGGCGCGGGACATCGGCCGCGCCCGCGCCTTTGCCGCCGAGCACAACGTGCCGAAAGCCTACGGCAGCTATGAGGAGATGCTGCGGGACCCTGCGGTGGAGGTTGTCTACATTGCCACGCCCCACTCGCTGCATTACCGCCACATCAAGCTCTGCGCCGACCACGGCAAGCACATCCTGTGCGAGAAGCCCTTCACGGTCAGCGCCCGCCAGGCCGAGGACGCCCTGCGCTACGCCCAGGCCCGGGGCGTGCTGGTCACCGAGGCCATCTGGACCCGGTACCAGCCGATGCGGCGCATCATCCGGGAGGCGGTGGAATCCGGAAAGATCGGCGAGCCCCGGCTGCTGACCGCCAATCTGGGCTATGAGATGACCGGCAAACAGCGCATCATCCTGCCCGAGCTGGCCGGCGGCGCGCTGCTGGATGTGGGGTTGTACCCGCTGCATTTTGCCGAGATGGTGTTCGGCCGCCCCGATGAGGTCCGGGGTCTGTGCACCAAGAACACGCACGGCGTGGATATGACGGACTGCATCACGCTGACCTGGAAGGACGGCCGGGTGGCCAACCTGACGGCCGCGGCGAACGCGGTGTCCGACCGGTACGGCGTGATCTACGGCACAAAGGGGTATCTGATGGTGGACAACATCAACAACCCCCAGGGGCTGCGGATGGTGGATGACACCGGCCGTCTGATCGAGGAGATTGCCTGTCCGCCCCAGCTGACCGGCTACGAGTACGAGGTCCGCGAGACGGTGGACTGCATCCGCCGGGGGCTGCCGGAATGTCCTTCGATGCCCCACCGCGAGACGGTCCACATGATGGAGCAGATGGATCATCTGCGGGCCCAGATGGGCATCCGTTACCCGTGTGAGGAGACCGACGATCCCGCATGATTCCAAAACCCCCGGCACCTTGCGGTGCCGGGGGCATTCTTGTTTATTCGCCGATCAGAAGGCGCAGATCCTCCTCGACACTGCCGATCCCGGCAATGCCGAACTGTTCGACCAGCACCTTGGTCACGTTGGGGCTGAGGAAGGCCGGCAGCGTGGGGCCGAGGTGGATGTTGTGGATTCCCAGAGAGAGCAGGGCCAGCAGCACGATGACGGCTTTCTGCTCATACCAGGCGATGTTGTAGACGATGGGCAGGTCGTTGATGTCGTCCAGCCCGAACACTTCCTGGAGCTTGAGGGCAATCAGGGCCAGCGAGTAGGAGTCATTGCACTGGCCGGCGTCCAGCACCCGGGGAATGCCGCCGATGTCGCCCAGCGCCAGCTTGTTGTACTTGTACTTGGCGCAGCCGGCCGTCAGGATGACGGTATCGCGGGGCAGGGCCCGGGCGAACTCGGTGTAATACTCGCGGCTTCTGGCACGGCCGTCACAGCCGCCCATGACGACGAACTTTCGGATGGCGCCGCTCTTCACGGCCTCCACGATGCGGTCCGCCAGCGCAAAGACCTGGGCATGGGCAAAGCCGCCGACGATCTCGCCGGTTTCCAGCTCGGCGGGCGGCGGGCAGGTCTTGGCCTGCTCGATGATGCGGGAGAAGTCCTTGGTCTCGCCGATGCCGCCCGGAATGTGGGGGCAGCCCGGATACCCCGCCGCCCCGGTCGTGTACAGCCGGTCCTTGTAGCTGTCCTTGGGCGGGACGATGCAGTTGGTCGTCATGAGGATCGGGCCGTGGAAGGCCTCGAACTCCTCCTTCTGTTTCCACCAGGCGTTGCCGTAGTTGCCCACAAAGTTCGGGTATTTCTTGAAGGCCGGATAATAGTGGGCGGGCAGCATCTCGGAATGGGTGTAGACATCCACGCCGGTGCCCTGGGTCTGTTCGAGCAGCATCTCGAGGTCGCGCAGGTCATGCCCCGACACAAGGATGCCCGGATTGCCGCGCACGCCCAGCGACACACGGGTGATCTCGGGGTTGCCGTAGGCCTCGGTGTTGGCCTTGTCCAGCAGCGCCATGCCCGCCACGCCGTACTTGCCGGTTTCCAGCGTCAGGTTCACCAGGTCCTGCACGGTCAGGCTGTCGTCCAGCGTCGCAGCCAGCGCCCGCTGCAGGAAGGCGTCCACCTCGGGGTCGTCCTGAAGCAGCACGTTGGCGTGCTTGGAGTAGGCCGACAGGCCCTTGAGTCCGTAGGTGATGAGCTCCCGCAGCGAGCGGATGTCCTCGTCCCGGGTGGAGAGGACACCCACCGTCCGGGCCTTCTCCTCCCAGTCGCCGCTGCCGTCCCACAGAGCCGCCTCAGGCAGGCCGTCCCGGCGGTTCAGCCGGGCAGCTGCTCCTGCCGCGCCTCCAGCGTGGCACGGATGCGCGCCTCGATGCTCTCGCGGTCAAAGTTCGCATTCGTGATGGTGGTGAACAGGTTCAGCGTGATCAGGTGATTGATCCCGGCGGGGATGGTCTGCCCTTCCCGGCGCAGCGCCGTCGTCACGGCGGACAGCCCCTTGCTCACATACACCAGCAGGTCCTGCATGGCCGCCACATCGGGCTGCTTGCCGCAGACGCCCACCATCGTGCAGCCTTTGCAGCCGGCGGTCTCCTGGCACTGGTAACAAAACATCTTCTCGTTCATGGGTGTTCTCCTTTGGTTCAGAATACAACCACCAGCAGCATCTTGAACATCTCGGCGCCGCTGACGGCATGGGGATGGCCGGCAGGCATCACGATGGACTCGCCCTCGTGCAGAAGGTACTCGGTGCCGTCCAGCACAATCCTGCCCACACCGTCCAGGCAGGTCACAAAGGCGTCGCCGCCCGCGGCATGGGTGCTGATCTCCTCGCCCTTGTCAAAGGAAAACAGCGTGATGCTCACCGCATCATTCTGGGCCAGCGTCTTGCTGACCACCTGGCCTTTCTGGTACGAGATTTCATCCTTCAGCGTCAGCACTTCGGACTGCGCAATATTCTTCATCTTGACGTTCATTCGATAACCTCCCGGTGTATTCAGTGTTTGTCTTCCGGCCCGGTTTTACTCATTCGCTGCAACCGTTTTCCGCCGGATAACGCCCTTATCATATCTGTCCCGCGCCGGAAAGTATGTTGTCAGAACCACAAAGTCAAAACTTTCCTGGCGCCGATGCAAAAACATAGTGTTGTTTTTTATGAAAAGAATACAAAATGTATTGTGCGGGACCGCTTGCAGACAGGCGCCGCCGGGCTTATACTGAAACCGACAGGAGGGGTTATCCATGAAAGTATACGGAACACACATCTGCATTGACTGCCGCAATTACCAGGCCATCCAGGCCAGCCGCGGGTTTGAGGCGGAGTTCATCGACATCACGGCCGACACGGCCAACCTGAAGGAATTTCTGGCGCTGCGCGACCACGACCCGGTGTTTGCCCCGGTGCGGGAGCACGGCGGCATCGGCATCCCGCTGTTTGTGCGGGAGGACGGCCGCAAGACCTTTGACATCGACGAGGCACTGTCCTGGATCGGTCAGCCGCCGGTGCGCGAGGAAGAGATCGTCGAGCACCGCCCTTGCTGCGACAGCTGCCAGTGAACGGCAAAGCCCCCCGGCCATCCGGCCGGGGGGCTTTTGCTGTGCCGACAACGATTTGCGAACAAAAATCCAGCAATCCGAACATCTGTCACTATACGGGCAGGGGGCGGCGGGGGTATGATAGGAGCAGAAGTGCCCCGTCAGTCGGTGCCTGAGAACTGGCGGCGGTAGGCCTGGGGCGTAAAGCCGGTCTGGCGGCGGAAGACGCGGAAAAAGTAGTTGTAGTCCGCAATGCCGATCTGCTGGCAGATCTGGTTGTTGGTCAGCCGGGTGGTGGTCAGCAGGCGGATGGCGCGCTGGATGCGCAGCCGGCGGACCGACTCGTTGATGCCGCAGCCGTAGGTTTCCTTGGAGAGCTGGTACAGCGCGGTGCGGCCCATGCCGAGCGCCGCGCAGATGCGGTCGCTGGACAGATCCTCGGCCAGGTGATCGGCCAGAAAGCGGTTGAGTGTCTCGGCCGGGCTGCCCGGCACAAGGCGGGCCATGTGGACCTGACACAGCGCCCGGGCCGAGAGGGCGAGCAGGTCGCACGCCGCCCGCAGCCGCTGGTACGGGGTGCGGGGAAGCTGGCGGTAGGCCCGGTAGAGTTCCTCCTGACGAATCGGATACCCGGCGCAGAGCTGCCAGGCGCGCTGCCATTCGGCCTGTTCGTCGGCGCCCTGCACGATATGGCTGAGCAGCAGATACCCCACGACCACACCGTCGATCTGGATGGGCGTGATGGCCTCGATGAGGCCGGCGTGGCAGGGATAGATCCAGGTGGTCTTTTCCTGCCGGGCCTGGCGGCAGGCTTTCTGGTCGCACAGGCGGCAGCCCATCTCGCCCTGGGGGGTGGCGCGCACCAGACGGCAGTAGTCCGGCAGCTGCTGCGGGTAGGACAGAATGTCCATCCCCCACTCGTCAAAGACGACGGTGCGCAGACCGGTCAGCTCATAAAAATCCCGCAGCAGCACCAGCAGCTCCCCTTTGTCAAAGACCGCACGCACGAATCATTCCCCCTTTTTCCTGTATTGTAAACGGCCCCTGCGGCCGTGTCAATTCCCATTTCCGACAGGCGGTGATCCTATGCAGAAACTTGAACAAAAATCCACTTCTCTGGGCCTGGAACTCGGTTCGACCCGCATCAAGGCGGTGCTGGCCGGGCCGGACGGCACCGTGCTGGCGTCCGGCGCCCACGACTGGCAGAACCGTTTTGAAGGCGGGTACTGGACCTACCATCTCGACGAGGTCTGGACCGGCGTACAGCACGCCTTCCGCGATCTGGCCCGCAACTATGAAGCGGCCTTCGGCGAACCGCTGCGGACGGTGGGCGCCCTGGGGGTCTCGGCGATGATGCACGGTTACCTGCCCTTTGACCGGCAGGGCCGTCCGCTGACCGCCTTCCGCACCTGGCGCAACACAACGACCCGGGCCGCGGCCGAGGCACTGACCGAGCGGTTCCGGTTCAACATTCCGCAGCGGTGGACGGTGGCGCACTTTTACCAGGCCATCCTCAACGGGGAGGACCATGTCCGGCAGGTGGACTTCCTGACGACGCTGGCGGGCTATCTGCACTGGCAGCTCACGGGGCAGAAGGTCCTGGGCATCGGGGATGCGTCGGGCGTCTTTCCGATTGACAGCCGTACCTGCGACTACGATGCCGGGATGCTGGCCTCCTTTGACGAGCTGCTGGCCGGGGCGGGGCTGCACTGCCATCTGCGGGACCTGCTGCCCCGGGTACTCTGCGCCGGTCAGGACGCCGGCACCCTGACCGAGGCGGGGGCGCGGCTGCTGGACCCGACGGGCACGCTGGGCGCCGGCATACCGCTCTGCCCGCCGGAGGGAGATGCCGGCACCGGCATGGCCGCCACCGACAGTGTGGCCGTGCGGACCGGCAACGTCAGCGCCGGCACCAGCGTCTTTGCCATGGTGGTGCTGGAAAAGCCGCTGGCAAAGGTACACCCCGAGATTGATCTGGTCACGACGCCGGACGGGCGGCCGGTGGCCATGGTCCACTGCAACACCTGCACCTCCGATCTGGACGACTGGGTCAGGCTGCTGGGCGAGATGGCGGCGGCCGCCGGGGCGACGCTGAGCCGGAATGAGCTGTACACCCTGTTTTACCGCAAGGCCCTCGAAGGGGACCCCGACTGCGGCGGGCTGGTGAATTTCAACTGTTTTTCGGGCGAGCCGGTGACCGGATTGCCGGACGGACGGCCGCTCCTGGTGCGCCGCCCCGATGCCCGGTTCACGCTGGCCAACTTTGCCCGCGTCCAGCTGTACGCCTGTCTGGCCACACTGAAATACGGGCTGGACATCCTGTTCGAGGAGGAACAGGTCACGGCGGATCATCTGCTGGGCCACGGCGGGCTGTTCAAGGTCCCGGTGGTGGGCCAGAAACTGCTGGCCGGAGCGCTGGGCGTGCCGGTCTCGGTGATGCAGACCGCCGGGGAGGGCGGTCCCTGGGGCATGGCGCTGCTGGCGGGCTACCGGCTGCACCGGGCGGAAGGCGAAACGCTGGAACAGTATCTGCACCGCCGCATCTTTGCGGGGGCCGTCGGCAGCACCGTGCAGCCCGATGCCCGGGACAGCCGCGGATTTGCCGCGTTTATGAAACAATACATCCGCTGTCTGGCGGTGGAACGCGCCGCCATCGACGCACTGCCGTGACAAGGAGGTTTTGACAATGCGTATGCAGGAATATGAATTCTGGTTTGTGGTGGGCAGTCAGTTTCTGTACGGACCCGAGGTGCTGGAGACCGTGGCCCGCCGTGCCGCCGAGATGGCGGATCTGCTGAACGCCTCGGGCAATCTGCCCTGCAGGATGGTCTACAAGGTCACGGCCAAGACCAACCAGGAGATTGCCGACGTGGTGCGCGAGGCCAACTACGACCCCCGCTGTGCGGGCATCATCACCTGGTGCCACACCTTCAGTCCCAGCAAGATGTGGATCAACGGCTTTGTGAATCTGCAGAAGCCCTACTGCCATTTTGCCACCCAATACAACCGCGAGATCCCCAACGAGGAGATCGACATGGATTTCATGAACCTGAACCAGGCCGCCCACGGCGACCGGGAGCACGGGTTCCTGGCGGCCCGGCTGCGGATGCCGCGCAAGATCATCGCCGGGTACTGGCAGGATGAGGAAGTCCAGAAGCGTCTGGGCCGCTGGATGCGCGCCGCCGTCGGCGTGGCGGTCTCCCGCCAGCTGAAGGTCATGCGGTTCGGCGACAACATGCGCGAAGTGGCCGTGACCGAGGGCGACAAGGTGGAGGTCCAGGCCAGGCTGGGCTGGCAGGTCAACACCTGGGCCGTGGGCGACCTGGTCCAGGTGATGAACGAGGTCACCGACGCCGAGATTGACGCCCTGATGGAAGTCTACCGCGCCAGCTACGACTTTGCGACGGATGACATCGGTGCCATCCGCTACCAGGCCCGCGAGGAGATCGCGATCAAGAAGATGCTGGATGCCGAAGGATGCCAGGCGTTCTCCAACACCTTCCAGGACCTGTACGGCATGGAGCAGCTGCCGGGTCTGGCCAGCCAGCACCTGATGGCGCAGGGCTACGGCTACGGCGGCGAGGGCGACTGGAAGGTGGCCGCGATGACCGCCATCCTCAAAGCGATGGGCGAGGGCGGCAACGGCTGTTCCCTCTTCATGGAGGATTACACCTACAACCTGGTGCCCGGCGCCGAGTACAGCCTGGGCGCGCATATGCTGGAGGTCTGCCCCTGCTGCGCGGCCCAGCGGCCCCGCATCGAGACCCACCCCCTCGGCATCGGCATGAACGAGAAGGACCCCGCCCGGCTGGTCTTTGAGGGCAAGGCAGGCAAGGCCATCGTCGTGAGCCTGATCGACATGGGCGGCCGGCTGCGGCTGATCTGCCAGGACATCGAGTGTGTCAAGCCGATTCTGCCGATGCCCAACCTGCCGGTGGCCCGCGTGATGTGGAAGGCCCTGCCCAGCCTGACGACCGGCGTGGAGTGCTGGATCACGGCGGGCGGTGCGCACCACACGGTGCTGAGCTACGACGTGACCGCCGAACAGATGCACGACTGGGCCAACATGATGGACATTGAGTTTGTGCACATCGGCAAGGACACCACCCCGGAAGCGCTGGAGCATGACCTGTTCCTGGCCGACCTGGCCTGGAAGCTCCGGTAACCGACCCGACATTTTCACTGTTTCTTCCCCTATTGCAAAAACCGCCCGGCTGCACGGAATGTGCGGTCAGGCGGTTTTTGCTGTCAGGGGTCCATGAACACGGCATCGGAGGGCGGCGTCATGACCAGATAACACTGCCGGCCGTACAGCAGCGAGGCGGGCACCCGCCACGGCTCGCCGTTGTAGAAATTGTCCGCCGCCAGCGCCCCGTCGGCATAGATCTGCGCGACATCGCAGCGCTGCGGGAAGCGCAGGAACCCTTCGCTGCCCGAGACCTCCAGTCGGTACCAATGGCGGGGCACCCGGCCGCCGAGGCAGAGTTCCTCCTCATACGGCGGCGCAAACGGTTCCGGGCAGGGGGTCATGGTGAGCTGCGCCGGGGTGAAGGAGCGCGTTTCCTCCCGCGGGACAAAGTGGTCGTCCTGCCACAGCAGGTACCGGAAACTCCCGGGCTGCACGGCGCGGATGGTGCCGTCCTCCTCGTAGAGGTCGCACCCCTGCCCGAGGACGATGCGCTGGCCGAGCCGCCGCAGCCAGAGCGCCTGCCCGAGCGGGAGGGTGACCAGCCGGACCGGACCCGCCGTCTGCACCGCGATTCCCTGCCCGGCCGTGACCAGCGTGCCGTCCGCGAACCGGTACCGGGCCGGGATGCCGGGGATGGCCGCAAAGAACCAGGTATCGCCGGACCGGCAGATCGGCTGGGCGGTGGCCCAGCGCAGCGTCCGGCCGCCCAGCGAGAGCCCGAACGGGAAGAGGAAGGCCAGGTCCCCCGCCACCGTGATGGGCGGGAAACACACCGTGCCGGTATCCAGCACGACATCGGACACCGGGCAGAGCGCCGCGTGCCGCTGGTGATGGTTGACAAAGACGAAGCCGGCGGTTCCGTCCGTCCGCAGACAGCAGCGCAGTGTCTGCCGGTCCTCCGGCGTCGGATGGGTGAGGGAACTGACATATTCCATGCGGGCCAGTTCGCGGCCGAAGTCGGCGGCCAGCAGATGGAGCAGGTTGAGCCACCGGTACTGGGGGCGGGTTTCGCCGTACTGGCTCAGCGCCGTGGCAAAATCATAGTTGAGGATCGGGTAGTCGTTGGGGTAGCCGGTGGCGCGGGATTCCTGCAGGGTGGAGTCCCGGCCGATGGGGTTGGTGCCGCCGTGGTACATATAATATCCGATCAGGTTGTTGCCGCATCCCAGCTTGACGAGCGAGAGGGCGTAGGCGTCCATGCCGGAGATCCGCACCCGGCGGTGGTAGGTGGACTGCTGGCCCGCGCCGATCTCGCAGGTAGCGAAGGGGTAACGGTCATAGGGCAGCTGCCAGCCGTCCGGCGCGGCGGTGTGCAGCAGGTCGGCGCCCACCGCCGTGTCGTTGCGGGTGGGGTTGAACAGATACTGCGGCGAGAGGGGCAGCGGATCGCGGTGCTGGGTCCAGGGGGCGTCGGGATAGGCCGCAAAGACCGGCAGCACCTCCGCCGTCGGGATGCGCGCCCCGCTGACCGCGTTCCAGCCCGTGACAGTGTAGAGCGGCACCTCGAACCCTTCCTCCACCGCGATCCGTTTGAGCGCCGCGAGATGGTCGCTGTTGTCCACCAGCTCGTTTTCCAGCTGGATGCCGACAATCGGCCCGCCGTCGCGGTAGAGCAGGCCGCGGACCTGCCGGTAGATGCTGCGGTACCATGCCCGGACCAGCGCCAGATAGGCCGGGTGGTTCTGCCGCAGCGGGATGCCCTTGTGCAGCAGCCAGTCGGGGAATCCGCCGTTGCGGCATTCGCCGTGGGCCCAGGGGCCGATGCGCAGCACCACATCCAGCCCGGCCCTGCGGCAGCACAGCACGAACCGGCGCACGTCCAGCCGGCCGGAGAACCGCAGCTCCCCTTCCCGCTCCTCGTGGTGAATCCAGAACAGATAGGTGGAGACCATCGTGACGCCGCCCGCCTTCATCTTGCAGAGCTCGGTCTGCCACTGTGCGGGGTCGCAGCGGGAAAAATGGAACTCGCCCATGACGGGCAGCCAGGGCTGTCCGCCCCGGGTCAGGCAGAGACTGTTGACTTCGATCCGCTCCCCGCCGGGGTTGCTCCCGCCCAGATGCAGGTGTCCGTGCAGGATTTCGGATCTGTGATAGGGTTCAAATTCAACGTGCATCATAATTCTCCTTGTCGGGATCTTACCGGGGCGATACCCGGATCAGCCGGCGCAGCTCCTCCGGCGTGACGGCGGCCATGGGGGCGGCCGGTCCGTCGAGGTAGGCGGCCAGACATTCCAGCAGGTAGCGGCATTCGGGGAACTCAAGGTGCCCCGCAAGGTCCATGCCGCTGACGAGCAGCCGGCCTTTCCCGAGCCGGGCCTCCCACAGCAGGCCCAGGTTGTCCAGCCGGGTCACGCTGTCCAGCACCCGGACGACCGGCTCGATCGTGCGGGGCAGCCGGAAAGCCCGGCCGTGGGACTGGGTCCACCACTGCCAGTTTGAAGCGGTCCCGGTCGGATAGTCCTTGAGGGCCGGGTGTTCCGCCCGGATCAGCAGCCCCATCGTGCCTTCCTGCTCCGGGAAGGTGCCCACCGACCAGAAATCGGTGCTGAACTGGCAGCGCACCGACGCCGGGCATTCCGTGCCGTCGGCGGGCAGGTCGATCAGGGCACTGGCCCCCGCCTCGATCCGCCGCAGGTCTGCCTCGGTCAGGCGGCGCAGCACGGCGGGTGCGGCCTTGGCGCAGGGATAGCTCCACAGCGGATAGCGGCTGTTGAGGTCCCCGGCGGACAGTTCGAGCGTCAGGGCATGGGGACGCGCATCGCCGGGCATCTGCCACCGGATACGGCCCGCCTCCCGCAGGCCGCCCGCCGGCCATCCGGCCGGGGCGTCCAGCGTTCCCTGTCCGAGGATGGTCCGGCCTTCGGCAATCCGCCAGCAGAGCGGCCCCGCCAGCGTCTGCCGGCCGTAATTGGCCACCCGCAGATCCGCCGTGAACCACTCGCCGGCCTCGTAGGTATAGCGGTCAAAGCAGGCCAGCAGCACCACCGGCGCAAAGAAGGCCGCAAACCGCTCCGGTCTGGCAAAGTCGGCGGGTTTGGGGGTGAGGTGCGCGTCCATCATGCCGACGAGCGCCGTCCCCTGCCCCGGAAAATCCTGCAAGCCGAGCAGCGAGAGCCCGCTCATTCCGGGTGTGCGCAGCACGGCCTCGACCTCCTCGCGGTAGCACCGCAGCGCCAGCTCCCCGCTGGCCTGCACGCCCGCCTGCCAGTATGCCGCCGCCCCGGTCTGTTCGGCACGGCGGCGGATGGCCCGAAGATTTTCCGGGATGGTGATGCCCCGGAACCGGTCAATCTGGTCAAAATCCGGCCAGCTCTCGTACTGGCCCACCTCAAAGCCGAACACCGGCACCCCGCCGGTTTGGGCGGCGGCCTCCCGGTAATTCTGCCGGGTGCCGGGCCGGCACCGGTTCAGATGCCCGATCATCGGGGAGCTTGTGGCGCGGAGCATCCGGTCCCCATACGCCGCCGCGGTGTAGAAGTCGCTGACGCCGTCATATCCCTGTTCCCCGTACTGGCCGTTGGAGGACCCGGCATACCGTCTGGTGGGGTCCAGCTGCCGGGCCAGCCGGACCAGCTCTGCCATCCGGCGGTGTCCCTCCTCGCCGGTGCAGAGTTCGTTGCCCAGCGTGAGCATGACAAAGGAGGGGTGGTTGGCGTAGCAGAAGAGGATCTGCCGCAGTTCCGCCTCATAATATGCGGCGCTGTGCGGGGTTTCCAGCGCGTTGGTGCAGTTCCAGTCGGACAGTTCGGGCTGGAGCAGCATTCCCAGTTCATCAGCCGCCGCAAAGGCCGCCTCGGGCGGGCACCAGGAATGGAACCGCAGACAGTTGACCCCGTAGGCCCGGTAGCGACCCAGAACCTCCCGCCAGGCCCCGGTCGTCATGGGCGGGTGGCCAGTCTCGGGAAAGACGCAGCAGTTGGCCTCCCCGCGCAGCAGAAACACCCGGCCGTTGAGGGTGAGCCGTCCCCCGTCCGCCCCGAAGGTCCGCAGGCCGAAGTCCGCCCGGGCGCGGGACACCGTCCTGCCGTCCAGCACGAGCGACGCCGTGATCTGCGTCAGGGCGCCGCAGGCTTCCTCCCACAGCGGGGCCTCGGGGGCAACCGGCAGATCCCGGCACCAGAGGGTGCAAAGCCCCTGCCGCAGCGATTCCGGCTGCCAGTCCCGCCGGAGCAGGCAGAACGGCCGGGCCAGGGCGGGGCCTTCCAGCACCAGTTCGCCGTCGCCGACCGCGTCCAGCGCCTGCCGGGGCACCGCCAGATCCACCGCCGCATCCAGCGTCCGGCCGTGGGGATAGACCCGCACCGACCGCACCCAGAAGTCCGCAACGCTGTGCACGCACAGCCGACCCAGAAGGCCGTTCCAGTTGGTCTGGGTCTCGTCGGTCGCCGCCGAGGCATGGACAATCTCCTCCCGCGGCCAGCCCGGATACCGGTTGTCCGAGAGCAGGCAGAGCCGCACCCGGCGCCCCGCCCAGCGGGTCAGCTCAAACAGGTAGGGGGTGCTCAGCGTCCCCTGCAGGGTGGGGACCGGCTGCCCGTCCACCGTAAGCCGGAGCTGCCGGGCGCGCTCGGCTTCCAGGATCAGCCGCCGGCCGGGGTGGTCGGGCAGCGTCACCTCTCTTGAAAAGACCGCCTCGCCCTCCCACCGGAACCGGCGGGTCAGCCGGCTTTCCAGGGCCGGGGTTTCGGGTTCGCCGAGGCCGTTTTCCTCCAGCGTGCCGGGCAGATGCACCGTGGCCGGCGCCCCGTCGCCCAGCCGCACTTCCCAGAGGCCCGAAAGATCCATCGTTGTCTGCATCGTCATTCTCCCCCACTGTACGGTTTTGGTTTTATTGTACCGTGGCGGTGCGCCGCCGCCAATGGCAAATCCTGAAAAAAGATGGACAATCTTGCTTTGTCCGCGGCAAAAAAAGAACCAACGGAAGGTTCCGTTGGTCAGGTTTCCTCGTCCCCGGGCGGGTCGGACCGGCCGAGGCCGTTCTGGTAGCTGCGCGGCGAGACCCCCATCACCTTCTTGAAGGCCCGCGAGAAATAGTAGGGGTCCCGGTAGCCGAGCTGCCGGGCGACCTCGTAGACATACTCCCCGCCGGAACGCAGCATCCGGCAGGCCTGCTTCATCTTGAGGCGGGTGAAGAAGTCCATCGGCGCATGGCCGGTGCACTGCCGGAACACCGCGCTGAGGGTGCTCGGGGAGGTGCCCATCGCGGCGGAGAGTTCCGCCAGCGTGAGTTCCCGGTCCAGGTGGCGGTACATATACCGCACGGCCCGGGTGACCTGCCGGTTCTGCCGGGCCGTGGTGCCGTCCTCCTGCCGGCGGGCGTAGGTTTCGCCCAGGATGAGCGCCAGCAGCTGGGAGAGGTAGATGAAATTGCCCAGCGTATAGTCCTGTTCCAGCGTGCGGAACAGCTGGTTGAAGAGGAATTCCATCCGGCGGACCGTCCCGGCCGACGAAAACCGGCAGACCTGCGGCCGGTCCAGCGGGTAATAGCCGCAGTCCTCGCCCTGGAAATGCACCCAGAGCAGGCTCCAGGGGTCCTCCTCGTCGGCCCAGTAGCGGTGCGGGCAGAGGCGGGGGATGCACAGCGCCTCGTTGTCCCGCAGCGGGAAGGTCCGGCCCTGCACCTCCACGACGCCGCGGCCGCTGGTACAGCACAAGAAGATGTATTCCTCAATGCCCTCGCTGCGCTCGCGGTAATGGTGGGCGGCATGGGGAAAGAAGCCGGCGTCCGTCAGATACAGACGGCGCACCAGCGGATGCCCGATATAGTCCGAGAAGGCTTCGGTGGGCAGGACGATGTAGGTCTCCCCCGCAAAGCCGTCGGGTTTTCGTTCAATCTGCAGTTCCATACGCACAGTATAGCGCCGCCGTGCAAGATTGTCCATCATTTTTGAGAATAAGCCATTTTTCCCGCCGGCCGTCCGCGGTACAATGGGAGCATCGGGGCGCGGCGGAAAGCCCGCCCTGCCAGGAAAGAGGGTTGCTGATGATGAACCACGCCGCAAAAATCTGGGAGGAGACCGTTCTTCTTCCGACCTATCCAGCCGCCGAGCCGGAAAAATATCCGCTTTTCATTGAAAAACGCGCCTACCAGGGCAGCACCGGCAAGGTCTATCCGCTGCCGGTGACCGAGAAGGTGTCGGATGTCTGCCGGGAGGTCGCCTACCATGCCGTCTGGCTGGAAAACGAGTATCTGCGCGTCATGGTCCTGCCCGAACTGGGCGGACGGATTCACCGCGCCCTCGACAAGACCAACGGCTATGATTTTGTCTATTACAACCACGTCGTCAAACCGGCGCTGGTGGGGCTGACCGGGCCATGGATTTCGGGCGGGATTGAATTCAACTGGCCGCAGCATCACCGCCCGACCACCTTCTCGCCGGTGGACTACCGCGTGGCCGAGCACGACGACGGCTCGGTGACCGTCTATGTCGGCGAGACCGACAAGATGTACGGCACCAAGGGGATGGCCGCAATCAGCCTGTACCCCGGCAAGGCGTATCTGGAAATCCGGGGCCGGCTGTACAATCCCACCGACCTGCCGCAGACCTTCCTGTGGTGGGCCAACCCCGCGGTGCCGGTCAACGATCACACCTACTCGGTCTTTCCGCCCGACGTGAACGCCGTCATGGACCACGGCAGGCGCGCGGTCTCGACCTTCCCGATTGCGACCGGCGAATACTACAAGTGCGACTACTCGGCGGGGGTGGACATCTCGCGCTACAAGAACGTGCCGGTCCCGACCTCCTACATGGCGGCCCACTCGGACTTTGACTTTGTGGGCAACTACGACGAATCCCGCCAGGCCGGGCTGCTTCATGTGGCGGACCACCATGTGGCGCCGGGCAAAAAACAGTGGACCTGGGGCAACGGCGATTTCGGCCGCGCCTGGGACCGCAACCTGACCGACGCGGACGGGCCGTACATTGAACTGATGACCGGCGTGTTCACCGACAATCAGCCGGATTTTTCCTGGCTCAAGCCCCAGGAGGAAAAGACCTTTGTCCAGTATTTCCTGCCCTACAAGGGGGTGGGCCGGGTGGGCAACGCCACCCGGGATGCCGCCGTGGGTCTGCAGCTTCTTCCCGACGGCCGCGGCGAGGTGCGGGTCTATGTCACCGGGGAACAGCCCGGCGCCGTGATCCGGGTGCAGCGCGGCGGGGACTGCCTGTATGAGGCGCGCGCCGACCTCTCGCCGCAGGGCTGGTTCGGGGCAGACTTTGCCGCGGACGGCACGCTGCACGACTGCGAGGTCACGGTGGAGGCCGGGGACCGCACCCTGGTGCGCTACCGGATGTATGAGCCGGAACTGCGGCCCATCCCCGCCCCCGCCGAGCCGCTCGGCGCGCCGGAGGAGCTGCGCACCACCGAGGAACTGTATCTGGCGGCGACCCATCTCGAACAGTACCGCCATGCCACCCGCGACCCGGCCGACTATTACCGGGAAGGGCTGCGCCGCGACCCCACCGACCTGCGGCTGAACGACGGCTACGGGCTGCTGCTCTTCCGCCAGGGACAGATCCGGCAGAGCATCGCCTGTTTTGAAAAGGCCGTTCAGAAACAGACCTGGAAGAACCCCAACCCCTACCAGGGCGCGTGCTTTTTCCATCTGGGGCTGGCGCTGGAGGCGGACGGCCAGCACCGCAAAGCCTACGACGCCTTCTACAAATCCACCTGGAGCGCCGAGACCCAGAGTGCCGGGTTCTACTGGCTGGCCTGTCTGGAAGCGCGGCGCGGCAATTTGGAGCAGGCGCTGGAGTTTGTCGGGCTGTCGCTGGTCCGCAACTGGCACAACATGAACGGCCGCTGCCTGAAAGCCGCGCTGCTGCGGCATCTGGGGCGGGACAACACCGCCCTGCTTGCCGAGAGTCTGGCCATTGACCCGCTGCAGATGGGCTGCCTGTACGAGGAATCCCGCCGGACCGGAACGCCGGAGGTCTGGCGCACCGTCATGCGGCAGGAGGCGCACAACTACCTGGACCTGGCGCTGCACTATGCCAAGGCCGGGCTGCTGGAGGAGGCGGTGGAGATCCTGCAGGCCTGCCCCGAACAGAGCCCGATGCCGTCCTACTACGAGGGGTATCTGCACGGGCTGGCCGGGGACGAGGCGGCGGCCCGCGCCTGCTGTCTGCGCGCCGAACACCTGCCGGCGCCCCGGTGCTATCCCAACCGGGTGGAGGAGATCGCGATTCTGGAATACGCGATCCGTCTGCTCGGCCGGGCGCCCCGGGCCCATGCCCTGCTGGGCTGCCTGCTGTACGACAAGAAGCAGGCGGACGCCGCGATAGCGCACTGGGAAGCGTCGGTGCAGCAGGACCCCGGCCAGGCGCTGGTACACCGCAACCTGGCGATTGCGCGCTACAACAAACAGGGCGACGCCGACGCCGCCCTGCGGGAGATGGAGCAGGCCCGCCGGCTGGACCCCGGCTATCCGCGCCTGCTGCTGGAATACGACCAGCTGGCCGCCCGGCTGGGCCGTTCCAACGCCGCCCGGCTGCAGCTGCTGGAGGAGAACCTCGCGCTCGTGGAGCAGCGGGACGACCTGATGCTGCGGTATGTCACGCTGCTGAACTGTGAGGGCCGCTGTGAGGAGGCGCTGCAGATTCTGCTCACCCGCCGGTTCCACCCCTGGGAGGGCGGCGAGGGCAAGGTCAGCGCCCAGTACCGGTATGCGCTGATCCGTCTGGCCAAGGACTGCCTGAACCGCGGCGAGAATGACCGGGCCGTGCAGCTGCTGGAGCAGAGCAAGACCTACCCCGATACCCTGGGCGAGGGCAAACTGCCCAACGTCCCGGACAACGAGGCGGATTACTGGCAGGGCGTCGCGCTGCGGGCGATGGGCCGCGAACCCGAGGCGGCCGCCGCCTTCCTGCGCGCCGCCTCCGGTCCGCAGGAGCCCGGCCGGGTGCTCTACTACAACGACCAGCCGTCGGATTTCATCTATTATCAGGGACTTGCCCAGCGTGCGATGGGCAACGAAGCCGCCGCCCGCAAGGCCTTCCACAAGCTGCTGACCTACGGGGAAACCCACCTGTTCGATGCGGTGGCCTACGATTTCTTTGCGGTCTCGCTGCCCGAGATCGAGGTCTTTGCCGATGACATTGCGCTGCGCAACCGCCAGTACTGCAACTATCTGCGGGCGCTGGGCTGCGCCGGTCTGGGCCGGACCTCCGAGGCGGCGGAACTCTTTGCCGGGATTCTCGAACTTCAGCCCGACGACCAGGGCGCGCTGCGTCACGCCTGATCGTCCTGCGGGAAAAAGTGCAGCGCGTATCCGTCCAGGGTGAGAATCAGCGTGGGGCGGCTGCTCCCGTCGGCATAGCGGGTCAGGGCCGTGACGGCCATCCCCTCGGTCTGTCCGACCGTGACGGTGTAGACCGCGGACCCGGCGTCGCTCTGCTCAAGCCGGTAGCTTCCCGCATACTGCCGGTCGTTGGTCCCGTCGGTCAGCGTGAGCACCCCGTCCGACGCCGTGCAGACCAGCGTGAGCCGCTCGGCCGTGTCGGGGGCGCCCGGTTCGCCGGGTGCACAGGCGATGATCGCCCCGTTGTCCGCCGTGCTCTGGACGGTGGTCATCTGCCAGGCCTCCTCCTCGATGGCCGGCACCGCGTCGCTGCCGCACCCCGTCAGGAGCAGCAGGCAGAGCAGGATTGCCGCTCGTTTCATCGCGTTCTCCTTTCTATTTTTTCCGGGTCTTCCACAGTCCCGCCACCGCCGCCAGGCCCGCGCCCGCCGTCAGCAGCAGGGGCAGCCACGGTCCCGACGGGCGGACGACCCAGATGCCGGTGGCCCTGTCGGCGCCGCCGATGACCGGCGCACCGGAAAGAAGCTGTGCCGGCAGCTACCGGATCAGGCCCGCGGCGAGCATCACGGCCCCCCACAGGGCCAGGATTCCCACCGCCGCAAAGAAGGCCCGCCAGCGCCTGCGGCTGCGTTCCTCCCGCTCGGCCAGCTGCCGGTTGAGCGCTTCCAGCTCGGCGGCCAGGTCCCGGCCCTGTTCCGGCTCCTCCTCGCCGAGAAGATCATTCACCGTCGTGTCCAGCGCCCCGGCGATGCGGACAAGCATCCCGGCATCGGGCACCGACAATCCACGCTCCCATTTAGATACAGCCTGACGGCTGAAGTTCTCACCGAAGAAATCGGCCACGTCGTCTTGGGACAGTCCTTTTTCTTCTCTTCTAGCTTTTAGCTTATCTCCAAACATATCAATCACCTCTCTTTCTGATTACATTTTACTTGGTGTGGAAGAAAAAATCGAAAACCTAGATTTACTTTCAGCAACTTGTAGTTGCGTTATATCTCAGTTTATATTTGTAATTGTTGGCATGTACCAAACCTCCGTATAAAAAAATAAGCCGGTACGGAACCGACACCTCAAACGACACCCCGACACCTCAAGGGCTATGCAACATTAAATTGTATTAAATAGCGAGTCTTAATTTCAAGAAAAGTCAAAGAAGATAATTTGTCGTGAAAATTCTGAATGTAGATAGGGCGGAAACGACTCATAGGGCGTGCTTTGATTTCTTCCCATTCAGATTTTAGCTTGTCCAAAAACAGCGGGTCAATGACCTTGTGGATATTTTCAATGCCGGTATAGTGCATACCGCCGCTGCGGCGGGTTTCTGGGTTCAGGGTGCTTTCAAACACCGCGCCGAAAATGGTGGGGCTTATTTCCGACCAGTTGAAGTTTTCGCTGGCTTTCTCCAGCAGCAGGTTTCGGATTTCATCGGTGAACGGCGGTATCTCGATATTCTCATCGCTGAACAGCCCGCCATTGACGTAGGGAAACGCCGCCAATTCCGGGTTGTCATCTTTCAAATAGGGGTCACGGTCTTGCAGCTTTGTGTCCAACACGCGGAACAAATCTACCAGCCCCTTGCGCAGTCCGCGCGTGTCAAAACCCTTGAGGTAGTCGTGGAACATACCGTGATGCCCAAAAATCCCGGCATCCTCGGCATACAGGCAAAATACCAAGCGAACGCACAGCTTGTTCAGGCTTTTCAGCGAATGTTCGGATTCCGGGTTTGCGTACTGCTTGTAAAAGGCATCATATAACAAGCCGACAATTTCACCTGCTGCTATGGAAACTTCCATCTCCCGTTTGAGGTGTTCGTTTCCGGCATCGACAAGGAATTGCAGCCGATAGTATTCTTTTTCCAGATTCGCAAGTTCGATGATTTCAGGCTCACCGCGCGGGCGTTCCATATCATACACATAAAAGGTGCTGAAATTGCAGGTTACCACCCAGCGCGGGTGCTGCGATACGGGCAGCTCCAAAATATACCGCTTAGCCTGTTCAAAAGGGTTCAGCAGCGCACCGTCTGATTGCTTGATGGGCTTGTTCAAATCCTTGCCAAGCCCCTTTTGCTCTATCAGAACGTGGGTAGCGGGAATCGTGCCGTCAATGAAACTGGTGTGGTCAAGGTGGACTTGCTCCTCAAACTGAATGAATTGCTCCGGGTGTTCGACCCCATACACATCACGGAGCAGGGACAGCCAGAATGGTTGGCTCTCCCCTTTTTCATAGCCTTTGTCTTTCCAATAAGCGGCAAAATTTCTTGCCGCCTGTTGCTGTTGCGCAGTGGTCATGGCAGTCACCTCATAGCACAGTATTTATCATTATCATAGCACCCCCCCCTGTTTACGGCAATTGCGTTTTACAAAAAATGAGGGTAGGCGCGATCCGCGCCTACCCCCTGCGAGCAGCAAAAGAAGCTGTTGGAACAAAATATTGCGAAAGAAAAAGTCCTCCATCGGATACCGACAGAGGACGAAGTAATTTTCTTTTTCAACAACTTCATTCAGGGAAATATTGATAGTCTGGAATACAACCGTTATCTGATTGATATTCTCGTAAACAGTATCTATATCGTGCCTTCTTGAAATAGAGCAACAAAAAAACGCCCTACACTTTCGTGTAAGG
>OLOX01000778.1_pt1 | contig 32715 bp, 29 predicted proteins | sample 1672091 | NCBI WGS metagenome assembly OLOX01 (sample SAMEA3136644, study PRJEB25190) | human gut metagenome | reverse complement strand
TCAAGGATGGCGGGGAAGTTACGGAGCTTTTGTGGGACAAAGGGAATACCGTTGACCACCTGAAACTGCTGCATAACAACACGCCCCCGGCGGTAGCCGCCTGCTCTGTTCAGAAGCACATAAACGGAATTACCTGCCAGAATATCTTCCATGGCTCGTGGATTTTCCCAGACCCATCTGGCCTTCGGGAACTTGGTTTTGAGAATCTGCGTGATCCTGCACTGGATAATGGTGTATGCTGCGGAATGCAGATCCTTTTCAGTGGGAGGCTGCTGGGGAGGCGGGAGCGTGAGCAATGGCTTGACGGGTTCTACTTTCTGGGATGAAAGGAACAGCAGCCGCAGAGCGGCGATGAAGATTCCCAGAATCACCAGAAGGAGGATGGGCCACAGGCGGGTGATATAGGTCAGCAATGCAAGCTGTCCCAGAATTACCAGCACCTCATAGGCAATGTGTCGCTGACGGTTTTTGTCGTTCATTCGGATACTCCTTTTTGTGGCAAAAAAAACGCACATGTGTGATCTTAGGAAGACACGCATGTGCGTTTATTGTGCCATATTCAATTGTGGTACGACGCCTTACAGATTGAAGAAATTGTTGCCGCCGCCAAAGCCTTCATATCCCGTAAAATTTCCGGGCATATGGAAGCCTTCCTGAGGGGCTGCCGCAGGGGTGGGGGCACTGTCGTTTTGAGTGTTGGATGCTGCCTTCTGGCCGTCGCCGGAACGTTTCCCGCCGCCGCTGTATTCCAGGTTATCCAGAATGACACAGGGCATGCTGCGTTTTTCCTTGGTTTCCTCGTCTTCCCAGACATCCTCGTCATATCGACCGCTCAGGCTGATAAAAGAGCCTTCCTTCAGTCCCATTTTGCGGATGCGGTCAACGAGTGACGGGTCAAAGCTCTTGACGGTGATGTTGATCCAGCGGTGGTTATCCTCGGCACGAGGATCGTAGACCTTCTGGCCTACACGGAAGCGCACAAAATCGCCCTTTTCAGAGAACTTGAGGGCAGGCGTGTTTTGGTAGCCCTTGGAGACCACCACATCGGACGCAAAGAACATTAACATTGTTGACTCCTTTCTGCAGGTTGTTCCTGCAAAGAAAAATGATATATTTCAACCCGCTTTGCGCAGGCAGAAACCGAGGGAAAATAAAAAAAGTGCCATTTGCAGAAAAGCAAATGACACCTGTTGAGAACTCGGAAACTACGTTTTGCCTGCGCAAAACTCTGATACTATGTTGATGGCATTATACCATGGCCCCCAGTATTAGTCAATCCTTTTGACGGGAACTTTGGATAACGCCAAGTAGCTGCAGAGGATCATGGTGCCGTCCATTTCATACACGGCGGTGCTGTCCGAAACGTACAAGGTCAGGGTATCACCGACGGTAAGGTTATGAATATTTCGGATTCCTGCCAGCTTGATGGTCTGTGTTTCGCTGCGCAGGTACATGGATTTGATCCGCCTGCGGAAGGGCGCTCGGTTAATTTCCGTGCAAGTAGCTTCAATAGTTACATACCGTCCCTGCTGGCAACGGTCATATAGGGAGGCCGCGCCGCCGAAGGAGGTAATAATCAGAGCAATACAGGGAAAAAGGAAATGCCAGCTGCCGCCATAGGCCAGAAGAATCAGGAGCATGGCAATGCCAACCCCGCTCCCCGCGCACTGAAGCAGGATCTGCTTGCGGAGCGGTTCCGGGGACGTCAGAAAAGTCTCTCTCATGGGAGTCCCTCTTTTACAGAAGCACCAGCCGTCTTTTGCGAAGCAAGCATAGTACCGTTTTTGTTACCAGCTCTCTTGCGTCGGAGCGCTCCATCTGATGCTCCAGAATGTTGTCGCCAATGGTATCCCTGGTATAGATACGCTCTACCAGATTTTGTGCATTGGTATTGCCCAGCAGGTCTGCCTGCAGGGGCACTTTCCGGTCAATAAGATAAGTCAGTTCGGCCATACTCAGGACAAGACCCGCTTCTCGCAGCCACCGGAGTACGGTGCGTTCTGTCTCGGTCAGGCCCCAGTAGGGGTGTCTCCGGTCAGAGAGAACCAACGTGCATTGGGTCAGGATGCGGTATTCCTCGAAGCTGGAGCCATCCGCCTGGACAGCCAGACCCATTCTCAGCAGCATCGTCAATGTCTGCTCCTCGGTAGCTTTCTTCACGGTGGCGAACCGGAATCTGCCGTTCAGCCAAACGGCGGCAAGCTCTCCGGTCAGGTGATAGCTGCGGTTTCCTCTGCAAACATCCAGAATATGCTCGGTTCCCTCGGTCATGACTGCCCCAATAGAAATGTACCTCATAAAATTTGCACCTCGCTTGATGGTTTTACTCAATTACACGGTATGAGACATCAAACTGCTGCACTTACAGTACATACATCATTACGACGCACAGCCCAATAATAAAAATCACCGCAACGGCCAGAATGGAAATCTTTTTGATCAGTTCTTTGTCAAGCCCCTCTTTTTCCCGATCCAAATCCGGAGGCAGAACATCGTTATAATAGCCGTCATATCCATCATCGACAGGTTCCCCATCAATTTCGGGGAGGGGGGATTCCTGTGCCTTCTCCTTTTTCTGCTTGGGCTTCTTACGCTTTTTGGAATCTATCTTGGGGGCCTTTTGTTCGTTTGGTTGTGCGGAGTGCTGGTTGCTGGTGTCGGATACCGGAGAGGGTACTTCCTCTGCCGCGGAGAGCTGCTTTCCGCATTCTGCGCAGAAGGCAGCATCCTCTTTCAGCAGATCAGCCCCACAGTAAGGACAGAATTTCATGTACGTTTCGCTCCTTTGTCAGTAATAAAGAAAAATGGACCTTCAACCGAAGACCCAAGAATTCACGCTAAAATTATAACACATCCTTATTCTACGGTCATCAGCAAAGACCTGCCATTTTATTTACACGCTTTTGCCAGACTATTTGCAAAATCACCATGGATTTTTACATTGAAGTACCACAGAATCCATGATACGCTGCTTGTGGTGGATATGCCGTAGAAGAAACAGTATAAGGGAATAGAATGCGTGACAGAGATTTTATCTGGTTTAGAAGGATGCCCTTAAAAGGGAGAAGGCAGTTTTTATGCCCAAATAGTCGGGGCGACCCGGAAGGTATTTCTGCTGATGCGGAGGTGCCAGCTATTGCTGACCTGGAGAACATTTGGAATGTTGCGCATATGAGCGTGAATGATGTCTGCAAAGAAGCAGGCCTGACGCAGGGACAACTGGCGGCCCGGTTTCGTATTCCGAAACGCATCGTGGAGGATTGGTGTCGAGGCGTTGGTAAGTGTTTTGATTATACCCGTCTAATGATAGTGGAATGTCTCGGAGCCCTGGAATGCGTGACCTCCATTTTTATTCGTAAAAATACGTCCTTTCTTTGTTCTTGAGATTATAGTATCTGGCAAGGCGATATGACGAAATGGAGAGTATTATAAAATTGTCGATGGAATAGCATTGCATTTTGACTAAAAATGATGTAAAATACGAATATAAAATACTGGATTATTTCCTATTATCCCAAGTTCGGTGTATTTTATAGCTTCAGAAAATAATCAATATATGGAATGCGTCTGACAGAAAAAGTTGATGTGACAAATTTGGGAGAATATTTTTTGATGATTAGCGATGTTTTTTGCTTCTTGGTGTACGACAAAATAAGTTAGGAGAATTCAGATTTTTTCTTATAGGCCGTTTTTATTGATATTTGATAGGCAGACTTGGGTGTTTTTTACATTTGCTACTGAGAGAATATTATTTGCAGAGGGGTGTAAGCTATGCCGTTGGGGGAAATTGCTAAGGATGTTTACAATAGTCTACCGCCGGGAATGGTGCCATTTATTGCGCAAACTCTCGTAAGCGCATTTATCTCGGCTTTTTTCTCGTATAAATCTGATAAAAAGATAGTGCTTGAAACCGCAAAAACAACATACCTCTGTGACCAGGTAGAAGAATTGCATAAAGAAGGCCTGGTGTCTGAAACTGAGTTTTTAAAATGTAAAAATCTTACTCAGATTGCAAAACTTGCAGATAAAGCAAGAGATGAACAGAGAAGCAGAACGAAGAATAATAAAACCAACGCAGGGACTGCGAATTATGATTTTGATTGGTTTTGGCGCTTTTTTGAAAGAGCAGGTTATGCCAGCGATGAAGATATGCAAAAACTATGGGCATCTGTTTTGAATGCGGAAATAGATTATGGTGGACAGTTCTCATATAAAGCAATTGAGACGCTGTTTGTAATGGGTCCCCATGTTGCTAACGTATTTATGGAATATTCAGTTGTTTCGTTTACGACTCCATATGGTGAGTGCTTAGTCCCTGCTTCAGGTGAGTTGTATGAAAATTTTGATGTTCGCAGTCCTGTGGTTGTTGAAGGGGAAAGTGATATTTTTTCGGCTCTTGCCGCTGCATATTCAATTACAAATGAGAGAACAATGTATCTTGATGAATACGGTCTCATTTCTTCAATGTTGACTGTAAGTACATTTAGAATTTCTCACGATTCATTTTATATTTCAAATGATTGTTATGTGATTGAACTAAAGCTAAAGGACAATCTACAATTGGAAGAATTGACGATTGAGATAACTGGGCATCGTTTTACATCTGTAGCAAGACAGCTGTTTTGCGTTATCGATGAAAAGCCCTCGTTAGGATTTCTTATTGACTTTGCCATTCTTCTACAAAAGAGATATTCGGAATTAGAGGTTCATGTGTATGAAGTAGTGGGAATTGACCAAGATGGTTCGCTATCTATAGAAGATGGAGTTGACTATCTTACTGTTCCTGACTGTATTGAAAAGTCGAAAATATCGGAACTTCGGGATGTTGATTTGCGATAAACAGGAGCAAAATTAGGCTTTATTGTATGAAAAGAAATAACAATTCATGGAGCCATTAGCTATGAGCGAAAAACTAGATGCTTATCTCTCTTCCAGCGGTGTAATTGCCAAGGTCGCGGATATGCTTCTTTGAGTATTCTAAAGGACCACGTTAATATGTCAGGTCGCTGTTTGGCGGCACTTATTAATGGAGGCTTTGGTTATGAATTACAAGCGAACAAAAAAGACTACGGTCGACGCAATCAATGTGATGATCCGTCATGCGGACAAGGGCCCTTCCGGATTTTGGGTGGAGGCCCACGAGGGCTGTGGCTTACGGCAAATGTCGAGCGCAGATCACGGAGCTTGTCCAGCAGGCGGCTTGCACCAATTAAAAGACTTGATAGGGTATGCTATACTGGACGTAGTCCAGTATAGGCTGAACTGCGTTAAAACTGCTTTTCCAAAATGTTTTCGGGAAAAATTTTGAAGACCACTTGCTAAAATCGGCTTTATAGCGTATACTACGGATTGGAAAGTAGGCAGCATCCTGCTGGTGTGGCTGACACCTTAAATCCGACGTTGATTCTGGCTGTATAGGCCGGAGGGTTGGCGGGCAACGATAAAACCTGATAGAGATTCCAGATGCATGGGCTGGAGTGTTGGTGGACAACGATAAAATCAGTCACTAAGGGAGACGCACGGCACTGCGGTGTTGTAGTCTCCCTTTAAATTTTTATTAGGATGAATGCATAAGTATGGCTAAAAGGCACACAAAGAAAGAAGCAGTATGCCTCTTGTAATTTCGGCCTGTCTGTGCTATGCTACTCCACACTTATCAGAGGACTTACGGTCAAGGGACCGTTGAAGTGGGATAAGACCGTTTCGGGCCTTACCCCACCTTTTATAGGGCAGGGCTTTCGGGGCTCTGCCCTATTTTTTATCGGAGGGTATCTGTATGAACGCAAGAGGAAAATCACTGGCAGCCAACATTCTTCTCGCCCTGGGTGGACTATTTGTGACCTATCTTTACAACGTAGTAGACGGCATCTTTGTCGGGCAGGGTGTCGGTGCGGCGGCGCTGGGGGCGGTGAATGTAGCCGTGCCCTTTATCACCTTTGTCGTGGCACTCATCGCCATGTTTCCCATGGGTGGGGCAACCGTAGCGCCATCCGTATTGGCCGAGGCGATAAGACAGGCGCAAATCACGCCTTTATACAGCCTTTTCCATGACAATGCTGGTCTCCGCCGTTCTAATGGCCGTTGGCATGGTATTTTCCTACCAGATCGTGGACCTGTGCGGAGCGAAGAATTTAAGCGCGGAAATGCGGACCATGTCGGCACAGTATCTTTTCTACTGCTCCGCGTTTTCCATCCCTTTGCTTATGGGGACTTGCCTATCCGTGTTTGTCCGCAACGACGGTTCGTCTACGCTTTCTTTCGTTGGGATGTGCGCGGGAGCTGCCGCCAACATTTTTCTGGACTGGCTGTTTATTTTTCCGCTGCAGATGGGCATTGTTGGGGCAGCCATTGCCTCCGGTCTTGGGCAGGTACTGACGGTCCTCGTCCTGATGACGCACTTCCTGCGAAAGAAAGGAAATCTTCAGATTAAATTCTTCCGGGTCAGCGGCACCCTTGCGGCCAAGGTGTGCAAGCGCGGTGTGCCGGAGGCGGTAACACAGCTCACGACCCCAGTTACAGCGCTTTGCTATAACCTGATGCTGTCACGGCTGGTGGGAGACATTGGGGTATCCACCTTTAGCGTGCTGAGTTTCATCTATTCTCTTGCCAATGCCATTCTCTCCGGTGTCGCCCAGGGCTTGCAGCCGCTGTGGGGACAGTGCTATGGAAAAAAGGACATGGAGGAAATGAAATGGTATTTCCGCAGCGGCGTTGCGATCAATCTTGTGCTGTCGGCTTTGATTTATGGCGGACTCTATTTCTTCGACGTTCCGGTGATCCACATTTTCAGTAAGGAGCCAGAGCTGATCCGTTCGGCATCCGCGGCGCTGCCGATGTTTGCGCTGTCCTTTATTCCAATGGCGGTCAACCTCATTTACACGGACTATTTTTTCTCCACGAAGCGAACTGGAACCGCCAATGCGATTGCTGTCAGCCGAGGGGTTGCGGTCAAGGCAGTGATGATCCTAGGCCTCCCGCTGATCTTCGGAACGGATGCGATCTGGACTGCACCCCTTGTAACGGAAATGCTCACCCTTGCAGCAGCTGTTATGCTGAGCCATAAGAGTAAACTAATAGTGTAAGGGGGCGGGGCTTTTTAGGCATTTCTCCTCAACTATCAACAGGTGTTCAGCCCAAGCTTCTGGGCTTTCAGTACAATTTGCTCCCCATAGTAACCAAGTCTTTCTTCCTGTACGCTGCTCTTCGGCCCCACAAGGGCAATATAGTTTTTCACGCCGATGAACTTCCCATAGTGCGCCATCATGGAATCGAGGCACATCCTTTCAGCGTGAATGCGCAATGAATATTGTAGAATCCGTGCGCTTCTGCAATAAAAATCAAATCCGTTATGAACACGCATACCAGATAGCTGTGATTGTCAGAATACACCCTATGCACAGATGAAAAGTAAAAAGCAACTCCCCTTGGATGGATGCTACCCGCCCAGGAGGAGTTGCTTTTTGCTTGCAGCGAACGCTCTGGCCATTTCAAAAAATTCCGCACCAGAATCGATGTACCCCAAATGCAGGCACGCAAAAATGCCCTCTATTCTGGGCGTAGAGAATCACTAGGATCATGGAAACTAGTAGGCAATGTCACCGTTTTCATAGCTGTTAGAGAGCAAGTGATTGGTTGGCAATACATAATCCCTTTTTATGAGTCTATTTTGCAATTTAGATGAAACAAGTCGTTAATTGCATGGCGAATATTGGAGGTACTCACGCCATAATGATTCAGTTGCATTGCGTAAAGTATGTACTCCATGTACATCAAATCCAAAAGGGAAAGGCCGATAAATTCTTTATCCAAATTACCGTGAGCATAGTTATTCCGTTGCGATGATAATCGCTGCCCCATCTCAGAATATTTCAGTTCCTGATCATTCCAGCGGTACAGATTCTGGCCGAATACGCCAACAATGGCATCAAGTTCTTTTCCCGTGTGAATAATCTCCGACTCAAGGCTGTCTGATTTTACCAACCGCTGTAAGAACTGATATAATCTGCGTTCTTTCCTGTTGCCTGCGCAATCCAATAACTTTTGAATTTCTGTATAGACAGCATCTTCTGCACTTATTGTTGCCGAACTCTTGGTGATTCCGTCAGGAAAACAGCGCCTGAATTCCCACTCAAATGCAGCCATAATCATAATAAATCGGGATGCATCAATTGACCTTCCACTTCGATAGCTTTGTGGAAGATGCCGAAGGTAAAGAGTTTCGTTTGCAATATCGGTTAGGATCTTTCCCTCGGCACCTGCCAAATTTTTTTGCTTAATATAATGACCGGATTTTAGCATTTCAATTTCCTCATTGCCGAATTCATTAAGTACATGTAAAGTTGCAAATGCCTCAAATTTTCCATCATCTGCAGGAGCTGACAATACTGCTTCGGGCAGAAACACATTCTTGCGATAGCATAGATACCGAAGAAATTGTTTTGCAATGTACCAAAGCCTGTAGATGAAATGATAATCATTTGTCGGCTCAAATTCAAACAACATGGCAGATTCCAGCGTGATTGGAGGTTCGTCAATTTTTGTACTAAGATTTCTGGAGATACTGAATTCTACAGAAACCTGTCTATCATCGACTGTGAAATTCTGAGGGAGTGTTGTGGTTTTATCATAGCTTTGGGTAGTAACGGAGCAAACACCCGTGGAAACGAAACCTTCTACATCCATTGAGATTCCGATTCCCTGTGAAATAGGGTGGATACGGTTAATAATAGGGCTGGAAAAAGACATTCGAGCGATACTGTCACGCGTATATTTACAGTTTATATACGCCACAATTGGTACAAACAGCACAGAATTCTGGCTGCTAATATAATCACCTTGCCTTGTGATGAAAATAAAATCAGTATTGGTCTCGTTACAGTGTCCGGTAAGATATGGATCATCCATAGTCAGCGGATTACCAATGGTGTAAACGCCTTTTGCTACCCGCGCCATTATCCATTCCATCCGGATGGTGTCCCTTTTGTCCTCAGGAGGAATTAACCTCAATTCCTTGCAATCAAATATAAACGTGAAGTCAATGCCTCTGTACATGCACTTTCCGGAGAATATTTTGATTTCAGATGCCATGCTTTACCCCCCTCAACTTTTGTATTATGAATTATACTCGATAATCGACCTTTTTTCAATGGAGTACATATTGACAGTTCTATTGCTTCATTATATAATTACGACGTAATTGATTATGCCGTAATTGATTGGAGGCGAGATATGTATATGGCACTCAGAGACCATTCCCTTGACGATAAGATCACCACAGCCGCCCGAGAGGAATTCCTGGAAAGGGGGTATTCGGGCGCATCCCTCAGAAAGATTGCCGAGCAGGCAGGCGTGACCGTTGGCGCGATCCAAATACGGTATAAGTCGAAGGACGAGCTGTTCACCTGTCTGCTGGAGCCCCTTTTGCGTGGAATTGAGGAATTGTTTCAAGACACCAAAGCGGATTATTATTCGGAGGCAACGTCGGATCTTTTGGCGGGACTGAAAATCGCAATGCGGCACGAGTCCAACGCGATCCTTCACCTGATCTTCGACCACTACGAAGAAGCGGTGCTGCTCCTGTGCCGCAGCGCGGGAAGCAGCATGGAGCATTACTTTGACGAGGTCGTGCAAAGCAAAATTGCGGAGAGTATGACGTATTTTCAGAAAGCGGGTTTTGCAGGGATCGACGAAAAGATGCTGACGATTTTGATCTCCACACAGTTTGACAGCTACCGCAGAATCGTTGAGGAATGCGCAGATCGCCAAACGGCGGAGCGATATATGGATATTTTGATGATCTATCACTTCGGCGGCTGGACTGCGTTCTTTGAATCTATTGGAAAATCGCAGGGAGGATTCTAAAATGAAATATAACGGGTTTTACTTCTGGATGTTCAAAAGCCCCATGAAAAAGGTTTTGTCCGAGAAATACGGAAAGGCGTATGCCGCCGAAATTATGAATAAGAGCAAGAAGGTTTACCGGGATTTGGTAGAGCAGGCGGACGATATTGGTGACGACAATCCCATGGCCTATAATGAGCTGTTCGCCCTTGCCTTTGTGGCTCCCTACGTCGCCAGTGAAAAGAAGATTCCCCCGAAGACGGTTCAGGAAATGATGCGCCGCTCCCTGTACCACATCAAGTGGTACTTTGCCAAAACCGACTTGAACACCAACAAGGGGAAGGCAGAGAACAAAAAGAGTGTCCTGAAATACGCCAAATGGTATACCCCGGAGAAGGAAGCGGCATATCCCACCTCCTTTAAGGTAGATTTTGTGGGACAACCGTATGAAGGAGCCTGCTACTACCGCATTACCCGCTGCCCAATCTGTACATACGCGGAAAAGCTGGGTGTTGCCGAGCTGATGCCGCTGTTCTGCGAGCTGGATGAAGTGATGATTACCCTCCAGCACGGCATTTTGCACCGCAAGCAGACGCTGGCCAGTGGCGGCGAATACTGCGACTATTTCATTACGGGAAATAAAGAATTGACAAGCCGCTGACTATGGAATCCGCATCGTGAATGAGGGATTCTCAATCATTCGGCGCACATAAACGAAAAAAGAGTAGTGACCGACCAGCCACTACTCTTTCTTTTGTTGACAGACGAATGTTTTGGAATGTTATTTCCAGGAAATGCGGTGCTTTAGCATATTTCTGAATCCTCTCAGAGTTTCAGAAAGGCAGCTGTGTGTCAACATCTTCAATCAATGCAAAATCGGAAGAAGGTGTTGTATTGTTGGATGCCGAATAAGTAGAGTGGGAATAGAAATTTTGTGCAGACGGGCCGTCCAGCGACTCTTTTTTAGAATCGCCGAAGTACACATTGTCTGCAATAACTTCTGCGGTACGATGTTTGTTGCCGTCCTTATCGGTCCAGCCTCGAATTTGCAATCTGCCGGAAACCACGGCCGTGCGGCCTTTGGCAAAATACTTTGCGACAAACTCACCGGTCTGGCGCCATGCAACACAGTCAATAAAATCAGTTTCGGTTTCACCACTGCTATTTTTGAGATCCCGATCCACTGCCACAGTAAAGCTGGTAACAGCGATGCCGCTTCCGGTTCTGCGCAGTTCAGGATATCTGGTCAGCCGACCCATGATGGTGATATGGTTTAACATGAATAGTCCTCCATTCATAATAGATCTTTTTTGTAGTACACCGCCTGACCTCAGAACAGCGATGTGACGGAATATTCCGGCATAGCGAAATTCGGCTGCAATGTGGGTGTCGACTGCTGTGCTGGGGCATCCGGTGCTTTGCGGGCCTGGGCTGGCGGCTGCGGGTTTGCTGCCTGAATCTGGGAGAGATACCAGGCTGCCAACCAAGCCTCATAATGGGTCTTGGTGATCAGAAGCAGCTCCGCAAGGGCATCCCACGTCATGCCGACGGCAACATGGTTTTCTGGATTCTTACCGAACCGCGGTACGATAAGCCCTTTGGAATCCTTGTCGCCAGGGCCGCTGGATGCGGTAAACAGAAAGTCGAACTTCTGAGCGGTACACAGCCTGGCTACCCGGGACAGGCTTTTTCCATCCGGCCTGGGTTTTCCATACTGAATCAACTTTTCCGCAGAGGTACCGCCGAGCCATTCCTGGACGGGCTTGTTGTCACCGGCCTTTTTTCGTTCCTGCCAGAGATATCGAAGCTCCCCGCAGGTCAACTTCCGGCACAGCTCCAGCCATTCTGGGATGCGGATGTAGATATGGACGCAATTGGTCTGACGATTGCCTGCGGGCTTATTCAGATCGTAGGTAGCAAAAGCAAGGTGTGCTTTCCCTATTTCAAAAGCATCGGACAGGCTTTCCACAAAGCAGTTTTTGTTGTCCTTACGAATGATTTGATGCTGGTTACGGTCCTCAGCCATTACTTCAGCATCTCCTTCAGCTTTGGAATGTCATCCAGCAGCTTCGTGATACCGTTCACATTGGCATCAAACTGGGGAAGAAATTCCTCCGTGGAGATATAGTTTTCATACAGGGCAATCCGCACGGTGATCCAAAGGGACATCATGGCCATCATGCCGAGCTGCGTCTCCAGCTCCTTCAGCTTCATGCCGATTACGGACAAGGCCTGGTTCCAGTGAACGAAGGCCGTATCCTCCAACGAGATGTCGAAATCACCGAACCATTCCCGAACGGTATGGGTTTCAGATTTATCGCCACATTCAATGGGTTGCAGCAAGTATTTTACCTCACCGCAGTCCAGCTTCTTTTTGCCGAAGTCATCCTTGCCGAAAGCGATATAACGCCCCAGCGGGAACATACCGCAGACCGAGGGTTTTACCTTGTGAACGGAGCATTTATTGTTCTTCAGCAGCGGGCAGCGATCATCCTTTCCCACAGGCCGCAGCATAATGACGGGAATTCGGCTAGTGGGGCCAATGTGCATGGAGCAGTATTTGCGAAGAAAGTCAGCGTTGGAGAGATTCAGCTCCTTGGCCATTTTGAAAATATCCCGGGGAGACAGGATGATGTCCGTCCGGTGAATGCAGCATTTGCCGCATTGGGTGCAGTGGAACGTAAAGGTGTCGTCAAGGCCGACGGTGAGAGATTCGATATTTTGGAACATTTCTTCGTTAGTCATGAGAATTATCCTCCATAAATTTTTACGGCACCGGGAGCATTACCGGTGCCGTGTCGTAAGATGTTATTTCATTTCCTCTGCCATTCGGCCGAGGATTGCAAGCAGTCGTCTCTGGTTTTGCTGGAACTGCTCCAGGAATGGTCTGTCCAGATCGAATTCAGAGTACCGGAGCCTGTGGAAGTGAAAGAGTGCTTTTTTCTTCCTATGTTCCGGGATACTCCTGAGCAGTCTGGCAATCGGGACTGTATCGGCAAAATCTGTCTGCATGAATGTGCGGGCCTCCTGCTGGAAGTATTTCTTCATCCAGCTTCGTGTTTCTACCACCGGTCCACAGAAGTGATGTTCCCATTCCCGGCTGTACAGGTACCGGAATACACCAGACTTATTTGGCTCTACCATGAACGGGTAGAGCCGGCAGGCCATGGGTTTTGCGGCCTGCACAGAACATCGGCTCTCATTCAGGAAGATGCAGGAGTCATCTTCTCCGACAGATTCCAGAAAGTACACAAAATACCCACAATCGTCAAATAACGCGACCGTTGCAAACTGCGCGAGAAATTCATCGGTGCAGCCAATATCCAGACCGATGTCACGCAGATGCTTCGTCAGGTAGAAAACATCCAGACTGTTTACGGGAACGCCTTCTTTTACATGGCGGCAGCATGCACCGCAGCCAGTGCATTTGAAACGGATTTTGGTGGATGGGGCGACCTGGACCGCATTGAAAAGTTCATCTTCCATGGCAACACTTTTCCTTTCGCTCCAGAAAATGCAGAAGTGAGGTGAGGGTTGCCACCAGATCCGTGCTGCGGGCATTCCATTCGGTCAGGAAGCATCGCATTTCCTCTGCGTTACACAGATGGGCGCTTTCCCGGATGAATATCTCTTGGTCGCAGCAGTCCATCTCATCATAGGAAAGCACCAGGACACCGTCCCGAACCAGAACAAAGTAGCAGCCATTATATTTTCCATCGGTAAACGGGTGCATCCAGTACAGTGGTGTACCATACGCAGTCTCATTGGCTTCACACAGAGCAGCCAGATTCGTATAAGTACCGCCTTCATTAAACAGCTTTTCGATGAATTCCTCTTTGGACATCAAGGTGCTGCTGTCGATGATACTGGAATCAATGTGGATCAAATCCTGGTTTTCACCAGGCAGTTCCAGGTCTGCGGGGAATTTCCCGATAATAAACAGAGCATCCGGGGCGACAAACTCACGTTCCCAGTCCAGTTTCAGCGCTTTTTTCAGAAGCGCACGGCACAGGTCCATATCCAGGAATCTGCTGACGGAGGAATCAATGGGGAGTGCGAGTCTGAGCATATCGTCATCTCCATCAACGGCGTTGACGAGCCGAACGATCTCAACATTGGTCAAGGTATCGCAGAGAACCGAGGTGCCCCAGAAATTGTCATCTTCGCCTTTGGTACTGCAGGTGAAGGATCTTCCCAGTATGGCAGAAATCAATGCTTCCAGATACCGCGAGATCGTTTCAAATGGCAGCTTCAGTGCGGAGAGATGTTGAATGTCATTCATTGTTTGTAGTCCTTTCTGCCGCTATGTACGGCGCATAATAAGTGGTGTCATCCTGATCGCTGCGGTAGGCACCAATGCAAACACATTCATTTTCTTCATGCTCAGGATTGAATTCCACAAAGCAAAGAGTCTCATTCGGTGCATTGCTGCTATTGTCCCAGTAGATGTTGATACATGGGTATGTGTTGGTAGGATACCCCACTGCCCGAAGGTAAGTGCCGTCAGGCAGCGGAATTGCCAGCATGGGATTGGCCTCGGAAATCTCGGACGCATACGGATTGCAGGCTCCACTCAGGGAAAAGCGTTTCTTTGCGGTTGCCTGGGCACGCTGGAACCGGAGCTTGGCCCGGATCAGTTCTGCCTGTAGGACGGTAAATATCTGGTCTACCTGGTCCCTTGTGTAGGCATAGGTGCCGGTCCAGGACAGATTGCCGAGCAGCTGATACAGGTGCAGGATCTTATTGACCCGGGCTTCCGCAAGACGCTGGAATTTCTCCTCTTTCCTTTCTTTGGGATGACTCATGTCCGCCCCTCCTTTGTTGCTGCAGCTTTTGCAGGTGGATGCAGGCAGTAGCGGGTATTCTGGGTCTGGATGTAGGTCACGCCGGAGGGCAGCCTGATGAAATGCTTTACAGGAGAGGTCCGGATCAGTTCACCAACGCTCTGCCGGATAAAGGCAGCACAGCCGATGACCAGGGGAAACTCCAAGGTGCCGTGGATATCAATTCGTTTTTTCATTTGAGGAATACTCCTTTGAAAATTACCCGGGGCAGGAATAGCCGCCCCGGGTTGAGATGTCATTATGCGAATAGTAGGCATTAACCAACGAGCATCTGCTCAAATTCTTCCTCGGTCAGAGTCTTGATGCCAAGCTGCAACGCCTTGGTCAGCTTGCTGCCCGCCTTCTCCCCAACAATGAGGTAGTCCGTCTTTTTGGTGACGGAGGAGGCGGGATTGGCACCCAGGGAAAGCAGCTTGTTCTGGATTCCGTCACGGGTGTAGTTCATGAGCTTGCCAGTGGCAACGACGGTCTTGCCAGCAAAGGGGTTGGTGGTGTTGGTAGTCATAGTAGAAGTCTCCTTTACAAATTCAATGTGGTTCAGTAGAGGTCTCCAGAGTTTTGCTTCCTCTGCATCCGCGTACCAGGTGTAGATATTTTTGTTCATGGTCTCACCGAAATCCTGCAGCTGGGTGAAATCGAAACCATCCTGGATGGCCTGCTCAAAGGCTTCCCAGGAGCCGCCGAAGTAGCGGTCCAGATCACGACCAGCATGACGACCCACCATGGGGATTCCCAGACCGGCAATGAATTTGGCCAGTGTGCAATGGCGGCTCTTTTCAATGGATGCCTGCAGACGCTCAAAGGACTTTTCGCCGAAGCCCGGAGTTTGCAGGAACTCGTCCCGATATTTCTCCAGCTCGTACAGATCACCGAAGTTACGGATCCAGCCGTGACCAAGGAACTTGGATAGGGTGGTTTGGGACAGACCCTCAATGTTCATTCGCGTTTTCTCACAGAAATGCGTGAACTTCCGAATGAGCTTGGCTGCACAGTACGGGTTTTCGCAGTACATCTGCCGGGAGCCGCCGGGAGTGGTCCTCACGACCAGCTTCTCACCGCAGCAGGGACAGACCATGGGCATCTTGAAAGTGCCGCTCTTGGTGTTGTTCTCTGCAATTTGCGGAATAATCTGGTTGGCCTTGTAGACCAGGATCTCATCGCCTACCCCAAACTGGAACGCATCGAAGATGTCCAGATTGTGTAAATAGGCCCGGGATACCATGGCACCGTCAATGGCCACAGGCTCGAACAGGCCGGTGATGCTCACCATACCGGTTCTGGTCGTTGCCAGGTCGACGCCGAGAAATTTTGTCAGTACCGGATCGTCTTTCCACTTTAAGGCAATCATTCGGTTTTCGTGATGACCGGTGGCCCCCAGACTGGCACTGTATGCGCGGTCTTCGTATTCCACGATCAGGCCATCGACAGGGAACCCATAATGCTCGGGCTTGAACGAGTCAATCGTCTTGCGAAGAAACGCCTCGCCGCCAGTGCTATCCACATATGTGAAGGGCACGACGGAGAAACCGGCATTTTGCATCAGCCGCATCTGTGCCAGCTTGGACTGCCGTTCCAGATGGTCACTGATCAGGTCGAAAGCGAAAAATTCAAGAAGCCGTTTCCTAGACTCATTTGCGTCCAGCTTTCTGGTGCTGCCGGCCACTAAGTTCCGGGGATGAGAGTAGGGCTCCTCAAGATTTGAATTGATCAGATCGAAGTGCTTCCAGGAAATGACGCCTTCACCTCGGATCTCAATGGAGTCCCGAATGGGTATGGTGAGAGGGACATTCAGGTAAGTACGGACCGTATGGGTCACATCTTCGCCGACAATACCCTCCCGGCCACGGGTGATGGCCTGCTTCAGCGCACCGCTTTCATAACGCAGCACAATGGTCAGGCCATCCAGTTTCCAGGAAACCAATACAGAGCGACCTCCGGCAAAGCGGACCAGTTCTTCGATAGACTTGGTTTTCTTGGCGGAGAGCATGGGCTTGGTATGCCGGACGGATGTCAGTTCCTCCAGAACTTCGCCGGATACCTTCTGGGTAGGAGAACCGGAGATCACCAGACCCGTTTCGGCCTCCAGCCTCAGCAGTTCATCCATGAGCTGGTCATACTCCCGGTCACTCATGACAGGATCATCGTCCCGGTAGTAGGCGATATCTGCTTCGGTCAGGGTTTTAATCAGATCCTTCATGCGAAAAATCTTGTCTTCATTCACACGCATAGGTGCGTTCCTCCATTTCTATAGTAGTCAAAATTTCATAGTGTGCCCATCTACCACAATGCGGGCAGCGGACTCTGTCATCAAGGTGTTTGCAGGAATCTAACTGCGTTTGGGGTATCGCTCCGGGCTCGCCACAGCATTCCGTGCGGATATGAACCACTTTGGTAGATGCTGCGACCTCTGGAGGATATTTCTGATTGAATTCCAGAAAACCTGCCCATGCTTCGTTATCAAAGATCCGGTCAGCATGTAGTTCCAGTGCTTTGCGCTCCAGCTGGATTTTGGTACTCCTGGTGTAGTTATGTTCCGTCAGGTATTCCAGGAGCTGCTCGTATAGGTGTTGCTCACCCTTGCGTTCAATCAGCTCCCGCACCATTCGGAACCACTCCGATTGCTCAATATCGCCAAAGCTGCACTGAACACCGACACGATAACCGCAGACACGGTTTCGGCCTTCACCGGATTGAATGTAGGAGCGCCCGGTAAAGTGGCGGCAACGAAGGTCATCAAAGGTAAGCTCACGCATTATGCGTTGCCTCCGTTACACCATTGGGGAAGATGCGGTGAAACAGCTCCTGAAATCTTGCGGCACCAACAGCATTTAGCGGGGCTTGAAGGGATACACAGCTCCAACCAATCAGTTCCTCCTCCGGGAGAATGTAAGGGTCCTCAACGAACTTGTTGCCGTCATATCTGGGGCAACGAGTGTCAAGAATCCGATTTATCTCTGCTTGTGAGGTGGCTTTTTGAATCATGCTGCATTTCTTCTCCGCAATCGCCGTTGTCAGCTGTCGGATATAGCCAAGATGATGATATGCGTTCAGACGGTGCTGCACCTTGTTGAGCGCAGAAATCCGAAGCTTTTTCAGGTGCTCTGAGGCACCTTCGTCCATAGCAATCTCCACAAGGGCAAACAGGATAATCAGCTCATAGTCCATTGAATCACTCCTCGTTATTTGATTTCTATATATAACGGGTCAGCCAGAAGGCTCCCCGGAAATAAGGTTGGGGGAGCCATAGAAGCTCCAATCTATATAAAAAAGCACCCACAAGAATCGGAAGATTCAAGTGAGTGCTTTTGAATACGATGACATTTCCGCCATGGTACGTTGACAATATTTGAGGGATAGCCCCTCCTTGTTTTGCTGACTTCTGTGCATCTGTGAAAAGATGCAGAAGAAAACAAAAAGCCCGAAGACATAAAGACTTCGGACACATAAAAACTCAGAAACTGTGTTTTGCTTCTGCAAAACTCGGATACTATATTGGTGGCATTATATCATAGCTGGCAGATTTAGTCAACTGTGGAATCTAATCTTTAACGGCAAACCTATTTCCGGTTGCAAAGCTCCAACGTAGGAACTCCTATAATGAAGCGTCCATTCCTACACGCCGTTTCCGGCGTGTAGGCTGGAGCATTTTACGCCAGTCGCACGACCAGACCGATCAGGGAATCAGCCGCAATGTCAACTAAGTACCATTCCTGCTTGTCCCAATCGTACTCAATGCGAGTCGGCTTCCAGCGATTGCCGACCTTTACATCCATGCAGGCCCCGCAATGGAGCCCGCCGCGATATTCTCGCAGCCCAAAACGGACATCCATGCGCTCTGACTGCGGATCGTACACCAAAACACCTTGCTTCATAGACAGAACCTCCTTTTGCCTCTAAATATTGCCAATCTCCTTATGATTTATACCCGGAGGCCAGTATCTTTGCGTACCATGGCTGTGTATTTTGCGGTAAACGCCGTGTCCGGTGTGTAGCCCGGAATGACATATGGGAGGAAGCGGTCTGCCCACTGGAATCCCCATAGGTGGGCCAGCTTGAAGCCCACTGTTTCCCAATAGGCGTAGTAATCCTCCATCTGCCGTGCCAGCTCCTGCTGCGCTGGGGTAAACCGCTGGATAGCGGCGTGGATAGTCTCCTCGGTGGCCCGTACCTGGGGGAGGGTGGGAAAGTGGTACTCTCCGTGAAAATCCTCGTAATCCGTATGGAGCCGGAGTTTGTTTACCGGGTTCCGGTAGCAGTCCAGATTCCAGCAAGCGCCCTGCCAGGTCGCATACAGCTATATTTATAAGAATTGTAACAGAATTCGTGTTCGATATTTTCAGTAAGTGACACCATTTGATACAACATCAGGACTAGCATCGGTTATTTGAGATGGCTCAGGTACAGTAGCAGGTTCAGTTTGCAGAAGTAACTCCGGCGTAGTCTATTTGTTTCAGCCGGATAGCCGTGACCATCCGGCTTGCCGGCGCGGAAGCAGCCACCGAAAAAGCAGTGTTAAGCAAAATAACAATAAGCTTCTTCATATTTCTTTTTACTATTATAGTTTGAAATTAATGGGTGTATGCTTCGCTTCCTCCTGAGAACCTGCTGATAAATATGAGGCATATCCTCATTCGTCCTGTGGCAATGTATGCAGAAATAACTCCCCCTTGTTTTCTCTGTTCATTATGATAAAATATAGGAAAAAGCTGTACCGAATAGGAGAATACATATGAGACTGTCCAAATTGAAACTGATGAACTATCGCTGTTTTGGTTCAGAGGAACAGATTATCTTGTTTGACAATCTAACAACGTTCATTGGAAACAATAGTGCTGGTAAGACCGCTGCTCTGTCCGCACTAAACTGCATGTTTTCCGAAAACAGCAGCGATCGGATTCTGCAAAGGAGCGACTTCCATCTGCCTAAGGAAATGGCTCCTGATGAAATGGAAAGCCAGGATCTTTATGTTGAAGCAGTTTTTGAATTCGAAGAATTGAAAACTGGGGATAATGGCGGAGAATATGTTATCCCAATCTTTTTCCAGCATTTTGTTGTTGATAATCCTGGTGAGCTGCCATATTTGCGGATTCGTCTTGAAGCTACGTGGGAGAAAAGTAACACGATTGAAGGTTCAATCGATAGCAAGATAAGCTATATTACCTGCCCTGAGGCAGCAGAAATTGAGGATAATTGTCGCATTCCAGCAGCCCGTCGGGATTTAGACAAAATCCGGGTTGTGTATATTCCCGCGGTTCGAGATCCGTCTAGACAATTGAAAAATGCGTCTGGTACGATGATGTACCAGATTATGAATAGCATTAATTGGAGTGAAAAAACAAAAGAGAATGTTAAGACAAAAATCAAGGAGTTAAATGAACAATTTGCTGAAGAAAAGGGTGTTTCCATGTTTGGTGCATCCTTGGCGGAGCAGTGGAAAGCCTACGATTCCGATGATAGGTATTCCACGGCCAGCTTGAGATTTAACAGTACCGATATTGAGACATCTGTTAGGAAAACAGAAGTTGTTTTCGAACCCACAGAGACGGGAAAAGAATATACGATAGACCAAATGGGGGATGGCTTGCGGTCACTATTTTATATTTCTCTGGTTGACAGCATCTTAGATGTTGAAGGCAAAATGCAGAGGGAAATTGAATCGGACCCAGAGAACACTTCCTTTAGTCGTAAGCCGCCCATCCTGACAGTTGTGGCACTTGAGGAACCCGAAAACCATATCGCTCCGCATTTGCTTGGTAAGCTGGTGGGGAATCTTAGTAATATTGCCGATAAAAGTAATGCGCAGGCAATTATGACATCCCACTCACCAGCTATTGTTAAACGGGTTGATCCTGAGAACCTCAGATATTTCAGGATGGACAAGGATCTGCACACATCGAAAGTGAGAAGTATTACTTTGCCTGAGAAAGAAAGTGTGCAAGATCAATATAAATATATCAAAGAGGCGGTCCGGGCGTATCCTGAACTATACTTTGCAAAACTTGTGATTTTGGGAGAAGGAGATAGTGAGGATATTATTCTTCCAAAATATTGGGAAGCTGTGAGCGGTAATGTAGACGTTGGCGGCATCTCGATTGTCCCCCTTGGCGGTCGACATGTAAACCATTTCTGGAGATTGCTGAATGACTTGCAAATTCCTCACATTACATTACTTGACCTAGATCGAGAACGAGAAGGTGGAGGTTGGGGACGCATTCAGTATGTGCTCCAGCAGCTCATTGCAAATGGGCACGATAAGAATAAATTGCTCGATACAAAGCGTGGCGTTTTAACTGACGAACAACTGGATGGTATGTCTAAGTGGGATGTTTCTGATGTAACATCAATGCAAAAATGGATCGATAAGCTGGAACAATACAACGTTTTCTTTTCTGCACCGCTGGATATTGACTTTATGATGCTGGAACAGATGGGATCGGAGTATAAGAAATCTTTGAATCCCGCCGAAGGTCCCCGTTTAGAGATTTTTAAGGAAGGACAGACGAAACGGATATTAATTCAAGCAATTGAGGAAACTGGTACTCATCCAGATGAATATGGAGCTCGTATCAAAAAAGATATTAAATCCACACTGAAAGAAGAGGGAGGAGGTGGGAGCACCTATTCTACGGAGCAGCAGGAACTCATGATATGGTACACGTATTTCTTCCTGAATAGAGGAAAACCTTCCACACATATTGCAGTACTATCCCGATTGAACGATGAAGCGATAAAAGACAACATTCCCCCAGTGTTGGGGCGCTTAATTGAGGCGGCAGAGCGTATCTTAAAAGGAGATAAGACATGAAAATCGTGCGTTCTGATAAGTGGTTGCCTTGTGATGGGATTATTTTGGAAGAAGCTGCAGATAATGCTGTCCGTTGCAGCGATAGGCATGTATTGGTCATTGCAGGGCCTGGTGCAGGAAAGACGGAATTGTTAGCACAAAAGGCGGCATTCTTGTTTCAAACAAATCAATGTAAAGAACCACAAAAGATACTGGCTATCAGCTTCAAAACAGATGCTGCGCAGAATTTGAAAGAACGTGTTGAACGACGCTGTGGGGCAGAAATAAAGGGAAGATTTGTATCGATGACATATGATGCATTCGCAAAGAGTGTCCTTGATCACTTCAAGTATGCGTTACCGGAAGAACTTCGCCCTGCGCCTGATTATTTGGTTAATGGTTTCGATACGATTGATGCTGCGTTCAGATATATTGGATATGAGAATCCTGATAGGTTAACACCATCAAAGCTCAAAACCAAATACGACACGTTCTTGGCGCAGGTAAGCCTTCCGCTAACAGGAAGCGAAATAGGGCATAGAGTATGGCCGTTGTTGCTAAAGGGATTTAACGGGAATAAAGCAACGCTGACATTCAAAATGATCATGATGTTTGCCATATATATCGTTAAAACAAATCCATATGTTAAGCGTGCGCTGCAAATAACATATTCTTATGTGTTTTTGGATGAGTTTCAAGATACGACGGATATTCAGTATGACTTCGTGAAGGAATGCTTCTTTGGTTCAAGCACAAAGATAACAGCTGTTGGAGACAACAAACAGCGTATCATGGTGTGGGCTGGTGCAGTAAAACGAATCTTTAGGATTTTTTGTGATGAATGGAATCCTAAAGGTGTTCGTTTGCTAATGAATCATCGCTCTGCGCCAAGATTGGTTGCACTACAACAAGAAATGTATGCTTCGCTAAAAGAAAAGGCAACAGAAGTCTGTGTTTCAGATAAATGGGCAGAAGGTGATGGAGATATTGCTCTGATCATTGCTGATGACGAACAGCTGGAAGCTGGTGCTGTATCAGCAGATATCTTAGAGAAAATTTCTGAGGGCAAAAAACCTAACGAAATATGTATCCTCTGCAAACAGTTGCCGCAGAACTATGCTCCAGCGATTATTGCAGAGTTAGAGAAAAATGGAGTCCGAGCTCGCATTGAGATAGACTACCAGGATCTAATTAAGGAGCCAATTGTAGACCTGCTCATCAAGTTTATGTTGTGCGCCTATGGCAAGAAACATCCATATGAGTGGAACTTCATAGAGGAGTCATTGGCCGAACTCTGGGGTATTGGCGAAACACAGGAGAATGGTGCTTATGATGAAATGCTGCGAAAACTGGTTGACTTAGCAGATACCGTGAAGAAAACCGCACAGCAGGGATTTGACGGTGTGCAATGGCATGACACTCTGGGGGCAATAATTAGATTCTTCGGTATTGAAAACATCAAGGCGAAATTTCCGGCGTATAAACAAGGGACTTACTTAGATGACTTAGTTAGAAAATTTGAAGGCCTCTTTTTTGCTGAATATGTTGCTGCGTGTGGGGACTGGAGTCTAGCCATTGAAAATTTTTGCGGAGAGCATTCAGTACCTATAATGACAATCCATAAAAGCAAGGGGCTGGAATACTCTGCGGTATATTTTGTCGGATTGGAGGACTCTGCTTTCTGGAACTTTAAGAACCAGCCAGATGAAGATCGCTGTGCATTCTTTGTAGCATTATCCCGCGCAAAGGAGTCGATTACTTTTACATTCTGCAAACGCAGAACAGGTTTGAAATATCCAATGCAACAACACGATGCAATTAATGAGTTTTTTGATTTATTGCAAAAACCGGGAATTGCAGAAGTTAAAACCGTATCTTAGAATTCAAATTCTTTAATTTGATTAATTCATATTGTTGGCTACTGCTATGTGAGATTAGCCGATGCCATTTGGCGGTAGCCCTGGATTAAAATGCAAAGGAGAATCCTTATGCAGAATGATGCTATAAAAAGTGGACAGGATGATGTAAACTCCCACATCCAGATGCCTAAGGAAGTAATTAAGCGCTTTCACAATCAGTATAAGCTATGCTGTTATTACGATGTTAAAGGTAACTTTGTAGGGACTAAAGGAACTGCTGAATCACTAAACACAGCGTGGGGATTCTTTTCTGCTCGAACCGAACATTATTTGGGGGAAAAAATCGAAACACCTTTTGGCAAGGTATTAGCGTACATAGACTCATTGGATTTCAGCCAAAACAGTGTGTCAGTGAATTTAAACTGCGAGGAAACAGTACGAGATTTTATGTATTCGCTAATTGCGCGTGATCCTGTATTTATGCAGGAAATGGGAACAGATGGAAATATATTATCCTTTTTACCTGAGCAAATGCAACATGACTATGTTGCCATTAATGGCTTTAGTGCAATCAGGAGAAATGGTTTCCTATCAGATTATCTGTTGACGTTTCAAATTAATGAGACAGAGATTCCATTTGTCTTGCCAATTAGGGGACTATATAGTTACTTATATAAAGGAAGTATCGCAATCAATTTGCCAATTTCGAAGAGCATAGCACTGTGTCTTATCCATAAAAATCTGGTTGATGTTACGAATAAGAATGGTGCTGTAATTATGCTTTCCATTTCAGATCCAGACACAGTGATGGACTTGAATAGTTGGGCTTTCCGAATGCAGAAAAAGCGTGGTTGGGGATATGTTGTTTGCCCTGAATGCCATGAGTTGGATAGACTAAAAAGGCAGTTTGATTCGAAAGAATAACTTGCAATTTCTGAAAGCTATGGTACAATCGCGATATCTTGGGGTAGGATATGGTTTCTGCTCTAGGTGAAGGGATTCACCTGACCCATCTTGGAACTGTGGAAGAAGATTACCGACAGAGGCAGAAAACTTCCGGGTTTCAGTGGATGTTTCAAAAAACTTGGCACCTAGCAATGCGAATATAAAATTGGAGGGCTACAGCTATTAAAGTTGTAGCCCTCTTTCCTTTCCGACAATCGTCCAGCACAAAACGGGTTGATTGGTAACACGTATTGTTTATAATACTATGCTAATGGGTTCACCTATACACACCATCAATTTCAGCTTTGAATATCCGTAAAGTAAATATGTTTGTAAGCTTATTTGAAACACATGTATGCGGATTTCCAAATGGCAAGAGATGAGATGCGTTATCTGCAAACCGCCAAGGCAAATATAGATTGGATTTGGGAGCGGAGAAGGTGAAATCCGAAAAAGGTGAGCACCATACTTATCTTTGAATGTATATGCCTAAAACGCTGCCCCAAGAAATGGATGCTTCTTGGGGCAGCGTTGAACATACTTCGATTACCTATGATTTCTTATTTGGCTCATTCCTACGCACTGAATAGTAGTCGCCGTCATGTTGGTTATCATGATAATCATACAACCATCCTCTACTTACCAATGCATCAAGAATAGCCTTATTCAGACCTGCTTTCAAAATCTTTGGCTTTGCATATTTCTCGAATATTTTAGCGAACTCTGCCCGCCCGGCGATTTCAAAGCACTTTTTACATTTTTCCTTTGATACTTCAGGAATCATAGTCAATATCAGCCCGGTTTTCTCGTCTTCATCAAGATGATTAGAAGCTAACAGTTTTAGTTCAAGTTGGTCAGATGCTTGTATTTCACCGCCGATTATTGAATCAATATGATTTTCTGCGTAATGAACAATAAATTCTTGAATTTCCAACGGCAGTTCTTGAAAATCCTGGTATAGACTCGGGATATCTTCAAGATCAAGAAGATTTTCAAGAATGTACATTGTAACTCGTAGCGTGTAGCCTTTGCCAACAATCGAAACCGGCTCATCGGTCAGCTGAAGAAGTGCTAGCTTTTTCTCGTCTGGCAGGTTCCAACTTAGGATTTCCAAAACTTCCTCTTGTAAAATGAGCGATGTTGTCATAATGTCGAGATATACGTCCAGATTTTTTTGGATGAAATAATATTGCACGTCTGGGTAGTTTGCACGGATATCTTTCAAAACTTTTTCTGTCATGTGGAGAATGCCATAATCAATAAGCAGCTTCATCTTTTTGCTTGGGATATTAAGTACGCTGAACCCGTTTTCGTAACTTTGATTCAAAGAGACAAGCATGCCTATATATCTTTCATCCTTTAAGTCTGCGCACTGAATAATCTGATTAAAAATTTGGGTCCGCAGCTTATCATTGTTGTCAAGAGAATTGAGTCTTACATTCTCCTTACCGTTATTGATATAATTTACCAATACGCAGTCAAAGGACTTTGCGTGGAGCCAATAATCAATAACATTTTTCTCTGAAAATTTAACGCATTCTTTTTGCAACAGCGCAGGCCAAAGAGAGAATTCCTTCACATCATTTAATAAAGAAAGTTTTGATGCCAATTTTTCAATATAATGCTGTTTTTGCTCATCGGGAATGTTGGAATTATTTAGTAAATCTAATGCAGCTGGCTCCGAATCCGTAATGTATTTACCACAAAAATCGAGCATAGCCTCCATGTATGCCTTAATTTCATCCTGCACATAACGGTAGAGCGGTGTAGTACACTTTTCGATTATATACGAGTAGCTACGGTGGCGGACTTCCTCAGTATCATCAATTCCATAATCATAAGAAAGCATTGTGCAAATGTTCTTAAAATTAAGTGCGTACAGCGAGTTCCTGTATACCTGTACAAAGAGCCGCTCATTTACATCTGGGAAATCTATCTCCTTAAATTTAACATTCAGCAAAATCAAACCTTGCGCCAATGCAGATATGTCAACTGATTCATCTTTCAGATAATCTGGTTGTGACGCAATGAAATCAGTCAGACAATTTTCTATATTCGAGGCGTTTATGTTGTCTCTTGAGCAATACTCCAGGATTTCATGTGAATACATCCAAATCTGTCTTTCGGGAATAGCATGGTTTTCCAACACCGATGCAAAGAAATCTGGCCACAGTGCATTTAGGCACCTAACAAATTCTGCCTTGGCCTTTGTTGTGTACAAGTACTGAGAGACGAAATCGAAGCATTTTCCCAGGTGAATCTGATTAATCAACTGTTTCAAAGCTTCCCATGCCTTCGGTTCAGATAGCATGTATGTTAATAGAGAGAAATTAAGAGTTTCTTCCTCATCGAAGTTTCTAATGTTGAGCTTTGCTAAAACCAAATCTGGTCTTTTTAATTCATAATTGAAATCCTTAGCTGCTTTGTTTGCAACACTTTGAAGAAATACCTTGTCAACTGTTGTTAAGCTATTGGGATAGAAATATGTCATGTAGTCAGCATAAGACTCATCAATGTACCCATTCCGAATAAGGTATTTGAGAAGATTAAAATACTGATTTCTCTTGACATCCTGGTAGTCGTTTATCTCTCCTAATGCATTTTTACTCGAAACGGAGAACACCTCATCAATATTATCCCTACTGACAAGCTCAAACAGCTTTAATTGATTCAGCTTTAAAATTTTCTGCTCAAGAATTCCTTTTTGCTTTTCCCATTCTTGGATTCCAATAGATATTTTGTTAGTTAAATTCTCCCTCCTAGCCGTATACTCTTTCCTAACATCACCGCCCAGATGTCTTGTCAACCAGTCTGTTAGATACTGGTCGTCATGACCGCGGAGATCATAGCCTGAGCAGTACCGGTCAACATACACAGCATCAACTTCTCGTAATGAGATCAAGTGCTCCTTTTCCGCGGCCTGAACAGATACATCAATCTCATCAATCTCCTGTTGTAAGGATTCCGTTCTCTTTTTAATGATATCTACTTTGCTTGCGAAAAGCGAAAAGACAAAACCCTGATTCATTTGTAACTGGCTAAAATCTCGTGGAAAAACATTTTTGTAGGCGATGATTGCCAACATTTTATTGGGGTCCAATTCTGTTGACCCCAGCCTACTGTAATAAATCACAAACTCGTTGCAGATATTCTTCAATAGACGCATATCATCTATGTATAGAGATAGTCCCTGCAAGAACCCCTCTTTGAATTGATTGCTGAATCCATTCTTCCGCATATGTCCTATCAACTGGTCGTAGGAATTGGAACTATCAACTACTGGAACAACTGGAATTATATAGTCAAAGAACTTTGTCCGATCTTTTGAAACAAACAAATCATCTCGCAAGAGAAACACAAAACGAATCATTGGCTTTCCCTTATTGCTGAGCCGGATATTTGCTAAGGTATTCACCTCACGCAATCTTTCAAATATCCCTTCCAACTCATATCGGTCCATGTCTTCAAAGACTATGCCATCAACGCCGGCATTTTCAAACAGATACAATACCTCATTGAGGTATTTATCGAAGAAAGAATCCGTGCTATTTTCGAAAAGCTCAATGTCGTTACCTTGAAGACTCAGCTTTCGTATCGTTGCCTTGAACCGTTGCTTCTTCACAGAGGCATACACGTAGAAAGACAATATTACAAGTCCGATGCAACCGCTAATAAAGAATGAGAGCGGTGTGGTGCTGAGGGAAAGTATGCTTCTTAAAATGCTGTTTTCAGGAAAGGTACTTACGAAATCAATCCAAGTGTGAGACAATACCAAGTGCATGAGTGACAAGAAAAAAACAATAAGTTCGATAGAATAATTTCGCACCTGTTTGTTTGACAAAGAATTCTTGATCCTAAATTTTGTTTGGGGAATATTCTGGTCCTCTATCTGGTGTATTAGTTGATTCAGAATTTTTCCTTCCAATGCAGATTCATCTGAGCTGTTGGTGGACAATATCGCTTGAATTGGTTGAGAAGGATTTGATTTTGTATTGTCAGAATCAACTGTTTTTGTATCAGATATAAAGTGAGCAAGGGATATGTGAATAAATTTTTTCTCTGGATGTTTCTTCTTATAAGTGGCGAGAACGCTGCTCTTTCCGGAACCATATGCGCCGGAAATTGCTATATTTTTTATATCCGGGCAAGAAAAAGCAAAATCGATGGCCTCTTCATATATTGAAATGTCTGCATCGTCAATTGGAGATAACTTTTCAAAATGGCATTTTGTATCCGTCTGCACAGAATTCGCCTCTTGAACGGTAGGCCGATTATGATTTGCGACTGGCATTTTGTTCCCACCTCATAGTTAAATTTTGTCATTGCAACAATTTATCAATAATAATATTATAGCATCTACTGTTGAATGTTCAAGGAAATCTTTTCCAGCGATTTGAAAAATCGCGCAGCCGCTGTGCTTTTACAGCGTTTGCAGGATGCAGATTGTATCCTGTGGGGATTGGGGCGGAGCCTCAACAAGCAGAAACCAGGCATTTCCGATAGGGTGGAAATGCCTGGTTTTGTGCCTTTGTATATACGAAGGCATTGCTTGCCGCTAGTATCCGGAATTCGGGATAACTATTATTGTACCAAACTTGGTATAATAGATTTTTGAATTAAGGAAGCATCTTTCAAAGACTTATTAACTGCCTACGCATATTCTCCATGCTGATTTACTGCATGATCTCCGCCCTAATCCTGGAATCCGACTCCATGCGCTCCCGTGGCGGCCTGCTCCGGGGCCGGACGGCTTTCTCTATTTACCGCTTTGATAACCGGGACCGGGCATTTGTAATCGCACTGTTCAGCTGTATTACCCTGACCGCAATGGGTGTGATTTTGGGAGCCAGTAAGATATGGTACAATCCCAGAATCATCTGGCGGCCCTTGAATGGAATTGGTATCATAACAGCCATTGGATATCTGGCACTATGCTTCATGCCTATGGGATTAGAGATTTGGACGGAGTACTGGTTCAATAAAGCAAGGAAGCTGACATAAACTATGAGTAAAAGGTTGAAAACAATCGGATAATTTGATACAATGTTTTTACAAAAAATCACAGCACGGGGTGATAAAATGGGAAAGAGGAAAGAGAAAGCGGCAGAGGAGAAAAGATCAATCTTGGAAGTGAGGACAAAGCGGAATATAATGCCTATGCTAAAGCTTGCCAAGGAAGAAGCTAGCAAGTTAAATACAGCCTTCACACTGGTTTCACTAATTGGCCCGATAACGATTTCTTTACTGTATTTATTCTTCACAATTGATGTTTCTGCTCTGGTATGGTGGCATTTAGTAGTAGATGTTGTCGCTACGTTTGCCCTTATTATCTCGCTCATTGTTTTGGCATATAAACTAGATGTTGCGCAACGTGTTGTTATTTTGATTGAAACGAGTAAGGAAAGTTATCAAAAGCGGATTGAAGCCTTAGAGAAAAGAAATGAGCTATTAGAGGGAGATCAATCCTTTTATATAAGTGCGACTCAGTTGCTTGGGCAAGCCATGAAAGATGGAAAAAAGAACATAGAGGAGCTCTCCAAGGTCCTTGTCGCTGTAATATATCATAACTTGTCCCATATCACAAAGGGTGATAATATCACAATCAATCTCTATGAATTGCGAAATGAGAAAATAAGGATGATCCTCTCGACGACTCGTCTCCATTATTGCGAAAGAGGTAGTGTAGATATTCCGGTGCTATATCAGTCTAAAACAGGATTAGACATAAAAGACGGGAGCATTCAAGAATACTACTGTATAAAATGCATTAGGGGAAAAATCAAGGGAAAAGATGGCAAGTACGTTATCTCTGATTGGAAAAAAATCGCACGTGACTTCAAATGGGATGGATGGACAGCTAAAGAAAAGGAAAAGATACTGAACGATAATGACAGTGAAAGATCTCGTGAAAAATCTATAGAATTAGGCTTCAAATATAATCAGTATTTTTCTTTTAAGATAAGAAGAGATGATGGAATACGAATCCTTTTTGAGATTATCGCAAATGGGAAAACAACTATTGCACCAACGGACGAGATTGATCGTGTTACCCATCGGTTGAGGGAAACATATTCACCATTAATTAGTATTCTCTGGGATATTTCCGATTTTTCCCCAGAAAAGGAGTAGTCGATGGAAAACAATAGAAAGCCTGTACTAATGTCTGATAATGATTACGCTCGATATTTGAAAAATGCAGAAGAAATGGAAAAGCTCATACTTGACGCAGCAAATAGTTATAGGCAAATTGAGCAAATAAGAAAACAGTCGTTGGGAAAAATTGGGCGAATAAAACGGATACAGTTAACGAAACGTAAGCACCCTGTGAGGATTTCTGTAAAATAAATTACTTTTGAACACTCACCAGTCATGTGTTAGGTTGCGTTCCAGAAACATTTCTCATTTTGGATATCCATCGTTGCACCCATCCAACGTCCTGCACTAACGCATTCCGCATCTATATTATATGTTCTTGGCAATCAGCAAGGCGAATACAAAGTTGGAGGGCTACAGCCGTTAAAGTTGTAGCCCTCCTTCATTCTGAAAATCAGCTGCGTACACCGCTCTGCGGTAGTGTCAAGAGATATGCGTAAAATTGATTACGGCTCTGGTAGAAATCTATTACAGTGGGCGGCTTAACCGCCCCTTGGTTACTTTTCAGCAGGCAGGGCGCAAATGGTCAAGGGCGGGGGGTATTGAGCACTTACGGTTATTAAGTGCTTACCTTACGAAAGACTCGCACAGGTCGGATACTACAGTATCCTTGACCGGTACGAGTCTCTGCACTTATGCAATTGAACCGCCGTGTACCGAACGGTACGCATGGTGGTGTGAGAGGTCGGGGCTAGTTAGCCACTCCTACTCGATTAGGCGGGTGGTTATTGAGCGCTGACTTTACTTCTGCCATTTTATTAAAGAAAACAACATTGGAGGACCGTAGCATTTGAAGTTACAGCCCTCCTTGTTTATATTTCTTTGTGCCGATTTCGCTACTTTAGCAATGCCGCAGAGTCACGCATAGAAATCGGCTGAGGCATTGATGCGGGTGATCTAGTTCAAACTCTCCGACATTAGAAAATATGCAAGTTGTGAATCAATGCAATAACTTACCACGCTCCTTTAGTAAACCTACTCTTGGCGTCCATTCTAATTTTAACTTTGTTGTCGCTATGTTGGATGAACCTCTAATCCATCCAGAGACTGTGCCTAAAACTTTTTTCGCCGAAAAGAAGAAACAAACATAGCTTAGGCAGTTTGCAATTACTAATATAGCAGCAGGTAACCATATAATCACTTGTTGTTCCAAATGATTTCTCGCATTAAGGACGAGAATCATTGCTTCAAAAGCTATTACTAAAACATCCCATATCACTAGAAATACTTCTACAGACTTTGCCAATTCTAAGCGAATCCTTAGTTGAGCATTCTCATTAACCCCTGTAGTATCGATACATACTTCCGGCATAAAGGAATTTCTTCTTAAGAAATCCACATTTTTTGTGGAAAAACGAATTCTTCTATAATCCTCTCTGCGCATGGTCGTTACTTTAAAATCAACTGGCTGATAGGATCCAAATTCCTTGATCCGCTTTTCTACTTCATCTGTTGAAAGATTCTGCTGAATAGAAGCTATAAAATATGGAAGCAACATTGTCATTTTTACCTCACTGTAACAACATAGTGAACATAGTACGACTGCTCGGCAACCTATTTGTATTGTTGATAGAACTATTGCGCTTTGGGGGCTTCTTCTTTGCCTGTTTCAAGTTGTTCAAACTGCGCGTGTAGGAGTCAGCCACATGAACATCCAACCCTACCCCAATACCTCCGACAAATTGTATACCGTCAACTGTATTAGTCACATCTTTGGCTTGCGAGAAGGATACAATATCTGCACCGACATACCATATTGGCCCGAAACTTGCCCCGATATACGTTGAATGTCCGTATAAATCGTATACGGTATCTGCATGTGTAATTTGGATGGCACCTCCTGCACTTAACCCTAAGCCACCAACTACTGCGGTTCCGTCAACTCCGGGGACAGCATAGCCATACTGCCAGTCAAAATTACCGTGACCATCAAATGCAAACCCAAAGCTCCCGGATACGCCAACACCAAAGACTCCGCTCACTGTTATAGAAACGCTAACTGTCCAAAAGCCAGCGATATCTACATTCGCCACAGGATTATTGTTACAATATATGAACATATCATGACCAGAGACACCTTGCCCTGTAGATGTATAGCTATCTGCACTTACAAACCTGCAAATAATGGGATCATAATAGCGACTTTGCAAGTAATAGAATCCCGTTTCCTGGTCGTACACATAGCCACGATACCGCAGAGGATTCAGCTCCGCAAGGGCACCATCACATGCCAGAATCTTGCCCCAGGCATCGTAGCAATAACTCGCCACAGGGGTGCCGTCGCTGGATT
>OLOX01000775.1_pt1 | contig 32788 bp, 36 predicted proteins | sample 1672091 | NCBI WGS metagenome assembly OLOX01 (sample SAMEA3136644, study PRJEB25190) | human gut metagenome | reverse complement strand
TTGACAATTCTCATGGCGATAAGCAGGATCAGAACGACCGCAGCCGTAAAAACGGCACCGATCTGGAGGCTCGTGTACCACGGGGCCGAGGTAAGAGCGTACAGGCCCGGACGCTGGCGGTAGTCGATATACTGATAGACGCTCGTGCCGGCAAAAACGCCCACAACGCACAAGATGGCGGTTCTTAATATCTGATACAGCTTTTTCATGGGGTAACCTCCGAGATTCTTTGTATCGAGTCGCTATGTCAAAGCGGAAATTATGGCAGGCGCATATACAGCAGCGGGTACGGGTTATCCTCCTCGTCGTGCTCGGTTCTCTGATAAGTCTGAAAGCCCATGTGCCGGTAGAAGCCGACAGCCTGAGGGTTCTGCTCGTTGACGGTGACCTCGCGGACGCCGTATTGCAGGAGCTGCCTGCCAAGTCACCGGCTGCGCTTCAGTGCAAGGATATCTCTGACCAGAAAAGCGGCTGAGCCGCATACTGCTACAATGGACGCTGCGTATGCTGCCAGTCTCTGCATTGAGAACTGATAAAGGCAAATGGTGAGCGCTGTCGTGATGAGAAGCAAGTCGAAAACGATTTGTGCCTTCCGCTTCACCGCTGCTTCACGGATAAGAAACGTGCAGATGAATGCAGCGACCACGGTAAGAACCAGCAAAAGATAGCAGATGGTCTTCATATCGCACCGCCTTTATTTGAGTCGAGGAATTGCAATTCAGTATACCAGAAAAGCGGAGGAGAGGGCAACCCTTTGCAGTAAAAAAAGAAGCACTGCTTTCGCAGTGCTTCTAATCTGTTTGGTCGCTTAGATCGCGCGGGTAACCTTACCGGAACGCAGACAGCGGGTACAAACATAGACATGGCGGGGCGTACCATTGACGATAGCCTTCACGCGCTTGACGTTGGGCTTCCAGGGACGATTGGAACGACGGTGAGAGTGGGAAACTCTGATACCGAACGCAACACCCTTGTCGCAAAACTCGCACTTTGCCATCCGTTGCACCTCCTTGCTGTAATCAAATCAAGGCTTGGTCATTCACAAGCAGTTGATACTATAACAGATTGCATCACAAAATGCAAGTACTATTTTCAAAAAAGATGAAAAAATCTGTAATTTTTCCGCTCGCGGCGCAAATGCGAAAAAAGCGTGGCGCGGCAGGGCGTTTTCGCTTGTAAAAAAGGGGGGCAGCGATTATAATTAAAGTGTATTTTATCACGCGGGCCAAGGCCCGCATGGAGGGAACTATGAATACCAATCGCTCCGTCCGCGTAAAGGACATCGTAGAAAAATTTCAGATGGAGGTCATCAACAAGGGCACGGATTACGACACCGAGATCTTGACCATCACGGACGTCAACCGCCCCGGCCTCCAGTTCATCGGCTTTTTCGATTATTTTGATCCGAGAAGATTGCAGATCATCGGCAAGAGCGAGGTGACGTTCCTGCGCGGCTACTCGGCCGAGGAGCGGCGCAAGCGCTTCGAGGACCTGTTCTGCTATGAGATTCCGGCGCTGGTCATCTCGCGCAATTTAGATGTTTTCCCTGAGTGCCTCGAGATGGCGCAAAAGCACGGCCGCACGCTGCTTCGCACGAAGTACACGTCCGTCGAGTTCACCGCCATGACCATCGACTACCTGAACCACGCGCTCGCGCCCGTCATCACACGCCACGGCGTGCTCGTCGACGTGTACGGCGAGGGCGTGCTGATCTTCGGCGACAGCGGCATCGGCAAGAGTGAGACGGCCATCGAGCTCATCAAGCGCGGCCACCGCCTCGTCGCCGACGACGCGGTCGAGATCACGCGCATCGGCTCAACGCTCTCGGGCACGGCGCCTGAGCTCATCCGCAACTACCTTGAGGTGCGCGGCGTTGGCGTCATCGACGTGGAAAAGCTCTTCGGCGTGGGTGCAGTGCAGGATTCGACGCAGATCGACCTTGTCATCCAGTTTGAAAAGTGGGAGGATGACAAATTCTATGACCGTCTGGGTCTCGACGAAAACGACACGACCATCCTTGATGTGCCCGTGCCGCAGATCACCATTCCCGTCAGTGCGGGCCGTAACCTCGCCGCGATCGTGGAGCTGGCAGCGATGAACAACCGCCAGAAGAAGCACGGCTTCAACTCCGCGCGCGAATTCGCCGCGCAGATCGACGGCCACATTGACCGCGTGACCCGCGAAAATGAGCTGAAAAACCAGAATCCGTGAACGGAGGAGCATCTATGTCTTGGGAAACCGCACTCGACCGCCAGATCCATGACTATCTGCCCGACCTCAAATGGGCTGCAGATGAGCCGATGGCAAAGCATACGTCGTTCCGCATCGGGGGGCCGGCCAAACGCATGGCCTTTCCGAAAACGCGCGAGCAGCTCGTTGTGCTGATGGGCTTTTTGCAGGACGCAGGCGTCAAGCCGCTGCTGATCGGCAACGGCACGAACCTGCTCGTCGCCGACAAGGGCCTTGACACTGTGGTCATCGACACGTCCGCCGAGCTTTCTCATATTGAGCTGACGGACGAGGGCGAGATCGCAGCGGACGCAGGCGTGTCGCTCGCGAAGCTCGCGCTGTTCGCATGGAAAAACGGCCTGACGGGGCTGGAATTTGCCCACGGCATCCCCGGCACGCTCGGCGGCGGCGTCGTGATGAACGCAGGCGCCTACGGCGGCGAGCTCAAGGACGTTGTCACCGAAGTGACGGCGCTGTATCCCGACGGCGTGAAGGTTTTAACACCTGCGGAGCTGGATTTTTCTTATCGCCACAGCGTGTTTTCCGCGGGCGAGGGCATCGTCCTCGGCGCGAAGGTCAAGCTCGAATCGGGTGATCCGGACGCCATCAAGGCAAAGATGGACGATCTGATGGCGCGGCGCAAGGCAAGCCAGCCGCTCGAGCTGCCGAGCGCGGGCAGCACGTTCAAGCGCCCGACCGGCTACTACGCGGGCCCGCTGATTGAGGGCTGCGGCCTCAAAGGCTGCCGCGTCGGCGGGGCAGAGGTATCAAGCAAGCACGCGGGCTTCGTCGTGAACGTCGGCGGCGCGACCTGCGCCGATGTGCTCGCCCTCATCGAAAGGGTACAAAAGACCGTTTACGACGCGCACGGCGTGATGCTGGAGCCGGAGGTCAAGATCATCCGGTAAATAGAAAGAGAGACAACGATGGAAATTCTGATCATATCCGGTCTGTCCGGCGCGGGCAAGTCCAGCGCCGCCACCTATCTGGAGGACATGGGCTACTATACGGTGGACAACGTACCGGCGGACATCATTTTGAAATTTGCCGAATTCTGCGCGCAGAGCGACGGCCGCTATGACCGCGTCGCGCTCGTGAGCGACATCCGCTCGGGCAACGGCAACTTTCAGGGGATTTTAGACGCAATGGAGCGGCTCAAGCAGGGCGGCGATATCTGTCGGCTGCTGTTCGTCACGGCGGACCTTGAGACCATCATCAAGCGCTACAAGGAGACGCGCCGCCGCCATCCGCTGATGTCTGACGGCATGACCATCGAGCAGGCGATGCACCGTGAGCAGGAGCTGCTGCGCCCGCTGCGCGAGCACGCCGACTTTGTCATCGACACGACGCTCATGCCCGCAGCCAAGCTCAGAAATGAGCTCTACGGTCTCTTTGGCGACAAGAGCGCGCGCGGCAAGCTGAGCGTGAACGTCGTCTCATTCGGCTTCAAATACGGCATCCCACTGGAAGCCGACCTGGTATTCGACGTGCGCTTCCTGCCCAATCCCTTTTACGTGCCGGAGCTCAAGCACAAGACTGGCATGGACAGTGAGGTCTATGACTACGTGTTCTCATTCCCGCAGACAAAGACATTCATCGACAAGCTCGAGGGAATGCTCTCATTCCTGCTTCCGCTCTACGCAGAGGAAGGGAAGAGCACGCTCGTCATCGCCGTCGGCTGCACGGGCGGGCACCACCGCAGCGTGTCCGTCGCGCGCTGCATCGCGTCCTACCTCACGGCCCTGGGCTATCCCGCGTTTGAAAATCACCGCGACATCACGCGCGGCTGAAGCAAGTTTTTGAAACGAAAGAAGGTGGCGGCATGTCGTTCGCCTATGACGTAAAAGCGGAGCTCTGCAAGGTTCCGATCAACCGGAGCTGCTGCGCCGTGGCCGAGGGCTGCGGCGTGCTGCTGTACGCCAGCGCATTTACCGCAAACGAGGTGCGCATCGTCACGGAAAATGACGAATTCGCCGCGCGTCTCCCAAAGCTCTTCCAAAAGGCATTTTCCCTGCGCTTTGACGAACTCCCTGACAAGTCGAAGGACGGCGGCAAGCTCGTCTTCCGCATCACGCAGGAGGACAAGCTCGACACGATCTGGCGCGCGCTCGGCTACGATCGCCGGGCGCATTTTGCGCTGCACCTGAACTTTGCGCTGCTTGAAGAAGAGTGCTGTCGGGCGTCGTTCCTGCGCGGGGCGTTTTTGTCCGGCGGCAGCGTGACCGACCCGCAAAAGCGGTATCACTTAGAGCTTGCGACCTCGCACGTGCAGGCGGGGCGCGAGGTCGAGGCGCTGCTGCGCGACATGGGCTTTGAGCCGAAAAATGTCATGCGGCAGAATAACCTCATTACATATTTTAAGAGCAGCACCCATATCGAAGACCTGCTGACGCTCATCGGCGCGCCGGGGCGCGCGCTTGAGATCATGTCGGCCAAAATCGAAAAGGAAATGCGAAACACCGTGAACCGGCGCGTAAACTGCGACGCGGCCAACCTTGACAAAGCAGTGCTGGCCTCACGTGAACAGGTGGAAGCCTTTACACGCTTGACCGAGTCCGGTGCGATCAACGACCTGCCCGTCAAATTGCAGGAGGTCGCTGTCGCGCGGTTACTTCAGCCAGAACTGACGCTTTCAGAATTGGCGGCGACATTTGACCCGCCGCTGACGAAGTCGTGTTTGAATCACCGCATCCGAAAGCTCATGGAGATCGCAAAAAAAGAAGAGAACGAATAGGAGGGAGCGCGCCATGTCGTTTGCCCATTTACATGTCCATACCGAATACAGCCTGCTCGACGGCGCGTGCCGTATCCGCGATCTCCCCAAGCTCGTCAAGTCGATGGGGCAGACCGCCTGCGCCATCACCGACCACGGCGTGATGTACGGCGCGGTCGACTTTTACCGCGCCTGCAAGGCCGAGGGCATCAAGCCCATCATCGGCTGCGAGGTGTACGTCGCCCCGCGCACACGCTTTGACAAGCAGCACGAATTCGACAGCGAGGCCCGCCATCTCGTGCTGCTGTGCGAGAATGAGGAGGGCTATCGGAATCTTTCCTACCTCGTCTCAATGGCGCACGTTGAGGGCTTTTACATCAAGCCGCGCATCGACCTGGATCTTCTGCGCGAGCACTCCAAGGGCCTCATCGCGCTCTCGGCGTGTCTCGCCGGTGAGATCCCGAGAAGGCTCCGCAATGGCGACTACAACGGTGCCAAGGAATATGCCTTAACACTATCTGAAATCTTTGGCCCCGAGCACTTCTACCTCGAATTGCAGGACCACGGCATCCGCGATCAGGCCATCGTCAACAAGGGCATCCTGCGCCTGCACGAGGAGACGGGTCTCCCGCTCGTCGTGACAAATGACGCGCACTATCTTCGAAAAGAAGATGCCTACGCGCACGATGTTTTGCTCTGCATCCAGACGGGCAAGACCGTGGACGACGAAAACCGCATGCGCTATGAGCCGCAGCGCTTCTATCTTCGTTCGACCGAGGAGATGGCGGCGCTGTTTCCCGACTATCCCGAGGCGATCGAGAACACCGGCAAGATCGCCGAGCGCTGCAATCTGGAATTCACGTTCGGCAAGTATCATCTGCCGGAATTCAAGGTGCCGGAGGGCTACACCTCGCTCACATACTTCAAAAAGCTCTGCGCCGACGGCTTCGCCCAGCGCTATGGCGAAGGGACGGACAAGCAGCGCGCGCAGCTCGAATACGAGCAGAACATGATCGAGCGCATGGGCTTTGTCGACTACTTTTTGATCGTCTCCGACTTTGTGCGCTACGCCAAGAGCGTCGGTATCCCCGTCGGTCCGGGCCGCGGCAGCGCGGCGGGCAGTATCGTTTCGTACTGCCTGTCGATCACAGACATCGAGCCGATGAAATACGGCCTGTTCTTCGAGCGCTTCTTGAACCCCGAGCGCGTGTCCATGCCTGATATCGACATGGACTTCGGCGATACGCGCCGCGGCGAGGTCGTGGAGTATGTGCGCCGCAAGTACGGCGACGATCACGTGGCGCAGATCGTGACCTTCGGCACGATGGCCGCGCGCGGCGTTATCCGCGATGTGGGACGCGCACTCAATATGAGCTATGCCGACTGCGACGTCATCGCCAAGCTCGTCCCCGCAGGGCCGCACATCACGCTCGACGACGCGCTGCGCATCTCGCGCGAGCTGCGCGAAAAGTACGAGGGCGACGAGCAGGTGAAAAAGCTCATCGACACGGCACACGCCCTTGAAGGCATGCCGCGCCACGCCTCGACGCACGCCGCCGGCGTGGTTATCACGAAGCGCCCCGTCGTCGACTATGTCCCGCTCGCGCGCAACGACGACACGATCGTCTGCCAGTACGTGATGACGACGCTCGAAGAGCTCGGCCTGCTCAAAATGGACTTCCTTGGCCTGCGCAACCTCACGATTCTGGATGACGCAGTCAAGACGATCCGTGAAAAGGATAAAAACTTTACTCTTGCCGGTATTCCTGAAAATGACGCCGCAACCTACGAAATGCTGGCCGCGGGGCGGACGTCGGGCGTCTTCCAGCTCGAATCGAGCGGCATGACGGGCGTGTGCGTCAGCTTAAAGCCGCAGAACATCGAAGACATCACGGCTCTGATCGCGCTCTACCGCCCGGGGCCGATGGAGTCCATTCCGAAATTCATTGCCTGCAAACACGACCCGAAAAAGGTCACATACCTCATTCCGCAGCTTGAGCCGATCCTGTCGATCACCTACGGCTGCATCGTGTATCAGGAGCAGGTCATCCAGATCTTCCAGCAGCTCGCGGGCTACTCGCTCGGCCAGGCAGACATGCTGCGCCGCGCGATGAGCAAGAAGAAGGTCAAGGACATCGAGCGCGAGCGCGAGGCGTTTCTGCACGGCGATCCCGCGCGCAATATCTCCGGCTGCGTGGCAAACGGCATCGACGAGAAGGCCGCGCAGGAAATTTACGAGGAAATTTACGCCTTCGCGAACTACGCGTTCAACAAGGCGCACGCCGCGGCCTATGCGGTCGTCGCATATCAGACGGCATACTTCAAGTGCCACTATACGAAAGAATACATGGCGGCGCTTCTGTCCAGCGTGCTCGACTCGTCCGACAAGGTGGGCGAATACTTCAACGAGTGCCGCGAGTGCGGCATCAAGCTCCTGCCGCCGGACGTCAACCACTCCGCCGACCGCTTCACGGTCGAGCCCGAGGGCATCCGCTTCGGCCTCGTCGCCATCAAGAACATCGGCCGCGGGCTCATTTTGCGCATGATGCAGGAGCGTGAGCTCAACGGCCCGTTCGTCGACTTTCAGGATTTCTGCCGCCGCATGGACGGCATGGAGATCAATAAGCGTGCGGTCGAGAACCTGATCCGCGCAGGCGCGTTCGATTCGACGGGCGCGAAGCGCTCGCAGCTCATCGCTGTCTACGAAAAGGTGATGGACGGCATCGCCGAGGGCAACCGCACGAACGTGGAGGGGCAGATCGACTTTTTCGGCATGGGCGCGGAGACCGCGCAGCAGGCCGCGCTCGTCCTGCCCGACATTCCCGAGTTCACGCCGCAGGAGCTCATGGCGATGGAAAAGGCCACGACAGGGCTTTACCTCACCGGCCATCCGATGGACGCCTACCGCTCGCTCGTCCGCTCGTCCGGCGCAGCCGCCATCGGCCGCGTGATGGAGGACTTTGCGCAGGAGGCAGGGCCGACGACGTTCTCCGACGGGCAGAAAATTTCACTCGCCGGTGTTGTGACCGCGAGCAAGACGAAGATGACGAAGAAAAATACCCTCATGGCTTACGTGACGCTCGAAGACGGCACGGGAGCCATCGAAATGCTCTGCTTCACGCGCGCGCTCGAGCAGTACGGAAGCTACTTACAGGAGGGACAGGTCATTTATGTCACGGGCACGCTGTCCGTGCGCGATGAAAAGGCACCGCAGCTCATGTGTGACTTTGCCCGTCCGCTGAACGCCAATTTTTCGACGGGAACTGCAGCGCCTGCGCAGGCGCCGCAGCAGCGGACGGGGCAGACGCTCTATCTGCGCCTGCCGTCGGTTGACGGGCCGGAGATGGCGATCCTCCGCAAAATCCTCTATATGTTCGAGGGAAAAGAGAACAACGTCCGCATCCGCGTGCTTGATACCGGCAAGCTCATCGGCACGACCTGCGACCTGCACACCTCGCTTGTGTGCGACTTGGAAGAGCGCTTCGGCAAGGAAAACGTTGTGGTAAAGTGAAAATCTGCCCATCGCAACGCAAAGTTGCGCGATAGTTGGTGGAGGAAACCGCTGCTTTTCGCTATGATGAGCGCATCAAACGAAAAGGAGAACAACTATGCAACTCACTCTAATCTTATTCCCAATCGCGCTTGCGATCTACGGCGCGATCATCTACCTCTTCGTGCTGCTCGTCAAGGCACTGCGAAAGTACATCAAGTCCAAAGACGTGCGCGAGGAGAAGAAGGCTGTCTGCCGCTCGCTCGGCGAAGCGCTCAAGGCGCACCGGACGGAAAAACAGATGACGCAGGAGTTCGTCGCCGAGACGCTCGGCGTCAGCCGTCAGGCGGTCAGCAAGTGGGAAAACGGCACGTCCGACCCCAGCACGTCGAATCTCTGCGCGCTCGCGAAGCTCTACGGCATCTCGGTCGAAGAACTGCTGCATGAGACGCAGGAGGAGAAAAGCGAGGATTGAAGCAAAAAAGAGACAGCCGAACGGCTGTCTCTTTTCATTATGTACGTTATTTTCCCTCGTCGGGTTCGGAGAAGAGCGTGTTCAAAACGCCGGTGTAGAGCTGCTCGGGATTTTTCTGGAAGCGCTCGGCGAGATCCTTGGCCATGACCTCCTTGGGAACCATCAGTTCCATCTTCAAGATGGGCTGGCTCTCGTCGTCGTTGAACGCGAGCGTGACCGTGTAGGTCCCGTTGCGGCGCGGCGCGATGTCGGACTGGATCTGCGCGCGGCGCTTGAGCTTCTGGTTGAAGATCGTGATGTTCTTGTCGGCGCGCAGGCGCACGGAGTAGGGAAGGCTCGACTCGCAGATCGCGCCGTTGTGCAGGCCCTTTTCCGTGATGGCGTAGAGCCCGTCGTCCGAAAGCGTCAAATGCTGCGACTCGACCAAATTGCTCAGGCATTCGGAAAAGTCAAAAAAGTCGATGCCGTCGTCGCACATCGTTAGCTCTTGCATGGCCTCGAACGGGACCGGCTCGATGAGCCGGGCAGCAACATACAGAATGAGAAATTTGATCTCCAGTTTGTCCTGGATAAAACCGACGCGCCCCATAGCGCACCTCCTCGGGTGAATTTACAGCGATCATAACACAAAATGACTGCCAATACCACAAAAAGTTGTCGGTATCGGTCGGCCAAAAACTATATTTAGTATAGCACACCTTTTTTCGCTTGTATAGGTCTTTTTCAAAATCGGCAAAAACGCGGCACACCCATCTTCGCGTACGGCATAGACTGGGGTGAAAGAAAGGCGCGGTCGCGCCCGACTTTCCAGTACTTAAAATAGGAGGTATTCTTGCTTTATGGCTGATAAAGTAGCAGCAGGCCACGTCGGCGGCGCGAACGGCGCGCGCGAGGCGGTCTGTATTCATACGAAAAAGATCTATTCATCCTGCCGCGACAAGGATTGCATTGAGGATTTGCGCTTTTACCCCACGGCCACGGCGCAGAGCGTTTTGAGCACGGCGCAGGGGCTGCGCGGCGGCAGCGCCGAGCTGATCTACACCTTTGTCGACGTCGAGCCCGTCAACTTTAACCGCGGGTACTACACCGTCGACATGCACTTTTTCTACCGCATCACCTTGCAGGCGCTCAACGGCAGCACGCGCTACACGGAGATCGAGGGTCTTGCGACCTTTGATAAGCGCGTCGTGCTCTTCGGCAGCGAGAGCGGCGCGAAGATCTACTCTTCCATCCCCGAGGCAAACGCTATCGACGCGCCGCTGAACCTGACGGCAAATCTCCCGACCGCGGTGGTCGAGGTCGTCGACCCGATGCTGCTGTGCGCGCACTTTGCCGACAACTGCAACTGCCGCTGCGGCTGTGACCGCGGTACGCTCGGCGGCGTGCCCGCGGGCATTCTGGCAGCATTCGACGAGCCAATCATCTTCGACGAGTCCGCGATCCGCCGCGTGTGCATCTCGCTCGGCCAGTTTTCGACTGTGCGCTTAGAGCGCGACACGCAGCTTCTCATCCCCGTGTACGACTACTGCATTCCGTCCAACGAGTGCACGCTTGCCGGCGGCGACTGCAGCTGCGAGGATCCGTGCAAGGTCTTCGATGCGGTGGAGTTCCCGATGGACGATTTCTTCCCGCCCGCGGCGGCGCCCGGCGGCTGCGGCTGCGCGTGCCCCTGCGGCGAACAGTAAAAATCAAACGCGAAAAAACGGGGAATTTCCCCGTTTTTTCTTTTGCCCGAAACGGGACAAACCGGCATAAGCGTGTCCACCGCCTCATAGATTGGACTAACACCAAAGAAGGGAAGTGGGAACGGTGGAACGTCTGGAACGGATCTATCGCTACGAACAATCGTGCGAGTTTTTACCGCACCGGCTCAAAAGTCTCGCCCTGTCGCTGCCGGACAAGCAGAAAGAGCGCGTCGAGGAGCTGCGCCTTCGCGTGATGCACCCGCTGACGGTGCTGACACTGGAGGGCGAGCTGAACGCCGCGCCGGACGGGCGTGCGTCGCTCGTGACGGCGGAAGACCTCGAACAGATGCTCGGCGCGGTGACGGAGTATTCGCGCTATGCCTGCATCGAAACACTGCGGCAGGGCTTTTTGCCGCTGCGGGGCGGGTTCCGCCTCGGTGTGTGCGGCAGCGCCGTCGTGCGCGACGGCGAGGTGAGCAATCTGAAGGACATTTCGTCGCTCGCGCTGCGCATCGTGTGCGAGCACATCGGGCTCGGGAGCGACATTGCGCCGCAGCTCTTCAGCGCTGACGGGCGGTTTTTGAGCACGCTCATTCTCTCGCCGCCCGGCGGCGGGAAAACGACGCTGCTGCGTGACCTCATCCGCGTGCTGTCGCTCGGGGATGCCGAACACCGCGCGCTGCGCGTGGCGGTCATCGACGAGCGCTGCGAGCTCGCCGTGTGCTGCAAGGGGCGAGCGCAGATGGAGCTCGGCAACCACACGGACGTGCTCTCGCTCTGCCCAAAGGCCGTCGTCATCCCGATGGTGCTGCGCGGCATGAACCCGCAGGTCATCGCGGTCGATGAGATCACGGCGGAGGAGGATATCCGCGCAATGTGCCTGGCCGCGAACTGCGGCGTCGGGCTGCTCGCGAGCATCCACGCCGCGAGCGTTGACGAGCTGCACCAGAAGCCGCTCTGGCGGGAGCTTCTGCGCGCGAGGGTGTTTCGCCGCTGCATCGTCATCCGCTCGAACGGCGGTGCACGTTCTTACGAAGTGGGTGACCTGCCATGCTCCGACTGACGGGCAGTGCACTGATCCTCGGCGCAGTGCTGTGGCTGCAAAGGAGTTTCCATTTACGTACTTTACTGCGGCAAAGGACGCTTCGCGCGCTTTCCGGTGCGTTTCTCGCACTCGAGAGCGCCGTCCGATTGACGCTGACGCCGCTGCCCACGCTGCTGCGGCACTTGAGCTGCGAACCGGAAGCCGCGGGCTTCTTTGAAGGTGTGACCGCCAATCTTGCGCGCGGCGAACCGCTTGCCTCTGCATGGGAGCACGCCGCAAAGACTTTGCCCATCGCCGCGCGGGAGCGGGAGACTGTATCGGCGCTGGGACACGCGCTCGGCGGGGATGAGGAAAGCGTCTGCGCCGCGCTGACGCTCGCGGCAAGCGAGCTCTCGCGCCTTGAAGAGGAGCTGCGGCAAAGGGAGCGCGAAACGGGCCGCATCACGGCGGCACTGTGCCTCGGAGGCGGGGCAATGCTCTGTATTCTGCTGCTATAACGTTATTGAAAAGGATAAACGCTTTACATAAGGAAGACGTCTATGGATATTGACCTCGTGTTCAAGATCGCAGCGGTGGGCATCGTCGTCGCCGTGCTCAATCAGCTGCTCGTGCGCTCGGACCGTCCGGATCAGGCAATGCTCGTGAGCCTGGCCGGTCTCATCACGACGATGATGCTGCTCGTGCGGGAGATCAGCTCGCTCTTTGATCTCATCAAGAGCCTGTTCGGATTTTAGGATGGAGCTGCTTGTCAAGCTTGCGGCGCTGAGCCTGTGCGTGAGCGCCGTGACGGCGCTTCTCAAGAAGAGCGACGAAGCGCTCTCGCTTCTTCTGCTGCTCGCGGCGGTGCTCGTCGGCTGCGCGATGCTGCTGCCCGCGCTCTCCGAGTTATTCGACTTCTGCGAGCGGGCGCTATCGCTCATGGATCTGCCGCTCACGCTGTTCGTACCGGTCGTCAAAGTCACGGCCATCGCGCTCGTGGCGCGCTTTTCCTGCGCGCTGTGCGCGGACGCGGGGCAGAGCGCGCTGTCGAGCCTGCTCGCCGCGGCGGGGACGCTGTGCGCGCTCGTCTGCGCGCTGCCGCTGATGGAAGCCCTGCTCGAGATGGTGGAGGGATTTCTATGAAAAAGCTGCTCTGCCTGCTTTTTGCCGCGTTTCTCCTCTGCGTGAGCGCCTCGGCGCTCGAACTGCCGTCAGAACTCGACGGCACCGTGCCGCGCGAGCTCATCGACAGCGCCGAGGCGGGGGATGATCTTCTCCTGCGCGGCGGACAGTACCTTTTTTCGCACTTTCGCGCGGCATTGCAGGATGCGGTGGCAAATTCGCTGCGCGGCGCGATGGCGCTGATGCTGCTCTCGCTCCTGTGCGGGCTTGTCGAGAGCACGGCGGAGAGCGCGGGGGAGACGCCCACGCGATACGCGGGCTATCTCGGCGTGCTGGGCGCGGCGGCGCTCTCAGCAGGGGACTTAAGCGCGCTCATCGGCCTCGGCGTCGAGACGATGGACGAGCTTTCGACCATGGCAAAGCTCCTGCTGCCGACGATCGCCGCAGCGATGGCGGGCGGGAGCTGTGTGGGCTCGGCAAGCGTCTGGCAGGTCGGCGCACTGATGCTGAGCGACATCTTTCTTTCGCTGATGCGCGATGTGCTCGTGCCGGTGCTCTACTGCATGATCGGCACGGCGGCCGCGGGCGCGCTTTTGGAACAGAGCCGCTTATCGCTGCTCTCCAAGGGCATCGGCAAGCTGCTCTCGTGGGGCTTGAGCGCGATTCTGATCGTATTTACCGCGTTTTTGTCGGTCTCGAACCTGCTGGCCGGTTCTGCCGACCGGCTCGCGGTCAAGGTGGGCAAAACCGTCATCTCCGGCGCGGTGCCCGTCGTCGGCGGAATATTGTCCGACGCGACGGAGGCCGTCGCCGCCGCGGCGCTCACGCTGCGCGGGACGCTCGGTGTGCTGGGCGTATTTTCGGTGCTGGCGCTGTGCCTTGTGCCGCTGCTGCGCATGGCGGTGCAGTATCTTTTTTATCAGCTCGCGGCGTTTTTCAGCGGCATGGTGGGGTCACAATCACTCAGCAAGTTTTTAGAGCAGCTTTCCTCCGCGTTTTCACTGATGCTGGCGATGACAGCGGGCGGGGCGTTCTTGCTGCTCGTGTCGCTTTTGATTGCAATGATGATGGTGGTGGTGACGGTATGACGTTTCTTCGCTCGTGGCTTTTAAGCGTGACAGCCTGCGCGGTACTGGTAAGCATCGTCCAGCAGCTCACGGACGGCGGCGCGATGAAAAAGATCGTGCGTTTTGTCGGCGGGATGGTGCTGATGCTTGCGATGCTGCGCCCGCTGCTCTCACTCACGTTCGATCTGCCGGAGCTCGACGGCGGTCATTACCGCGAGGCGGTCGAAGCGCTGAAGGAAACGCTGAACGCCGAGCAGGACAGTGCGCTCGGTGATAGCATAGCTGCGCAGACGCAGGCATATATTGAGGACAAAGCCAGCTCCTTAGGTCTGAGCGTGCGCGCCGAAGTGCAGACCGCTTTACGCGACGGCGTACCGTTTCCGGACAGCGTCACACTGTACGGAGAAAACAGCGCGGCGCTCGGCGCGTACATCGTACAGGAGCTTGGCATTGCAGAGGAGAATCAGCTATGGATCGAACCGAAGTGAACGCATCGCCCGTGCAGAAGGCGCTGCAAGGCATCAAGAAGTACAAATACGTCCTCCTGACGGCGCTGCTCGGCGTGCTGCTGTTGCTGCTGCCGCAGAACGAGAAAGCGGCAGACTCAGGCTCCGCGACACCGTCCGCCGCGGAAAATTTCGACCGCGAGGCGCTGCAAAACGAGATGGAAACGATCCTATCGTCTCTCGACGGCGTCGGAAAGCTCTCGCTCATGCTGACGGTCGAGGGCGGCGGCGCTTACGAGCTGGCGCAGGATGAGACCGCGTCGCTCAAAGCCCGAGGGGAGGAGGTCGACGAGCAGACGCGAAAGACGGAGACCGTTGTGCTCGGCAGCGGCACGAGCGCCGAGGTCGTCGTGACCCACAGCCGCTATCCGCGCTTTGTCGGCGCGCTCATCGTGTGCGAGGGCGGAGACCGCGCGGATGTCCAGCTCAAGGTGACGCAGGCCGTCAGCGCGCTGACGGGGCTTTCGTCCGAGCGCATCTCCGTTGTTAAAGGAACGCCATGAAACTACAATATTTTTATTATGCAAAACGCAGGGAGGAAACAGCTATGAAGCAATTATGGAAGCGGAACGCAGTGGTCGGCACGATTCTGGTCTTTGTCTGCGCGGCAATCTTTCTGAATGGAAAGTACGCCGAAAAGGTCGACAAGCCCACAAAGGTCTTGGGTCAGTCCGAGCTTGTGAGCACAGACGGCGACGCCGCCGAGGTTTCGGCAAACGCGGAGGGGAAGGACTACTTTGCCTCAGCCCGCCTGACGCGCCAGCAGGCGCGCGACAGCGCGCTGTCGCTCTTGAAGGAGGCGAGTGAGAACGACGACGTGGATGCCGAGACCGCGAGTGAGGCAGCAAAAAGCATCGAAACGCTTGCTTCCTATACGCTCAGTGAGGCGCAGATCGAAAACATGGTCACGGCCAAGGGCTATGAGGACTGCGTCGTCTTCATGTCCGAAGACGGCGTGAGCGTGGTCGTCTCGACGGGGGAAGAGGGGCTTCAGACCGAGGACATTGCCCGCATCACGGACATCGTCAAGCAGGAGACGGGGCTCAGCGCCGAGAGCATCAAGATCATGGAAGTAAATTAGCTGTTGTAATTTTGGGAAAAAGATGATAAAATACTTTCGATATAAGCATTCACAAACAAGGAGAGGATATCTGAATGGCTGAGAATCGAGAGTATCTGACCCGCGCCGAAGAAAACGGCAGCATCAACATCGCAGAAGACGTGGTCGCCGCGATCGCCGCCGACGCTATCGGCGAGATCGAAGGCGTTGGCTCCATGTGCCAGAATATGACCGAACAGATCACCGAGCAGTTCACGGGCAAAAAGGGCCTGCGCGGCGTGCGCGCCGAGGTCAAGGACGGCGAGATCATCGTCGACGTCTACCTGATGGTGCGCTATGGCTACGTCATCCCCGAGACCGCGCGCAAGGTGCAGGACAGCGTGTCCGCCGCCGTGAGCGGCATGACGGGCTACAATGTCCACGCGGTCAATGTCCATGTCGGCGGGATCAGCTTCAACTAAAGAAAGATAAGATCAACAGATAAAGGAACAGACGAGAATGATTCGCAATACAGCGCGAGAGATCGCAGTGCATCTTGCATATGAACTGAGCTTTACGGATAAGACGGTGAAAGAGCTTCTCGACGAGCGGCTGACGAAGGAATACTTCGACACGCTCAAGGATGAGGACAACATCTACGAAAAGGCCCCCGGCGCCGCGCAGGCGGAATACATCCGCTCCATCGTTTCCGGCGTTGCCGAGCACGCGCCGGAGTTGGACGGCTACATCGCCAAGTACGCCAAGGGCTGGAGCTTTGACCGCATCCCGCTCGTCGCCTCGGCGATCATGCGCGTTGCGATGTACGAATCGCTCTACCGCAGCGACATTCCGACGCGCGTGGCCGTCAACGAGGCAGTGGAGATCGCTAAGAAGTATGAAACGCCTGAAACAGTGAAGTTCATCAACGGCATCCTCGGCAGCTTCGTTCGCGGCGAGATCAGCGCGGAATAAGGCATTGCCACAAAAAGCAGAGTACCGACAGGCGCTCTGCTTTTCTTCCGTTTTTCATTTTGTTTTGAGAGAGGGGTGACGCGGCGTGGCGCAGGAGCAGATGATCTTCAGCGTATCGGAAGCCAACAATTTCATCAAGGCGCTGCTCGACGCCGTGCCGCAGCTCCAGACCATTTTCGTGCGCGGCGAGATCTCGAACTACAAGCTCTATCCCTCCGGGCACCATTACTTCACGCTCAAGGACGAGGGGAGCGCGCTCAAATGCGTGATGTTCCGCGGCATGGCGGGGAAGCTCCGCTTCCGCCCGGAAAACGGCATGAAGGTCATCGCCTTTGGCCGCATCGGCGTGTTCCCGCGCGACGGCGCGTACCAGCTCTACTGTTCAGAGCTCAGCGTCGAGGGCGTGGGCGACCTGCACGTCGCCTTCGAGCAGCTCAAGGAAAAGCTCTTCAAGGAGGGGCTTTTTGCCACAGAACATAAAAAGCCCTTGCCAAAATATCCCAAGCGCATTGCCATCATCACCTCATCCGCGGGCGCGGCGGTGCATGATATGCTGCGCATTTTGAATGCGCGCTGGCCGATGAGCGAAGTCGTGCTCCTGCCTGTGCGCGTACAGGGAGCAGAGGCGCCGCCGGAGATCGCAGGCGCGCTGCGCTACGCAAACAAATGGCAGGTCGCCGACCTCATCATCACGGGGCGCGGCGGCGGGTCGATCGAAGATCTGTGGGCGTTCAACGATGAGCGCGTGGCGCGTGCGATTTATGCCTCCGACATTCCGGTCATCTCCGCCGTCGGGCATGAGCCAGACGTGACGATCGCCGACTTTGTCGCCGACGCGCGGGCGTCGACGCCGTCGAACGCGGCGGAGATCGCCGTGCCGGACCAGCGCGAAATTTACCGCCGGCTCGACGCACTGCAAACGCGCATGGTGCAGAGCGAGCAAAAGCGCGTGAAAGCCCTGCGCGAGCAGTTTGAAAAGACGTCCCGCAGCCGTGCGCTGCAAGACCCCATGGCATTTATCGACGACAAGCGGATGCTGCTCGACTACACGCAGAAAAACCTTGCCGCACTCGCGCAGCATCAGATGGCGCAGCGCACACAGCAGTTTACAGCGCTTGCGGCCAAGCTCGACGCGCTGAGTCCGCTCAAGGTCCTCGGCCGCGGCTACGCCGTGGCGCGAAATGAACAGGGACAAATTCTGCGTGCGGCGCAGGAGGCCGCAGCCGGCGAAAAAATCGAGGTACTGCTCGGGCAGGGAAGTCTCAACTGCACGGTGAACGCGTGCAATATGGGAGGAAATGACGATGGCAAAAACGTTTGAAGACAATATCGCGCGTCTCGAAGAGATCGTGACGGCGCTTGAAAAAGGCGACGCAAAGCTCGCCGATTCCCTCAAGCTCTTTGAAGAGGGGACGAAGCTCGTGCACGACTGCGGCGCGATGCTCGACAAGGCCGAGCAGAAGGTCGCAAAGCTCTCTAAGGGCGCGGACGGCGCGCCGGTCGAGAGCCCATTCATTTCGGAGGAGTAATCCATGGACGAAAAGCTGTTTTCCGCCCGCATGGCGGAGTATAAGTCGGCGGTGGACAAGTATCTTGACGCCTGCCTTGAGGAAACGCAGTGCGCAAGCTATCACAAGCTGACCGATTCGATGCACTACAGTCTGACCGCGGGCGGCAAGCGTCTGCGCGCGATCTTAGTGCTCGAATTCTGCCGCATCTGCGGGGGAGACGTCGAAAAGGCGCTGCCCGTGGCCTGCGGCGTTGAGATGCTGCACACGTATTCGCTCATCCACGACGATCTGCCCGTGATGGACAACGATGATCTGCGCCGCGGTAAGCCGTCGAACCACAAGGTCTTCGGCGAATGCACGGCGACGCTCGCGGGCGACGCGCTGCAGGCGCTGGCATTTGAAACGGTCCTGAAGGCCGACCTCCCCGCGCTGCGCGTGCTCAAATGCGCGCAGGTCCTGGCAAATGCCGCGGGACACGAGGGCATCTGCGGCGGCCAGCAGCTCGACCTTGAGTGGGAGGGCAAGATTCTGAGCGCGCCGGAGCTCGAGGAAATTTATCTGCGCAAGACGAGCGCGCTTATCCGCGCGGCGTGCCTGATGGGCGTGGCCGCGGCGGGCGGCACGAAGGAGCAGGAGGAGGCCGCGGCCAGCTACGCCGACAACTTCGGCTTCGCGTTCCAGCTGCGCGACGACATGCTCGATGTCATCGGCGATGAAAAGACGTTCGGCAAGCCCATCGGCTCGGACAGGGAAGAGGGGAAGACGACGTTTGTCGACATTTTAGGTCTCAACGGCTGCCAGCGCGTCATCGAGGCGCACAGCGAGAGCGCGGTCGAAGCGCTGGGCGACATGGAGGACACGGATTTTCTCATTCATCTTGTCCGTGTGCTTGAAAAACGGGAGCAATAAATAAAAAATCCCGCAGAAAACGCCAAAAAAGTGGAAAATCATACAAAAGTGCGCATTTGGTGTTGACAAGCGGAATCGTCGGTGCTACGATACGCACATTGAAACGGAACCCACCCCACATGGGGAATGCTCGAAGGAAAGGATCCATTGGCATGAAGACTTCGTACTCTGCCAACTGCATGATGATGCCGATGATGCGCATGTTCAGCATGTGCATGCTTTGTCATGGAGAAAATGGTCATTTCCTTTCAGAAACTGTCTGAGAAAAACAGCGAAGCGGCAGCGGAAGGTCAATGACCTCCCGCTGTTTTTTACTGCTCGAACAGCATACACTCCCCGCGGTCTGTCCGTTCCAAAAAGAAGCTATTATAAAATAAGTAAGGAGAACAAAACGATGAAAAAGCATTCTATTAAGCTGACCGCCCTTGTCCTTGCACTGGTCCTCACTGCCGCCCTGGCCCTGACCGGCTGCGGCTCCAAGAGCGATGACTCCGACGGTGCCACCACCATCCAGATCGCCGTCCCCAACGACACGACCAACGAAGCCCGCGCGCTGCTGCTGCTCCAGGACAACGGCATCATCAAGCTCGCTGACGGTGCCGGCATCACCGCCACCAAGAACGACATTGTCGAAAACCCGTACAACGTCGAGATCGTCGAGACCGAGGCTGCGCAGATCCCCAACATCCTGCAGGACGTTGACTACGCCGTCATCAACTCCAACTACGCCATCAACGCGGGCCTGAACCCCGTGGCCGACTCCCTCGTGATCGAAGGCTCCGCCTCCGCTTACGCCAACATTCTGGCCGTGAAGGAAGGCAACGAGTCCTCTCCCAAGGTCCTTGCCCTGATCGCCGCTCTGGAGAGCCAGCAGGTCGTCGACTACATCAACGAGAAGTATGACGGCTCCGTTGTCAGCACCGTGGATACCCCGACCGACGGCTTTGACGCCACTGTCGACTACGACGCTCTGAGCGGTGAGACCATCTCCATCGCCGCTTCTCCGACCCCGCACGCTGAGATCCTCGAGGTCGTGAAGGAAATTCTTGCTGAAAAGAACATCACTCTCGACATTCAGGTCTACAATGACTATGTCGTGCCCAACACCGTTGTCGAAGACGGCACTGTCGACGCCAACTACTTCCAGCATAAGCCCTATCTCGACGATTTCAACGCCGAGAACAACACCCACATCGTCTCCGTTGCCGCCATCCACGTCGAGCCCATGGGCCTGTACGGCGGCAAGCAGACCACGCTCGATGCGCTGAGCGCCAAGTAAGAAAGAAAGGAGGGAGCGTTCTTGATCGAACTGAAGCATCTAAGCAAAACCTTTGAAACAGCCGGCGGACGGGTAGACGCGCTCAAGGACGTCTCCCTGACCATTCCAGACGGCGACGTCTACGGCATCATCGGCATGAGCGGCGCCGGCAAATCCACGCTCGTGCGCTGTATCAATATGCTCGAGCGCCCGACGGAGGGCGAGGTCATCGTGAACGGACAGCGTCTGGACACGATGACCCCCGCGCAGCTCCGCGCGGCGCGGCGCGAGATTACGATGATCTTCCAGCGCTTCAACCTGCTGATGCAAAGAAACTGCCTCGATAACGTCTGCTTCCCGATGGAGCTTTCCGGACTGCGGGGAGAGAAGAAGTGGCGCGAACAGCGAGCTCTGGAACTCCTCGACATCGTGGGGCTCAAGGATAAGGCCAAGGCCTATCCCGCGCAGCTCTCCGGCGGACAGCAGCAGCGCGTGGCCATCGCCCGCGCCCTCGCCACGAACCCCAAAGTTCTGCTCTGCGACGAGGCTACGAGCGCGCTCGACCCCAAGACGACGCGCCAGATCCTCGAGCTGATCGGCGACATCAACAAAAAGCTTGGCATCACCGTCGTCATCATCACACACCAGATGAGCGTGGTGAAGGAGGTCTGCAATCACGTTGCGATCCTCGACGACGGCGAAGTCGTGGAAGAGGGCCTTGTTTCTACCGTCTTTTCCGCGCCCAAGTCCGCGGCGGCGCGCCACCTCGTGTTCCCGCGCGGCGCGGACATCGACGTGTCCGACCCCCAGCAGCAGCGCCGCATCCGCCTCATCTTCCGCAGCGCAAAAACGACGTCCATTCCGCTCGTCGCACAGCTTGCGACCGAAGAGGGCATCAGCGCGACGGTCATTTCGGCCAACACGCAGAAGCTCTCCGAAGAGGTGTACGGCAGCATGCTCCTCGGCGTGCCGAACGCGCAGTTCGAGCAGGCCATGGACTTTTTAAGAGGCATTGAAAATCTTCAGGTAGAGGAGGCGAGCGTCGATGTACAGTAATCTCTTTTCCCCGGATTCCATCGCGGAGCTCACCGTCGCCATGCAGACGCAGTTCCCCAAGGCGATCTGGGAGACGTTTTATGTGACGCTGCTGTCAACGGCGCTGGCCGTCGTCATCGGCCTTCCGCTGGGCGTGCTGCTCGTAGCGGGGGAGAAGGGCGGCGTTCTGCCGCTTCCCAAGGCCTTGATGAGCATTCTGAACGTCATCATCAACCTGCTGCGCTCAATCCCGTTCCTCATCTTAATGATCATGGTCTTCCCGCTCTCGCGCCTTATCATCGGCACGACCGTCGGCACCACCGCGACCATCGTTCCGCTGGTCGTGGCGGCGTTCCCGTTCGTCGCGCGCCTTGTTGAAAGCAGCCTGCGCGAGGTCGACCCCAACATCATCGAGGCCGCGCAGAGCATGGGCGCAACGCCCATGCAGATCATCTGCAAGGTGATGATCCCCGAGAGCGTTCCCTCGCTCCTCCAGAACTTCACCATCGCGCTCACGACCATCCTCGGCTACTCGGCGATGAGCGGCATCATCGGCGGCGGCGGCCTCGGCAAGATCGCCATCGACTACGGCTACTATCGCTACAAGTACCTTGTGATGTTTGCGGCGGTCGTACTGCTCATCATTCTGGTGCAGATCTTCCAGTCCTTGGGCACGCACCTTGCGACCAAGAGCGACAAGCGCCTCAAGAAATAAGCGGATATTGCATCCTGCAAAGCGCCTCAACCGCACGGTTGAGGCGCTTTTTTGTCATTTTTCGCAATTTGACAGAGAAAAATGTGTCAATTTTTGAAAGCAAAATGCAGCAAAAATTGCAAAATCCCTTGTCATGTGGGAAAAGGGCTGTTATAATAGGAAAAGAATGCAATGCAAGTCTTCGCGATTTGCATATTTTTTACGGAGAAATTGCGTGAACAGTTTTCAGGAATTGGTCCAGTCCATCGACTGGGGCTCGCTGACCGACGCGCTTTTGCGCGTGCTCGGCGTCTTTTTATGCTTGACGGTGCACGAGACCTGTCACGGTCTTGCAGCCTATGCCCTCGGCGATCCGACGGCCAAGCGCGAGCACCGCTTGAGCTTAAACCCGCTGCACCATATCGACTGGTTCGGCTTGGCTGCCATGCTGCTCGTCGGCTTCGGCTGGGCAAAGCCCGTGCCGGTCGACATGCGGTATTTCAAAAAGCCGAAGCAGGGTATGGCCATCACAGCGCTGGCGGGGCCGGTGTCGAATCTGCTGCTGTCGATGCTGCTCTTGCTCGGCGCGCGCATCACGATCGCGCACTATGTCGATACCGCGTTTTGCAGCGGCCTTTTGAATTTCCTTGCGATGACGGCGTACATGAGCGTCGGTCTGGGGCTTTTCAACCTCATCCCCATCTCGCCGCTCGACGGGTCGAAGGTGCTCTTCGCCTTTCTGCCCGACCGCGCGTACATGACGCTGATGCGGTATGAAAAATACGGCATGCTTGTTCTTTTTGTGCTCGTCTGGCTCGGCGTGGGAGACAATATCCTCAGTGAGGGCATCTACCGCATGTACGAGCTTCTGGTCAACTGGATCGTATATTGATAAAGTGAGAGGAATGTCATGGACAATCCCGTTTTCAAGCTGGAGGGCGTGGTGCACGAGCGCAGCGCGGAGACGCTGCAGGACTTTGAAGGGCCGCTCGACCTCATTCTCTTCCTGCTGTCGAAAAATAAAATAGAGATCCAGGACATTCCCATCGCGCTGATTCTGGATCAGTACCTTGCGTATCTCGAGCAGCGAAAGCAGCTCGATCTCGAGGTCGCGAGCGAATTCATCACGATGGCGGCACATTTAATGTACATCAAGACGCGCATGCTGCTTTCGCTTGAGGATGAGCAGGCGCAGAGCGAGATGGACGAACTCATCGCCTCGCTCAAAGAGCGCCAGCAAAAGGACACGTACCTTCGCATCAAGACGCTGACCGAAACGCTCGGCCCGATGGGCGAGTTTGGCCGCAGCATCATGACGCGCCAGCCCGAGCCCATGCAGCGCGGCAAAATCTACGAGTACAGTCATGAAAAGGCCGACCTCGTGCTCGCCATGCAGACGATCATGGAGCGCGGAGAGAAGCTGGCCGCGCCGCCGAGCGCCGCGCTGAGCGAGATCGTGCGCCGCGAGCCGTATCCCGTCAAGGGCAAGGCGGAGGAAATTCTGCACCGGCTCAAGGAGTTCGGCATGACGCGTTTTAAGCTGCTGTTCCGTGGCAGCCGCAGCCGCAGCGAGATCGTGGCGACGTTCATCGCCGTTCTGGAGCTCTGCCGCGAAAAGGTCATCCATCTGGCCGGTTCTGACACGGACTGCACCGTGGAGTGCGGGGACGACGCCCCCGACCGTATCAATCTGTAAAAAGCGAGGAACGCTATGTCTTTGGAATCTTTGGACCTGCGCGAGGTCGAGTCGGCCATCGAGGGCATTTTGTTCGCCAGCGGCGAACCGCTTCCCATCGACCGCATCTGCCTTGCGCTCGATTTGGACCGTCCGACCGCGGAACAGGTATTGCAAAAGCTCGGCGATTACTACGCCTTTGAGCGCCGCGGCATCCGGCTCGTCCGCATGGAGGACAGCTATCAGCTTTGCTCGTCGCCGGACTATGCCGACGTCATCCGCAAGGCGTTTGAGATCCGCAAGACCGCCAAGCTCTCTCAGCCCGCGCTGGAGGTGCTGACGATCATCGCCTACTACCAGCCCACGACCCGCGCCTACATTGATCAGGTGCGCGGCGTGGACAGCTCGTACACCGTGGGCCTGCTGCTTGAGCGCGGGCTCATTGAGGAGTGCGGACGTTTGCAGGTGCCGGGACGGCCGAGGCTGTACCGCACGACGAAAAAGTTCCTGCGCGACTTCCACTTGGGTTCGCTCGAGGAGCTGCCGGAGATGCCGGGTCTTGAGGCCGACGGTCAGCTCCGCATGACGGAGGACGGCACGATCCTCGACCCCAGCGCCATGACGGAAAAAGAAGGCAGCATTCCCAAAAACGGGGAACACTGACCGCGTAAAGCATAAAAACCGCGTGAAGCGTAAAAAGAGGGAGGTGGTCGATTGACTGCGCTGAAGGTAATTGGCATCATCCTGCTCATTTTTATTTTGATCGGCTTTCTGCGCGTGGGCGCGCTGATGCAGTTCGGCGACGAGCTGCGCGTGCAGCTTTCGGTCGGCCCGTTCCGCTTCACGCTGCTGCCAGCAAAGGAAAAGAAAGAAACGCCGAAAAAAAAGGCAAAGGAGAAGAAACCAAAGTCAGAGGGAGAAGAGGCGAAGCAAAAGAAAAAGCCCTCGCTCCCCAAGCCGACAAAAGAGGAGCTCAGGGACCTCATCACGACGGCGCTCTCGGCGCTCAAGGAGACAGCGAAACGCACCTGCAAGCGCCTTCGCATCAACCCGCTGGAAATTCTCGTCGTCTTCGGCGGCACGGACCCCGCGGATATCGCGCAGACCTACGGCTATGCGAGCGCCGCGATGTGGGGTGTGATGCCGCACCTTGAAGACCTCTTCCATATCCCTGATCCCTCACTGCACCTGCGCATGGACTACAGCTCTGAAAAGACGCACGCAGAGGGTGCCGTTGGCCTGTCGCTTCGCATCCGCGACGGGCTGCACATCTCGCTTGCGCTGCTCATTCCGATGCTCAAATGGTACCTGCGCTATAAAAAGGCGCATAAAAACGACGCTCCCGCGGAAAAACCAACGGAGAGCACACCTCAAAACAGTGAACACAGTGAAAAACTGACCGCATAAAAAGAAAGGATGAACCTCATGGAAAACATCGAAAAGAAGACCCCACTCAACGATCTCATGGACACCACGATGGATAAGATCCGTGATATGGTCGATTCCAACACCATCATCGGCGAACCGATCACGACGCCCGACGGCGTAACGGTCATCCCCGTTTCGCGCGTGAGCTTCGGCTTCGGCGCGGGCGGCGGCGATTACGGCAAGACCGACACCGCACACTTCGGCGGCGGCGCAGGTGCGGGCGTCAAGGTCGACCCCGTCGCGTTCCTCGTCGTCAAGGACGGTCTGACGCGCGTGATGCCCGTGGCCATCCCTGCGGCGGCAACGGTCGACCGCGTGCTTGATCTTGTGCCGGAAGTGCTCGACCGCGTGCAGAATTTCGTGGACAAGAAGAGAGAAGAGAAAGATATCTACTGATTTCGGGCATAATAGGGGCATTCCGAACGAAGGAGTGATCCCATGCCGCGTTTTGCCCGATGCGTATTTGCCGTTTTTCTTGCTGTTTCCTGCCTGTCAAGCAGTTTGACCTGTCAGGCTGCCGCGCCTGAAACTGCCGCCGCCGCGTTCATTTTGATGGAGGCGGGCAGCGGGCGGGTGCTGGCGTCGCGCAATGAAACGCAGGAGCGCAGCATCGCGAGCACGACGAAGATCATGACCTGCTTAATCGCGCTGGAGCACAGCGAACTCACGGAGAAGGTCACGGTTAAACGCGAGCACTTGCGCGAGGGCTCGTCGATGTACCTTCTCGAGGGCGAAACGCTCACGATGGAGGAACTTCTCTACGGTCTGATGCTGCCGTCCGGCAACGACGCGGCGGAGTGCATCGCCGCCCACTGCGGCGGGAGCGGCGGCAGCGCGCAGTTTGTCCGATGGATGAACGAAAAGGCGAAAGCCCTCGGCATGGAGCACACGTCATTTGCCAACCCGAGCGGTCTCGACGAAGCGGGGCACGGCTCCTGTGCCCTCGATATGGCGCGCCTTGCGGCCTACGCCATGCAGAATCCGACGTTCGCGCGCATCGTTTCAACGCGCACGGCGAGCGTCGGCACGCGCACGATGACGAACCACAATAAGCTGCTCGCGTCGTACTCCGGCTGCGTCGGTCTCAAGACCGGCTACACCGGCGACGCAGGGCGCACACTCGTCACCTGTGCCGAGCGCGGCGGGATGCGCATGATCGCCGTCACGCTGCACGACGGCAGCGATTGGGCGGATCACGCGGCACTCTACGACTACGGCTTTTCGGCGTATGCGCTCTCAAGCGGTGCGAAAAAAGGCGAGGCCTACGGCAGCGTAAGCGTCGACGGGCAGAGTGTGTCCGCCGTGGCGGCGGAGAGCTTCCGCTATCCCACCGCGGAGAATGAAGCATTGAGCGTGCGCGCCGAGCTGCCGCAAACCGTCTCCGTCCCCGTGCGGAAGGGACAAACGTTCGGCACGCTCGTCATCTCCTGCGGCGAGACTGAGGTCGGAAGAGTTGACCTTGTCAGCGCGCGCAGCGTACAGGCGCAGGAAACAAAGAGCGAAACAAGCAAAAATAAGTCGCTGGCGGAAAAGCTCTGGCAATTTCTGTCGGCAAAGTAAAGGAGGGATCGACCTGGCCGAAGCAAGAATTCAAAAGCTCATCGCCGAATCGGGGCTCTGCTCCCGTCGCACCGCCGAGCAGTGGATCGCCGCGGGACGCGTGCACGTGAACGGCAAGACTGCGCTTCTCGGGCAGAAGGCCGACCCCGAAGTCGACGAAATTACCGTCGACGGCAGGCCGCTCACACAGGAGGGGCAGAAGCGCTACCTGATGCTCAACAAGCCGCGCGGCTATGTCTGCACGCTCTCTGACGAAAAAGGGCGAAAGACCGTCGCCGAGCTCGTCAAAGACTGCGGCGAGCGCGTCTATCCCGTCGGGCGGCTCGACCTCGACTCCGAGGGACTGCTGCTTTTGACGAACGACGGCGAATGGATGCAGCATCTTCTGCACCCGCGCTACGAGGTCAACAAGGTCTACGAGGTCAGCGTCGCGGGCGAGGTCATGGGAGCGGCGGAAGCGCTCGCTTCCATGACACAGCTCGACGGCGAGCCCATCCGGCCCGCGCAGGTGCGCGTGCTGCGGCAGGGGAGGGACACCGCCGTTCTCTCCATCACCATCCATGAAGGAAAAAACCGGCAGATCCGGCGCATGTGCGCCGCCGCCGGATTGCACGTCAAGCGCCTAAAGCGCGTGCAGGAGCACGCGCTCAAACTCGGGGCTCTTCCCGTCGGCGTGTGGCGCGATCTAACGGAGCAAGAGCTCCATGCAACAAAATCAAAGTAACAGAGGACGATTTTATGACGAAGAATATCTTACATAATATCGAAAAGAACATGAGCAGCTTTTCCAAGGGGCAGAAGCTCATCGCCCGCTTCATTCTGGAAAACTACGACAAGGCCGCGTTTATGACGGCCAGCAAGCTCGGCAAGACCGTGCAGGTCAGCGAGTCGACCGTCGTGCGCTTTGCCACCCAGCTCGGCTACGAGGGGTATCCGAGCATGCAGCGTGCATTGCAGGAGATGATTCGCGGCAAGCTCACGAGCATCCAGCGCATTCAGGCGTCGGACGGCGAGCTCGCAGGGTCCGATCTGATGACGAACGTCCTGCAGCGCGACATGGAGAAGATCCGCATGGCCATCGACCAGACCGACGGCGCGGAATTTGAGCGCGTGGTCGACACGATCATCGGCGCGCGCCGCATCTACATCGTGGGCTTCCGTTCGTCCTCGTTTCTGGCAGGGTACTTAAACTTCTACTTCCGCCTGATCTTCGACAACGTCACTCTGGTCAACGGCGGCGCGGCCGGCTCGTTCGACCAGCTCTTCCGCGTCTCCAAAGGCGATGTGGTCATCGGTATCTGCTTCCCGCGCTACAGTGAGCTTGCGCTCAAGACCATCCAGTTTGCGCGCGACCGCGGCGCGACGATCGTCGGCGTGACGGACAGCGAGATGTCGCCCATCAACCAGATGTCCAGCAATTCGCTGCTCGTGCGCAGCGAGATGATCTCGTTCGTCGACTCGCTGGCGGCGCCCATGAGCATGCTCAACGCACTCATTCTGGCCGTGGCCAACAAGAAGGGCGCAGACATCTCCGCGACGTTCTCCGAACTCGAGCACATCTGGGAGCGCTTCGACATTTTCGGCAAGATCGAAGATGAATAAGGCGATCGTTGTCATCGGCGGCGGCGCGGGCGGCATGATGGCCGCGATCTGCGCCGCGCGCAAGGGTGCGCACGTGACGCTGCTCGATCCAAACGAGCGCCTCGGCAAAAAGGTGAACATCACCGGCAAGGGCCGCTGCAACGTGACGAACGACAGCACTTGCGAAGAGCTGCTCGCCCACGTACCGCAGAACCCGCGGTTTTTATACTCCGTGTTTTCCCGCTTCGACGGGCACGACGCCATCGATTTTTTCGAGGGGCTCGGTGTGCCGCTCAAGGTCGAGCGCGGCAAGCGCGTGTTTCCCGTGTCCGACCGGTCATTCGACATCACAGCGGCGCTTGAGCGCGAGCTCAAGCGTCTGCACGTCAAGCTCGTGCGCGACCGCGCGCTCGGTATTTCGGTCGAAGACGGCCATGTCGCCGCCGTCAAGGGCGAAAAAGGGGACTACACCGCCTCCGCCGTCATTCTGGCGACGGGCGGGCTGTCCTATCCCGCGACGGGCTCGACGGGCGACGGCTTCCGCATGGCGGAAGCGCTCGGCCACACAGTCACGCCGCTGCGCGGCTCACTCGTGCCGCTCGAGGCACGCGAATGCGCGGTGCTGCAAGGGCTGAGCCTGCGCAACGTTGCGCTGACGGTATACGAAAACAACAAAAAGATTCACTCGGATTTCGGCGAAATGCTGTTCACGCACTTCGGCGTGAGCGGGCCGCTCATCCTGTCGGCCAGCGCGCACATGCGGCATTTCGACAAAAAGCAGTACCGACTGGAGATCGACCTCAAGCCCGCGCTCGACGAGCAAATGCTCGACAAGCGCCTGCTGTCGGATTTTGAAAAGCACGCAAACAGCGACTACTGTAACGTACTCGGGGCGCTGCTGCCGCAGAAGATGATCGACGAGTTCATCGACCGCTCGGGCATCCCTCCGCACGAAAAGGTGCACGACATCACGCGCGCCCAGCGCGAGACCATCCGCACGCTCTTAAAGCGCTGGACGGTCAATGTCAGCGCGCCGATGCCGGTCGAAAACGCGATCATCACCTCCGGCGGCGTCAAGGTGGGGGAGATCGATCCGAAGACCATGGCGTCGAAAAAGATCGGCGGCCTGTACTTTGCCGGCGAGATCATCGACGTAGACGCCTACACGGGCGGCTACAATCTGCAAATCGCCTGGGCGACCGGCAAAGCCGCGGGCGAGGCTGCCGCGGATGCACTGCTGACGCAGTAAGCACATATTTATTGTAAGAGGGAAGAATCAAACAGATGAAAAAGCATTTTTCCATTGCCATTGACGGCCCCGGCGGCGCGGGCAAGAGTACGCTCGCCAAGGCCGTCGCCAAGAAATTGAACATTCTGCATGTCGACACGGGTGCGATCTACCGCACCATCGGCTACGCGGCGTTTTCGCGCGGACTGGACGCCAAGGACGAATCCCAGATCGCGCCGCTGCTGAAAGAAATTCAGATCGACATGGCATTTGACGAGACAGGAGGGCAGAAGATGCTGCTTGACGGTAAAGATGTCAGCACCGAGATCCGCCTGCCGGAAATTTCGATGTACGCCTCGAACGTCTCGGCGCTGCCGTGCGTGCGCGCATACCTTCTTGAGATGCAGCGCGACATCGCGCGCAGGAGAAGCGTCATCATGGACGGGCGCGACATCGGCACAGTCGTTTTGCCGGACGCCGACCTCAAAATTTACCTGACGGCTTCGGCCGAGGAGCGCGCGCGCCGCCGCTGTCTCGAGCTCTCTGAGCGCGGCACGCCCAAGGCGTATGAAGAGGTGCTGCGCGAGATCAACGAGCGCGACTATCAGGACATGCACCGCGATATCGCCCCGCTGCGCGAGGCAGAGGATGCCGTGCGGCTCGACACGTCGAAGCTCAACTTTGAAGAGAGCGAGCGGGCGCTGCTGAATCTCATTCAGGAGAAATTGAAATGATGCACCGTATCTTTTTTGCGTTTATCTGGATCATCGGTCGGGTGCTTTTGTGGATCTACCGCGTGGACGTCAAGGGACTTGAAAATCTGCCCAAGCACAGCGTGCTGCTGTGCCCGAACCATTCAACGGACTTAGACCCCGTGCTCATCGGCCTGTGCCTGCCGCTTGACTACCATCTGCACTTCATGGCCAAGGCCGAGCTCTTCGACAACCGCGCGCTCGCGTGGCTCATCCGCACGCTCGGCGCATTTCCCGTCCAGCGCGACGGCAAGGATATCCAGTCCATCAAGACCGCGATGCAGGTGCTCCACAAGGGTGAGAATCTTCTGATCTTCCCCGAGGGGACGACGATCCGGGGCGGCGTCGGCTATCACGACGGACTCCCCGCGCACGCGCACGCGGGCATCGCGATGATCGGCGTGCGCACGGGTGCGACGCTCGTGCCGGTGTTCTGCGACGGGCAGAAAAAGCCCTTCCATAAGACGCGCATCATCTTCGGCGAGCCGTATGTGCCTGAGGTCACGGGCCGCCGCGGCACGTCCGAAGAATTGCAGGCCATCGCCGACGAAATGCTGCGTCAGGCCTACGCGCTCGGCGGCCAGCAGGTGGGAGGCGCGCCGCTGTGAAGGTCATCTTAGCTGAGACCGCGGGCTTCTGCTATGGCGTGGAGCGCGCGGTCAACCTTGCGCGCGAAACGGCAAAAGCGCGCGGCGGCGCGATGCTCGGCAGCATCGTACACAACGCGGGCGTCGTGCGCGAGATCGAAGACCTTGGCATGCGCCTCATCACGTCGCCCGATCAGGCAAAGGCGGGGGAGACCGTGCTCATCCGCGCTCACGGCGAGTCGAGAGCGACGCTTGATGCGCTGCGAGAGCGCGGGGCAGAGGTCGTGAGCGCCGTGTGCCCGCATGTCGAGCGCATCCGAAAGCTTGCGCAGGAGGCAGAGCACGAGGGACGCCGCGTCATCCTGATCGGTGAGCGCCATCATCCCGAGGTGCAGGGCATCGCAGGATGGTGCAGCGACCCGCTGATTTTTGAAAATGTGCAGGAAGCGCAAAAATACTTGCAGGAACACCCCGATTTTGCCCATTTACCCAGTATCATGCTGGCGCAAACGACCTGCATTCGTGCGCTTTGGGAAAGTTGCGTGAAATTTCTAAAAAAACAGTGTACAAATCTGAAAATCAATGATACAATATGCAATGCTACGCAGAAACGTCAAACTGAGGCAGCAGAACTTTCCGCCAAGGTAGACGCGATGGTGGTTGTGGGCGACCGAAGAAGCGCCAACACAAGGCATTTGACCGAGATTTGCAGAGAGAACTGCGGAAAAGTCCTCCAGATCGAATCCGCAGACGAGCTCTCACCGGAATTCTTTTCCGGATGCCGTGTGGCGGGACTGACAGCCGGCGCATCTACTCCTGCGAGTATCATTATGGAGGTATTAACAACAATGACGGAAGAAAACATCAACACCACTGCCCCTGAAACCAGCGAATCCTTTGAAGAACTGCTTGAAAAATCTTTCAAGACTCTAAATACAGGAGATAAGGTGACCGGTATCGTGACCGCCATCGGCACGACCGAGATCCAGGTCGACGTCGGCTGCAAGCAGGCAGGCTATATCCCTGTTTCTGAGCTGAGCAGCGACCCCGACGTCAAGCCCGAGGACGTCGTCAAGGTCGGCGACGAGATCGAGGCTTACGTTGTCCGCGTCAACGACGTGGAAGGCTACGCCACCCTCTCCAAGAAGCGTCTCGACGCTGTCAAGCTCTGGGAAGACATTGAGACCGCCGTTGAGGACAAGACCGTTCTCGAAGGCACCGTGACCGAAGTGAACAAGGGCGGCATCGTCGTTTCTGTCAAGGGCGTGCGCGTGTTCGTGCCCGCTTCTCAGAGCGGCATGCCCAAGGACTCCGACCTTGGCCAGATGGTCAAGCAGAAGGTCAAGCTCCGCGTGACCGAGGTCAACCGTGCCCGCCGCCGCGTCGTCGGCTCCATCAAGTCCGTGCTGAACGAGGAGCGTCAGGCTGCTCAGGCCGCCATCTGGGAAGGCATCGAGGTCGGCAAGCACTATGACGGCGTTGTCAAGTCCATGACCTCTTACGGCGTGTTCGTCGACATCGGCGGCGTGGACGGCATGGTTCACATCTCCGAGCTGAGCTGGAGCCGCATCAAGAACCCCGCCGAGGTCGTCTCCATCGGCGATCACCTCGACGTGTACGTCATCTCCTTCGACCCCGAGAAGCGCAAGATTTCCCTCGGCGTCAAGGATCGCACCCAGAACCCCTGGGATGTGTTCATGAACACCTACAAGGTCGGCGACGTTGCCAACGTCCGCATCGTCAAGCTGATGACCTTCGGCGCGTTCGCTGAGGTCGTTCCCGGCGTGGACGGCCTGATCCATATCTCCCAGATCGCTGACCGCCGCATCGACAAGCCCTCCGACGTTCTGGCCGAAGGCGACAAGGTCGATGCGAAGATCATTGCCATCGACGAGGATAAGAAGAAGATCTCTCTGAGCATCCGTGCGCTGCTCACACCCGCTGCGGAGGAAGAGGCTCTCGTCGAGGAGTAAATCCATACTGAATGAAAAAGGACAGGCTCTGCCTGTCCTTTTTTCTGTCTTCTTTCGGAAATTAGGCTTTTCAAGCGGGAAGATGTGTGGTAGAATACTCCTGTTGACAAAGTTTTAACAAAACCCCTTTACCATATTCATTCAGGAGGAGACCAACGATGAACGTTCAGGAACTCTATCAGAAGAAGCTGACCACCGCCGCCGAGGCGGTCAAGGCCGTCAAGAGCGGCGACTGGGTCGATTACGGCTGGTGCACCAACCATCCCTACACGCTT
>OLOX01000768.1_pt1 | contig 32997 bp, 26 predicted proteins | sample 1672091 | NCBI WGS metagenome assembly OLOX01 (sample SAMEA3136644, study PRJEB25190) | human gut metagenome | reverse complement strand
AGGCCCTGTGCGGGGTTCTTCTTCTGTTCTTCCATGATTTCCTCCCGCTCGTGCTCAGTTTGCAGCGTGGGTGATGCCCAGCACCTTGTAGTTGACGGTGTGGCCGGTGGGCAGCAGGACCTCGGCGACATCGCCGACGGCCTTCTCCAGCAGGGCATGGCCCACAGGGCTTTCGTCGCTAATCTTGCCGTTCAGGGGGTCAGCCTCGGTGCGGCCCACGATGTCGTACTCCTCGACCTCGTCCTCACCCTCCATCTGGATGGTGACATGGGTGCCGACGGAGACGCTTTCGACGCTCAGCTCGCTCTCGTCGATGACGACAGCGTTCTTGACCATCTGCTCCAGCTCGGTGATGCGGTTTTCCACCAGGCCCTGGGTGTTCTTGGCCTCATCGTACTCGCTGTTTTCCGAAAGGTCGCCGAAAGAAAGGGCTTCCTTAATCTGCGCGGTGATTTCGCGCATGCGGACGGTGCTGAGGTACTCCTGCTCTTCCTTCAGCTTATCCAGACTTTCCTGTGTCATTCTATACTCTTGTTTCATGGAATGTTTCCCCTCGATCTATTACAGATTTTTCATCAGATATCGTTTATGCAAACGTGCCTTGTTATTCATTATATAAATCCCATCGTATGATGTCAAGCACGTGTTGTACCGATTTTCACTTTTTCAGCACAGAAATTGCCGCTTGCAGCTGGTCATCTTCGCTGTCCCGCAGCACATAGAAGTGCTCTTTTTTCTCGTCGCTCAGGTCTGCTTGCTTGTCCGGCGTCACGCCTTTTCCAATCAAGCTGACGCCCTTCGGCGTGTAGTAACAGTGCGTCGAGATGTTCAAGCAGCCGCCGTTGGACAGCTCAAAGCCCTGCTGGGAGTATCCCTTGCCGACGGTCTTTTCTCCGACAATCGTTGCTTTGCCGTATTCCTGCAGCGCAGCCGCGAAAAACTCCGCCGCGCTGTACGAATCCGCATTGACGAGCACCGCCATCGGCAAATCCACCGCGTTTGCATCCGATGTATATTCTTCGGTCTTTCCCGCTTTGTCTTTGAGCGAAATAATTTTTCCCTCCGGCAGCAGCGTATCCAGACAATTGACCAGTGCCGTCAGCTGTCCGCCCGGATTGTTGCGCAGGTCAAACAGTAAGCTGGCTGCGCCCTGCTTCTGCATTTCTTTGACAGCGGCATCAAACTGCTCATCGGTATTGTCTGCAAACTTCTCAATCCGAATGTATCCAATCTGATTGTCCAGCATACGCGATGTCACATGAATTTGCTCATATTCCGCGCGCGTTACAGACAGCGTGACATCCTGATTCGTTGCATATTGGTGAATGCCCAGCTGCACAACGCCGCCCGCCTTGCCGCGGACTGCGGCAACCGCCTTGTCATAGCTGCCAAAATCGTCTATGCGCTTGCCGTTGATGGCTGTAATTTTATCGTAGCAGCCAATGCCCGCCTTTTGTGCCGGAGAATCGGTCGCCACCGTGTTTACATATAAATAATGTGTGCCATCGTCATTTTCCAGATAGCTGACGGTCACGCCGATGCCCACGGTGGAATCTGCCGAAGATTCCCGATAGCTCTGATAATATTCCGGCGTCATATAACTTGTCCAGCGGTCACCGAGACCCTGTGCATATCCTGTCAGTGCGCCGTTGATGAGGTCATCCGTGTCGTAATCCTCGCCGACAAAGTATTTCTGGCTGATGCTGTCCGCCTGCCGCAGAACATCATAGATTTCTCCAGCCTGTCCGCTCGGATGCACGGCGTGATACACAACCACGCCGGTGACCAGTCCGCCCGCAATCGTTGCCGCCGCGCCGGCAGCCACTGCCCGACGCAGCGATACCATGCGTTTCAAATCGCTCTCGCTTCCTTTCGTATGAAATCATCTCTATAAAAAGAATACCGCAGGACAAAGCCTGCGGCAACTATTTTTTGCTGTGTTCACAAAAATATCAAATTTTGTGCGCCCTCAAAACAGAACGGAAACCGAGCTGAGCAGCATCAATACGACCAAAATCAGCGCGACAACCGCCATAATACGTTTTGCAGTCGTTGGTTTAATCAAAAAATTTCACCTCGATTACAAGATTACAGGCGTCCAGCCTCACGAGAAGCCAAGTACTTGCGTACCATCAGCGCAACCTTAAATACAATCGCATGGTCAAATTCACGCAGATCCAACCCCGTCAGCTTTTTAATTTTCTCCAGACGGTAAACCAGCGTGTTTCTGTGTACAAACAGCTTACGAGAGGTCTCAGACACGTTCAGGTTGTTTTCAAAGAACTTCTGGATGGTGAACAGGGTCTCCTGATCCAGTGCGTCAATCGAGCCCTTCTTAAAGATTTCGTTCAGGAACATCTCGCACAGGGTCGTCGGCAGCTGATAAATCAGACGCGCCAAGCCCAGCGTGTCATAATTGACAATGTTCTGCTCGTTGTCGAATACGACGCCGACTTCCAGCGCAGTCTGTGCTTCCTTGAAGGATTTTGCAACGTCCTTGAGCTGGCTGCAAACGGTACCGATACCGATCAGGCACTTAATCTGCAGTTCATTCTCCAAGGTCTCCTCGATGCCCTTGGCAATCTTCATGAGTTCCTTGTCGTCGATGGTCGGTTTTACTTCCTTGACAAGAACGATATCATTTTCATTGATGTGCAGGACAAAGTCGTGCTGCTTATCCGGGAACAGGCCCTGAATGACGTCCAGTGCAGCGACGTCCGCATGTTCTTCCTGACGAACCAAGAATACGGCGCGGGTGGTGTCTCCCTCAAAGTGCAGCTCGCGAGACTTAATATAAATATCTCCCGGCAGGATATTATCGAGAATGATGTTCTTGATAAATGTAGCCTTGTCGTGCTTTTCGTCGTACAGCGTCTTGATGTTGCTGACGGCAATCGCTGCCATCGAGCAGATGCTGCGGGCGTTTTCGTCTTCGCCGTGTACAAACACTGCGTACTCAAAACGAGTCGAACGGTCTGCAACCGGACGATAAGTATATCCGCCAAAGCGAATCATGTCACCGACATAGGACAGCTCAGCTGCTGCGTCCTCGCGCATCTCACCGATCCGTTTGAGGTCGGTACAGGCCACGACTGCGCCGCTGGCATTGATAATGCCGATTGTGCGGTCAACCGCATCTTTCATCTGTAAAATTATAGACTGAAACATTCTTGATGCCATCATACTTCACCCTTCTTCAACGAAATTGTTTTCTGTACCCGCATATTCTGCTGAAATCCTGCACTTGTCAGCAGCTGTTTTTATCCGCGGGAGCAAAACCATCACCAATCATATTGACAGCAAAACGCTGTCCTATCGTTCACTTTTTTTATTATATCACAAATCGACAGAAATTTGTACAAAAATTTTGACTTTATTTTGTCGACTTTTCCCTATGTAACGTGATTGCTTTTTCTCAGCCGTCTTTTCCCGCCTGACAGGCGAGCAACTGTGCAATTTCCTCCTGCGTCAGTTCTCTCCACTGTCCCGGCTGCAGTGCCGCATCCAGTTTGAGTGGGCCTTCCGACAAGCGTTCCAGCGTCTTGACCGGCGCATCGCGGGATGCCAGCATGCGCCGCACCTGATGATACTTGCCTTCATGAACCGTTACCAAAACCTCGGCGTACCCTTCGCGCGCTTCGCAGATTTCCAGCTTTGCCGGCTGGCAGCGCGTGCCGTCGCGCAGTGTGATACCCTTCGCAAATGCCTGTACATCGGTATCGCCCAATGCGCCCTCCGTCTGCGCCCGATAGACTTTATCTACCGCGTGCTTGGGCGAGGTCAGTGCATGTCCCAGTGCACCGTCATCCGTCAGCAGCAGCAGTCCGGATGTGTCCTTGTCCAGCCGTCCAATCGGAAACACGCCGCGCTTTTTATAGCCGGCAGGCAGAAGATCCAGCACGGTTTGTTGTTCTCTGTCCTCGGTTGCAGACAGCACGCCAAGCGGCTTATGCATCATCAGATATACATGCGTCTGATAGCTGACCGTCTGTCCGCAAAAGCAAATCCGCGCGGTTTCCGGATCTACTTTTTGGGAGGCGTCCCGACACACCGCACCGTCAATGACAATCGCACCGCGTTTTGCCGCTGCCGCCGCTTCCCTGCGGGAACACAGTCCCATCGCCGTGAGCAGTTTGTCTATTCGCTGTGCCGCCACTTCATCGCCTCCTGCCAATAATCAAGAGCATTATATCACCTTTGGTACATTTGCACAAGAGTGTTTTCAAAAAAATATAAAAGCAGGCGGGATTTCTCGCCTGCTTCTTTGGGCAATGTGTTGATTTTGCGAAAAAAGCTGTTGTCAGGATGCACCAGAATCCGCTTGGCTGCTTGTGGATTCTGACGTATCCTTTGTGTCATTTGACTTCTGTCCAGTGCGATCCATCAGCCCGCGCGTAAAGCCGCCGTCCGTCTTCATGGAGCAAATATCCCCCGCAACGATTTTCCCTCGATAGATCAGCAATTCCGCCAAAACATCCGATTCTTCCGAATTTGTGACGGAGTAAACGACCTGCTTGACGCGTTTGCCTTTGAGCTTCTCCAAGTCAAATCCCTGCCGCGCCTGTAAGTCCGCATAGCTCTGATAGGTCTCGTCGAAATCCGACGGAATAATCACTTCCCGCACCGTACAGGACGCGGCATCCACTTCCCATCCGCACGCTTTTAGGTATGCTGTGCGCTCCTCGTCTGTCAGTGCCAGCGTTGAAACCGTCTGCTGCGCAGCGTCGTTTGCCTCGCTGTCCGCACGGTTTCCCATCGCCGCCACATCTCCTGCCAAGTGTGCCGCCGCACCCGCCGTCAGCAGCAGCGCCGCCGTCACCGCAATGCCAAAGAAAAGCTTCCGCTTACTGAATTTCGCCGTTATGATAAACATAGTTTTCCCGCTCCTTGCCGTCTGTTCCAGCTGTTTCTGGTACAGCGTATGCACGCCACGGAACATTTATGATGCAAACAAGCCCCTCCGGAAAATCCGGAGGGGCTTGGATACAGCATGTTTTACTGTGCCTGTGCAGCTTCGATAACCTTCTCCTGCACTGCCGGAGGCGCGTCCTCATAGCGCTCAAACGCGGATTCAAAGGAACCTCTGCCCTGCGTCATCGAACGCAGCGTGATCGCGTAGTCGCTGATTTCTGCCATCGGCACTTCGGCAAGAATTTCCTGTCCGTCATCGGTCGGATTCATGCCCATGATGCGGCCGCGGCGCTTGTTGATGTCACCGATGACATCGCCCATGTACGAATCCGGAATGTAAACCTTCATCGAGCAAATCGGCTCCATAATAACCGGCTTTGCCTGCGGGATGCCCGCCTTATACGCCAGCTTGGCAGCCATCTTGAACGACAGCTCGTTGGAGTCTACATCATGATAGGAGCCGTCAAGCAGAATTGCCTTCAGGCCAACCATCGGATAGCCGGCCAGCACACCGTGCTCCATGGCCTCCCGAACGCCCTTGTCAACCGCCGGATGGAAGTTCTTCGGAACTGATCCGCCAAAAATACGTTCTTCAAATACATAATCGCCGTCTGCATACGGCTCAAAGGTCATCTTGACGTGTCCATACTGACCGTGACCGCCCGACTGCTTCTTATGCTTGCCTTCCACCGTAACCGATGCGCGAATCTTCTCGCGATACGGAACAATCGGCTTGCTCAGCACCGGCTCTGCGCCAAAGCGGGACTGCAGCTTGGAGCAAATGACATCCAGATGAATGTCACCCATGCCGCTCAGCAGGCTTTGATGCGTCTCCGGATTGATGGTAAAGCCAAAGGTCGGATCTTCATCCGCGAGCTTGGTGAGACCCGCTGCGATTTTTTCTTCGCCGCCCTTGGTTTTCGGCGCGATTGCCTGTGTATAGCACGGCTTTGCAAACTGTACCGGTGTCAGATTGACTGCGCGCACACTCATCGACAGCGTATCACCGGTCTTTGTGGTCGCGAGCTTGGATACGGCACCGATATCGCCGCAGGTAATTTCCTTGACTTCGGTTGCCTTCTTGCCGCAAATCGAGTACAGATGACCAATCTTTTCCGTGGCATCCATGCGATGATTGAGCAGCGTCATATCCTGCTTGACGGAACCGGCAACAACCTTGAAGTAGCTGAATCTGCCGTACTGATCCGCAGTGGTCTTGAACACAAATGCACACGGCGTGCCGTTCGGGTTGCACGGAATCTCAACGAGATCGTCGCCTTCCTCGCAAACTTCTACTTCGCCCTGATCTGGAGACGGCATGTAATCGCAGATGCCCTTGAGCGTTGCAACGGTGCCGATGCCGGTCGCTGCAGTGCCGCAGAATACCGGAATAACCGCGCGCTCAAGCACGCCCTGACGCAGACCAGCAATCAGTTCTTCATCCGAGAACTCCTCGCCTGCGAAATAACGCTCCATCAGGTCCTCCGACAACTCTGCCACGCTCTCGCACAGAGCGGCGCGCTGCTGGTCAACCTTTGCCATCATGGCTTCCGGAATCGCAACCTCCTTGCGTTCGTTGCCCTCCATGTGGTACGCCTTGCGGATGACACAGTCGACAACGCCGACGGTCTCGCGGTCTCCCTCGAAAATCGGGATAACGATCGGAACAACGTGTGCGCCGAACGCCTTCTGCAGCTTATGCAGCGATGTATCATAATCGGAATTTTCTTCGTCAATTTTAGAAATATAAAACGCACACGGCTTGCCCTGATCCGCCAGACGCTTCCACGCCTTTTCCGTGCCAACGCTCGGTCCGGACTTGCCCGGAACGACAATCAAACCGGATTCGCACACGCGCAGTGCGCTCTGTACTTCGCCTTCAAAATCAAAGAAGCCCGGCGTGTCCAGCATGTTGATCTTGCAATCGCCGTATTCTACCGGCGCCACCGCGGTGGAAATCGAGAACTTTCTGCGGATCTCCTCCGGGTCATAGTCACAAACGGTATTTCCGTCCGCGATCTTTCCCATGCGGTCTGTCGCCTTGGTCATATACAGCATGCTTTCGATCAGGGAAGTCTTGCCTTCTCCGCCGTGTCCCATTACACAAACGTTGCGGATTTTATCTACAGAATATACGTTCAACGATTCCATCTCCTTAACTTTTCTTATCCAGAACGGGATGCCCGTCCTCATGTTCGTAATTATACCCTACTTTCGCCATTATCGCAAGCAAAACATTGTGAATTTTCTCCAAATGTTTCGCAAACCTTTTACGAACATCACCAGAACTCGTCAATTTCTTCACGCTTAAACCGTGCTTTATGCACAAAATCACGCATTTTTCGCATAAAAGCACCGCTGGCACAGATTTGAAAATTTTCTGTAAAAAAAGAAACGGAGACTTCCCGCCCGAAAACCAGGCGTTCTGTCTCCGTTTTTTCTCATTCCCGTCCTACTCCATTATCTAGGAAGAAAATCGGGATAAAGCACAAAACCATATAAATTAACAGGCGAATCGGATGCGCATCGGATGGAACAAACGCATAGCACAGATACATCATCAGCAGCATGCACACAATGGATGCGCAAATACCGATGAGCACACCGGCGCGCTGCGCCTTTCGCTGTGCGCGTGCGGCGCAAATGCAGTCCGCAATTCCCATCAGGCCATCCCGCATGAGCAGTGCGCACAGCCGTGCATCCTGCACACGTGCCGGATTTTGCAGCGCACGGCTGCATTCCAGTTCCGGCACGACAACCGTTCCCTTCGGCAGACCATATAGCTGTTCTACCAGCTGCGGTGTAATCTGCTGATTGTGCGAGTTCAGCCAAATCGTCGTTTTTTGTTCCGTCAATTTCTGCATCGCATGGAACAGTACCGCCGGCACCGTATAATCAACGGTCAGAACGGCAGCCAGATTGCCATCCAGCGACAGCGCAAGCGCATTATCTGTCATTCCGCTAACCGAGACGCCGCGCGATGTCATAAACCGTTCATTGCCCAGCAAGACCTGCAAGCCGCCAATCTGACCGCCCACACCGCCGTCATACCGCAGCACGCGGTGTGCAGCGAGCGGCGCACCATATCGCGTGCGCACTTCTTCCGCCAGCATATTGCCCAGAGACGAACCCTGCGTCAGCGCCGCCGCATAGGCAAGCGCCGTTGCATCGTTCAAATTGCTGTGCAGTTCCAAGCTGACCAACACCACAGAGCCATTGGGGAACAAATCTTCATCGGTCAGCACAACCGTCTGTGTCGTCGCCAGTTTATCCGAGCCTTCATCGCTGTCGGAAGCCGCACCGCAGTGCGCCAGACGGCGCGCCGCACTTTGCCGCGCCATGACCGACGCGCTGAGCAGTGCAACCTGACAGGAGCCGGTCACCGTCGCCGCAAGCACATAAATCAAGCGGCCGGCATCACCCGTTGACGCGCACACAATCACAGATAAAATCACGGCAGCCGCAAGGGCAGACAGGGTAAACAGCCGCTCCATGCGTTTGCGTTCTTCCTGTTCCGTCGTCTGTGCGGCAAAGGTGTTGATATCCGCCAGAGGCGCCTTTACCAAATGCGGTGTTTTTCCTCTGCGGCAGAATATGCCGATTGGATCACGCGCCGCTCCCGCAACTTTATATGTATAGTGTTTGATGGTCTCCTCGCTGACCTGTGCGCGCAGCTGTGCAAACAAAATCAGCATCGCAATGCAGGCAAACGGAATTTCTTCTCCTTCTGAAGCCAAGCGAATGCAGCAGTGCAGAATATTGAGCAGCAGCGCGGCATCTGCCAGCGTGGCAAAATTCGGACTGCCCTGCAGCACAGCTCGTATGCCGTCCCACACGACGTCATATGCCAGCGCAAGCGCGCACGCCAGCAGCAGCAAAAAAACGCCGAGCACGCGGCCGGAATGCGAGGCATAATCCATAGCACTTGGCAGCGGCAGGATGGTAAAATCCGCCGCACAGGAAATATAAATGCAAATCAATGTCAGCACGCCGAGAATCGTCGAGCGCAGCGCCTTATTTCGCGCACGCAGCCGGCAGACGCGGCTTTCCTGTGTCCAATCCCGCCGTATGATTTTCTTTTTTGCGGAAGATTTTGGTTTTTGTTTTCGGTCGGCAGCCGTGTTCTCCGCGGCACTGCACGCCGGCTGTTCGGTTTTGGTCTCCGATGCCTGAATCTCTATGACGGATTCATGGGTGGATGGTTTCTGGTCGGCCGCCTCCGTTTCCGGTTTGCCGGTCGACCCCTCAGGAAAAACCGAATCTTCCTCTGTCTGTTCCTGCTCATGCATCTCGTCCAATGCTTCAGAAGCATGGATAGGCTCCATTATCGGCTCAGGCTGCGGCTCGGATTCCGGCTGCGGCGGGTATGGCTCCCCGCGCTGCTCCGCCTGATAGCGGCGAATGCGTTCCATAATCCATTCCTTGCAGCGCAGCACCTCGCGCGTCATAACCGGACCTTCCTTGCGCAGTACCTCCAGAGAAGGTGCTGTTTTGCAGATCTCCTCCAGCGGTTTTCCCAGCCATTCCGGTTCCGGAAGCGGTTCATCCGACTTTTTCTCCGGCTCTTGTTCCGGTTCTTCCTGCTCTTGGGATCTTTCAAACAGCGGCTTTTGCTTCAGCGCCTCTTCGACGTCAAACAGTTCCGTCTGCCGCGGCTGCGGATGTTCCAAAACCTGCTTGCGAACCGGTACATCTACATAGACCGTTGTTTCTTCATCCGGAAACTCTTCCGGCATAGCGGGTTTCTTGCGCAGCACATCCTGTTTTTCGTCAGAGGTCTCCTCCATGCTGTCCTCCAGCAATTGTTCGAAGCTGGCGCACTGTTCCGATTCTTCTGCATCCACATCCGACATAAATGCCGCAAATTCATCTTCACTGATAACCGGCGTATCTTCCGGACGCGGCTGCGGCGGCTGCTTTTCCGGTTCCTGCTGTGCCGATTCCGGCTGTGTCTCCTGCGCCGATTCAGACGGCTGCGGCTGTTCCGGTGCTTCCTCACCTTCCTCTACGAGTTCAAAGCCCAACGCATCCATAACCCTATCGAAAATGCCGGTTTTTGGTTTTTCCGGTTCTCGTTTCGATTCCTGCGGTTGTTCCGGTACATCCGGCTGTTCGGATTCTTCCGGTTCATCGTCCAGCAGCTGTGCAAACACTTCCTTCGGTGTTTCCTGCTCCAGCTGTTCCTGTTCCGTTTCCAGTTCTTCCTCCAGCTGTTCCGATTCCAGCACCTGTGTCTCCGGTTCTTCTTCCGGCTGCTCCGGTTCCGTCATCTGTGTCTCCGGTTCTTCTTCCGGCTGCTCCGGTTCCAGCATCTGTGTCTCTAGTTCTTCTTCCGGCTGCTCCGGTTCCAGCATCTGTGTCTCGGGTTCTTCCTCCGACAGACTTTCCGGTGCCGCTTCGTCCAATCCCTGCAGCTGGGTCAAATCAATCGGTGTCTCGACCTCCTCCAGCTCCTCTTGTGTTGAAAACAGCCGAGAGAACAAGCTCTTGCGCGTTTGCGGCTGTGCCGTTTTCTCGGATGGTTCGGGATTGTCTGGCTGCTCCGGCACTTCCTCGCGTCCTTCTTCGTCCAGCGCGTCCGTATCTGCTTCATCCTCTACAACGTCCGGCGGCGCAAACAGCCGAGAAAGCAATCCCTGTTTTTCAGGCTGTTCCTCTTCCTGCTCTTGTGCAGTCTGTTTCGGCTGTTCAGACAATGCTTCTACAATTTGCGAAATCGCTTCATCGTTTGATGTGTTGAGTTTCTGTTCCGGCACAGTCTCCTGTGTTTCCGATTCTTCCTCGTCGTCCTCTTCACTCTGCTGCACGCGAAGGGTTGCCTGTTCTATCAAATCCTCATAGTCATGCCGGTTCATACGACGCGTCGGCATGTCCGATTCCAGAATTTGCGTTTCCGGTTCTTCATCGGCCTGTACTTCCGGTTCCAGAATCTGCGTTTCCGTTTCTTCATCGGCCTGTACTGCCGGTTCAGACGGAAACAGCCGTTCCATCAGGCTCGGTTCTTCCTCCGGTTCCAGCAGCGGTTCCGTCAAACGCGGATCTGTCGGTGTCTCCTCGCGTTCCAGCTCACCGAGCTGCGCGAACAGAGAACCAAACACGTCATCCTCGTCCGGCTGCTCTGCCTCTTTGTCTTCCTCCGGCTTAAGCCACTGCTGCATTTCCTGCTGTTCTTCGATCATCGCCTGTGTCTGCTCGGACGCCTGCTGCAGAGAATCCAACGTATCTTGCTCCTGCTGCTCCGGCATCTGCACGCCCAAGCTCTGCAGCAGCTGTTCCATGCTGGCACGGCTGCCGCTCTCGGAAGATCCCGCTTCCTCCATAATCTGATCCACATCATAGAGGCTGCTGCCGGAAACATCATGCAGTTCCTTTTTTAATTTTTCGAGATCCAGATCATCCATGCTGTTCCTCCCCGATTCTCTGCCGCACCGCCTCATACAGCAGGACAGCTGCAGCAGCCGATGCATTCAGAGAATTTACTCTTCCCTTCATCGGAATGCTGACAATGCCGTCACATTTCTCGCGGACAAGGCGGCTGAGACCGCTGCCCTCCGAGCCAATAACAATGGCCGTCGCGCCGACAAAATTGGTCTGGTACAGGCTGGTATCCCCGCCCGCATCCGCGCCGAATACCCAGACGCCTTTTTCCTTCAGCGTGTCAATCGCCGCGGAAAGATTGGTGACGCGTGCCACACCGATGTGCTCAATCGCACCGGCAGATGCCTTGGCAGCCGTCGCCGTCAAGCCGACCGAGCGGCGCTTCGGAATGATAACGCCGTGCGCACCGGCGGTTTCTGCCGAACGAATGACAGCGCCCAGATTGTGCGGATCGGTCAGACCATCGCAAATCATGATGAGCGGCTGTTCTCCGCGGTCTGCGGCAGTCTGCAAAATATCCTCCAGCGAGACATATTCATGTGCCGCTGCCTGCGCAATGACGCCCTGATGCACGCCGGTCTCACTCATGGCGTCCAGCTTGCGGCGGTCTACCTGCGTCACAACAGCACCGGCAGCCTTCGCCATAGCGACAATATCCGCCATGCGGCCGTTCTGATCCGGTGCGACAAACAATTTATCCACAGTTCTGCCTGCGCGAAGCAGCTCCATGACCTCGTTTCTGCCCTCATACAGCGTGGTTTCGGTTTCTTCCTCATGCTGCGGGCGTTTATGAAATGTCTTTTTTGTTTTCTGACTCATATGTATAACTCCATTTATCCGTACTAGATACGTCCAGTATAACACAAAACTTTGAGACCTGACAGCAAAACCGCAAACTTTATGTCCTGTTCACGGATTTTTCACAAGCTGCTTGCCGCCCCCGCCGGGGAATCAACCGCAGCGATAAACGTTGTGAATCTCCTTCGGGTGAACGGTATCGGCTTCCAGCCATTCGCAGAAATCTTCTACCGCTTTGTATGCATTTCCCGTTTTGCAAGCCATAACTGTTTGCTCTACGGTCAACAATTCTATCACCCACTGCGTATAGTTTGTATATTTTCCTGCATGTTCTTCTTGATGGGTTTCTCTTACGCCCTCAATATATCTCTTGTTTACAGCAAATACGCCATCTTCAGACAAGGCAACAAACCAATCCCCATGCGCGATAATTTCTACACCACGCCTAAGACCCCCCTGCATCCAGATACCCTGCATATCCTTATTAAAATCAACATGCAAATAATTTTCTTGTCTTTCAACCCACCGAATGACTGTTTGATTTTTCCTTCTCAATGCACAATACATCACTCCAATACACAGAAAAACCAGCAAAACTCGACCGAGCACGCCTAGTATATCCTCTTGTGTCATGGAAGAAATATCTATGTCTTTCACAGCGAACCACATGAATCCAATCAATAAAACAACGATAAGTCCCAACATCGCTGTGCTCTGCCGCCTCACGATATTTTTCTTCGTAACTGGTGTTTTCATCTTTCTCTCCTTCTTTCGGCAAATCAACTCTAATTATAAAATCGGTGAATCTCTCCCTGATGAATCGCATCGGGGAAGTGTCCCTCTCGCTCCGGTGGGAGAGTACCGTTGAGGTGCATGTTGTGATATATTTCTTTCAAGTTTTCCTCGAGTCCCGGCGCTTGTATCTGTTTTTGATATGCTTCAATTTCATCCAACTGCGCAAAGATCCGTTCTCGACTTTCTTTTAACCCGTCACAGATTTCCCGCCCAATTTCTTCATTTGCAAGCCAACGATCTGTCATATTATCTATGTATCTATCCGTTTCTTTCAGCATCTCAGCCAAGCAATCTGCCTGTTCTTCTCCGTTTGCTTGATGCAGTCGCTCTTTTGCTTGCTGATAGTTTTTGCGAAACGGTTCATCATACGGAAGTAATGTATCCGCTGTTATAAAGCTACTCTCTTTTTCTTCTCCCAGTTCCCGTCTCACCCGGTCAATCAGGCAGAATACATCCTGCAGCTGCTGTAGTGTATGTTCTAATCCTTCAACATCGTTCGGTCTGCAAACAGCATAATAATTCCGCCAATGTTCCTCCGCCAAGCACGCTTTCGATTCCAACTTGTTTATCAGCCGACTTTCTTCTCTGTGGCTCAGCTGTTTGCCGCGCTCATCCCAGTTTTTCTTGGCTTGTTGAAATTTTTCCCAAGAGCGATGCCATGCCACACGTGCGTCAACAACTTCTGCTTGCTCTCCGTTCTTGTCCTTGCTATTATCAACACCCGAACTCGCCAATGCCGCAATGGCAAGCATTCCCATAGCAATAAATGCATACACCTCTGTTGCTCTCAGGAAATTTTCTATACATGCTAACAGAAAAAGCAGCAATGCCAAAATCCCCAAATAAAACTGCCATCGCAAAATAAAAAATGCTATTGGCTTTTCTTTGACATATTTTGCATATCCTATATACAGCAATCGTTTGAACAGAGATTTTTCTTTTCTCACTTCTTCTACTTTCTCAGCACCAACTTCATATCTGAAAATGATATGCATAGCAACCCAAGTAGCAAGCAGCGCCGCTATCCAAAACATAAGCGGCTCACTCCATTCTCTCAATGATCTAGCCAATGTGCTCACCTTTTTCTGCCCTCTCTAATCTCCGTCATGGGATGACCCAACCATTCACACAAATCCATAATTACCTGTTCTGCATCGCTCAAGCGAAAGCGGAGCGGTGTATCATCTATGGTATCGAATACAATCGTTATTTGCCAGTGCAGTCCTCTCCCGAGGTATTTTTCCTGTTTATACACATCTCTGACAGCAGCAATATAGCGTCTATTGATTACCAGTCTTTCGACCTCCGAAAGCAGAACATACCAATCTCCGCAGGCGACCACTTCTACTGTTCCCACTTTGCCGCCGCACATAGTGATTCCTTTCATGTCTGCATCAAAGTCCACGTTTAAGCATTCTTCCTGTCTTTGAATCAGCTTGATCACCTTTTTCTTTTGCACCCATATGTATACCCAGACGAACAAAATACCAGCCAATGTCGCCGCACTGCCCAGATAGATTTCTATTCTTTTCTCATAAGATACATTGCGAACATGAAGCAGATCCCACCCAAAACCAAAAATAAAAATTACCAATATAAAGTATTTTGAAACGTATGCTATCCGCCTCACGATATTTTTCTTCGTAACCGGTGTATTCATCTCTCTCCCTCCTTGTCGTGCTTTCAGTATAACACAAAAGCAGGCTTTCTCCCAAGAGAAAAAGCCTGCCTTGCGCGTATCTGTCACTTGACGTTTTCCACCATGCGTTCGAGCATCACAGCGGTCTCTGCGCGCGTCGCGCCGGAGCGCGGAAGCAGCATCAGCGTGCCGTCGTTCATCTTCGAACCGGAAAGAATTTTATTGTTCACAGCCCACTTCACAGCATCCTTCGCCCAATCGGATACATCGTTCGCATCGGCAAACGCGTCCAAGCTGCACTGTGTCTGCTGACCGTTTTTGAAGCGATAGAGCAGCGCTGCGAACTGCTCGCGCGTAACCAAATCATTGGGAGAAAAGGTTGTCTCCGATGTACCTGCGGTAACGCCGTTCTCCGCCGCCCAGCTTACCGCCTTGCAGTACCAGTCTCCCTGCTTGACATCGGAAAAACGATTGCTGTCCGCTGTCTCCGGCTTGCCGGAATAGTTGTACAGCGTCTGTACTGCCATGGCACGGGTCAGCGTGTCCTGCGGAGAAAACGTGCTGTCAGACGTGCCGGTCATCAGGCTGTGCTGATATGCAAACACAACCGGTGCATAATACCAGTCGGTCGTATACACATCTTCAAACGGTGCATCGCCCTTAGAAGCGGCGGAATTGTTCGACTTGAGATTTAACTGATATGCTGCGACAATTGCCTTTGCATCCGCCTGTCCCATCTTTTGAATCATATCGTCCGAGGACAGATACTTCGTATAGTCATCATAATTGGAAATGAACGCGTGCTCGATAATCATACTCGGAATATTCGCCATCGTAGAATTTCGAAGAATGCTGTAATAATCCGCCTTTGAGCCGTCCGGATAGGTATTTTCGCTGCTGTTTCGCTGCAAATATCCACGATTTCTCAGCCCCAAGCTCTCCAGATTGCTCAGCACACGGCTTGCTGTTTTCTTGGATTCCTTGAGCAGCTCCGGCCGGTAATTGCCGTTCGGCACAATGACCAGCGCGCCCTGCGCGCTGCTGTTGTCAGAGGAATTGATGTGCATGCTGACCATCAAATCCGCATTGACGGACTGTGCATATCTGACACGGTCGGACAATTCCAAAAACGTGTTGTCATCGCGCGTCATGTACACCTTGACACCGGCATATTTACTCAGTTCTTCGCGGCATGCCAACGCAATTTTCAGGTTGATATCTTTTTCCATCGCGGTCGTGCCATCCCATTCCTCGGTCGCGCCGCTGTCTTTGCCGCCGTGTCCCGGATCCAACGTGACAATCAACGTGCCATTCGAACCAGACTGCTTGCTGCGCACACCATAGCTCGGCTGCAAGGTGACATCTTCCTCTCCTTCCATCTGCGGATGTTCTGCTGCCCAAGCCGATGCGCTGAGCGGCAGCATCATGCAGGCGGCAAGCAGGAAACTCGTCAATCGTTTTTTCATCATATGTGTTCCTTTCCCTATGTTTTGGAAAAAGCAGACTTCACTGCGCCGGGAAGTCTGCTTTTTGTCTATTAGTTGAAAAACTTATCGTGTACGGCACGAACCGCACGGGTTGCATCCGCTTCATCAATCAAAACGGAAATCTTGATTTCCGACGTGGAAATCATGCGAATATTGACCTGCGCGCTTGCCAGTGCGTCAAACAGCTTGGCTGCGACACCCGGTGTTGACGTCATGCCTGCGCCGACAACCGACACCTTTGCGAGATCCGACTTTCCGGAAAAGCTCGTAAAGTGCAGGCGATCCTTGTTTTCTTCCAAAATCTGCATCGCCGCGTCCAGCTGTCCGCGCTTGATGGTAAAGCTGATGTCGCGCACATCATCATGTCCGATGGACTGCAGGATAATGTCGACATTGATGCCGTTGTTTGCCAAAAGAGAAAACAGACGGAACGCATGACCCGGCTTGTCCGGAATGCCCATGACAGCAATTCGTGCTGTGTCTTTGTCGCAGGCTACACCGCTGATAATCATCTTTTCCACAGAAACAACCTCCTTAACCTTGGTTCCCGGATTTCTGGTCAGGCTGGACAGCACTTCCAAATCAATGTTGTACTTTTTTGCCATCTCAACCGAACGGTTGTGCAAAACCTGTGCGCCCAACGACGCCAGTTCCAGCATTTCATCAAACGTGATTTCCTCCAGCTTGCGCGCATTGGGTACTACACGCGGATCTGCGGTATATACACCGTCTACATCGGTATAAATCTGACACAAATCTGCGCCCAGCGCCGCCGCAATGGCAACCGCTGTCGTATCCGAGCCGCCGCGCCCCAGCGTTGTGATGCTCTGATGGCTGTTCACACCCTGAAATCCTGCGACAACAACAATCCGATGCCGATCCAGCAGACTGCGGATGCGCTCCGGCTTCACACGATGAATGCGGGCTGCGCCGTATTCCAAACTCGTCTCAATGCCGGCCTGCCAGCCGGTCAGACTCGTGGCATGATAGCCCAGCTTTTCAATCGCCATCGCGAGCAGCGCCATCGAGATCTGTTCGCCTGCGCTGAGCAGCACGTCCATCTCTCTTGCCGGCGGCTTGTCTGTGATTTCTGCTGCCTTTTCGATAAAATCGTCCGTGGTGTCGCCTTGTGCGGATACCACAACAACAACCTGATTTCCGGCGGCCGCCGTTCTGGTTACAATATCCGCGACGTTAAAGATGCGTTCTGTGTTCGCAACGGAAGTTCCGCCGAACTTTTGCACAATTAAAGCCATGTGCCTGTCTCCTACTCCTCTCTCGTATACGCTGTGATTACAGATCCAGCTTATCCAGCGCGCCTTCCTCCGTCGGTGTCACAAGGGCACCCACTTCGTCACACGACAGCAGAACCGGTTTCCAATTCGGAAAACGTTCTGCAAAATACATGCAGGCACGGCTGTAATAGGTCTTGTCTTCCTTATCTACCATGGCAATGATGGTCGGACCCGCGCCGGACAGGAATGCGCCGAGGGCACCCAGTCCCTTTGCGCTCTTGACAACTTCCTCGCCATCCGGAATCAAGCCGAAACGATACGGCTGATGCAGGCAGTCTCCCGCCGCTACCATCAGATTGTGCAGATCACCTGTTACCAGCGAACCGGTCAGCAGTGCTGCGCGCGACAGATTGAATACCGCATCCTTGTGCGGAATGGTTCTCGGAATCGCCTGCCGCGCTTTTTCCGTAGACAGCTCAAAGTTCGGGATAAATGCCACAAAGTCCAGCTTGTCTGCAATCGGCACGCGCACACTCCACACCTTGCCGTATTCCAGCAGCGAGGTGCAGAAGCCGCCGAGAATGGCCGGCGTCGAATTGTCCGGATGGCCTTCAATGGCAGCTGCCAGATCTATAATGTTTTCCTGATGCAGCGGGTTGCCCAGCAGGGCATTGGCGCCGATGAGACCGGCAACCGTGCACGCCGAGGAGGAACCCAGTCCGCGCGTCTGCGGAATGTCACAGTCCTCGATAAGTTTGAGACCCGGCATCGGCTTGCCGCAAATATCATACACGCGCTTTGCGCACTGATAAATCAGATTGCTCTCATCGCTCGGCACATGTTCGCCATGCGTCGCGAAAATCTCAATGGAGTCATTCTCCTCCATATAAAATGTATTGTATAAATTCAGCGCAATGCCAATCGAGTCAAAACCCGGACCCATATTTGCGCTTGTTGCAGGTACTCTTACAGTAATCATATCACAGCAGCCTCATGCAGCCCAGAACATTGCCGAGCTGTGCTTTCTTTTCATTCATTTCAGCAGTCGTCAGAACATCAGTCAGGACAGCAGCTTCTTCTGCCTGTACCGGCTCCAGCACCTTGCTGTTCGGGAACGCCTGTGCCAGCTTGTCTGCGGCATCTGCTCCCTGTACGCGAATATACCAGTTGGAAGCGAACGTGTCAAGCGAACGAACCAGATTTTTGCTGCCGTCACCCCAGCCAATGTTGCGGCGCTTGTTTTTGTGTACTGCGCAGTCGATGACGTCGGCAGCAACAGCGGAAGCGGTTGCGAGCTTGCCGGCGCCCTGACCGTAAAACATCGCATCGCCGAGCATATCGCCGGTCACGAGAATGCCGTTAAACACGCCGGTCACGCAGGCAAGCGGGCTGCTCTTCTTGACAAAATGCGGAGCCACAAACGCATAGAACGTGCCGTCCTCCTGCAAAACGGTTCTGCCCAGCAGCTTGACAACACTGTCAGCCTGCTCTGCATATGCAACATCCTGCAGCGTAATCGCCGTAATGCCTTCGGTCTCAACCTTTTCCGGCGCCACGTTGTCTCCGTATGCGATGTCCGCCAAAATACAAACCTTGCGGCAGGCATCAATGCCCTCTACGTCAGCTGCTGGATTTGCCTCTGCATAGCCGAGCTCCTGTGCTTCCTTGAGTGCGGTCGCAAAGTCCAAGCCGCCGTCAATCATGCGGTTCAGGATATAGTTGGTCGTGCCGTTGAGAATACCGGTAATCTGCGTCAGATGGTTTGCGGTCAGGCAGCGCTGCATCGGGCGGATAATCGGAATGCCGCCGCCGACGGATGCCTCAAACAGATAATTGACGTTTTTCTGTGCCGCAATCTCCAGCAGCTCTGCGCCGTGTGTTGCCACCAATTCCTTATTGGACGTGACGACATTTTTTCCCGCTTCCAAGCTGCGCTTGGTAAAGGTATAGGCTGCGCCCTTGCCGCCCATGGTCTCGATGACGATGCTGACCTCCGGATCATTTTCAATGACGGCAAAATCCTTGACAAATCGCTCCTGATGCGGTTCGTTCGGAAAATCGCGCAGATCCAGAATATATTTTACTTCGATTGCCTCTCCTGCATTGCGGGCAATGGTGTCCGCATTGCGCTCAAGAACTTCAAGGGTGCCGGAACCGACGGTTCCAAAACCCAAAATTGCAGCTTTCAACATGGTTTTTCCTCCTTATTTGTCATTCCTTCGCCAGAATCTCCATACGAGATACACCGGCAATGGCAAGAATCTCAGACATCATCTGCTCCACCGGCCGGTTCATTTCGCCGGTGCGCGCCGCTACGGTCACAGCCGCCTGCCCGTTGACAGGAATTGACTGGTTAATGGTCAGAATATTTGCACCGGCGCGGGCAAATACAGACAAAACCTCGGACAGAACGCCCGCCTCGTCCGTAACCATCAAATTAAACGTGATGATGCTGTGTGTTGCCGCCTCAAACAGCGGTTTGATTCCGTCTTTATATTTGTAATATGCGCTTCGGCTAAGCCCCACCTGCTGCGTTGCTTCGCCAATGGTTCGGCATATGCCGCTTTGCAGATTTCGATTGACCTGCGCCACCTTCAGGAATACCTCCGGCAGCAGGGACGAGTCTACAATATAATATTTCGGCTGCTGTTCCAATTGTCTCTCGGCTCCTTTCAGAAGGCGTATTTGTGTCTTTCTGTGAAAAACATTTGTTTTTGCAGCATTGCTATCATACCATAAAAACCGACAACCGCGCAACCCTTTTTCGGCAAAATTCTCATATGTCCCGCAATCTCCGCACAAAAGAAGAGAGAACCGGTGTCTTCCGGTTCTCCCTGAGAATGTTTTGGTTACTTTGTAATGTTGGTAATAATGACGGCGCTCTGTGCGCGGGTTGCGTTGCCGCGCGGATCCAGTGTTCCGTTTGCATTGCCGCTGATTACACTGGACGCAACCGCCCAGTTGACAGCCTCCCATGCGTATTCATCAATCTGATTCGTATCGGTGAATCTGCCCTCCAGATCCTGCTGCTCCGCGCTCGGGCTTCCCGCACGATGGAACAGAATCACGGCGATATCTTCGCGCTTGATGGGGTCATTCGGTCCGAATTTGCCGCCCGGATATCCGCTGACCAAACCGGTCTCTGCCGCCCAAGTGACGGCTGCTGTATACCACTGGTTCTGCGGCACATCCGAGAACTGTCCCGTATACGTCACTGCCGGTCTGCCCGCGATGTTGTACAGGATCTGTGCGAACTGCGCACGGGTTACCTTGCCATGAATGCCAAAGTTGACACAGGTCATGCCTGCCATGTAGCCCTTGTTATAGACATTGTGAATCTGCGAGGTTCCCCAGAAGCCTGCGTATACATCGTAGTACGGCAAAATCTTTTCCTTTGTCACGCCAGTCTTATACTGCGGCAGCGTGTCATTTGCGGAGAATGCAATCAGGCTCGGATACTGCATCCGATCGACAAAGTCCACGTCATCTACGACATGACCGTCCATGTTGTTTACCGTTGTGCAGAAATACTCGGTGCGGTCGCTGCCGGTATCATTCCATGTGACGTCTATGCCGGTCCAATACAAGCCATACTTGACATTGTTCCACATGTGATTGCCGGATTCACTGACAATCACGGTTGCATTGATGCCGAGCTTGCTGCACAGCAGCTGCAAGGCACGGGAATAGCCCTCGCACACCGGACCTACCGTCTTGCCGGAGCTGCTCAAAATCGCACCCGCCGAAGACCACGGCGCACCGGATACGTTCTTCTGGTATTCTTCCATGCTTCCATTTACTGCGTCATAATTGTACGAATTATTGTCACACAGCCAAGTATTCAAAAAATTCAGCTGCTCATAGGCGGTCTCATATCGCGCTGCCTGCTTGGTGATTTCGTTCACCTTGCTGTCCAGCGCCTGCTTCATAGCCGCACGCTCTTCATAGGTCTCAAATCCCTTGCGGAATCCCGGCGAAACATATACCGTAATCTGGTTTTCTCGCTCTCCCAGAGAATAACCCATATACGTAAAACCGTTGGAGTAGAACATCTCCGGACAATCACAGTCGATGCTGCGATATACGAGCCAGCCTATATCCATCGCGAAATTGTACAGCATCTGATGATAGTCATCCTGGCTGACGCCGAGCTGCGAACGCTCCGGCACGGAAAACGTAACGCCCAGCTTTCGTTCGCCGGTGTCGTCATCGCGGAAGATGGCACTGCTGGTGCCCTTCTGCAAATCCGCCTTGATATTGTCATACATTTTTTTCATCGCAGAGCCGACATAAATGGACTTTTTGCCAAAATTATAATAATAATTCGGCAGCTGCTCGCCATAGCTGCTAAAATTATCCGTTGTCATTTCCGCCGCATTTTTGCTCACTGAGCCATCGTTCTGTGCATAGTTTTTGCTGCACGCAATGGTCGTAAAAGTTGCATTTTTCAGCTGTGCTTCATGCTCCGCCTGCGAGTACACCTTCGCTTGGTACACCGTGCCGGACACTCCCGCCCGCGTGACGAACCGGTTGGCATCCGGTCTGACCTCGGTTTGCACCGCAAACGCCGATGGAATGCTTGCGCACAACAGGGCAAATGCCAGCAGATACGCCGTAATTCTCTTTTTCATACAATCCCTTCCTTCCATGTTTTGTGGATAGTCCTATTGTACCATATGACCGAATCAATGTCTATCTTTCCGGCTCATTTGCACATTCTTTCACAAAAAATCAATACACAAAAAAGAGAGCGCACAAGCGCCCTCTTTTTGTATTCGTCAGCAATCAAATATGAAATTCCGATTTTTCGCTCATCAGCATGACCATAACAGCCTTCTGCGCGTGCAGTCTGTTCTCGGATTCTTCGAAAATCTCATCTGCATGCTCTTCCAGCACTTCATCCGTGATTTCTTCACCGCGATGTGCCGGCAGGCAGTGCTGTACCATGACGCCTTCCTTGCAGCAGGACAGCAGGTCGTGATCCACCGTGAAGCCTGCAAACGCCGCGCGGCGCTTTTCTGCTTCGGCTTCCTGTCCCATGCCAATCCATGCATCCGTAAACAAGACATCTGCGTTGTCTGCTGCCTGATGAATGTCATGGCTCAGTTCAAACGATGCGCCTTGCTTTTTCATCTCCTCTGCGAATGCCAGCACCTTGGCGTCCGGCTCATAGCCCTCCGGCGTTGCCACCGACACCTTCATGCCGACCTTCAGACAGCCGACAATCAGAGAATTGCACATGTTGAATCCGTCACCGACAAAGCCCATCTTCAAACCTTCCAGCTGCGCAAAATGCTCGCGCACGGTCATGAGGTCGGCGAGCACCTGACACGGATGTGCAAAATTCGTCAGGCCATTGATGACCGGAATGCTGCCGCAGTCCGCCAAGGTTTCCGCCTCTGCCTGATCGTAGGTGCGGATGACAATGCCGTCCAGATACCGAGACAGCACGCGCGCGGTGTCCTTGACCAGCTCGCCGCGGCCGATCTGCAAGTCGTGGTTGGTCAGAAACAGCGCCTGACCGCCCAGCTGATACATGCCGGTTTCAAACGAAACACGTGTGCGCGTCGAGAACTTCTGGAAAATCATGCCGAGGCTCTTGCCTTCCAGATGGCGATGCGGAATGTTGTGTTTCTTTTCGTACTTGAGCTGATCTGCCAAGTCCAGAATGTTGATGATATCATCCTTGGAGCAGTCGAGCAGCTTTAAAAGATTGTTCATTGTGTGTGCCTCCTTGCTCACTTGCACAGTACCGACTGCATCACAGCGAGCGCTTCATCCATTTCCTCATACGAAATGGTGAGCGGCGGCAGCAGACGAATGACGTTGGTGCCTGCGGTCAGAACCAGAACACCCTTGTCCATAATCTCAGCGACAATTTCTGCACGCTGCTCTGCATCGACGACAATGCCGACCATCAGACCGAGACCGCGCACGCCCTCGACCTTGTCAGAGCCCATTGCCATGATTTTATCTTCCAGATACTTGCCCTTTTCCTGTACCGCCTGCAGGAATTCCGGCTTGGTCACTTCGGACAGCACAGCATTGGCGGATGCACAGCACATCGGCGTGCCGCCAAACGTTGTCGCATGGGTGCCGGGGCCGAGAACCTCATCACAGGTGGTGTTTGCCATGACAGCGCCAATCGGCACACCGCCGCCGAGTCCCTTTGCCATCGAGACAACATCCGGCTTGATGCCGTACTGCTGGAAGCAGAACAGCGAGCCGGTACGGCCGATGCCGGTCTGTACTTCGTCAACGAGCAGCAGCAAATCGCGCTCCTTACAGAACGCAGCGACTTCCTGTACAAAGCTCTGATCCAGCGGCATGACGCCGCCTTCGCCCTGAATCAGCTCCATCATGACAGCGCAGGTGTGTTCGTTGACATTGGCACGGATGGAGTCCATGTTGTTTGCCTCAGCGTATGCAAAGCCCTCGGTAAACGGGAAGAAATACTGATGGAACTTATCCTGACCGGTCGCCTTGAGCGTTGTCACGGTGCGGCCGTGGAAGGAATTGCGCAGGGTGACAATCTCTGCACGTCCCTCGCCGTACTTGTCATACGAATACTTTCTTGCGAGCTTGATCATGCCCTCGTTCGCCTCTGCACCGGAGTTCGCGAAGAACACCTTACCCATGCCGGTCTGCTCCACCAGCGTCTTGGCAACCTGCACCATCGGCGCAGTGGTGAACAGATTGGATACATGCATCAGCTTGTGCGCCTGCTCCGTGATGGCGTTGACAATCTTTTCGTTGTCATATCCCAGACAGCACACGCCGATGCCGCTGGTCAGATCAATGTAGCGCTTGCCCTCTACATCCCACAGCTGTGCACCCTTGCCGTGATCCAGTGCGATGGAAAAACGACCATAGGTATGCATCACATACTGATTTTCCTGATCTTTCAGTTCCTGATATGTCATAATCTTCGATTTCCCTTCCTCTTAATAGAACATCGTACCGACACCCGCATCGCTGAACAGCTCGATCAGAATCGAGTGCTCCACGCGGCCGTCCTGAATGTTCGCCTGACGCACGCCCTCGCGGACAGCTTCCACACAGCAGTCCACCTTTGGAATCATGCCGCCTGCAATGACGCCGTCCTTGATGAGCTTCGGCACGGCAGATACCTTAATTTCCGGAATCAGCGTATTTTCATCGTTGCGGTCACGCAGCAGGCCGCGCACATCGGTGAGCAAAATCAGCTTTTCCGCCTGCAGCGCCACTGCCAGCTTGGAAGCGGCGAGGTCTGCATTGATGTTGTAGCTGGTGTCATCGTCCACGCCCATGGCAGCCGTGGACACAACCGGAATATATCCATCCTCCAGCATGTCATTGACGAGTTTCGGATTTACCTTGACAATATCGCCGACATAGCCGTAATCCGTGCCGTCCTCGTCTTTTTTGCGAACCGCCTGCAGCAGTCCGTCATCCATGCCGCTCAGACCGACACCGGAACCGCCCGCCTTATTGAGCAGGGATACCAATTCCTTGTTGACCTTGCCGCACAGAACCATCTGCACGATGTCCATGGTCTCACGGTCGGTATAGCGCAGACCCTTGACAAATTCTGACTGCTTGCCAATTTTCTTGAGCATGCCGCTGATTTCCGGACCGCCGCCGTGCACAACAACGATGCGCACGCCGACCAGACTCAGCAGAACGATGTCATGAATCACGGCGTCCTTGAGGTCTTCGTTAATCATGGCATTGCCGCCGTATTTTACAACGACGGTCTTGCCATAGTATTTCTGAATGTGCGGCAGCGCCTCAATCAGCATCTGCGCACGGTATTTCTCCATATTTTCGAGATTTTCCAGCATTGTCTTTTGTTTCCCTCCGATTACGTGCGATAGTCGCCGTTGATGCGAACGTAATCATAGGTCAGGTCACAGCCGTAGGCGGTTGCTTCCTCCTCGCCTTCCTGAATATCTACATCAATGGAAACTTCCTTCTCGAGCAGAATTTTCTTTGCAGCATCCTCATCAAAATCGACTGCTTCGCCGTTTTCACAAACGGTGATGGAACCCGCTGCGCTGGAGAAACCAATGTTGACAAATTCCGGACGGAACGGTGCCTTGGAATAGCACATGGCACACAGCACACGGCCCCAGTTCGCATCTGCGCCGTACATCGCCGCCTTAACCAAGCTGGACGCAATGACTGCCTTTGCCAGACGTTCTGCGTATTCCTCGGCGCGGGAATGCTTGACCGTGCAGGAAATCAGGCGGGAAGCACCCTCGCCGTCTGCTGCCATCTTCTTTGCCAGTGTCAGTGCCACTTCGTACAGTGCATTATAGAACGCATGATACTCCTCGCTCTTCCAGTCGAGCAGCTCGTTGCCTGCCATGCCGTTTGCCATGACAATGCAGGTGTCATTGGTAGAGGTATCGCCGTCCACAGAAATGCGGTTAAAGGTCTTGGAAACGACCTCGCGCAGCGCGGAGCGCAGCAGAGACGGGTCAATGGCACAGTCGGTCGTGATGAAGCACAGCATGGTGCCCATGTTCGGATGAATCATGCCGGAGCCCTTTGCAATGCCGCCGATATGGCAGGTTTTGCCGCCGCAGGTAAATGCAACAGCTGCCGTCTTTTCTACGGTATCCGTGGTCATGATGGCATTGTTGGCTGCCTGCGAAGCAGCTGCCGATGCTTCCAGCTTGGAAGCGACTTCATCCATATGTGCTTCAATCGTCTCAACGTTCAGTCTCTGACCAATGACACCGGTGGAGCCGACGAGTACCTTGTCCTCATCCACACCGGCAGCCTTTGCGGCAGCTGCCGCCATGCGCTTGGCATTTTCCATGCCCTCCGGTGCGCAGGCATTGGCGTTGCCGGAGTTTGCGACAATCGCCTGAGCCAGACCATTTTCCAGATGCTCCATGCAGACATAGATCGGCGCAGCCTTTACACGGTTGCTGGTAAAGGTCGCTGCCGTTGCTGCAACGGTATCGCTAACGATGAGCGCCAGATCATTTTTATCTGCCGGACTGTTTGCCTTGACGCCGCAGTGCACGCCTGCTGCGCGGAAGCCTTTTGCGGCGCAAACGCCGCCTTCAATCTTTTTCATGATGATTCCTCTTTATATATCAATCGCGGTGGTTATATTCGTATCAAATGGTAAGACCTGTGGTCTCTTCAAAGCCCAGCATCAGGTTCATGTTCTGAACCGCAGCGCCGGATGCGCCCTTGCCCAGATTGTCAAACAGTGCCGTGACAATGGTCTGTTCTTCATGACCGCACACAATGAGCTGCAGGCTGTCGTGCCCCGCCATGCCGCTGGAATAAATAACCGGTTCTTCGCCGCCAAACGGTGCAGTGCGCACGAGCTTCTGTCCCTCATAGTACTTGGTCAGTGCCGCATGAATGTCCTGTGCAGTCGGCTGACCCGGCAGACGGCTGTTGTGCAGCATAATGGTCGATGCCATGCCCTTATAGTAATCGCCCAGAATCGGGACAAACACCGGCTTTTCCTGCAGACCGCAGACGTGCACCATCTCCGGCAGATGCTTATGTTTGAGCGTCGTGCCGTAAATGCGGTGTGAATCGTGACGCGGATCTCTGTTCGGGTCCTCATACTCGGCAATCAGCTTCTTGCCGCCGCCGGAATAGCCGGTCAGGGACGAGCAGGTCAGCGGATAATCCGCCGGAACAATGCCCAGCTTGACAAGCGGGTATACGGAGGAAATAAAACCCGATGCATGGCAGCCCGGATTGGCAACGCGCTTAGATTTCATAATCGCTGCGCGATGTGCCTCGGACAGCTCGGCAAAGCCGTAGTCCCATGCCGGATCGGTTCTGTGTGCTGTCGACGCGTCGATAAACCGCGTCGTATCGTTCTCGCACAGAGCAACCGCTTCGCGTGCCGCTGCGTCCGGCAGACACAGGAATACAATATCCGCCGCATTGATAAATTTCTTGCGCTCTGCGGTATCCTTGCGCTTGTCCTCATCAATGAGAATCAAATCAATGTCATCACGGGAACCCAATCTCTCAAAAATTTGCAGACCGGTCGTTCCTTCTTTTCCGTCTATATATACTACAGGTTTCATGGTCATCTCTCCCAACAATTACGTGCGCAGCTCTGCGCGCATGTCTTCCAGCTGTTCCTCTGCGTCCTTCAGGAACGACTCCACCTTCTTGATCTGGCGTGTCACTTCCTTCGGAGCCGGTCCGCCGGTAACCGAACGGCCCTCTACACAGGTCTTGAGATCCAGTGCCTCATATACATCGGCATCGAAATAGTTCGAGATAGACTTGAAGTCCTTGAGCGTCATGGTTTCCAGCGTCTCATCTGCATGAATGCAGGTATTGACCAGACGTCCGACAATCATATACGCATCGCGGAACGGAACACCCTTCTTGGTCAGGTAATCCGCACAGTCGGTTGCATTGATGAAGCCCTGACTTGCCGCCTTGCGCATATTCTTCTTGCGCAGGGTCATGGTGCGGAACATCGGCGCAAATACCTGCAAGCACTGCTTGACGGTATCAATCGCGTCAAATACGCACTCCTTATCCTCCTGCATGTCCTTGTTGTATGCAAGCGGCAGTGCCTTCATGGTCGTGAGCAGCGTCATCAAATCGCCGTATACACGGCCGGTCTTGCCGCGAATCAGCTCGCAGACGTCCGGATTCTTCTTCTGCGGCATGATGGAGGAGCCGGTGGAATATGCATCGTCCAGCTCGGCAAACCGCCACTCCCAAGAACACCAAGAGATAACTTCTTCGGACAGACGGGACAGATGCATCATCATCAGAGACAGACAGCTCATCAGCTCAATGCAGTAGTCGCGGTCGGATACGCCGTCCAGCGAATTTTCGGTCACGCGGGCAAAGCCGAGCTTGTCACAGACAAACTGACGGTCAATCGGGTACGTTGTGGAAGCCAGCGCACCGGAGCCGAGCGGCAGTTCGTCCATGCGCTCATAACAATCTTCCAGACGAGAAATATCGCGGCGCAGCATCTGCGCGTATGCCATCATGTAATGACCGAATGTGGTCGGCTGTGCGCGCTGCAGATGGGTATAGCCCGGCATAACCGTGTCCAGATTGTCCTTTGCCTTGGCAACCAGTTCCTTCTCGAAGGCAATTGCCAGTTCCATAATCTCGCAGATTTCCTTCTTGACATACATACGCATATCCAGTGCGACCTGATCGTTTCTGGAGCGCGCAGTATGCAAGCGCTTGCCGGTGTCGCCGATGCGCTTGGTCAGCGCAACCTCGACATTCATATGAATATCCTCGTATTCCGGATTGAATACATCCAACTCGCCGGCGTCTACTTCCTTCAGGATTTCCTTGAGGCCGGCTACGATTTTCTCAGACTCGTGCTCCTCAATGATTCCCTGTTTGCCCAGCATGGTAGCGTGGGCGATGGAACCGGTAATATCCTCACGATACAGACGACCGTCGAACTGAATGGAGGAATTGAAATCATTTACTACGTCATTGGTTTCCTTCTGGAAACGTCCAGCCCAAAGTTTCATGGGATTTTCTCCTTTGTTCCGGCGCAATCGCCGGTATTTTCGTGTTCTTTTGCTAAAACTGCTAAAACGCACAATGGGCGGGCAATCACGCCCGCCCGATTGCGAAAATCGTGCTCGATGTTATATTTCTTACTCTACGCTCGGGAACGCAACGTCTGCCTGCTGTTCCTTCAGCGCACGAACCTTGAGCGGCAGGCCGAACAGATTGATGAATCCTTCGGAATCTGCCTGGTTGTACATGTCATCCTCAGCGAAGGTTGCCATTGCCTCGGAATGCAGGGTGTACGGAGAGGTTACGGATGCCGGAATGATGTTGCCCTTGTACAGCTTCAGCTTGACATCGCCGGTAACCGTCTTCTGAGTCTCGTCAACAAATGCGCTCAGCGCCTTGCGCAGCGGGGTGTACCACTGACCGTTGTAAACCAGCTCGCCGAACTTCTGTGCGATCAGTGCCTTGTAATGCGTGGTTTCCTTGTCCAGCGTGATTTCTTCCAGCTTCTTGTGTGCTGCGTACATGATTGCACCGCCCGGTGTCTCGTATACGCCGCGGCTCTTCATGCCTACCAGACGGTTCTCTACCAGATCCAGCAGACCGATGCCGTTTGCGCCGCCCAGCTCATTCAGCTTCTTGAGCAATGCAACGGATTCCATCTCCTCGCCGTCAACAGCGGTCGGAACGCCCTGCTCGAAATGAATGGTAACGTAAGTCGGCTTGTCCGGTGCCTGCTCCGGAGAAACGCCCATCTCGAGAATCTCGTCATACTTCGGCTCGTTTGCCGGATCCTCCAGATCCAGACCCTCATGGGACAGATGCCAAATGTTCTTGTCCTTGGAGTAGTTGGTCTCGCGGTTAATCTTCAGCGGAATGTTGTGTGCTTCTGCGTAATCAATTTCCTTGTCGCGGCTGTCCAGCTCCCAGAAACGCCACGGAGCCAGAACCTGCATCTCCGGTGCGAAAGCCTTGATAGCCAGCTCGAAACGAACCTGATCGTTGCCCTTACCGGTGCAGCCATGTACGATGGTGTCTGCGCCTTCCTTCTTAGCGATCTCAACAAGACGGCGAGCGATGATCGGACGAGCGAAGGAAGTACCCAGCAGGTAGCCCTCGTAGTCTGCGTCGGCCTTCATGGTCGGGATAATGTAATCATCAACGAATTCCTTGGTCAGATCCATGACGTACAGCTTGGAAGCGCCGGTCTTGAGTGCCTTCTCTTCCAGACCGTCCAGCTCAGTTCCCTGTCCTACGTCGCCGGAAACAGCGACTACTTCACAGCCGTAGTTTTCCTTCAGCCACGGAATCAGAACAGAAGTATCCAGTCCGCCGGAATATGCCAGAACTGCCTTTTTAATCTTCATATCTTTCGTTGCCATCGTATATAAGCCTCCATAAGAAGGGCGGTTTGTTTCGTATCTGACGCAAAACCAATGTTTTGCTGTGCGAATCGCCCCTGTTTTTGTCATGACCATATTATAATCCTGTCGTGCGCAGAATGCAAGAAAAACTTTTAAATATTTTCCAAAATGTATATTTATGCAGTCTGTCTATTACTTTTCCGCCTGTTTTTTCCTCTTTTCCCACATTTTCCCCTCCTCTCACGGAAAGCTGACAGAAAAAATCGAAAATCTTTGCACTTTTTGCGCGATTTATCTTGCAAATTTTCAATTTTTATTCTATGATAGGCATGATACGTGAAGTGATAATTTATAAGTACAAAAGTGAGTAGATTGTGGATGTTTCCGTATATTTGCTGCATTATCGGAAACATTTCGCGTTCTGCCAACGAAAGGAGCTTGTCAATGAAACGATGCAACCGCCTGCTGTGTCTTACGCTTTCCGTCAGTCTGCTTCTCGGCCTGCTTACCGGCTGCGGCAAAAAGAACGCAGATGACAACGGCACGCCCGCGACGACACAGGCACTCACCGCACAAGATACAGACACCATGCACTTGAACATGCTGTTTTCGCTGATTAGCACGCCGGACAGCGGCGTAACCGAGCTGCTGGGCGACGGCAGTTCCCAGAAATATAACGCGGACGGCGAACTGACTGCACGCGAATTTGACGACGGCATTGTATACGGCTGCAAGGTGACATTCACTGTGTATTATAATACATACGGCGATGTGACTTCGATTTGCATTCTGTTCCCGAAATCGGATGACATGACGGAAGATCAGCTGCGCGATACCGTCACCGAGTTGGTCGGCAGAAATCCGGACGGAGACGAATGGAAAGCAGACACTGCAACCGTCACACTGTCCGACACAGAGGACGGGCTGACGCTTCAGCTGGAGCAGTTTGAAGCGGATACCGCCGACAGCGGCACACAGCACTGACCCAAACCGGCAGTCTCACAGAGGCTGTCGGTTTTCTTTGCTTTTTTGCGCATATTTTGAAGGCTTTTGTTCTTTTTTCGCCGTGCACGTGCACAAAATGTATAAATTTTACACATTATTCATAACTCTTTTATGCGTTTCGTTGACCCGCGAGGGATGAATGTGTTACACTGATAATATGATAAAGGATAGGTATTCACGCGGCAGATTTGCCGCGGCGCTTCGCTGACACGCTCTGTTTTCCATGCACGCAGTCTCTATCAACGATGGTTCATGGCGACGGATGGCTGTCAGCTCTTTTTACTTTTCCTGCGCCGCAGGGGGAGGGCATGACCACCAAAGGGAGGGGTGGGATTATGTATCATTTTAATCCGCAGGAAGATATTCAGACGAAATATATTGTCTTTGCCGGTCCGGGCGGTTCCGGAAAGACCTCTGCAGCTTGTGCGGCGGCGGTCTCTCTGGCAGACCATGGACACCGCACCTTGTTCATCGGAACCGATGCCATCAGCCATTTGTCCGAGCTGTTTGATATGCAGCTGACGACACCGACCACCACGGTTCCTCAAATCCCCAAGCTGGACATCATGGCGATTGATCCGCTGCAGGATTTTGAGCATGTATTTTTACAGCTGGAGCAGTTTCTGATGAATCCGAAAAATCGGTTCCGATATTCGTATGTCATTGCGGATATCTGGGACACGGAATGGATGCTGCAGGAGCTGCGTTCTCCGCTGTTTTCCGATCATCACGAATTGATGGATGTGCTGACCGATCCGAGTCAGACCAGCGCATTTCTCGTCTCGCGCCCGCTGACAACGGAATTTTGCAAGACCGCACAGGCGGTGCAGCGCCTGCGTTCCATTGGCATCACCAATTTGCTGCTGCTCGTCAACAGTCTTGCGCTGCGGGATGACGGCGCGGCAGCCCGCATCATTTACCAATTACAGCAAAAGGCGATCGCAGCGATGCCTGCGATTCTGTACGAGCTGCCCGCACGGCAAATTCCCATGCGTTCGTATTCCATCTCCAATACATCCAGTGTTCGTTCCTCTCTGCGAGAGGACTACTTCACATCATCTCCGGAGAGGATAGACGCCAGCGAACCGCGTCAATTGCAGGACATCGTGCATTCCATCCAAACAAACAATCGAAAGCTCGTCATTATTCTCGGCAGCAGCGGCTCCGGCAAATCGACGCTCGCAAGAAATCTTGCGCGCAGGCTCTCGCATCAAAACAAACGCGTACACTTGTATTCCAGCAGCAACATGCCGCTCAAGTACCTGCTGTCAGACAATCTCGTCGCGTTTCACGAGCTTTTGGAGCAGCCAAACACCGTGGTTATTTTGGATTATTCCGCCAAAGAGTATGCGCTGGACGGCATGCGCCGCGACGGAAAGAAAATCACCACGGCACAGCATTTGCTGCCGCAGATACAGCTTATGCTCAGCGATGTGACCGAAATCATCATGGTCACAACACCGGAAAAGGAACCCGCCACGCAGGCAATGCGGATACAGAATTTCTTACAGCATCTCGGCATCTGCATCGACTACTGGGTTGTCAATCAGTCCATTTATCCGATGAAGCCGGACAGCTCTCTGCTCAAGGCGAAAGCCAGCTTTGAAATCCCCTGGATTAACGAAATTTGCCGCCGCAGCAACGGGCGTTTTGTTCTGGTTCCTTGGGAGGATCATGCAGGCTGATACTATCCCGCAAAACAAAAAGCCAGAATCGGGACATCCGATTCTGGCTTTTCTTATCTCTATTATGCGTGTCTCTTTTCCGTAAACTCGCCAACGTAGCAGGTTTCCATCATCTTCTTGACTTCATCCAGCTTTTTCGTGTGGCCAAGCACCCACATCAGCTTGACAGCCGCCGCTTCAATGCTCATATCATATTGCGCCGTCCCCGTAGGCTTGAAAGCC
>OLOX01000762.1_pt1 | contig 33118 bp, 39 predicted proteins | sample 1672091 | NCBI WGS metagenome assembly OLOX01 (sample SAMEA3136644, study PRJEB25190) | human gut metagenome | reverse complement strand
GGTAAATGCCGGCAAGATCATCCGTCCTGCTTACAAGTATGTCGGACATCATACAGACTTTGTTGCTTTTGATGAAAGATAATATATGAGAAATATAAACTGGCTGCGGTTAATTCTGCAGTCAGTTTTTAGTCATAACAGAAAATTTTTTGATAAAATATGTTTGCATTTATTCTATGATATCTGTATAATTTAGAAAAATACATATACTTTATAATTTGATACCATGTAGTTTTATGATAACTTATTGTAAATAAGGAACAGCGATCCACTAATACTGATATTACCAGTGTTTTGTCGGATTGCTTTATTTATATCAGAAAAAGGAGGTATTTTATTATGGCAAAGGAACAGATTGCAGTTGCAGAACTGGTTTTAAATATGGTCCTTGGCAAAACAGGCGGTACGCGGGTAGATTATTTTCCCCAAAAACCGGATTTCCCGTTTGGTGAGCCTTATGAACAGGAATTCGAACGTGCAACACCGGAGAGCCAGGGGATTTCCTCTGATCTGTTTACTGCTCTTCTATGGGAACTGGATGCTTCGAAAGATACGGAAATGCATCACTTTATGGCATTGCGTCATGGCAAAGTAATCTGTGAATGTAATTTTGCTCCCTATCCAAAGGGAATGTGGCATATTACTCATTCCATGTGTAAAAGTATTACAGGTATGGCAATCGGTATGCTGGTTGAAGAGGGGAAACTGAAACTTGATGAAAATATATACGATATTTTTTCAGATCAGGTAAATGCTTTTTCAAAAATTTTCCGCCCTGTGATCACAGTGGAAAATCTTCTGACTATGACAAGCGGTGTGACCTTTAATGAATCCGGGATTGTATCCGGAAATGACTGGCTTGGAAGTTATCTGAATGCATCGGTAAACGGAAAACCGGGAACAGAATTTCAGTATAACAGTCTGAATACTTATGTGCTTTCTGCAATTGTGACTAAACGTACGGGCGAGACTTTGACCGACTATCTGAAACCACGACTTTTTGAGCCTCTTGGAATTACAAAATATTACTGGGAAACCTGTCCCAAGGGAATTACAAAAGGTGGATGGGGACTTTTTCTCTGTACTGAAGATATGGCTAAACTCGGTCAGCTGTACCTTCAAAAAGGAAAATGGAACGGCCGGCAGATCGTGTCAGAATATTGGATAGAGGTATCTGTCGCAAAGCATCTGGAAACACAGAAAGATACTTATGGATACGGTTATCAGCTCTGGATGGAACAGCGCCCGGACAGTTTTGAGTTTAATGGAATGCTGGGACAGAATGTTGTGATCTATCCGGATATGGATATGATCCTTGTTACAAACGCGGGAAATAAGGAACTCTTTCAGGACTGTATTATGCTCAACATTATTCGCAAATATTTTCCATTAAATTATCATCCAGCAGAAACGCTTCCGGACAATTCTGTTTCTTATGGCCTTCTGAAACGTCTGTGCGGAGAATTGGAGTATGGCGCAAATTCTTTTACTTCTGATTCTCAATCCGGTTCACTGCGAGGAGGATGGAAAAAATGTAAAATTTCCGGAAAGAAAAATACAGGAAAAAAATATAGTTATCGTATTCAGAAGCATACTGCTCTTCCATCTTCATTTAACAATTTCAGACAACTCATAGATGGCCGAACTTATGTTATGGATCAGCATCATATCGGAATTGCACCCTTGTTTTTGCAGGTATTCCATAACAACATGACAGACGGGATCACCAAAGTTTCTTTCACATATACTGCCGGAAAATTTTACGTTTCTTTTAATGAAGGTGATGTAATTCATAAACTTCCTGTCGGCTTTCATCAGGCTGCACCGGGCTGTGTTTCTCTTCATGGTGAGAATTATCTTGTCTGCACGCTGGGTGAATTTACATGGGATGAGAATCGAACACCTGTATTAAAACTGGAGATTACTTTTATTGAAGAATGCGTGAAGCGAAAAGCACATATTTTCTTCCATGAAGATAACGAAATTGAAATCAGATGGAAAGAAACACCAGGTAAAACGATGATTATGGAAGGTTTAAGCTCAATTACTGAAGAATTATCAAAAAATTTCCTGTATAATTCCATTCTCGGAGATAATAATATTACTACTGAACTGCTTCACAGGCTTATGGAACAGACAATAGAACCGATTGCATGGGGACATCTGGAAAAGTCAGAGACTGAAGTAAATGAAACAGACACTGAAACAAATCATATTTTCCAGATAAATATATAATAAGGCATATTACAAACACTGGTCTGACAGACAGTTCTTAATAAGTTCATAATAAAAACAAAAATGCATCTCCCACTAGTAAATCAGAGGGAAATGCATTTTTGTTTTTATGGTTTATTTATGGAAGTAAATCCTTAGTCCTGTTTAACGTTGAAGGCTTTCATTCCAGGATATACTGCGCTTGCACCAAGTTCTTCTTCAATGCGGAGAAGCTGGTTGTATTTTGCAACACGTTCGGATCTGCTTGGTGCACCTGTCTTGATCTGGCAGGTGTTCAGTGCTACTGCAAGGTCTGCAATTGTTGTATCTTCTGTCTCTCCGGAACGGTGAGATGAGATAGCTGTGTAGCCGGCTTTATGAGCCATCTTGATTGCTTCCAGTGTCTCTGATACAGATCCGATCTGGTTTAACTTGATAAGGATTGAGTTACCGCATCCAAGTTCGATACCTTTGGAAAGTCTTTCTGTATTCGTTACGAACAGATCGTCTCCGACTAACTGTACTTTGTCTCCAAGTTCAGCTGTCAGTTTCTGCCATCCTTCCCAGTCTTCTTCGTCTAATGCATCTTCGATAGAGATGATCGGATACTTGTCTACCAGTTTCTTCCAGTGCTCGATGAGTTCTTCGGAAGTAAATTTTGTACCTGCCTTTGGAAGTACATATTCACCCTTCCTCTCACCTTTCCACTCAGAAGATGCTGCATCCATAGCAATCATAAAGTCTTTTCCAGGCTCATATCCAGCATCTTTTACTGCGTCTAAGATGTACTGGATTGCTTCTTCATCGGATGCAAGGTCGGGTGCGAATCCACCTTCATCACCTACGGATGTTGCAAGACCTTTTGATTTTAATAATGCTGCCAGTGCGTGGAATACTTCTGCACACCAGCGGAGTGCTTCTTTAAAGCTTGGTGCTCCTACAGGCATGATCATGAATTCCTGTACATCTACGGTGTTGGCTGCATGTGCACCGCCATTTAATATATTCATCATAGGAATTGGTAGCTCAGTTGCATTAATCCCCCCTATATAACGATATAGTTCCATTCCTAAAGAATTTGCTGCTGCTTTTGCTACTGCTAATGATACACCTAAGATACTATTAGCTCCCAAATTTGATTTATTTGGTGTATCATCCAGTTTTATCATTTCTTCATCAACTTTTCTTTGTTCATATACATTCATTCCTATTATCTTTTTTGCAATCTTCTTGTTTACATTTTCTACTGCTTTTTCTACTCCTTTTCCTAAGTATTTGCTTTTATCTCCATCTCTTAATTCTACTGCTTCAAAACTTCCTGTTGACGCACCTGATGGAACTGATGCCATTCCTATAAATCCTTCTTCTGTTAGTACTTCTACTTGTAATGTTGGATTTCCCCTTGAATCTAATATCTGCATTGCTTTTACATCTTGAATTTTTAAAAAGTCTTTCATTTTATCCTCCTTATTTTTCCAATTTACTAATATTTATTTTATACACTTTTTGATTTCTTATACACTAAAAATACCTTTCATTAAGAAAGGTACTTTATATTTTTTAATCTTTATTTTATGATGCTTTTTTACTTCGTAATTCTTCAGCGTATTTTAAGGCAATCTCATTGATTTCGCCTGAAGAAATTCTAGCAATTTCCTGTATAACTTCATTTTCTTCTAGCAATCTAATTTGCGTTTTTGTTCTCTTATCTTTAATCTCTTTACTTATAAAGTAATTATAATCTGCTGTAGCTGCAATATTAGGTAAATGAGATATACACATTACTTGGTGTTTTTTAGCAATAGCTTTTAATTTTTTTGCTACAGCATTTGCTGCTTTCCCACTAATTCCTGTATCAATTTCATCAAATACTAATACTGAAGTTTTGTCAGTATCTGCTAATACTTTTTTTATTGCAAGCATTGTTCTTGACATTTCTCCTCCTGATGCTATTTTAGATAATTCTTTCTCGCTCTCTCCTATATTTGTAGTAATATAAAAAGCAACATTATCTTTTCCAGTTTTTAAGTATTTATCCTCTAAATAATTTACATGAATATTTATTTTAGCATTTCTCATTTCTAATTCTTTTAATTCTTCATTTATTTGGTTAGCTAATATTTCTGCTTTTTTTACTCTTTTACTATGTATGTCTTTTGCTATTTGATTCATTTTTTCTTTTATTTTTTCTATCTCTTTTCTTAGATTACTATTATATTCTTCTAAATTTTCTATTTGTTCTGTCTGTTTTTTTATTTCTCCTTGATATTCTAAAATTTCTTGTATTGTATTCCCATATTTTCTTTTTAATTGATGAATTAAATTTAGTCTTTCTTCTATATAATTTCTTTCTTCTTCATCAAAAAATATATCTTTAGAATACCCATTTATATCTCTTGATAATTCTTGTAATTCATAATAAATATTTTTTAGGTTTGATGATGTCTTTTCATATTTTATATCAATTGATTCTATTTTTTCTAATGCTCTTATCGCACTGCTTATACTTTCTATACTGTTTTCCGAAATTAAATTATCTGCTATTTTTAGGTTATCTGCTATTTTTTCTGAATTCATAATTATTTTTCTTTTCTCTTCTAATTCTTCATCTTCACCTATTTTCAACTTTGCTACTTCTATTTCATTTATTTGATATTTTAGTAGATCTAATTTTCTTTGTCTTTCTTTTTCATCTCCGAAATTATTTTTTAATTCTTCTTTCTTCATATTATATTGATTATATAGATTTAAATATTCTTCTTTTATTTCTTTTATTTCTTCACCTACAAATCCATCTAAATATTCTAAATGTAATTTTTGATCTAATAAATTTTGATTGTCATTTTGACCATGTATTTCAATAAACTCTGACATGAATTCTTTTAGTTCTGTTACTGTCACCATTCTACCATTTATCTTACACATATTCTTTCCATTTGCATTTATTTCTCTAGAAACAATAATGTTTCCATCTATAGCCTTTTTATTATCTGGTTCATACATACATAATTCAACAAATGAGTTTGTTTCTCCCTTTCTTATCATTTCTTTTGCAAATCTTCCTCCTGATATTATTTGTAAAGAATCTATTATTAATGTTTTCCCTGCACCTGTTTCTCCTGTTAATACATTTAATCCCTGATTTAAATCAATACTTATATCTTCTATTATTCCTATATTTTTTATATGTAATGTTGCTATCATTTTATACCTCCTTTGATATTTCTGCACTAAAAAAATGTTCGCATTTATTGTATCTTCAATTTTTAAAATTGTCAATACTTTTTACGAACATTTTTTCTTTTTAATTGTATTATTTTATATTATATCTCTGACAATCTGTATCATAATTGTCATTTCTTTCCCAATCTTCTAAAGCTCTATTATAAACTCTCACTGATTTTATTATTCCACTGAAAAAATATGTACCTGTTGTACCATCTGTTACACTTGAGTCATCCCCTATTGTGGTTGCTGCTTTATAATCCCTTCCTAAATAAAATTTATTTGTAAGCCAACCAACACACTCATCTGTTCCTGAAACCATTTTTCTTGTCACATTATTTAAATATGAAAACATCTTATTTCCACTTTTTCCATATGTAATTGCATTAGTTTGACCATAACCAACATTAGGTTCTGAAGTAGATATATCATCATACATAGGATATAAATATATAGAATATGATCTTTTCCTTGTATCGTCCTTATAATATATGCACCATAAATCCATATACTGTTTTATATTTACTGTACCTCCAAATGACAATAATTGTCCATACTGATGTATTGTGTTTGTTGATTTTTGCTGTTTTTCTGATATAACCTCAACTGTCATATCTGGTGTTCCACCTTCTTTATCAAATAATGGATTTTTTTCATCTTTAGTAGATAAATATTCATTTTCACCATTTAATTTAATCCCATCTTCTTGCCACTCTCCACCAAACTTTACTAAATCATTATTATTGCTACTAATATCTTCCCATTGTCCTGTTTGATTACTATGTCCACTTCGTGTATTTTTAATTCCATCATATTGCATTATTAGTCCATTTTTAGAATATCCTATATATTTATCAATTGGTTTTGTTATTGTCTCATTTCCAGCTTTATCTATTGCTTTCATTTGTATAGTACATTTATCTCCTGAATTTAAACCTGTAACTGTATATGTTGCTGGTGATGATGTTGTTACATTGCTATTTTCATCATATTTTATCCAATCTGAATTGTTTATTTTAAAATAATAATATTTTACCCCACTACATTTATTTTGATTATTCTCATCATTTTTATCTTTTGCATATCCTGTTATTGTTATAGCACCTGTGCCATCTTCTAATCCTTTTCCTATTGTACTTGTTACTGTTGGTATAAATTCTTGAGGTGCTATCTTATCTATATTCGTTACATTTATTGTTGTTGCTCCTCCAAATTCTAATAATTCATTTTGAAGTCTTACAAATAAACTTCCATTATCTTTAAATATTATTGGTCCTGAGTATGTTTTCCAATTTGTTTTTCCATCTAATGAATATTGTATTGTGTATTTTGATAATTCTTTGTTATTTACCTTTACAGTTACTTGTACTTCTCCATTTGTCCAGTCATCTGGGTCACATATTCCTTCTATATCACTCTGTTTTAAATCTGGTGGTGTTGTTCCTCCTTGCTTTCCTATGAAATCTACTTTAGTTTTTGTTACTTTATATACATATCCTTCTTTTGTTGTAACTAATATTGTTTCAGCATCTTTTCTTATTATTTGTGCATCTTTATCTTTAAATCTTTCATTGTTTCTTATCTTTTCTTCATATTCATCCATATATTCTTTATCTGCTATATTTTTTGTCTTTTGTTCTATTTGTAATTCTTGTCCTATTAACTCCAGTTCTTCTTTATATTCTGCCTTTTTACTTTCTTCTTTTGCTACATTTGCTTTATTTAATAATCCATTTTCTCCTGTTAGGGTTGCTACACTTATGACTGCTAAGATAAATAATACTATTATAGTTATTATTAAAGCTATTAGCGTTATACCTTTATTTTTTTGTAATTTCATCTTCTTCCACCTTCTTTTGTAGTTAAATTGCAGGATAACTTGTAATTTTAATATACAATATTTTACTTGAAATTACAATAAAATTTACTTATGTTTCATAATTGTAAAATAAAAGAAATATTTTTGTAACAATCGCAGTTTGTTCCTGCAAGTTTATTGTATTTTTTATTATATAATATAACAAATAATTTATTTGAGGTAATATATAGAAAATTAATAAAAATTTCACAACCACAAATCTGTTTCAAATTAGATTTATTATGAAGCATAATTAGAGGTATAAAATTATATTAATTTTATACCTCTAATATTTTTAATCTTCTAAATATTTTTTCAAAAATCTACCTGTATAACTTTTTTCATTTTTACAAATCTGTTCAGGTGTTCCGGCAAGCTACAATTTCTCCTCCTGCATCTCCACCTTCTGGACCTAAATCTATAATGTTATCACAAGTTTTTATTAAATCTAAATTATGTTCTATTACAATAATCGTATTCCCCGTATCTACTAATCTTTGTAATATATCTACTAATTTGTGTACATCTGCTATATGAAGTCCTGTTGTTGGTTCATCTAATATATAAAGTGTTTTTCCTGTAGCTCGTTTAGATAATTCTGTAGCAAGTTTAACTCTTTGTGCTTCTCCTCCTGATAATGTTGTAGATGGTTGTCCGAAGTTTTATATAACCGAAGACCTACATCATATAATGTTTGTATTTTTTGTTTTATTTTTGGTATTTTATCAAAAAATACTAAAGCTTCTTCTACTGTCATATCTAATACATCTGCTATCGTTTTTCCTTTATACTTAACTTCTAAAGTCTCACGATTATACCTTTTTCCTTTGCAAACTTCACATGGTACATAAATATCTGGTAAAAAATGCATTTCTATTTTATGAACACCATCTCCGTTACAACTTTCACATCTTCCGTCCTGCTACATTAAAACTAAACCTTCCTTTTTGATATCCTCTCATTTTTGCTTCTTCTGTTGCTGCAAATATATCACGTATTAAATCAAATACACCTGTATATGTTGCTGGATTTGAACGTGGTGTTCTTCCTATTGGTGATTGATCAATATTGATTATTTTATCAATATTTTGTAATCCTTTTACTCCTTTGCATTTACCTGGCTTTTCATTTGAACCATTTAATTCTTTTGCTACTGTTTTATATAAAACCTCATTTACTAGTGTTGACTTTCCGAGAACCTGATACTCCTGTTACACAATTAAATACACCTAATGGAAACTGTACACTTATATTTTTCAAATTGTTTTGTGTTGCTCCTTGTACCTCTATCACTTTTGTTTTTAGATGTTTTCTTCTTGTCTTTGGAACTTCTATTTTTTTTCTTTTACTTAAGTATTGTCCTGTAATAGATTCTTTTACTTGTTTTATTTCCTCTGCAGTACCGTTGAGCCATAACTTTTCCACCATGTGTTCCAGCACCTGGTCCTATATCTATAATTTGATCAGCAGCATACATAGTATCTTCGTCATGTTCTACAACTAAAAGAGTATTTCCTAAATCTCTTAATTTTTTTAATGTCGCTAATAATTTATCATTATCTCTTTGGTGCAAACCTATACTTGGTTCATCTAATATATATAATACTCCTGTTAGACCAGATCCTATTTGAGTCGCCAAACGTATTCTTTGTGCTTCTCCCCCTGATAAAGTTCCTGCACCTCTAGATAATGTTAAATATTCTAGTCCTACATCTATCAAAAATTGTAATCTTTGATTTATTTCTTTTAATATAAGTTCTGAAATCATTTTTTGTGTTTTACTTAATTCTAGATTGTCTAGATATTCTTTTATTTGTTTTATTGACATTTCTGTTAATTCATTTATATTTTTGTTTCCGACTTTAATTGCTAATATTTCTGGTTTTAATCTTGCACCATTACATGCTGGACAATGAGAATTTGTCATATACATTTCATAAAAATCTCTCATTCCCTGTGATTTTGTTTCACTATGACGCCTATCTAGTGTTGGTATCACTCCTTCAAAAGGTGCTTTAAATTTTCTTGTCCCTGCATATGATTTATATTCAAAATCTATTTCTTCTTCTCCTGTACCATATAATATTTTTTCCATGAACCAACGAGGTAAATCTTTTATCTTTTTATTTTTAATTTCTACATCATAATGTTTAGCAATACTTTCAAAATACATTTTTGCCATTGTATCACCTTTTTTCATCGTGCTTGCACCAAAAGCTTTTACTCCATCATATAAAGTTTTGCTTTTGTCTGGTATTATTAAATCTTCATCCATTTTCATTAAATATCCTATTCCTGTACAGCTTGGACATGCTCCAAATGGATTATTAAAAGAAAACATTCTAGGTGTAAGTTCTGGAAAACTGAACCCACAATCTGGACAAGCATAATTACAACTATATAAAATCGGTTTATTACCAACTACATCTATTAAAACTAAATTTTCTGCATGTTTTAATGCTACTTCTACTGATTCTGTCAAACGACTTATTATATCTTTCTTTATAACTAATCTATCCACTACTAATTCTATTTCATGTTTCTTTTTTCTATCAATTTGAATATCATCTTGACCTAGTTCGTAAACTTCACCATCAATTCTCACTCTTACAAATCCTTCTTTTTGATATCCTTCTAATTGTTTTGTATATTCTCCCTTATGTCCTCTTACAACTGGTGATAATACTTGTATTTTTGTCCCTTCTGGTAATGCCATTATATTATCTATTATTTGATCTATAGTTTGTTTTTCTATTTTTTTGCCACAATTTGGGCAATATGGAACACCAATACGTGCATATAATAAACGTATGTAATCATATATTTCTGTAACTGTTCCTACTGTTGAACGAGGATTTTTTGATGTTGTTTTTTGATCAATTGATATTGCTGGTGATAAACCGATCTATTCTTTCTACATCAGGTTTTTCCATTAATCCTAAAAATTGTCTTGCATATGAAGACAAACTTTCCACATATCTCCTTTGTCCTTCTGCATACAAGGTATCAAAAGCTAAAGAAGATTTACCAGAGCCTGAAAGTCCTGTTATTACTACTAATTTATCTCTTGGGATTTCTAAATCTATATTTTTTAGGTTATGTTCTTTTGCACCTTTTATTATTATTTTATCATTCATTTTTTGCCCCCTATTTTTAATAAAAAGCATAATAAAAGCAGTTTTATTTTTAAGCTTTTCTTTAAAAATTTTTACTGCTTCTATTATACTATATGTTATTTGTAAAAACAAGAGTTTGGTATATTGTTTCTTAAAAAATTCCTACAATTTCTCCGTTTTTATCTATATCTATACTTTCTGCTGCTGGTACTTTTGGAAGTCCAGGCATTGTCATAATTTTTCCTGCAAGTACTACAATAAATCCTGCTCCTGATTTTAATTCTACATTTCTAACATGAATATTATAATCATTTTTACATTCTAAATTTTTGGCATCATCAGAAAAAGAATATTGTGTTTTTGCTATACATACAGGTAAATTTTCATATCCTAATTTTTTTATTCTTTCTATTTGTTGTCTTGCTTCTGTAGAATATTCGACATCTTTTGCTCCATAAATTTTGGTTGATACTTTTAGGATTTTTTCTTCAATAGAATCTTTCTCTTCATACATGTATCTAAATTCTTCTGGTTTTTCTACTAATTCAACTAATTTAGTAGCAATATCTGTTGCACCTTCTCCACCTTTTGCCCATCCTTCTACTAAGCTTACTTCTACTCCTTTTTGAGCTAGTTTTTCCTTTATAAAATCTATTTCTCTTTGTGTGTCATAATTATATTTATTTAATGCTACAATCACATTTAATCCAAATTTATTTTTTAAATTATCAATATGGCGATATAAATTATCAATTCCTTTTTCTATACCTTTAATATTTTCTTCTTGTATTTTATCTTTTTCTATACCCCCATGATATTTAATCGCTTTTATTGTTGCAACTAATACAACTGCATCTGGTTTTAACATGGCTTTTCTACATTTTATATCTAAAAACTTTTCTGCTCCTAAATCTGCACCAAATCCTGCCTCTGTTATTGTATAATCTGCTAATTTTAGTGCCATCTTAGTTGCTATTATACTATTACATCCATGAGCTATGTTAGCAAATGGCCCTCCGATGTACAATAGCTGGTGTATGTTCTAAGGTTTGTACTAAATTTGGCTTTATAGCATCCTTTAATAAAACTGTCATTGCTCCTTGTGCATTTAGTTGTTTACAATATATTGGTTCATTTTTCTTATTATATCCGAACAAGAATGTTTCCAAGCTTTTCTTTTAAATCTTCTAAATTTTTTGCTAAACATACAATAGCCATAATTTCAGATGCTACTGTTATGTCAAATTTATCATGTCTTGGAACTATTTTGGTTTCTCCAGACAAACCTGTTTCTACTTCTCTTAGTTGTCTGTCATTTAAGTCCATACATCTTTTCCATACAACTTTATCAAATTCCAATTCATTTCCAAAATATATATGGTTATCTATTAAACTTGCAAGTAAATTATTAGCTGCTGTCATAGCATGTATATCACCTGTGAAATGTAAATTTATATCTTCCATTGGTGCAATCTGTACTTTTCCTCCTCCTGTTGCTCCTCCTTTTATTCCAAAAACAGGACCTAAAGATGGTTCTCTTAAAGCTAATATTGATTTTTTCCCAATTTTTCTTAATCCATCTGCAATAGCAATTGACATAGTAGTTTTTCCTTCTCCTAATGGAGTTGGACTAATTGCTGTTACTAAAATTAATTTTCCATCTTTTTTATCTTTTCTTTTTTCATAAACTTCATTTGATATTTTCGCTTTATATTTTCCATATAATTCTAAATCTTCTTTTTCTATTTCCACTTTTTCTGCTATTTTTTCAATATCTTCTAATTTTGTATTTCTTGCAATTTCTATATCTGTCATAACTGTCTCCTCCTTATTTTAAAATAACCGTGCTGTTTTTTATTTATAACTTACATCTATGATAATAATCCTACTATTAGTCCTATTAATGCTCCTACAAATACTTGTACTGGTGTATGTCCCAATACCTCTACTAGTTTTTCTGATACTTCTAAACCAGTTAATCCGAGGGGTTTCAATTAATTTATTTAAAAGTGCTGCTTGTTTTCCTGCTGCTCTTCTTACTCCGACATGCATCATACATAACAATAAATGCTACAATTACTGCTAATGCGAAAATTGGTGAATCAACTCCTTGGTATTTTCCAATTAATGTTGCTAAACCTGACACGACAGCCGAATGAGAACTTGGCATACCTCCTGCTCCCATAATCCTTTTAAAGTTAAATTTTTTAGTTGTTACCAAGTCATACACTAATTTAAATAATTGTATGCCAAACCATAGAAAAAATGGTATATATATATATTTGTTTTGTATAAATCCCTCAAAATTGTTCATTTTATCTTTTTCTCCCTTTTATTTTTTATTATTCTGCCTCAAAGTCTTCTTCTTTTATCTGTGAATCTTTTTCAACTAACATTGTTATTTTCTTTTCAGCAGTATCTAATATTTTGCTACATTCCTTTGATATTTTTATTCCTTCTTCGAATTTTTCTACTGAAGTATCTAAACTTAATTCTCCTGTTTCTAACTCTTTCACAATTTTCTCCAAATCTTCTATTTGTTCTTCAAAACTTTTATTCATTTTTATTCTCCTTTGCCTTTATTTATTGTACCTTTGCTTGTTTTCTTCCATCTAAAAATCTAATATCTATTATATCTCCTTGCTTTAACATTTCTTTGCTTTTTACCACTTTCCCATCTTTTTGTGTTATAGAATATCCTCTGGCTAAAGTTTTTAAAGGACTTAACGTATCTAGTTTTGCGACTAATTCTATATATTTTGTTTTTTCTTTTTCTTGTTTTAGTTTTATTAAATTTTCCAATTGTTTTATGTTTTTATCTAATTTTAGATAATTATCATTAACTTTTTTAAATGGATCTTTAAAAACTGAACTTGACATACACTTTTCATATCTCATTTTCATAAGCTCTATTTTCTTTATTAAAGACATTCTCAATCTATCTTGATAACTATCTATTTTTCTTCTTACTTCATATACATCTGGAACTGCTAACTCTGCTGCAGCAGATGGAGTTGGTGCCCTTAAATCTGCTACAAAATCTGCTATTGTAAAATCTGTTTCGTGCCCTACAGCAGATATTATTGGAATTTCTGAATTATATATGCTATTTGCAACAACTTCTTCATTAAATGGCCATAAATCTTCTAAAGAACCTCCACCACGTGCTAAAATTAAAACATCTGCCAATTTGTTTCTATTCATAAATTCAATTCCCTTAGCTATTTCTTCTGCTGCGCCCTCTCCTTGTACTGGTACTGGCAAAAGTCTTATATATACATTTGGATTTCTTCTTGTAGATACATTTATAATATCCCTTATAACCGAACCTGTTTTAGATGTTAAAACCCCTACTACTTTTGGCATAAGAGGTATTGGTATTTTATGTTCTTCTTTAAATAATCCATCCTCTTCTAGTCTTTGTTTCATTTCTTGATATTTTGCATATAAATCTCCGTATACCATCTTCTTCCATAGCTCTTACATAAACTTGATATACTCCATCTCTTTCAAAAACAGAAACACTACCTAAAATCATAACTTTCATACCATCTTTTGGCATGAAAGTTAATTTTTGTGCATTAGATTTAAAACAGATGCATTTAACTAAAGAATTTTCATCTTTTAATGTAAAATACATATGCCCTGTATAATGATTTTTAAAATTTGATATTTCTCCTTTTAGTAATATATTATTTAAATATTCATCATTTGCTATTTTATCTTTTATATAACTATTTAAATCAGAAACTGTAATTGCTAAATTTGCATATTTCATATATTTTCTTCCTTTTTATTGTTTTATAATACTTGCTAAAATTCCATTTACAAAGTTTTTCGAAGTATCTTCACCATACCTTTTCGCAAGTTCTACTGCCTCATTAATTACTACTTTATAAGGAATATCTTTATATTTTATTTCATATATTGCAAGTTTTAATATCGCTAAGTCTATTTTTGATATTCTATCTATTTTCCAATCTGATTTTAAATTATTTTCAATTTTTTCTAAAATATCTTTTTCATTTTTCTTTATTCCCAAGACAGCATCTTGAATATACTCTATAGCTTTTTTATCTGTTATTTCATTTGTTTCTATATATAAATCTATCTTTTCTTGTAATTCTTCTTCTTTTTGAATTTCTAAACTATAAATAAGTTTAAAAGCTTGCTCTCTTATTTCTGATCTATTCATATTTCTTTCCCTTCTAGTATTTTTGCTTTTACATTTTATCTATAAAGCTTTTTAGTTTGGATTTTACATAGTCTTTGTTTTGTTGTACATAATTTCCTATGAAAGCTCCTAAAAATAATATAACAACTGCTAATATTAAATCATGTAATCTAGTAACTAGAATTAATATTGCAACTATTAATCCAATAATTGCTCCTTTAAATTGCTCCCAAAATTCTTTTATTCCGTTCATTTTGTATCACATTCCTTTCTTACTTAATTGACTAAAATGTTTTATTCTTCTTCTTTTGGAGAGACCCTTTTTACAGTAATATTTACTTCTTTTACCTCTAAATCTGTTGCTGTTTTTACTTTTTCTTTTATCTTAGTTTGAAGATTTGAAGACAAATCTTTTATTATAGCATCTGAACTAACAGTTAAATTAACAAATACTTTTACATTGTTTTCTCTATCTAATTCTACTCTAGTAGCAACTTCTTCTGCACTTTGAAAATTTAAAGCTACAGAATTTACTAAATTTTCAATTGTTTCTTTTGATATCATAAGTTTTCCACTTTCGTTTTCTAGTAAAACACCTTGTCTTACCTTATCTTTATCCTTAGAACTTGAGTCAAAAAAGATACATTTAATAGAAAGTAATATAAATAAAACACTAAGTCCTAGTAATACCTTACCTGATGTATCTCCTACTATTAATTTATGAATAATATCTCCAACTAGTGATATATCTAACCATCCAAATATTAATAAACATAATATGATAGATAATATTAACATTATATTAGAATATATAATTAGCGTAATTTTTTCTATAATTTTCATTTCCATTATTCTCCTTTTCTTCCTTTATTTTATTCTTCTTCTTTTTCTTCTTTATTGTCTATATCGTCCATTTCTTCTTTTGAAATATCTGTATTTACACCTTGTATATGAACATTTACTTCTTCTACCTTTAGTCCAGTCATATTTTCAACTGCTTTTTTTACTCTATTTTGAATTTCAAAAGCTACATCTGGTATTCTAGTTCCATATTCCACTATAATATTTACATCTATTTTAGCTGTCCCCTCATTGACTTCTACTTTTATTCCTTTTGCTAAATTTTTCTTTCCACTAAATACTTCTGATATTCCTCCTGCAAATCCTCCTGCCATTCCAGCTACTCCTGCAACTTCTGATACAGATACACCTGCAATTACTGCTACTACATCATCTGATATTTTTATTTCATCATTTGTTGTATCTATTTGATTATCTACTATTTCTTCATTTTCTTCTTTTTGTTTACTCATTTTACATTCCTCCTTTTGATACCTTTTTACAATAAAAAAGATATACTTGTAATTTATATTCCAAGTATATCAATTTTTTACTCTTTTTACAACTATTTTAATTAATTTTTTTAATAAACTTACTTTTATTTTATAATTTCTTTTGGTACTTTAATTTTATTTAATTCTTCATAATTATAAGTTTTATAATTTACATTATCTTTATTATAATAATTTCCTTGGAAGTAATATGATAATGTTGTTCCATCTTCTCGTTCAAAAATATAGGTTTTACCATTGTCATTATAAGCTATATCTACTTTTTCTCCTATTTTTATTTTATCAATTGTATCTTTTTCTTCACGCTCATTGTAAATACATTTATTATTATACATCATTTTTTTGGTTTTGTCTACATAAAAAGTTAATTTTATTCAAAAAAGTTAGATTTTTCCTATATTTTATTGAATTATGGAATTGCTATTTATCAAAAGTATAATATAAATAATTAAAATTTCATATGTCTTTAATTTACTATCTTCCTTTATTTTTAGAAGTTTTTCTCCTATTTCAAATATTTTACCATTTATATTCTTTATATTTTTTTGTAAAAAAATTAATATGCTTGTGTCTGTTATACTAGATATTGTTACTGTCGCTTTTTGATTTAATCCATATGTTATAATGCTACTTTTTTTATATTTTGATAAATTAAAAATCAAGTTAACATCTGTATTTACCACTAAGTATTTAGCATTTTGACATAATTTTTCTATAATAGTTGTTTGTTTATCTAAATTTTCTAAACCTGAATCTATTATAATTGTTTCAAATTTAATGTTTTTTATGTTTTCAACACTTTTTTTATTAATATGAATTAAATTTACTTTTAATTCTTCTTTGTCTTTTAAACTTTCTTTTATATTTTCAAAAACTTTACTTTCTGAAATAATTCCAATAAAAGTCATTATATATCCCCTTAATTTTTTTATCTAATTTAGTATCTCCACCATTTCCATATTTATACATTATTTAGATTTTACTTGAGTCCCATTATTATTAATTGTATAATCTCCTTCATATATCAAATCTGAAACTCTTACTACTTCTAGTCCTTTTTGTTTAATATTTTTAATTAGTTTATCTAGGCTATCTGCAGTATGTTTTGTTCCATTATGACTTAATATTATATCTCCTTTTTTTATTTTATCTTTTAACCTGTTCCACATCTCATCTCCTGTTAACCCTGTGTAGTCTAATGTGTCTAAATTCCATTGTATTGTATAGTAACCTTTATCTTGTGCTGCTTTTATTACAGTATCATTATATTCTCCATATGGTGCTCTATATATCTTTGTTCTTTTTCCTGTTACTTTTTCAATCTTATCATTACTTTTCTCAATTTCCTCAACGTTTTTTTCATAACTAAGTTTGGTTACATGTGGATGTGTATCTGAGTGACTTGCTATTTCATGACCTGCTTCCTCAATTTTTTTTACGCTATCAGGAAACTTTTCTATCCAATCACCTACCATGAAAAATGTTATTTTTGTATTATTTTCTTCCAATGTTTTTAAAATTGAATCTATGTCATCTGCATTCCATGCACAATTCATAGTAAAAGCTACTTTATTATCATCAGTTTCAACATTATAAATTGGTAGTAACTTCTTATTTTCAGTCGCAGATGTCTCTACAGTATTGTTATTATTACTATGACTTGTATTTAATGTACTTGCCACACAAAATAAAACTACTACAGTTACAAGTGATACAGCATAAGTATATATTTTTTGCTTATTAAATACCAAAAACATAAAAAACCTCCTAATCCAAACTACTTTAATTGTATGCTTTATTTTTCTTAAAAATTCAATTTTTTGTTTTTTAATATTATTTTATATGTATATAAATATCACTTTTGTTATAAACATATGTCTCATATAATATTTCTATATTTATTTCATATATTTTAAAAAGATGATTTATTTTATAAACCAATTTTTCAACTTTCGACACTTTTCGTCATATAATATACAAACAACAATTATGTTGTAAATAAAGAAAGGAATGAGGAATATGGAATTAGAAGGTAAAAAACATTGCCCAATTTTAGATGTAGATGGTGTTATTTCTGGAGGTAAACAATTTGATTTAGATATTACACTTCCAGAAGATAATCGTGATGTAATATATGGTGTTGTAAAAAATTGTTTTAAAGAACCAGTATGTAATGCAGTTGTTAAATTAGTAGAAGTTGTTTGTGAACATGGCAAAGAAGAAAGACTTCCAATTGGTCATACTTTTACTGATAAAGAAGGAGAATTTGTATTTGGTCCTTTATGTCCTGGAAAAGAATATGCTCTTCAAATTTGGGTAAATGATACTAAAAAAATTAAAATATGTGCTAAATGTCATCATGAAGGAAAATGCTTAAAAGGTGAAAAATGCGAGAAATGTGATTGCTTTATTGATGAAGATAAAGAACATTGCAAAAAATGTGATAAGAAAGATGAATGCTTAAAAGAAGAAGATTTTAAAGAACTAAAATTCTAATTTTAATTTAGAAATATACTAATGAAAATAACAAAAGGTATTTAGATTAATTTTAACCTAAATACCTTTTAATTTAACTATATTATTCCTATTTTTTTAGCCATCTTTTTTCCTTTTTTCATTATAGTTTTCTTGTTCATTTTATCTGATTCAGCATACATCATAACTAGCCCTGTAGTTAACAAACCTCCAATCATAACACCTTTTATAAATTTCATATAATTCACCTCTCTTTTTTATTTATTATTCTTTCTTTTTTGATTTTTTATACTTTTTTGTTATGGAATATATTTCATTTATTGCAATAATTGCCAAAAAAATACCAAAACATTTTTTTAAAATCTTAACATCTACATGAATTGAAATATTAGCTCCAATAATTGCTCCTAATATTCCAAATATTGTTATAATAATTGCTAGTTTCAAGTCAATATTTTTATTTTTAAAATTAACAACTATTGCAACAATAGAAGTTGGTATAAAAAAAATTAAATTAGTTGCTTGAGCTACATGTTGATCTATTCCTAACATAAATGTAAGGAAAAAAATCAAAATAGTTCCTCCACCCATTCCTGTTCCACTTACAATTCCAGATATAATTCCTATTAATGTTTCTGCCATATAATTCTCCTTTTGTCTTTTACTTATGAAATAATACTTTTTAACTTGTTATCATTCTAAAAGATGCATAAATTAAAAACACAGTAAATGCAATTTTTAATATATTCTCCGGTAATTTTTTTAATAATTTTGCTCCTATATATCCTCCAATAGTTCCACCAATTGCACAAAAAACTGCAACTTTCCAATCTATATAATTTCCTTTGTAATAAAAAAAACTACTGGTTGTTACCATTGGTAATATACAAAATATTGATGTTCCTCTTGCTTTTGTATCTTCTAATTCTAATAGATGAATAAAAGCTGGTACTAATATCATTCCGCCTCCTGCTCCAAAAAGCCCGCTTATTAGTCCAGCTATTATTCCTATTATTTTATTTTTCATATATTTATTGTATCTATTTTAAATACTTTATATTCATTTTATTTTTTCGTCTGTAATTGTTTCATCAGGAATGTAATATTTTGTTCCAAGCATTTTGTCTGGTAAGTATTGTTGCTCTACATAGTGTCCTGGATAATCATGTGGATATTTGTATCCTTCTCCATATCCGAACTCAGACATTCCTTCTGCTGGCGCATTTCTTATATGCATTGGAATTGTTCCTGTATCTTTGTTTTCAACATCTGCAATAGCTTTATTTATTGCATTATATGATGCATTTGATTTTTTAGATTTTGCAATATATACTGCAGCTTCTGCTAATATTATTCTTCCTTCTGGCATTCCAACCATTGATACTGCTTGCATTGCTGATGTTGCTATAACTAAAGCTTCTGGATTTGCAAGTCCAACATCTTCTGCTGCTGATATTACTAGTCTTCTTGCTAAAAACATTGGATCTTCTCCCGCTTCGATTGCTCTCGCTAAATAGAATATTGCTGCATCTGCGTCACTTCCTCTAAGTGATTTTATCATCGCACTTATATTGTCATAATGGCTATCGCCATCTTTATCAAACATTGATTTTTTCTTATTAAATGATTCTGCTGCTATATCATCAGTAATTTCTATTTGTCCATCTTTGTTCATTTTAGTTGTTAATACAGCAATCTCTAATCCATTTAATGCTGTTCTTACATCTCCACCAGATATTTCTGCTATTCTTTCAATAGTATGTTCTGCTATTTTTACATTGTAATTTCCTAATCCGTCAGGTGATGTAAGTGCATTTTTTATTACTTTTATAATATCTTGCTTTTTCAAAGGCTCTAGTTTTATTACCATTGATCTTGAAATCAAAGCCTTGTTTACTTCAAAATATGGATTTTCTGTTGTAGCACCTATTAATATTACAGTTCCATTTTCTACATAAGGTAATAGCGCATCTTGTTGTAATTTATTGAACCTATGTATCTCATCTATAAATAATATACATTTTCCAGATGGGTTCATAAATGGATTACTTGCTTCTGCTATCGCATCTTTTATGTCTGATACACCTGATGTTACTGCATTTATTTTCTGAAATTTGTATTTAGTTGTTTCACTTATTACTTTGGCTAATGATGTTTTTCCACATCCTGGTGGTCCCCATAATATTATGCTTGATAATCTATCTGCTTTTATTGTTCTGTATAATAATTTATCTTTGCCTACTATGTGTTCTTGACCTACAAATTCATCTAATGTTTTTGGTCTCATTCTGTAAGCTAGTGGTTCGGTTGTGTTCATTTCTCCTCCATGTGCGATTCCAAATATTGGTCAACTACTGTGTTAAAATTAAATCAAAAATCTTCACGTAACATCGTACGCTTCGGTGTTTTGATTTAATTTTTTCTTGTATTTAACCCAATCTTTTGAATCACTATTTTTTTCTTTTCATTTGAAACAATCTTTTCAAACTTTATTGTTTTTTAGCTTTACTATTTTTTAATTTATATTAGCGTGCTAGGTGCTTTAATGCTTCTTTAATTAGTTCTTCTGTTGTAAGGTTATGTGTCTCAATTTTATCAAATACTTTTGCAATTTCACCTTTGTTATATCCTAATATTTGAAGTGCTTGTCCTGCTTCGCTTATTGATTCATTATTATTTTGTTGTACTAGTACTTCTTCGTCTGATCCTTCTATTGCCGTTTCTGTTTTTAGCTTATCTTTTAATTCTAATACCATTCTTTGTGCTGACTTATTTCCTATTCCAGGTATTTTTGTTAATGTTTTTAAATCATTTGATATTATTGCTAATGCAAATTTTGATGGAGTTATATTTGAAAGCATTGCTATTGCTGTTTTGGCTCCTATTCCACTTACTCCGAAGTAATAATTCAAACATTTTTAATTCTTCATTGCTTAGAAAACCATATAAACTTATATTATCTTCTCTAACATGATAATGTGTATATATTTTTACCTTTTCTCCTATTTCTCCAAGCTTTTGCATTGTATGTTCTGAAACATAAATTTTATATCCTATTCCAGCTGTTTCAACTACTATTGAATCAGTCGATTTTTCTTCTAAAGTTCCTTTTATATATGCGTACATATTCTTCCTCCGTACCAAACAAATTTTCTTTATTTTATCATATAAAAAATTTTTTTCAATATATTTTTGTAAAATTCTAATTTGCTTATTTCTCTTGTTTTTCTCCTAAAATGTTATATAATGTCTATATTATAATATTATGAGGAGTTTTTTTATGAATAAAGATTTTATTTTAATTAAAGACTTATTCAGAAACACAGATAAATATGTAAATACTTCTGTTAAAGTTTCTGGATGGGTAAAGACACTTAGAGATTCTAAAACATTTGGTTTTATAGAACTTAATGATGGTTCTTTCTTTAAAAATGTACAAGTTGTATTTAATGATTCTCTTTCTAATTTTGAAGATATTAGAAAACTATCTATTTCATCTTCAATTATTGTAAGTGGTTCTTTAGTAAAAACTGAAAATGCTAAACAACCTTTTGAAATACAAGCTGAGAGAATTGAAATTTTTAATCAAGCTGATAATGATTATCCACTTCAAAAGAAAAGACATACTTTTGAATATTTAAGAACAGTAGCACATTTACGTCCAAGAACAAATACTTTTAATGCTACTTTTAGAGTTCGTTCTGTTATTTCTTTTGCAATTCATAAATTCTTCCAAGAACGTGGATTTGTTTATGTACATACTCCAATAATTACTTCAAGCGATTGTGAAGGTGCCGGAGAGATGTTTACTGTTACTTCTGCTGATTTAAATGATTTACCTAAAGATGATAATGGTAATATGGATTATTCTCAAGACTTTTTTGCTCGTCCTGCTCACTTAACAGTAAGTGGTCAATTGGATGTTGAAACTTATGCATTCGCATTTAGAAATGTTTATACATTTGGTCCAACTTTCAGAGCTGAAAACTCTAACACTGTAAAACATGCTGCTGAATTCTGGATGATCGAACCTGAACTTTGTTTTGCTGATTTAAAAGATGATATGGATTTAGCTGAGGATATGCTTAAATATGTTATTAAAGATGTTTTAGCTAATGCTCCTGAAGAAATGGAATTCTTTGATAAATTTATTAGTCCTGGTTTAATTGAAAGATTAACGAATGTAATGAATTCTGATTTTGGTAGAATTTCTTATACTGATGCAATTAAAGAGTTAGAAAAAAATAATGATAAATTTGAATATCCTGTTACTTGGGGTACTGATATTCAAACTGAACATGAAAGATATTTAAGCGAAGTTGTTTTTGGTAAACCTGTTTTTGTTACTGATTATCCAAAAGATATTAAAGCTTTTTATATGAAACAAAATGATGACGGTAAAACGGTTGCTGCTACTGACTTATTAGTTCCTGGTATTGGTGAATTAATTGGTGGTAGTCAAAGAGAAGATGATATAGAAAAACTTGAAGCAAGAATGAAAGAACTTGGACTAAATAAAGAAGATTACTGGTGGTATTTAGATTTAAGAAGATATGGTAGTATCACTCACTCTGGATTTGGATTAGGTTTTGAAAGATTAATGATGTATATCACAGGTATGCAAAATATTCGTGATGTTATACCATTCCCTAGAACACCAAAAAACTGTGATTTTTAATTTTTTCTTTATTTTTCGCAGTTTATGTGTTATAATGTAGACATTCTTTATTGAATAAAGCCTCTCTGGTTTATTCTTTATGGAAAAATTGGCAACTTTATGAGAGGAGGGAAATGGTTATGACAGCACGTAACGGTTCTGTCGAAACTGTTATTGAGTCCGTCAGAAGAGTTGGAGAATTGGATAACTTGGCTAAAGCTGAGATATTCTTGACTTTTCCTGAACTCGGCTCGTATAGTTTCGATCCGTATACTTTCTCGAGACTATTTGACGACTTTTGGCTTAACGCTAAAGAAGGTTCAAAGGTCACTGTCTTCATACAGTCAGGAAGTATCTACGGTGTCATGTGGTCGAGTAAGTTGTAACTTATTGGAGGTCTGAGGAGCACTCAGAGCTCGTCCTTACACCAAAAGGGTCGCTCGAAACCGAGCGACCCTATTTCCTTTTTATTATGTTTTATGATTCTTTTCTAATCTAATTGATTAATTCTTCTATTTTTATCTATGCCTGACATTCTAATATATTTTTCCTATAATGCTTGATTATCTTAATTCTGCTTTTAAATCTTTTTCAAGACCTGCAATTATTTTATTCATTACTTCATTTATTTCATCATCTGTTAAAGTTCTATCTGATTTTCCAAATGTTAATGAGAATGATATACTCTTCTTTCCTTCTTCAATCCCTTTTCCTGTATATACGGCAAATACTTCATAGCTTTCTAATGCTGAACCCGCTAATTTCTTTATTTTCATTCCAATTTCTTGTGCTGGTAATTTTGCATCTACTACTATACTTAAATCTTTCTTAATATTTGGGAATTTTGAAATCTCTTTATACTTCATTTTTCCAACTCTTTTACTTAAAAGTCTGTCTAAATCAATTTCAAGAATATATACATCTTCTTTCTCTACTTGTGGGTGTATTTTTCCTATGATTCCTACCATATCATTGTTTACTGATATTATAGCTGATTGACCTGGATGTAGTTCTTCAGGTAATTTTTCTAGATTTCTTACAAAACTATATCTTCCATTGTATCCCAAGTAATCTAGTATTTCTTCAGCAACACCTTTAATTACATAGAAATCTACCTTCTTTTTATCTATTCCTAGATAATATTCTCCTGACATTAATGCTGCCAATTTCTTTGTTTCTGAATATTCTTCTCCAACTTTTTGGAATGTCTTACCTATTTCAAAAATAGCTACATCTTTGTTATTTCTTGCTTTGTTATACTCATAAATTTTATATAATGCTATTGATAAACTATGTCTTAATGTGTTTTTATCCTCTGACAATGGTGCTAATAATTTAACTTTTTCTGTATCATCTTTTGTAAACATTTTGCTCTCATCTTCTGGGACTAATACGTAAGATAATGTTTCACTCAATCCTAGGTCAACCATTTTGTTTCTAATTTGTCTTGTGCATTTATCATAGCTTCCCATCTTTGGCAATATATTAGGTAATTTTCCTTTTATATTATTAACTCCATAAATACGTCCTACTTCTTCAATTAAATCTTCTTTTATTGAAATGTCGATTCTTCTTCTTGGAACACTTACTGTAATTACATCATCTTTTACTGATGTTGTGAATCCTAATTTTCTGAACACATCTATTATTTCTTCTTCTGAAATTTCCATTCCTAAAATTCTATTTATATTCTCAACTGTTATGTCTATTTTTTTATCTTCTTTTTCTGTTGTATCATATTTTGCAATATTACCAACTACTTCAGCATTCGCATATTTTTCAAGTAAGTGACATGCTCTTTCCATAGCCATGTATGTTCTGTTTGAATCTAAACCTTTTTCAAATCTGTTACTTGCTTCGCTTCTTAATATTGAGTTTGATGTTCTTCTTACTTTTACACTATCAAATATAGCTGATTCAATGATTATATTTTTTGTTTTATCTGTTATTTCAGTTTCTAGTCCTCCCATAACTCCTGCTAATCCTATAGATTTTTCTTTAGTTGAAATTACTATGTCATTTTCGTCTAATGTTCTTTCTATATTATCTAATGTAGTTAGTTTTTCTCCATTTTTTGCCATTCTAACTATTATTTCATTGTTTAGTTTATCTGCATCATAAAAATGCAATGGTTGGCCTAGTTCTAGCATTACATAATTGCTAATATCTACAACATTATTTATTGGTCTTATTCCACATGCCATTAATCTATTTTTTATAAATGATGGACTTTCTTTTATTTCTACATTTTCTACTTTTTTTGCTAAAAATACAGAGCAGTTATTTGTTTGTATGTCTATATTAAATGTTTGATTTATATCTTTTCCAGTTTCTTTATAATTTATATCTACATCTTTTACTTTTTTGTTATATATTGCCCCTAATTCATATGCCATTCCAAGCATGCTTAACAAGTCTCCACGATTTGCTGTTAATTCAAAATCTATTACTTCATCATCAAATCCTAAGTATTTTATTGGATCTTCTCCAACAATTGCATCTTGACCTAATTCGCAAATTCCTTTTTTGTCTTCTTCTGTTAAAAATTTGTTATCTAGTCCTAATTCTGCAATTGAACACATCATTCCATTTGATTCTACCCCACGTATTGTTCCTTTTTTTATTGTTACATCATTTGGTAAATTTGCTCCAACTAATGCTACTATTACTTTTATTCCAGCTCTTGCATTTGGTGCACCACAAACAATTTGAAGTGTTTTATCTCCCACATCTACCATACATACATGTAAATGGTCTGAATCTGGATGTTCTTCACATGTTTTTATTTGTCCTATTACTAAATTTGTTGCATTTATAAACTTTTCTGCACTATCATATTCATTTCCTACTCTTGTCATATCTTGTGCTATCTTTTCTATACTTAAATTATCATCTAAATCTATATAATCTTTTACAAAATTTCTACTTAATATCATTTGTTTTTACACATCCTTTCTATCAAATTGTTTTAAAAATCTTACATCATTTGTGTATAAATAACGTACATCTGGAATTGCATATTTAAACATTGTTATTCTGTCTAGTCCAGGTCCAAAGGCAAATCCTCCCCACTCTTCTGGGTCATAGCCTCCCATTTTTAGTACATTTGGGTGCACCATTCCTGCCGCAAATACTTCTATCCATCCTGTTTTTTTACATAGTGGGCAACCTTTTCCACCACATTTAAAGCATGTTACGTCTACCTCATATGATGGTTCTGTAAATGGGAAATAACTTGGTCTAAAACGTAATTTTGAGTTTTCTCCTAACATTTTTTTTGCAAATATTTCTAATGTTCCTTTTAAATCTGCAAGTGATACATTTTTATCTTTTTTATCTATTACTAAACCTTCTACTTGCGCAAATTGTGGTGAATGTGTTGCGTCATCTTCCCTTCTATATGTTTTTCCTGGGCATATTATTCTTATTGGCTCTTTACCACCTTTTTGTTCCATTACTCTTGCTTGTGCTGATGAAGTTTGTGTTCTTAATAAATATTCATTTGTTATGTAAAAACTATCTTGCATGTCTCTTGCTGGATGTCCTTCTGGTAAATTTAGCTTTTTAAAACAGTATTCATCTGTTTCTAATTCTGGACCAGATACTACATCATACCCCATAGATACAAATAAGTCTTCTACTTCTTCTATTACCAAATTCATTGGATGTTTACTTCCTCTTACCGTTTTTTTGCTTGGTAATGTTATGTCTATTCTTTCGCTTTCTAATTTTTTATTTAATTCTATTTGTTTAAATTCCTCTTCTTTTTTAACTATTAGGTTTTCTATTTTTTCTCTTACTTCATTTACCAAGCTTCCTATTACTGGTCTTTCTTCTTTGGCTAATGTTCCCATTGTTCTTAATACTTGTGTTAGCTCGCCTTTTTTTCCTAGATATTTTACTTTTATGTCTTGTAATTGTTTTAAGTCTTTTGTATTTTCAATTTCGTTAATTGAATTTTCTTTAATTTGTGCAATTTGCTCTTTCATTAATTTTTCTCTCCTATCTTTATAAATTTACTGTATTTATCAGTTTGCTAAAAATTAGTAATAAAATAAGCCAATTCTTCCCTTACATAGGACGAACTGGCTTGTTTCGTGGTACCACCTAATTTTATTAATTATTTTAATTAACCTCATTATAGTTTTAACGGTTCAACCGCTTCTTTCTACTTTGCTTTTCAAAAGAAGACCTAAAAAGTGAAATTTCTATATATTTGTATTTAAATAGCTCTCAGCTTTGCTATTTTCTCTGTAAAATACTTTTACTATATATACTTTGCTTTTTAATTGGCTTTTCTTATTATGTTTTATATGTTATCATATTTTATTTATTTTTTCAACAGATTTTATTAAACTTTTATTTTTATATTTTAAATTAATAATTAAGTATTTCTTGTATATCCCTATCTGCTTGCACAAATCTTAATTTGTCAAGTATTTCTACAACTTGTTGGTCTTGTTCTAACTTCATATGTTCTTCATTAAAATCCCCTATATATTCTGAGTTTCCTAACCATTTATGTTTTAATTCCTTTAAAATTATGTTTCTATATGTTTCGTCATCTTGCATACGGGTTATATCTATGTTTCCATATAAAAATCCAGTATGAACACTTTTATACTGACCTTCAAAGCTAGAGTATCTATATTGATTAATTTGTTTATTTCCTTCTTTTATTTGTATATTTCCTACTGGTAAAATACAAATTCTAGATTTATCATTTCTTACAAAATTATGTGACTTTTCCATTTGTTTACGTGCTAATATAGTTGTATATTCGTCTACTACATTATAATTGTCACTATTTCTCTTATTTTTATAAGCATCTTCTGCATTTCCACCATAGCTTTCAAGTGCATCATTTATATTTTTCTTACTTAATAAGGCATTTAAAATTTTATTTCTATAATTATCATTTTTTTCAATTCTTTCTAGGTCAATTTCATCACAAAAAATTTCGTTATTAATTTCAACTTCTCCATGTAAATTTTTATTTACCTTACGTTTTATTCTATATCTATTTATTGCTGGTGGTAAATTAGTAAAATTATATGCTATTGGATCGTATTCTTTGTTCATTTTTTCTATTGATATTTTTGAGCCGTCTTTACATTCATAAAATCTCTCCTCGCCCTTATATTCTGTTTCTGGCTTTTTAGTATGGCTTGTATCGGCTTTATCTTTTTCATTTTGTTTATTTAATTTTTCTATTTTATTTTTTGTAGTAACATATAATTCTAACACTTCACAAAATTTTTTGTATGTATCTTTTCTTTTCTCAGATAAACATAGTGGTTTTACTTTGTCTATTCTATGTTCAATACTCTTAAAATCACTTTCTTTATTTATATATCTTTGTTTTCCTTGCATAGCTTTAAAAAGATTATATCTTATATTAATTTCCTTTTGTATATTTGACAATTCTTGATTTATATCCATTTGTTTTACCTCTTTTCTTTCTTCTTTTATATTGTCTCCCAGCTGACATCGCAGTCGGAACTCCAACTTTTCTTAATATGTAGATTTTTTTAGAAATCCTGTTGCAAGTTCCGTCCGCATGTATATTATGGCAAATTAAGAAAAATAAGAATTTTTGTAAGAAAGAAAAAACATATTAATAAACGGAAAACGAATCCCCGCAAATTTTTCGTTTTCTAGGAAACTGCCATTTGCGCAGTTAATATAAATCCCCCGGACTTCTCCAATCTTCCGGGGGAATTTTCTTATTATACAAAAAAAAGGACATCCATACGGATGCCTTTTCTTTTTTGTGAACTTACCCTATATCGCAGCCTGCATATTTTCTGGTATACCAATTGCGTCATACAATGTAAGTAATTTTTGACGATCAAATTCATGATAATTATCATCCAGAGAATCAAAAACAATAGTAAAATCATACAATGTGGTTGCCTGAGCCTGTGTAAAGCAATTCTGCTCTACGCAAAAATCCAATAAATCCTGGAAACTATCTTCCTGTATGATCTCAATCGCTTCTGAAATCTTATCTTTTGGTAATTTTTCTGTAATGTGAATAATCCGATCATATGCCGTATATTTATAATCCATATCTTTTCCTTTCTATCTTATCCATGTAAATACATGCCTCTCAATCAGTCGCTTAACTTTTCAATCTCCGTCAGCATTTCTGCTGTATAATTAATATGATATTCAGAATAACAACCAAAGCCAGAAAATACTTTTTTATCACTGTCTGATTCATCGGAGATTTCATTCTCGTTTTCACTGCCATAATCCCATCCACTTTTATCATTTTCCCTATCTTCTTTGATCAAACTTATTAATCGATTTTTAATCTGTTCAACCGTACCTTCGTAATTATAAAGCCTAACTCCATCTGCTTCAGAGTTAGATATACCTATGATCCATTTGTAGACAGGATTTTTTTTAGTTTCAAGTCCGGAGTCCGAATTTGGTTCTTGCTTATCATAGATTGATTTGAATTTGTAATAATACTCATAAAACACAAGCTCCGGCATTTGAGCTATTACGCCTCTAATGTCAGTTTCATTATACAAAACAGTTTCATCTGCATCCTTCCCCATAAAAACATTCAACTCCTGATTGTTAGCAATATTCAAAAGATATTTCACAACAAAATCTACCTTTTCTGCATATCTCTTTTCGTCTTTTGCTTTTTCTACAGAACATTTTTTCAGGACCAGATTATGGACATATTGCGCATTTTTGGGCTGACATCCGTGATTTTACCGTCTTTCCGTAACAGTTTATTCACAAATGTATCATGATTTTGCACATCTCTGCTCTTGTTATTTGGACACAGTTATGTTACAATTCAGATAGTATTATTGTCTGCCTTTGTGCAGATTCCACTACGGAAAGGAGTTCTTCCACCATGGATCATCCCAATCAGAATACCATGCTTTTACCGGCTTCCTATGCCGTTATCTCCGAAGAAGAAATGACCTATCTGGATGGCGGTCAGTCCATCTACCTTGGCTCAGCCTTTAATCACGATATTTATTTCAACACCGATCAGTTTGCTACATTCTGCCAGAATGCAGCGATCAACCTGTTCGTGTTGATGAGCAACTATTCCTTCCGGTACATCGCAGGCCGTGTGCAGTCCGGTCTGTCGAATGGTCTGAGCCTGTCCGGCACCTTCTATCACACCTGGGATAAGATGAACACCTGGAGCCGTATCGCTTCTGTGGGCGTTGCCGGTCTGGCCGGTGTCTATGTCTATTCGCAGGTCATGAACGTCATTCGTACCGTTACAAGCATCTACGATCAGATCGTGAACCCCATGCCGAGCTTTGATGCCGCTCAGGCCGAGGGAACCGCTGCAGCCTGAGTTTGATTCCATTCCCGGAACGATCTTGTCAGAAAGGAGCTTTCTCCATGAAAAACCTTCAGATGCCGCATTCATACATTTCTGTTTCCGAAGAAGAGCTGCGCAGTATTTCCGGCGGCGGGCCGCTGGGCGATGCGCTGGATCTTTTCTTCAGCAATCTGCGTCTGGACGATCTTTTCTTTAGCGGCGGATTGATCTCACTTTCTTTCACCTTTGTGCCCATGCTGCTGTTCAATGTGGTAAAGACAGGCTTCAACTTCGTGGTGAGCGCCTACGATACCATCGCAGACCTGTTCCATTTTTCCCACGAGGAGCGGGACATGGTGCAGTATATCTCGGATCAGCAGCGCCGGGAAGAAGAGAAAGAGCAGGCTCAGTCCGCTCCCGGCCCGAAATCGGTTTTCTGAACTTTCCCAGCAGTATAAAGCATAGCAAAAAACGCATCTGCAAAATCTTGCAGATGCGTTTTTGTTTTCAGATCACTTTCACTGCCCCCTGCTCCCGCAGACGCAGAATGTAGCAGCTGCCCTTGCCGAATACCCGCTCGATCTCGCTGTGATAGCGTTCCAGCAGGCTCTGGGGAACATACGCCTGAATGGTGCCTGCAAAGCCGCCGCCCTGCATCCGCCAGGCTCCCGTGCTGCCCTGCAGGATACTCTGGCTCAGCGCCAGTGCCACCGAAAGCCCCTGATGCCGCACATCGGTGCTGCAGTAGACATTCTGGCATAGCGCAAAGGATGCGCGTCCGCTTTCCAGCACCAGCGCTGCAAAGGCAGCAAACTGCCCGGCCTGCAGCGCGTCCCTCTGGGCAAGGGTGCGAGCGTTCTCTTCAAAATAGTGGATGGCGCGCAGCACCGCGCGGTCGCCGCAGGCTTTGCGCAGCGCAGGCAGTGCTGCCCAGAATGCGCTCTCCGTCACCTGTCCCAGCACCTTTTTGCCAAGAAACGCTGCGATCTGCTCCATCTCCTGCCGGATGGCTGCAAACTCACCGGTCAATTCGCTGTGGCTGCCGCGCGTATCGGTAACGCACAGGCTCATGCCCGGCGGCAGCAGGCCGTCGGCGTGGATCTTTTCCAGAACCGGCTGCTGGGGGTCTGCAAAATCCGCAAAGATAATGCCGCCCACCGCACTGGTCAGCTGATCCAAAAGACCGCTGGGCTTGCCGAAATAGGTGTTTTCCGCATACTGGCAGATGCCCGCCAGCTCTGCCAGGGTCAGCCCGGTGCTGTATTCCTCGTTCCAGATAGAGGCCATGCCCATCTCAAAGGCCGCCGAGCTGGACAGACCGGAGCCCCGCAGCACATCGCTGGCGGTGTAGGCATCAAAGCCTCCGATCTGCTTGCCCACCGCGCGGAAACCCTCAGCAATGCCGCGGATCAGGCTGGCCGAGTGGGTGCTCTCCCCTTCCTGCGGCTCTGCCGTGGCCAGGTCGATCACATCCAGCTTGTTGAACCCGCGGGACTTGACCCGCACATAGCCGTCCGTGTTCCGGGCCGCTACCGCCACCAGATCCAGCGTGACCGCTGCCGCCAGCCCGTAGCCGTGCTGGTGGTCGGTGTGGTTGCCGCCCAGCTCCGCACGCCCCGGGGCCGAGTACACCTGCACCTGCCGCCCCGGGCCGAAATACAGCTCAAACTGCTCCAGCGCCGCGCAGTACCGCGCCCGCTGCCGGGCCAGTTCCTGCGGGGCGGTGCCGTAAAGCGCGGCAAGGGGTCCGTCCCACCTCCCTGCCGCGATCTGTTCCCTGAGTTGTGCGCTGGTTGCCATCCGCGATCCCTCCCTGAAACATTCAAACAGTGTTTGTAGGTTTGTTAGGTCTATTGTAATGCATCCCTTCTGTTTTTTCAATTTCTATCGAAGAAAAAGCGCGAAATTTGGCGTCCGGCTCAAAGAATAAGATGTACTTTTGTTGAATTTGCAGGCGGTTCTGTGGTATACTGGTCGAAAGACGTGACAACGAGGGAGGTCAAGCCGCCATGGCAGACGTTTACAAGCAATCCTTCAAACAGAACTACACGAACAACATCGAACTTTCCATCTTCAACTGCGGCATTGAGCGCTGCGCCCCGTCCAAGACCTGGGGTCCTGGCATCCGTGACCATTACCTGATCCACCTGGTGCTCTCGGGCAAGGGCGAATTCGAGGTAGGCGGCCGAACCTGGCAAGTCAGCACCGGAGATCTGTTCTTTGCGCGCCCCAGCCAGCTCATCCGCTACACCGCCGATGAGCAGTACCCCTGGGAGTACAGTTGGGTGGGCTTCAACGGTGCCTGCGCCCACAAGCTGGCAGCCCAGTTGCCCTTTACCGACGACGCCCCCGTACACCACACCAGCGACCCGGACGGCATGCGCGCCGCCCTGGCCAACATCTACTCCTCCCGCGGGCTGCAGCCCCAGGACGAGGCCGCCATGGTGGGTTACCTTTATTTGTTCATTGCCGCTCTGATGAAGGAAACCATCGCCGGCAAGCCGCACTCCACCTCGTCCTCCAGCCAGTATGTGCTCAACGCCATCAAATACATCCAGTTCAACTACTCCCACGACATCTCCATTGACGATGTCGCCAAGAGCGTGGGCGTTTCCCGCAGCCACCTATACCGGGTGTTCATGCTCAATGTGGGCAAAAGCCCCATCGACTACCTCACCGAATACCGCATCAACGAAGCCTGCAAGCTGCTGCGTGCCGGCCACCTTTCCATTGCAGAGGTG
>OLOX01000743.1_pt1 | contig 33558 bp, 50 predicted proteins | sample 1672091 | NCBI WGS metagenome assembly OLOX01 (sample SAMEA3136644, study PRJEB25190) | human gut metagenome | reverse complement strand
ATCTCAAATGCTGCAAATATGCAAAGAAAGATGTATTGCATAAACTTATTTCTGATGAAGGATATGATTTGAATGTTTTTGGAGTAAGAAAAGCAGAAGGTGGAATTAGAGGAACTTCTTATAAAAGTTGTTTTGATGAAAATGATTCTGGTTGTGATAATTATAGACCTTTATTTTGGTATAAAGACTCAGACAAAATAGACTATGAAAATGCTTATGGTATTGAACACAGCAAGTGTTATACAGAATACGGACTGAAAAGAACTGGTTGTGCAGGCTGTCCATTTGGAAGAGATTTTGAGAATGAACTTGAAGTTATTCAAAAATATGAACCAAAACTATATAAGGCTGTAAATTTTATCTTTGGCGATTCTTACGAATATACAAGGAAATATCGTGAATTTGTAAAGAAAATGAATAAAAAGTAGAGAATAACAAATTGAGAGGTTACGAAAACCTTGAAAAATAAGGCTTTTAAAATCTCAAAATATAAAAATATTACATATAAAGGAGATTAAAATGAAGAACACAAATTGGAAAGTGCCAGTAATTATTGGCGTAGGAGTGTTAACAGTTATTTTGATGATTGTATTTGGTGTACAGAGTTCACAGAATAAGGCTATTGCACTTGAGGAGCAGGTAAATACAGCGTCATCAGATATTAAGGTACAGGAAAAGCGAAGAGTTGACCTTGTATATAACCTTGCTGATTGCGTAAAACAGTATGACAAACATGAAGCTGATACATTGACAGCAGTTGCAGATGGTCGTGGTTCAACAGGAGATATTGAGAATGTAACAACAGCTATTACAGCAGTTGCAGAAGCATATCCTGAGTTGAAGTCCAATGAGAACTATAAGACTCTTATGAATGAGTTATCTATGACAGAGAATATGATTGCAGAGTATCGCAGCAATTACAATAAACAGATTAAGGAATACAAGCGATATGTGAGAAAGTTCCCTACAAGACAGTTTCTTGGATTGCTTGGATATGAAGTACAGGAATATGAGTATTTGGATTACAATGCGCCAGTTGATGCTCCACAGGATTTGTTTAAAGAGGATTAGTCTATGAGATATGGTAGAAAAGGTTTTGATTTTGGTGATTTTGAAATAACAAAACGTGAAATCTTGGCTAGCATTTCTATCATTGCAGTTATGATTCTGTTTGGTATTCTGATTTCTTCCAAGATTTCAGAACACCAAATGGATAAAAATGAAATTTATAACAAGGCTGTTAAGATAGAAAGTCAAGAAATGTTCCAATATGGAATTGATACAAATGTTGGTAATGCGTTTGTATATGGTGATTTGAAAGCAGTAGATACAGTTACATATCCTGAAATTGGTGGAGAATATATGAGTGTAGAAAAAGATGAGGAACACTACACAAAGCATACAAAAACGGTATATGAGTATGACGATGATGGTAATGTAACTGGTAGTCACGAAGAGGAATATTGGACTTGGGATTTATATGACAGTGATAACAAACATTGTGATAAAGTAACTTTTCTTGGAATTGAATTTGATTATGGTCAAATTTATAAACCATATGAGAATTATATTGACACGATTGATGGCGATTATCATGTTAGATATGTCTATTATGGTAGCAAAACAGAGTATACAGGAACAATTTTTACAAAGTTAGACAACCATACAATCAATAAGACGGAATTTTATAAAGATATGAATATCAATGATACAGTAGACCACTTACAGTCTAATGTAGGTGTGATTGTTTTCTGGATCTTTTGGGTTATTTTAATCGGTGGAATGGTATTTGGGTTCTATTATTTGGATAATAGGTGGTTAGATTAGGATTTTTCTTTCAAGTGAGGTTAGATAATAAATGGACAAAGAAATTAAAAATAAATTAATTGAATGGGTAAAGAACAATTATAGTCCAAAGGCATGTGGATATACAGAAATGAGATCTTCTGGAAATGAATCCGATGTATTTTGTGACGGATATGATTGTGGCATATCAAACGCTGCATATGAAATTGGTTGTATTCTTGGTATGAAATTAAAAGAACCTGAAGAGCAGGACTATGGCTTCTAAAATTTAAATGAAATTTTTCTTTCTTTTGGGCAGATTGGAGGTGTGAATAAATTGCCAACAAAATATGAACTTGGTGGTGGTAACTTGACTTTGTTCGATGCTACGACTGGCAGGGAATTAAGTAATCTGGATAATGTTCATTTGGGTTCTTGTGAAGTCGAAAAAGGAATACGTTTTGGTCATTGGATGAGACTAAACGCATCAATAACAATGAAGTTTACCACAGAAGAAACAGTAGATATCAATAAAATATTAGGATTGGATATTGCTCAAATGCCAGATTCTTATGATATTCAATATGTAAAGATTGTTCAAGCAAGAAAGCATAAGAAAAAGAGAATAAATAAGAAGTGGCTTAAACGTTATGGTTACAAAAAAGTAATTGTTAATGGTAAAGGTTGGAACGTGAAAACGCACACCGATGGAACAGTTGAATTTGTAAAATAGGAGAATAACATTATGAAGCTGATTAACAAATATGCAAATTCAAAATATTCAAAAATGAATGAATATTATTGTGGAATCACAACAGAATTGGATAAACTTGCTGGACTTGATCCTAATGGACACTGGAAACATTATGTGCTTTGTGATCATGAGGATGGTTGTTTGCCTATCAGAATTCCAGTGGAACACTTGGAAGTATTGAATGTGATGAGAATAAGATTATTACAAAAATTTATGTTTGTACTGATTATGTTGTGAAAACTTATCCTGATAATGTAAATGAACAGCTTCAGAAGTTTATTGGTCAGAAGATAGAAATGGAAGAATAACATTATGGGACAGTTAATTGATAAAACAGTATTACGAAAAGAATTATCTAAGCTGCCATCTGAAATGGGATTTGTAAGAAAGTCTGATGTAATGCAAACTCTTGGCAGTCAGAAATGTGCTTACAATATGAAAGAAGAGAAGAATAAAACACTTGATGAAGTTCTAAAGGCTTGTGACATAGAATGTGGATTTTACAGTGGTGATGTTAAGAATCTTACAAGACACGTTTTAATGAGAGTATTAGATGGATTGAGAGAATAATAGATAGGAGATGAAAAATATGGATAATTTAACACGCAGAGAAGAAGTAAATCTTTATGAAGCAATTCAAAAATCGTTTCCTAAAATTCTTATCAAGGATCTCACAGAGCATGAAAGAATTTGTCCTGTCTGTAATGGTCTTGGAATAAAAATAGAAGACAATGTTTATGGTATAAAAGGTGATGATTCTGAAGCTGGCAGACGAGAACACTTTCCATATAAGCATCAAGCACTTTCGTTTTGCCAGAGTTGTTTTAATGGAGTACAGAGTTTGTGTCCTTATTGTGGACAACCATATAAGAATCAAGGATATATGCATTGTGACTGCGAAGGACAGAAGAAAGCTGACGAAGAAGAGAGAATAAAGAAGTGGAATGAGAAAGTTTCTAAAGCAGTTCCAGTTGAAGAAAAAGATGTAGACACAATGCTTTACTGTGAGGAATTTGACGAGTATTACGATACAGTTGACGATTTCTTTGACGATTATACATGTAATCATGAAGAAGATGATAATGAAAGACCTGTGAGATTGTGGGTAACTTCTATTGGAAAAATTTTCATTGATGCATCCGATGTCATTGAAAATGCTTGTAGTGATTTACATGAAGATGCATATGAACAGTGTGATATTGGTGGTTTGCAAACTCTGTTAGATGGTTGGTGCGAAGTTCAGACAGGAACTACTACATATTATCCTTGTTATGAACAGTATGTAGAAATTAATTGGAGTAAATATTAACAGGAAAGATTCGTTTCTTTTGAAAATTTTTACAGAGAATATAAGAACAGGAGGTAAAATTAAATGCATTATTGCGTTCATTTACTCACAAAAGAATTACCAAGTGAGAATAAAATTGCAGCAATTATGAAGCCATACAATTCAGAACTTATATATGGCTCAGATGAAGAAGACAAGCAGATTGATTATCCAGTTTTTACATGGGATTACTATCAAATCGGTGGCAGGTACAAGGCTGAATTAAAACTAAAAGTAGATGAAGAAGGATCTGCAAATAGAGAATATTATAATTGGGGCTATTATGACAGACAAGATAGAAACGGCAGATTATTTTTGTCAAGTCTTTTATCAACATTAAAAGAGAATATTACACCTAAATGGATGTACCATGAGGAAGATTGGTTTATGAATATGGGTTTTGGCGATGGATATATTCTTGTTGATGGAGCAAAACAAAGCGATGTTTTAAATATTAACAAGCTTGGATGTTACATATGTATTCTTCCTGACGGTTCAGCTATTGCAAGAGATTCATGGAATGGTAAAGATATTATCAAAGATGAAAAATTCGATGAAAAATATAAACAGGCTATAACAGATAATATGGATGGATTTATTACAGTGCTTGATATTCATGATTAAGAAGAATTATCGGTTTCCTTTGGAACTGATTTAGACAACGAAGATATAAATTGTGTGTCTAGGAGGTGTATATGTTAAAGACTTTTGATGAATTATCTGAAGAAGAAAGTTTGTGTAAATATTGTTCAGCAACCGATTATGGGGAGCATAAATCGTGCATTACGCCAAATGGATATTATTGGTGTGAAGGTGCACATTGCGAAGATGCTTACAGAGAATATTTAGATGACAATGAAACAAGTGAAAATGTTGTGAAGTATGCGAGTAAAGTAATACTTACGAATAAGGAGGATATTGATGAGTACACCACTAAAATTTGAATTCGATTTTGATGAAGTGTTTGAAGGAATTAAACAAGGCGTTATTAGAGAATTGGAAGAAATGAATTTCGATGCTGCAAAAGATAATGCTATCAATCAGATAAAGAGTGAAATTAAATCAAAGATAGAACTTACATACAGTGACGAAAGAGAATTAAAAGACGAGATAAAAAATGAAATCAAAGAAAGAGTTTATGATTCGATTATCAAAGAAGTCGGTGATAAATACGTTGATAAATTTAATGATTATGTAGAAAATCAGTTATCTAAAAATCCAGAACGTCTTAGCTCATTACAGAATATTATTAAAAGCGAAGTGAGTGAGAATCTATATGAAGATTTGTATAGTTCTATAAGAAATGAAGTAATTGGACAGGTTAAGGATGCAACAACACAGTTATGTAATTTAATTGGTAACAATTCTGTCAAGGTTAAAGACTCTAATAAGACTATTAGCAAAGAAGAGTACGAGGATTTACTTGATAGAGATAGAAAATTAAGTGCATTAGAAGCAGGTGGAGTTGATAACTGGGAATGGTATGGCGAATCACTAGCTCAGTATTATAACGAAGAATAGTACAAGAATTTTCGATTTCTTTGGAGTGAAAGGAGAGAATATATAATGATATATAATTGTAAGAAGAGAATTATATATCCGCCTAAAAATTTTATTACGTATAATTGCGACAGCAAAAAATACAAAACTAATATTTTGGTTGATGAGTGTTTAGCAGATGAAATAGAAAGCTTATGGAATAAAGGGATTAGAACAGCCGGATGTTGCTGTGGTCATGGAAAATATCTTGGATTTATAAATGTTTATCAAGATGACATAGAAAAAATGGAACATTTGGGATATCAACATTATATATTTGAAGATGATTTTGGTGGAGAAAAAAGAAAAGATACATTTATTCCAAAAAGTTATGGGCATATATATGACGGATATATTGATAGTTTCCAAGGATAATGAATGAAAAATTATATATCGGAGGTGAGACTGTTTGGCAAAGCGCCAAGAGACATTAGATATTGAAGTTGCATTACAAAAAGATACACGAATTAAGAGAATATATGGTTGTGAGGAAATAACAATTGGTTTTTATAACAATGGTCATGGAAATGAAATAGTTGACTTTATGACAATGGACTCAAAAGGAATTATTAAATGTTATGAAATAAAAGTCACTATTCAGGATTTTAAATCTGATGCAAAGAAATCTTGGTATGGTCATTACAATTATTTGGTAGTTGGCAAAGAGTTGTGGAATGAACACAAAGACTACATACTTGAAAATACACCAAAGCATATTGGAATTTTAGGATCGTCTCTTGGAAGTTATCGAAAATGTAAAAAGCAAGATATATCGCAAGAACAATCAGAAATGTTGAAAGAGAGTATGATTCGTTCTATGTATTATAAAATGGTCAAATATTATAATGCTTCTGATTTAGATGAAATCAAAAGACTCAATAGTGGTATTCGCAAGTTAAAAAAAGATGTTGAGAATTACAAAGATAGAGCAGTAAAAGCGGAAAATCTGATTTACAGTTACGAAAATTATAAAGCATATAATGATGGAATTGACGATTTTGATTTCAAAAAGGTTGTTGAAGCAGAAAAGAAAAAGTATTTGGAGAATATAAAAGTAAAGAAAGAGAGGTACATATGAATAATTTGAAGGAAAAATTAGTAAAAGGTGGAGTAACAGCAGTTATTGTCATTGCAATTTTAGCTGTATGTTATGGACTTAGTTGGATTGTTACATGTGGAATCATTAAGCTTATTACGATGTGCTTTGGATTAACATTTAAATGGTCTATTGCAACTGGTATTTGGCTGATTATCTGCATTTTAAGATCGGTTTTTAATGTAACAGTGAAGAAATAGAGCTGAAGGAAACTGACATTTCTTGAGGAGGTTGTATGAATATTTTAAAGAAAATATTTTGTAGACATAAGAATAATGAAATTGTTTGTTGGCATTGGACTCATGGACAGAACGCTAATGAGATTAGATTTTTGGAAATTCAGAAAAAATGTAAAGATTGTGGGAAATATCATTTTAGCTACATAAAAGATTGGAATCAGTGTGATCAATTTATTGCAAAATATCCAAATAAGAAATGGTCTGATACTTGCAAACCAATTTTGAATTAAATCGTTCAGAGAATAAATAAGTGAAAGGAAAACATATGAGTAAGAAAATTATTGTATAGATTACAACATTACTATGCAAATTAATACATAATGAATTTCTCATTATATTAGACGGAATCAGCTCTTGGTCTGTATCTAAGAATACACATATAAGAGATGTGGCTTATTATCATAGAAAAACAGAAAGTTGATTGTAAATCACTGTTTCTTTTGAAAATTTTAGGAGGTAGATAATATGAAATATAGAGTGAGATTTGATGGATATGTAGAAGTGGACTGTAAAGAAAACGAAAATGTATATGAAATAATAGAGAATAGTTTTAAAAATGCAGAATCAACATTAGAAGAAAATGAACACGTTTCTGTTGCAGAATTATATGATTTAGAGGCAGAAGATCTTGATTAAAACAAACACAAGTGAATCAAAATCGAACAGAGAATATGTAAGTGAGGTGAGAAAGTGGCAGAATTTAGATTTAATGAAGACTTCGCAAATAATTGGAAATCAGGTCAGATAGTTCTTTGTGAGGAAAAAGAGGATGGTTACTTAGTTGATAAGGTGGTACTGATTGAAAAGGACGAACTTTTAAAACATGGTGAATTTATCACAATGAATGTTGAGATATTAGGACATATGCAATCAAATGGTGTAGATGATTTATTCATGTATAATAGAGATTTTCAACCATGAGACACAGTACAACATTTCAAAGGTGGTTTCTATAAGATTGTTGCTATTGGAACTAATACAGAAACAGAAGAAAAGATGGTTGTATATCAGAGTTTAAAGGATCAAAGAGTATGGATTAGACCATATGATATGTTTATCAGTAAAGTGGATAGAGAGAAATATCCAAACGCTTATCAGCCATATAGATTTATCAAAGTAAGAATTACTGTATAAATAGAGAATATAAGTGGTGGAAAATGAAGAATTTAGATACACAGCTATGTAAAGCAAAGAGCATTAGTAGTGGTCAATGGGTTTGTGGATATTATGTAAAAGGTTTAGATATGTATGGTAAAGAAATTCATATAATATTTGAATCAGCAACAGTATTCTATTCTCATGGTGAAACTGATGGTTTTGAAGAAGTAGATCCAAAGACATTGTGTAAATGTACTGGTAGCCATGATAAGAATGGTAAGTTAATCTTTGAAAACGACATTCTAAACGGAGAATTATATAATGTAGTCTCTTATGGAAATGGTGAGAATGAATTTCTCGGAATGAATGTTGGTTGGTATGTTCAGAGAGATAACTTCGAATCATGGTGTGAATTAAATGATTTGGAAATGTATGAAGTAACAGGAAATATCTTAGATAATATCTAATCAGTCTTGAACAATTCAGTTCAAAAATTCCAAAAATCAAAACTGAATAGTGAATATTTGTATGGGTGGTTAAACAGCATACCCTTGGGATTTTACGCTCAAAAATCACTGTTGAAGATAGATTTTTACATAAATTTATTTTCTGTGTTCCGTCCATTTGGGCGTTTAGATAGATTGTTTTATTAACAATATTTATATAAATTTTTAATTTTAAGGAGGACAAGTAATTTGGCAAAGACAAAGGAAAGAAAAGCATTAAAAAAAGGTAAGGCAGCATTCAATCTTATTGGTCGTGTAAAAGTAACAGACAAGACATTCAATCTTGACAATAGTTATGATTCTGGTTGGACAGATAACAGTATGTATGTAGGTGTTGATTGTGGAAACGGCAATACAGTATATGCAGAGATGAGAAGTGGTTTCTTCCATGATAAGGATAATGTAATTCGTGCTTACAGTAAGGATGAGAAAGACGATGCAGGAAAGAGCAAGTCAGTAGAGATTGCGTGGGAGGATCGTCTTGATGAGTCTCTGTATGATAGCATTTCAGATTCTTCATTCTTAACAGTTGGTGTTGAAAAAGATGTAAAGGATAAGACTGTATATAAGAAGTTCCTCACAGCTTATGATGCAGTAGAGTATCTAAATGAGCATCTTGAGGACGGAATGATTGTAAATGTAAAGGGTACAATCGGTTACAGCGAGTATGAAGGTAATGTTTCTACAAAGAAAGAAATTACATCTATTGTACTTTCAAAAATTGACGATGAGGCAGATTTCAAGGCTACATTCTCACAGACAATTCTTGTTGATTCAAAGAGCATTGGCAAGAAGAATGATGATAAGGGTACTATGGAACTGGTAGCATACGTTGTTGACTATGTTGGAAAACCTAAGATTGACGGAGAGAAGATTGAAGTTAAGAAGAATGTCACATACCCTAAGACATTTGAAGTTGCTATCAATGAGAATCCAGAGATTACAGCTAAGATGCTTCAGAGATTTTTTAAGCCTAAGAAGGGTAAAATTACTGAGATTACAGTTACAGGTAATTTAGTAGAGGGTGGCTCTACTGTGAATATTACAGAAGATGATATTCCTGATGATATTAAAGAACTTATTGAAATGGGACTGTATTCAGAAGAAGAAGCAGAGAAGAAGATTGCAGTAGGTAATGGCAATCGTGAGAGAAGAATGATTATTGTAAAGCCTGACATTACATATGTGGGAACTGGTGACGATAGAAAGCCTACTGTAGCATTTGAAGATGGCAAATATGATGAAGACGACCTTTATTTCTACGAGCAAGCATTACTTGATGCTGGTGCAGAACCAAGTTCAGATGATGATACAGATTCAGAGAATGAGGAAACTTCGTCAGAAGATGATGACCTTCTTGCAATGCTTGAAGGCATGAACTAAAAAAAATACGCTTGCCCTGTTTAACACAGGGTGAGCATTTTATCAAAAGAATATATACATTTTAGGAGGACAAAAAATTGGCATTTAGAAAAGCAAGAGAAGCAAAGATTGGTGGAAAATTTTTAGCATATGGTTATGAGGGTTCTGGTAAGTCATGGTTTGCTCTTACATTCCCAAAGGTTGCATGTATCGACTCAGAGACAGGTATTGCTCACTATGAGGGCAAGGATATTACATTAGCAAATGGCAAGACTTACAACAATCTTATTTTAGTAGACGACACATCAGACCTTGATGATTTAGAGGATGATATTGACGAAGCAGTAGATTCGGATGAGATTCAGACACTTGACATCGACTCGGAGACTAAGTTTTATGCAACAATGCAGGTTGGAGCTACAGAAGTTGAAGAGAAGAAAGCTCGTAGAAAGGGCGGAGATGTTGATGATACAGTAGTTTCTCAGAGACAGTGGGGACGTATCAAAATTATCAACATGAAGCTTCAGCAGGCTAAGATTGATCTCTCTGCAAAGGGTAAGCATGTTGTGTCAGTTGCACAGGCAACAGAAGTATATGAAGGAACAGGCGATAACCGTAAGTTAGTTGGCATTAAGCCTGATATGCATAAGTCAGTTAAATTTGATTATGACACAATCCTTGAGTTCTATAAGGAAGAGAATGGTGAGGATGTTCGTTATTTTGCAAAGGTTAAGAAGGATAGAACAAATGTAACTAAGGTTGGACAGATTATTGAGAATCCATCTTATGATATTTGGAAGGATTATTTTGAATCAATGCATGATCTTGAGACAAATGAGACATCATACAAGAATGACTTAAAGACTTCTACAGATTCTATGGTTGACAAAGCTGAGAAAGCAGAAGAGTTGGCTGCTGAATTTAAAGATGTATTAAAGTCACTCAAGGATAATAAAGATGCTTTGCTCAAAGTAAACAAGCAGATGAAGGATAAGGACGTTTCATTAAAGAATCTTGAAATGCAGTCACCAGATACTCTTACAGAGTTAATTGATTTTGCCAAATTACAGTTAGCCTAATTAAAATTATGCTCCGACAGGTTAATTGCCTGTTGGAGTTTTTAAGAAAGGATGATTTGGTAAATGAGAAATATAAAAAAGAAAGATAACGAGCAGTGGATTGAACTATGTGAGTATGTAAAGAAAGAAATTCTTGAATACGATGATAATATGAAATTTCCACAGTATCTCGCATTAAAGCTACAAGGTATTAAACGTGGCGAACATATAGCGAATAATAATCATGAAGCAAAAGCTAATTATGATGATTACACAATTTTATGTACTTTTAAGTTATGTAAGAGAAAAATTGTTACATATTTACATGAAAATGAAAAGAAAATCAAAGATGAAAAACATAAAATCAATCTTATTATGAAAATGATTGAACCTGAAATCAACGATGTATATTTGAGATTGCAGAATGTTAAAAAGACTGAGGAGAGAGTTGAATCTAAAGACTTTAATAATCAGAGTAATGAGAATGCTGGATATGTAAAAAAGACTAAAGAGACAAGTGACAGAATGAAGAAACTGTTTTGAGGAGGTACTAATTGGCTGAAAAAAAAGAGAATAAAAAATTAACTCCTTATCAGGAAGAAGTATTAAAATGTGCAAAACAGATTCGAGAATACAAGATAATAGCAGAAGCTAATATAGTTGCTATTTTATATAAACAACCGGAATTAATTTTTGATTATACATTGCAGCTTGAAGATTTTAGTGAAAATACATGGCGAGTCTATTGGCAGATTGCAAATGACATTATTGTAGTAGAAAAGAAATCAGTATTGGATGATATGACTGTTGGTTTATATCTTGAAAAGCATCAAAAACTCAAAAAGGAATATGAGGATTATGGTGGATATGAAACGATTGATAAAGCCAAAGAGTATGTAAACATCAACAATATGGATGGGTATGTCAAAGAGCTATACAAGTGGAAAACAGTTTTGGAGATGTTAAAAAATGGATTCCCTGTAAATAATCGTATCAATGAATTCTGTGATATGTCTTTAGATGAAATATATGAAGAATATGAAGCAATGTTAAATCATATTTTCATCAATGCAGATGATGATGTACAGTCATATTCATTAGCTGATGGCATTTATGATTTAATTGATGAATTAGATGCTGGTGCAGCAGTTGGACTTCCATACAATAATATGGATATTCTTAATAAAGAAACTGGTGGTCAGTTACCTGGTAATATTACATTGATTGGTGGATTATCTAATATGGGCAAAACTACACTAACAAGATCAATGTTGATTCCAAGCACAATAAAATATGAAGAAAGACTTGTTATTTGTGTCAATGAAGAGGGGAAAAAGAAATGGCAGAGAGAATTGTTGGTGTGGACTGCGAATAATATTTACAAACAAGATTTGCAAAAATTCGTTGTTAGAGATGGTAAATATTCTAGCGAAGTTAAAGATTTGTTAAGAAAGTGTGCAGATTGGATTACTGAAAAGGCTGAGAATAACATGCTTATAATAGTTCCATTCAAAAGATACAAAACTCAGAAATTCATAAAAGTTCTAAAGAAATATGCAAACCTTGGTGTTAAGTATTTCATTCTTGATACATATAAAGCCGATTCAGGTAGTCGTTCCGACAAGATGTGGTTAGATATGCAACAGAATATGGTTGATATTTACGATACTGTGAAGTGTAAAGAAGAGGGTGGCTTGGAAGTTCATGTAACTATTACATTCCAGTTGGCAAAATCTTCAGCACGTCAGAGATTTTATAGTCAAGATAATATTGGTATGGCAAAAAGTATTGTCGATCCTGCAAGTACATGTTTAATGCTGAGAGATGTATTTGAAGATGAGTACACAGGTGAGAAAAATGCTTTAAAGGTATATAGATTTGATGGGAAAAACAATAAATCAAAAATACCTGTCAAACTGGACAAAGACAAACATTATCAGCTTATATTTATTTGTAAAAACCGTGAGGGTGCTGCAAGTAGTATACAGATTGTATGTGAGCATGATATGAGTAGAAACATACTGAAAGAAGTTGGTTTTACTTCTGTCCCAGTTGATTTTTAAATTTGTGATGGAGGCGGTGAGCGTGTATTAATGCAGATGAACTAAAGGAATACATTATAGAGAATAATTGTATAGAACAGATTTTATTATCGTTGGAGTGTCATGGACTACACGAATATCTTCATGAATGGAGAGCCGCCTTACCACAAGGCAATAATAAGACTGCTATATGTGTAAAGAAAGATACATTATCAGTAGCGATTAGAAGTTCGGAAGAAAATAAACGTGGAGATATTTTTACATTGGTTATGGCAATAAAGGGTATATCTTTTGGGAAGGCTAATAAATATCTCCACAATATTTTAGGTTTGAAATATTCATATAGTAAGAGTGACAACAAAGATAATAAGAAAGATCCATTAGCAATCTTCAAAAAGGTGAAACGCCAAAGATACACAATTGATAAAGATGTTCCAGTATATGATGATTCATGTATGAAAGAATATACTGATTTACCATATATTGATTGGGTTCGTGAAGGCGTTATGCCTTTTGCATGTAAAAGATTTAACATTGGATATTCATATGATAGAAAACGAATTGTCATTCCTGAACGAAAGTGGGATGGAGATGACAATGAATATATAGGTATTAGTGGGAGAACTACTGTACCAAACTATGAGATGTTTGATATTCCAAAGTTTTTCAAGTTATCCAAAACATATCCAAAAGGAATAAATGTATATGGATTAAATGAGAATTATCAAACAATTCAAGAGGCTGGTTATGCAGTCGTTTTGGAAGCGCAGAAATCGGTGCTTAAAAGGTATTCACGAAAAGATGGTACGGCTGTTGCAATAGGAAATTGTGAGCTTACAGAAGAACAAGTTAGGATACTGATTAGTTTAAATGTAGAAATTGTAGTAGCTTTAGATGAAGGAATTGATATAAACCATATTAGACAGGAATGTGATAAATTTTATCCTATTAGAAAAGTAAGTTACATATATGATCGTTGGGATTTGATTAAGAAGGGTAGTAAAGACAGTCCTGCCGATATGCCAAATAAAGTATACAACTTCCTTCTCAAGCATCGTGTTTTATATGATGAGTCAGAAAGGAGAAAGCTAAGAGATTGGCAAGAAAGACAAGTAAAGAATTAACAGAAATTTGTAACAAATTTGGTGTTGATACATTATGGTCATGGTCAAGATATCATTGTTACAAACAAGATAGATGGGAATATTTTTTGAAATACATCCTACACAAGAAAGAAGATAGAACAAATAGTATTTATTGTGTATCTGGTGGTAATGTACATGATATTATTGAGCAGCTATATACTGGCAAAATTAAATATAAGGATATGCCAGATTTATATGAAGATAGCTTATTTACAATGAATTGTGCAGAACTCAAATACAATCGAAGTGATTCTGATAAAAATGATGCAATAGCAAATAAATATGAAAATTGCATTAGACATTTCTTTAAAAATCATAATCTGATTACTTTCCCACATAAAGTTGAACATTTTATTACAATTAAAATTTCTGATGATATTTATATGCAAGGATATATTGACATGCTTTATATCGAGTCATACAAAGATGAAAATGGCAATGAGAAAAAACGTGTACATATTGTAGATTGGAAGACATCTACACGTTATCAAGGCGCAAAAATTGACGCTGAATGTGGTCAGTTGGTTATTTATGCTGAAGGTATTAGACAAGCATTAAATATTCCATTGGAAGATATTGTATGTGAATGGAATTTCTTAAAATATGTCACAGTTACCATTGAACAGAAAAATGGTAAGAAAAAAGATAGATATATAGAAAGAAATTCTATAGGCGAAAGTCTTATCAATACGGCAAAAATGTGGCTGAAAAATTTCGGATATGAAGATGATATTGATAAATATGTTGATGAAATGGTGTTAAACAACAATATTGATTGCTTACCAGATGAGGTTAGAGAAAAATTCGAAATTCATGATTGTTATGTACAAGTACCTCTAACAGAAGAAAAGATTAACGATTTAAAAGAAGACATTATCAATACAGTCGAAGAAATTAACTCTAAAGAGAGAGAATATAAGAATAGTGAAGATGAAAATATCTTTTGGCAAGAAGTGACAGATGCCGATGAATTTAGATTGGCAACCCTCTCAGGATATTCTAGGTCGTTGCATAAACCATATGACCAGTATCTGAAAGAGAAGGAATTGTTCAAAGAAGAAACTGAATCTGATTCTGATGCAGACGAAGATGATTTATTGGCATTTGTGAATAGTTTATAGATATAGGTAGGTGAGAAGTTGAGCAATTTAACAGTATTACATTTACATAGTATGGATTCTAACCCATATAGCGGTCTTGAAGTTGACTCAATCACCCCTTTTCAAGCTTATATTGACAAAGCAAAATCAGAAGGAATGAAAGCCATTGCTTTTACAGAGCATGGCGCAGTCCTTCATAATGTTGCAAAAAGACAGGCATGTGAAAAGGCTGGGTTGAAATATATTAATGCAGAAGAATTCTATGTAACAGAAAAAATTGATATGGATAATCTGCAAAGAGACAATTATCATTGTTGCTTATACGCAAAGAATTATGATGGGGTATTAGAACTTAACAAACTTTCTTCTGATTCATTTAATCGTAATGATGGTCATTTTTATTATAATCCACGAATTACCTTAGAGGAACTTGAGAATACATCAGATAATATTTTAGTATTAACAGCTTGTGTTGCAGGCATGTTATGTAAAGGAACGAAAGAAGTACAAGAAAGATTTCTGAAATTCCTTATTAAAAATAAGCATAGATGTTGGTTGGAAATACAACCACATAATTTTGACGTTCAGATTTATTACAATCAGTATTTGTATAGAATTGCTCAGAAATATGGAATGAAGCTTATTGCTACAAGCGATGTACATGCTATTGATAAGGATCATATGATGGGTAGAGCAGTAATGCAGAAATCAAAAAATGTTAATTTCCATGACGAAGATGCGTGTGATTTATCATGGAAATCTTATGATGATATGGTTACTGCCTTTGAATTACAGAATGCATTACCAAAATCAATTTATCTTGATGCAATCGAAGAAACAAATAGATTCGCAGATAATATTGAATCATATGAATTAGATTATAGTAATAAATATCCAAGATTATATCCTGATGCTGAGAAAGAATTTAAGGCACGAATAGTTCAAGGTGTAAAAGAACGTGGAATAAGCAAACTCCCAAATTATAAAACAGAGTATATTCCAAGGATACAGGAAGAGTTAGAAACATATAAACATAATGACGCTATTGATTTTATGTTACTCGATTCAGATTACAAGAATTGGCTGCTGAAAAATAATATGCACTATGGATGTTCAAGAGGTTCTGTATCTGGTAGTGAGATTGCATATTTGATTAAATGTACTGATGTTGATTCAGTTAAATATAAGCTTAACTTCTCACGATTTATGAATCCTGAAAGAATGTCATTGGCTGATGTAGATACTGATATTTACGCAGAAGATAGATATAAAGTGCGTGAGTATCTATTTAATAAGGAAGGTTTGTATTGTTGCAACATTATTACTTTTAATACAATTCAGTTAAAAGCAGCGATAAAAGATGTTGGTAGAGCATATGGGATGACTCCTGATCAAACTCAGGAATTATCAAATATGGTAGAAACTGATGATAAAGGCAAGGATTATATGCCAGAAGAAATCAGAGAACAATATTCAGAAATGTTTAAATATATTGATATGGTAATTGGAACAATTACATCACTTGGCAGACATGCAGCAGGAATTGTTTGTAGTCCTACAGATATAAGATATGATTTTGGAACATTGTCTATTACATCAGATCCACGTCCTGTAAGCCAAATAGATATGCACGAAATTGATTCTTTAAATTATGTAAAGTTAGATTTGTTAGGATTAAATGCTGTTGGATTAATTGATGGTGCTTGTAAACTTGCAGGTATAGATTATTTAACACCTGATAAAGTTAATTTCTCAGATGAAAATGTTATTAACTCAATAGCAAAAGATACTACATTGATATTCCAGTTTGAAAGTGGTTTTGCAAGTGATTCATTAAAAAGAACACTTAGTAAGGAAACTTTGGAGAATATTAAAGCACAGAATGATAATATTTCATATCTTGATGTAATGGCTATGGTTAGTGGTGCTATTAGACCAGCAGGTGAATCTTATAGAGAACAGTTATTCAATGGTATTTACAAAGACAATGGCAACGAAGCACTTAATAATTTCTTGAAACCTACGCTTGGTTATTTAGTATATCAGGAACAGATTATTGATTTCTTGCATGATTTCTGTGGCTTTACTATGGGGCAGGCAGATATTGTCCGTAGACATTTTGCTAAAAAAACAGGTACTGAAGCAGATATACCTATCATTGAAAATGGTGGATATATGGTAGATATTCACGGGAATAAAGATGATAGATATATTCCAGGATTTATTGCAATTGCACAAGAGAGGTATGAAATGACCGAAGCCGAAGCAAGAGAGGCTATAAAGTCATTCTTGGTAGTAATCGAAGATGCATCTAATTATTTGTTTTCACGAAATCATTCCGTTCCATATAGTATGATAGGTCTATTTATTGGATGGTTAAGATATTACCATAAGATTGAGCTATTAACATCAGCGTTGAATGTTTATGTAGACAATAATGAAAAAATGTCAAACATCAAAGAATATATCAAATCGCAGGGAATAGAAATCAAAGGAATAAAATTTGGCAAATCTAAAGCACAGTATTTCATGGATAAAGACGAAAATGCAATTTATCAAGGAATCTCTTCTATAAAATATTGTAATGATCAGATTGCAGATGAATTATATGAATTGTCTAAAAATCATTATGATAATTTTGTCGATTTACTTTCTGATATTATTTCAAAAACATCTGTGGATGATAGACAATTACATATTCTTACGACACTAAATTTCTTTTCTGAGTTTGGCAAGAATAAATATTTGTTGTCAATTATTGATATGTACAATTTGTTAGGAAAATGTAAGACATTGAAAAAAGATAAAATTGCATCACTGAACATTAGAGAAGAAGATGTAAGAAAATGCGCAGAGAAAGAGACACCTAAACAGTATAGCAATGTTGACAAGGACAAACTTGTTAAACTTATGATAAGCGGTTTAGAGAATAAATCATTATCAATAAAAGAACAGATTGTATATGAGCAAGAGTATCTTGGAAATATAATGTACAAAAATCCGAAAGCACCAAAAGATATGTATTATGTTCTTGAGTGTAAGTTCTATAAGGATAAAACAAAACCATACCTTATGCTTTATAACATGAGAGATGGTGAGTATCTTAAAACAAAAATTACTTCTGGAAAGTCATTCATTGAATCCCCATTTATAGCAGGTAATGTCATCAATGTAAAAGAATTTGGTAAGAGAAATAAAATGAAGAAGGTTGGCGGCGATTGGATTAAAACGGATGAAAAAGAGAGAATAGTAAAGAAGTGGGATGTATATTAGAAGGAGATGTAAAGTTGGATAAAATAATTGAATTTAAATGTGTACCAGAAAGACTTGTATATAATTCTACTGACTTCAAAATATATGGTGTTTCTGTCAATTCATTTGAATATCCCGATGTACAGATTGGAAAATATGGCACAGCAACTATTAAAGGTAATATTTCAGAACTCAATCTTGGAGTAGATTACATTGTAAAAGCAAAGGAGGTATCCGATTCTCATGGAGTCGGATACGATGTAATTAATATTAAAAGAGAAAAACCTACTACATTAGCTGCAACACGGAATTTCTTATATGAAATTCTTACACCAAATCAGACAGATGTGTTATTAGAAGCATATCCCGACATCGTAGATAGAATAATGAATAACAGATTAGATGACATTGATTTATCAAAAACGAAAGGTATTAAAGATTATACATTCAATGTTATTAAGAATAAAGTCATAGAGAATTTCAAATTAGCTGAAATTGTAGAAGAATTCAGAGGATTATTTAATCTTTCAACAGTAAAAAAACTGTATGACAAATATACTTCTGTTGACAAAATCAAGGAAGTTATTAGAGAAGAACCATATCAGTGTCTTTGTAGGTTAGGAGGGATTGGTTTTAAAACTGCTGATTCTCTATTATTGACATTGGATAAGGATAGTAAAGAATGTCAGAAGAATGGGGGAAAACCAGTTTTGTTCTTTGGATTTGATCTTATAACATCATATCAGAGAGCGAAAGCTTGTGTAGATTATCTACTTGATGAGAATGAAAATAATGGTAATACATATATGCATGTTGGTGATTTGAAGAAACAGTTTGATGTATTAGTCCCAGAAGCAAAAAGCAACTTGACGCTTATTCTTAAAGGTGATAATGATGTAATATTCGATAGAGAATTATTAAGTGTATGTAAGAAAGAAACATATGAAACAGAGAAATATATAGCAGAGAGAATAAAAGAAGGATTGCAGATACATACAAAATGGGAGTGTGATTGTTCAAAATTTCAGGAACTTGATGGTTTTAAACTAACTGATAATCAGTGTAAAACATCACAATATATGTGTGAAAATAACATTGTCCTTCTTGTTGGATATGGTGGCAGTGGTAAATCTTCAAGTACACAAGCATTTGTAAATATGTTAAATGCTTATAACAAAAGGCATTTACTTTTAGCACCAACTGGTAGAGCAGCGAAGGTATTGTCAGGTTTTACAAATGAAAATGCCATGACAATCCATAGAGGTCTTATGTATATGCCACCTACTGATTGGGGATTTAATGAAGAGAATAAATTACCATACGATGTAGTAATCATAGATGAGTTTTCAATGGTAGACATTTTCTTATTTAGGAAATTGCTTGAAGCCATAGATTTTGAGAAAACAAAATTACTTCTTATTGGTGATGATGCACAGATTCCTTCTGTTGGTGCTGGTAATGTACTTTATGATTTGTTGAAATGCGAGAATATTCCTACTATCACACTTGATAAGGTATTCCGTTATGGTAAAGGTGGTTTATCTACGGTTGCGACAGATACACGAACTGGTACTGAATATTTAGATAAGACTAAAACAGGTATGCAAGTGTTTGGCGAAGATCAGTCATATATATTTATGCCGATTCTTCAAGATAAACTTGTTGAATATACTGTAAAACTTTATCAGACATTATTATCAAAAGGATATTCTGTTGATGATATTGCAGTATTGTCTTGCTATAACGTAGGTGATTATGGAACAGTAGCATTAAATAAGAAGATACAAAATGCAGTTAATTCTAATCCAAAGGCGAAAATCACATTTGGAGATACAGAATTCAGATTGAATGACATTGTAATGAACTATGCTAATGATTACAAAGCAATTATTTACAATGAGGAATACATTGATGATAAAAATACAACATTCATTGCCAATGGTGAATCTGGTAGAGTTATAAAAATTTTAAAAGATGCAATGGTTGTTGATTATGATGGAACACTTATCTATATCCCAAAAAGTTCTATGAAAAATATTCGATTGGCTTATGCTATCAGTACACACAAATCTCAGGGTGGTCAGTTCAAGGTGGTTGTTTTAATTACACCCAAGGCTCATAGTTATATGCTTAATTCCAATTTATTATATGTAGGTGAAAGCCGTGCAAAAGAAAAGTGTTATCACTTAGGCGAAATAAGAACAGTGAATTTAGCACTAAAGAAAAAAGAAAATTTTGACAGAAAAACAATGTTACAGATGTTTATGAAAGGATAAGTGAATAAAATAAGTATCGGATTAACAAAACAGAATAACAAAGGCTGTGAAATGACTATTGTTGAATATAACGGATACGATGACATAGTTGTTCAATTTAATGATAAATACAAATGCAAAGTACACTCAAAAATGTGCCACTTTAATTCTGGGAATATAAAAAATCCATATACCCCTAATGTTTATGGGAAAGGGTGTATAGGTAATAAGTATGTATGTAAAATTAACGGAAAAGAAACCAAAGAATATAAAGAATTGCATTCAATGTTAATGAGATGTTTTGATCCAAAATTAAAAGAATATAGGGTAACATACGAAGATGTTATATGTTGTGAAGATTGGTTACTTTTTGATAATTTTTATGAATGGATACATCAGCAAGAGAATTATAACAAAGTAAAAGAATTATCTTGGGCTGTTGATAAAGATATTCTTTATAAAGGGAATAAAATATATAGTCCAAAAACATGTTGTATTGTGCCTGAATATGTAAATGGATTATTTATTAAAAAGCAAGCAAGTCGTGGTGAATATCCGATTGGAGTCTGTTTAGATAAAAAATCAAATAGATTTAGGTCTACATGTTCTAATCCATTTACAAAGAAATATGTATCTATAGGTTATTATCAAACACCCAAAAATGCATTTGATGCCTATAAAAAATATAAAGAAAATATTATTTGTGAAATGGCAAAAAGAGAATATATGATTGGAACAATAACAGAAGATTGTTATAAGGCGATGCTTAATTATCAAGTTGAAATAACAGATTAATTTTGGAGGAACAGAATGGATAAGGTAAAAGTTTTTGAAGGACTATTAAATAAGTTTGAGACAGATGAAATTAGAGATTATTGTGCTGATATGATTAAGGAAATTCCAGATTATATCTTCACAATTCCAAGTAGCACATCATTTAAGTATCATAATAAAACACAGTGTCAGCCGCATGGTCAGATTTTTCATATTTTAATGTTTGCAGAAGTAATGAATTATGTTCTTGGATTAGAGTATGTAAAAGAAAAGACCAATGAGCGACAGCGAGATTGTTTACGCTGCACACCAATTCTTCATGATGCAATTAAATGTGGGCTGAATGGTTCTCAATATACGGTACACTAACATCCGATGCTTGCAGGTGAGTGGGTGAGAAATACATCTGTTGAACATGATGTAGACGCTGATACAAAAGCATATATTGCAAGATTATGTGAGAGTCATTCTGGTGAATGGACTTCTACAAAGAGAAGCAAGACGGTATTACCAAAGCCTGAAAATGACGAGCAGTTCTTTGTACATATGTGTGATTATTTAGCAAGTAGGTCAAATCTTGATATGACATATTCTGATGATGTATTAGCAGTTCTTAATAATGCAGAAATTCCAAAACAGGAATTGCCAGATATTAATACATATGTTCTAAACTTTGGAAAGCACAGTGGCGAGAAGCTTGTTGATGTTGCTCAGTCAGATCCAAGTTACATATCATGGGCTAAAGAAAATATGAATAGAGAGCCAATTAAGAGTTTACTAGCCAAGCTGTAGAGAATAATACAGTAGAGGATTTCTGAAATGCTCATAAATAGGGCGTTTCAGAGACTCAAAAAGCCAAGGAAAGATGGATTTTTCGTGGGAGGTGAATTATGAGCAAATTAAAGGAAGAATTATATGAGTATTTTTCGCATATGCAGCAAGAGGATAACAAATCACTTTTGGGTGGTATGGCTTGGTAAGATATTGCTTGGAATATTAAATATGCAGAAGACAATGGAATATCAAGAACACAACTAGGTTTTGATTTTCCTAAATTGCTTGGACATCTGATTATTGATGATGAAACATATGAAAAGGAAAAGAGAGAATATACTGAAAGTATTGAAACTTATAACCATAATGCAGACTTGTTAAGAGCTAATAAATGGAAATATAAGCTAGTCGATGATTCAGAAGAAAGCAGATTACATTTGGCTGATAAATATATTCAGTATGCAGAAAATTGTAAAGAATTACTAAAAGACTTAGATGTGTATCACAAAGAATATTTGGATTATATGAAAAATACTAAACAAGAATCGACAGTTTCTTTGGAAGATTTGGAGGTTATATATGATGGACGATAGAGCAATTACAGAATATAAGCTAATTATAAAAATTTGTGACCAGAAAAAATGTGCAGAATATGATCCGTTTGGATTATGTTATGTAGACGATTGTATGAGTTGTCCAAATTCAAGAATAAAAATTATTCGTGAAGATGGAGTAGTAATGCGTGATGATTTTAAAGATAACAAGAATGTAAACGCAAAAGATAAATTATGGTCTTATCAAAGAATGTTTGAAAGAGATGGTGTAGAACTATTTGAAAAAATGTATAATGTTAATTTTTCAAAATGGCAGAAGAAATATCTTTCAAAAATATTCAATAAGTTAAAGAGTAAAAAGAACAATTAAGCGGTAGATTCTTGTGAAAATTAAGGAGGCAAAAATGAGAATAGCATTAACAGGTCATAGACCTCAGAGACTAGGATTGCCAGATGATGAATTAGATATTAAATGGGCAAGAATTGGTCATTGGATTTTTAATCAAATACTTGATGTATCTGATGTTTATTGTGGTATGGCAAATGGCTCTGATATTTTAATTGGCTTAAATGCTTGTGTTATTAAGGAGAGCTACAGAAGTATTTCTGAAGAATTTGAAAAGAATAGAGATTTAAAATTACACTGTATTTTACCTTGTAAAGATTATAATTCATCAAATAAATATTACAACAAGCTCAAAAATGAAGCTGACGAATGGGCTGAATTATCAGATGAATTCTATAAAGGTTGTGACAATGTGAGAGATCAATATATGGTTGACCATTGTGATGTACTTCTTGCAATTTGGGATGGTAATAAATCTGGTGGTGTTTGGTCAACAATTCGTAAAGCACAGAAAGCAGGTAAGAAGATTATTTACTGTCCAAAAGAAATTTTAGAAGGAGAATAAAATAACATGAAAATTTTAGCTTTAACAATTTTATTTATTTTGATGTTTTTTAGAATTAAAGGTACGCCAAGTGCATTAAGTAAAACACTATGGCGAAAGAGAATGATTAAACAGATCGCAAAAAGTAAAGAGAATAATAATGGAAAACCATTAAGTGATGCAATGCAAGGTGGTGCAATATTGATTGTATTTTTCATGGAACTATTCTTAATCATCTTTTACATAGTGTTAGGAAACAAAATTGGAACAACTGAATTTATTGTAATGTCTGCATTGCAGGTATTCACTTGTTTATGGTCATTGGGTGTAAGTTTGTCAGAAGTAAAAACAGCTTTTAGTTACAATATTGAGGATTTTAAGTTTCACAGATTCCAGTTGTTGTTTAATGTGGTATTAGATTATATCTATTATCCGTGGGCGATTTATATGTTACTGAAGTAACAGTAAACCATTATTTCATGTGGAGATTAGGAGAAAAATATGACATTAGATAAAGAACCGATGAAAGTAAGCACAGCATTAAGAATTGCAAAACAGTATTATCCACAGGATAAATTAGTACATGCACTTAGAGTTGCTACATATGTATCAGAAAATATCTTTATTCCATACGATTTAAGAGATGAGTGTGTGGCTTTGGCAATTATGCATGATCTTGTAGAAGATACAAAATTTAAATCGTCTGGTTTGCCAGATAATTTTCAAAATGCATTATTACTCTTAACTAAACCAGATGATCTTTCGTATGATGAGTATTGTCAGAGGTTTAAGAAGTATAACACAAATGATTATTTGTGTGCATATTGGGTTAAATTAGCCGATATGAAAGATCATTTGTCACTAACAGATACACTAACAGATAGGTTAAAAGAAAAGTATCTAAGTGGATTGAGATATTTATTATAGAAGGAATCTAAACTTTCTTTAGAAATTTTTGAGGTAAAAATGTTAAAAGATATTGAGAATATTTTAATTTCAGAAATAACAAATGACGAAAAATTAGAAGCTTTAAAGCAATATGAAGATGATATCAAAACAGCGAAAGATATCATTAATGGTAAGCTTACATATTGTGAGAAGTGTAAGGACTATTATCTTACAAAATCTTTCTTTTCAGAAAAAGAAACTATTCCTACAAAGATTTGCGTGTATGAAGATCCGATTAATTCAGGGGGTAATGATTATGTAGATGGATATGTTGATATTTCATATAGTGTTTGTCCTAAAGGTCATAAGCATGTAGTTGATAGAAGGGAGTATACATAAATGAATGAATTAGAAAAAGAGAATTTGCGACTAAAACTCACATTGATTTCAATGATAAAGCAATTTTATAATTATGAAATTACACATGAAAAAGCAAATAAGTACAGTGTAAAATATAGCGAAAATGATGAATTAGGCGAATTTGTTCAATGTTATTTTCACATGTTTGAATCGTCTGGCGAATATGCATGGAAAAGTCTTGGATTGACAAACATAATTGTGAGTGAGTCGGAATTAGATGAATTAGAAAATAAATTAAAAGAGAGGTTATTGATTCTGTTAACACAAGAAAAAGAGAATAAATAATCGGGAGGTGATTGATATCGAGTGGTACGTTTATTATCATGACTCAAATGCACAGAAGATTATTAGATGGAACATATTCAATCATGGAAGTTTCACAGAAAAAGTGAAAAAATTATTAAAAGATAATTTGTCAAGAGATGAATTTGAAGATGGTTTAAAAAAATATCTTATGTATTATATGTGGTCTAAATGTGAATATGAAATAATTTTATCACCTTGGACTGGACGAGCAGATGATATCAAGATTGATGTTTATGACCAAATAATGATGAACTGGAACAGTTTTGTTGATTATGTTTGGTCGTTAAAAGAAATAAAAAAGGAGCAGAATAATGAGTAAATCTATTAGTAAAGAAATGTTGTACGAAGAGTTTTTTGATGAGGTTTATGAATCAACAGAATATTCAGAAGACAATGAAAGTTTTAAATATTCTAGTTTTATTGATGGATTATGTAGTATGACACACAGACTACTCGATAAATTAGGCGAAAATGAAGATAAAAATTCAAAGTAAATTGGACTTTCATTAGATTAAAAAATAGGAGGATTGATATTTTGAAGGCAACAGTAACAAGTATTACAGGATTTTATGAAGCATTTGTATCTATGTTTATGAGCAAAAGAACTTGGACGCCTGAATTGAATGAAGAAATTAAAACAGTGTGTAGCAAGGTTGTAGATGCTAATGGAAAATTGTATGAAAATCAAGAAATAGAAAGTTATAAGCAGTTCTGTAAATGGCTATCTATGCTTCTTCGTATGGGCAAAAGACATGTTACAGTTCTTAGGTATCTTGATATTACGATTATGACAGAAGGATTACATAGAGCTGGACAAGATGACGTTGATGCACACGCAAGAAGATTTGATAATCGAATTATCAGAAATAGTACAAGGTTGGCAACATTTGATGAAGGGGAAATGTCTGATTATTACAAAGATAAGGTTTTAACAGATGGGCAGGCTTGCAAAATTCTTGGGTTTGAATTACCAAACGAGATTAATCACAACGGTAAAACGTATGTAAAATCGACTAATGGATATGTTTTAAAAGAATATGAGAATAATAAAGATGTAAAACGTGGTCTTTATATGTTGGGTATTCCTAGTAATTTTATCTCGAAGATTAATCTTTGTGAATGGGGGCATGTATTTAGAGAGCGTTGTGCTGATGGTGGTGCTAATCCAGAGGTAAAAGAGTGGGCAGAACAGGTTATGAAACAGATTACAAAATTCCATAAAGAAATTACAAGGGATTATGTTTTGTCAATTCAAAACTAAATGTTCATTTCACAGGAGGTGATTAATATTAGAGATCCAAATAGATTATATAACTTTTACAACGAAGTAACCCGATTACACATGATATACATGCCTGATTGGAGAGTTGGTCAGTTTTGGATGAACTTTTTAGGCTGGGTTCAAAATGTAAAGAAACGAGATCCGTTCTTTCCAGAAGAGTCAGAAATGCTTACATACTTAAAAGAATATTGTGGAGAAAAGGAGGAAGCAAATGAATAAGTTAGAAAGAATAAAACAACTTATTAAAGAGTTGAATAATGCTTCATATGCTTATTATAATCAAATTCCAATTATGCCTGATTATGAGTGGGATAAAATGTATGATGAGTTAATAAATCTCGAAAAAGAGACTGGTATTGTATTATCTAACAGTCCGACACATAATGTTGGTTATTCAGTTGCGGACGAATTAAAAGAAGTAGAACATAATCATCCAATGCTCTCACTTGATAAAACAAAATCAATAGATGAGTTAATTGAATTTATTGGGGATAAGGATTGTTTCTTATCTGTTAAAGCAGACGGTCTTACAACATCTCTTCATTATATTAATGGTAAGTTAATCGGTGCAGAAACTAGGGGCGATGGAGTGAGAGGCATTGAATGCCTTCAGAATGTATTAGCAATAAAGAACGTACCAAAGGAAATTCCATATAAGGATGAACTTATTATTGATGGCGAAACAATTATCGGATGGGACACTTTCAGAGAGATTAATGATAAACTTCCAGAAGACAAGAAGTATAAACATCCGAGAAATCTTGTATCTGGTTCCTTGCAGTTACTTAATAGTAAAGAAGCTGCAAGTAGAAATATGAGATTTGTGGCTTGGAGAGTGATTAAAGGGTTTAAACATAAAACTCCAAGCGAAGATTTATTTAAGGCTAAAGATATTGGCTTTGAGATTATACCGATATTAAAATCACCTAGAATTAATCAGAAAGAAGAGTTAGCAATCTTATTAAACCAAATAAGAGAATCGGCAAAATCACATAATATTCCTTATGACGGAGCTGTTATGGCAGTCGATGATTATAAAATTGCAGATTCTATGGGACGCACAGACAAATTCTTTCGACATTCAATGGCATATAAATACGAGGATGAATTATTTGAAACTGTGCTTACAGATATTGAATGGAATACTTCAAAGACTGGTTTGATTAATCCTGTGGCAATCTTCAAGCCAGTTGACTTAAATGGAGCAATTACCACAAGAGCAACGCTTCACAACATTACATATATTAAAGATATGATGCTTGCCATAGGAGATAGAATTAGAGTTTATCGTTCAAATATGGTTATTCCTAAAGTACATGATAGTATTGATAAGAGTGGTAATTTTAACATTCCTGACAAATGCCCTATATGTGGTCACTCTACAAGAATTGCTAAAGAGAACGACTCTGAGGTACTTATGTGTGAGAATCCAAATTGTAAAGGTAAGCTTTTGGGTAGACTGATTCATGCGGCAAGTCGAAATGCATTGGATATTGAAAATCTTTCAGAATCTACAATAGAGAAATTCATCAATCGTGGCTGGCTAAATTCCATTAAAGATATTTATCATTTATCAGACCATGAAGATGAAATGAAAACCTTAGATGGTTTTGGAAAAAGGTCTGTTGAAAAACTTCTCAATTCTATTGAAGAGTCACGCAATACATCTTTAGAAAGATTTATCTATAGTTTATCAATTCCATCAATCGGAAAGTCAGTAAGTAAAGATATTAGTAAATTATGTGAAGAGAATTTTAATAATTTTATTGGTTTGATGAAATCTTCACCAGAAAAATTATTAACCATTAATGGTTTTGGTATTACGATGATGAACTCAATGACGAAATGGTGGTATGAGAATTCGTTGTGGGTATATGAATTGTCAAAAGAATTTTATTTTGAAACACCTAATGTAGTATTAGATGAAATTCCAAAAACATTACAAGGTAAAACATTTGTTGTAACTGGTTCAGTCAATCATTATAAAAACCGTAATGAATTAAAAGCCGATATAGTTGCTCATGGCGGCACAGTTGTCGGATCTGTAAGTTCTAAAACATCATATCTCATTAATAACGATATAAATTCCGCATCATCTAAGAATCAAAAAGCGAAATCTTTGAACATTCCTATCATTTCAGAAGAGCAATTCTTAGCAATAATTCATTAGTCTTTGTTTTCAAATAGAGAATATATCTATGTAACAATTCAAACAAAATCCAATATAACAGTTCGATATAAGGAGGATAAATGAAGAAACATATAACAATTTTGGCATGTCTACTTGCCGTATTTTTACCTGCCGTCCCCGTTTGGGGACAAGAGGATAGTTATGAAAAATGTAATTTAGTATCTGGCGTTACAAAAGATATGTACACAGTAATGAAAGAATTTATGACAGAAGACCAAGCTGATATAATTTCCAAATATCAGCTCGACAAAATTAATGAAGCGTTACTAAAACTAAACGCTCTTGATAAATCAAACAAAGAAGATTGGTTCAAAAACTATAAAGCAATTCAAGAAGAATATAGCGATTGGATTGATAAGGATGAAACAATTTATGATTATTTCAACCAAGATGAATTGGATCTACTTTTTAGAATTGTAGAGACAGAAGTTCGTGGTGATGAAAATTTTGATGAGAAAGTAAATGTAGCTTCAGTAATTTTCAACCGTATTGAACATGAGGATTTTCCAATGACGCTAACAGATATTCTTACTCAGCGAAGTCCTTCGCCACAATTTTCAAGTTACATAAGTGGCGCATATAAAAATGTGGAGGTAACAGATACGACAATTTTAGCTTGTGAGTATGCATTTCAGATTGGAGATACAACAAACGGAGCATTATATTTTGATTCAACAAATGGGAACTCGTGGGCTGACAGAAATAAAGAACATATTTTTACTGACGGTGTAGGTCATAGCTTTTATAGATAATAAGGAGAATGTATAAACATGAAGAAAGAATATTTACTTAATTTAGATAGTCTTACAGATTTAAATAATTTTGTTAAAGAGATTTCAACTCAGATTTTGTGTGATGTTGATGCAATTTACCAAAGACAAATCGTAGATGCAAAATCTTATCTTGGTTTGGTCACAATTTCAATTCATCCTGTTCTAATTAGAATTAACACAGAAGATGAAGAACTGATTAGCAAGTTTGGAGAAATCTGCAAGAAATATGAAATAAAGGAGAACACAAATGGATTACAGTAGAATTATTGAATTGGACAATGTTACATTGATTGATTGTTTAGAAGCACACAAGTATAGAGGATTGAATGCAATAATCAATGATGGGAGATTAGTGAACTTTATCTCTGAAGATATGGAGGAAAGTTGAAATACTCGTTTTGATGGGTAAATCTGCTAGTGGAAAGACAGAAATTGCGCAGATTTTGGTAAAGAAGTATGGCTTTCGTTCGGTTGTGACCTATACAACCAGAAAGCCAAGGGCAGGTGAGATTCCTGACGTAACATACCATTACATCACAGTGGAAGATTTCAAACAGGAAATTGAAGATGACTTCTTTGCTGAATGGAAGCAGTACATTGTAAACAATGAGATTTGGTACTATGGCTCTGCAAAAGAAGATTTAGAAAATGCAGATGACAATACTGTAATTATTTTAACGCCAGATGGTGTAAGAGACATTAAAAAGAATGGCGTTAAAGCAACTGTTGTTTATCTGTATGCAAATTTGTCAACTATTAAGAAACGCTTAAAAGTTCGCAATGACAAAAACGATAAAGCAAATGAGCGCATTCAGAGAGATTTAAATGATTTTAAAGATGCTGAAATTCTGGCAAATAAAATAGTATATAACAATGACGAAATGAACATAGATAATGTGGCTGAGTCAGTAGTAGAACAATACAGAAAGGCGATAGGTACATGAGAGAAAATGGATTAACTATTTACCTGGCTGGTAAAATGGGAGGATTAAACAAAAATGAAATGACCAAATGGAGAAAATTCGTGAGTACAGAATTAGATAAATACTCAGATGCAGCAAATTATAAGGTAAATGTGATTTCTCCTTGTGATTATTTTAGTTTTGATGAACAGAGACACCAGAACGAGCAAGAAGTTATGAAGTTTGATCTGGGTTTAGTACATAGCAGTGATATTGTTGTAGTTAATACGAACGGTTTGAATAGCAGTATTGGTTCTGCGATTGAAATTTATGAAGCATGGAAATCTGATATTCCAGTCATTGCCTATGATGAAAACGGTGATTATAAAACGCTTCACTCATGGTTAAAATGTTGTATTACAAGAGTTGAACCATGTGTAATGGATATGTGCGAATATATAAAGGATTTTTATATGAGATAATGGGAGGTGAGAAAAATATTTTTTAGTAATATGTGTACAAGTCATGGTGTAGCAATGGAATTACTATCAAAGACAGATGAATTCCTGACTGTGACAGTAGGTGACAGAGAATATAGTATTAGAACTATTAAAAATATTAAAACCCATGCAAATGTTGATGATGGAGTTATGCATAAAACATTGGTATGTGACGAACTAAGTGGGAATATTGTGAGGTAAAAGTATGAGTAACTTTGATAAGACGAAGGAAATTTTCACAAAACACGAAAGGAAATATGACTCTAGTAAATACAAAGATTTGGAAATCATGAAGATTAAGATTAAAGATATGTGAGGTGAGAGCATGATTTTAACATTTTTAGGTGGGGTATTTGTTGGTGGAATTATTGGGATAGGTTTAGTGGCAATTTGCACTATTAGTAAAGAAAATAATTCTAGTGAAGATTAAGAAAGGTTGATTTCTTATGAAATCGAGAAAGGGGATAAAATTTGTACAATGTAATAAAAAATGATGGCACTATAGAACCTTACAATGAACAGAAGATTATTGATGCATGTAATAAAGCTGCTAGACGTGCCATGTATGAACTATCAGACAATGATTATGCACAGATTTTGAATGATGTATTAGTAAAAATAGATGAGAGCTATGACGAAGATACGGATATTGAAATTTACGACATGCATAACATTGTAGAATCTGTTTTGGAAGAAGATTTTCCAACAGTTGCAAAAATGTATAAAGAATATAGAAACTACAAAAAAGACTTTGTACACATGATGGACAAGGTATACGAACGTAGTCAGTCTATTAGATATATTGGAGATAAAAGTAACGCTAATACAGACTCGGCATTGGTAGCAACAAAAAGAAGTCTTATTTATAATGAATTAAGTGGAGAATTATATAAGAAGTTCTTTTTAACTCACGATGAGAAACAAGCCGCAAAAGATGGATATATCTATATTCATGATAGAAGTGCAAGACTTGATACATTTAATTGTGATTTGTTTAGAGTAGGCGAAGTTATGAAGGGCGGTTTTGAAATGGGTAATATTTGGTATAATGAACCAAATTATCTTGATACTGCTTTTGATGTAATGGGAGATATCATTCTTTCTACTGCCGCACAACAATATGGAGGATTTACAGTTCCAGAAGTAGATAAAATTCTTGAACCATATGCAGAAAAATCATATAAAAAATATTATCAGGAATATATGGGTATTGCAGATGATATAAAAGCGTTAGCGACACCACAAGAAAAAGCTTGTAAATATGCAATAAATAAGGTTCAGCGTGACTTTGAACAAGGGTGGCAGGGCATTGAAATGAAGTTAAATTCTGTTGGATCAAGCCGAGGGGACTATCCTTTTGTCACGATGACAATTGGTTTAGCCACATCTACTCTTGGTAAAATGGCTGCTATTTCTCTTCTTAAGGTTCATTCAGAAGGACAGGGGAAGAAAGGGTTTAAACGTCCTGTATTATTTCCTAAGATTGTATTTTTGTATGACAAAAATCTTCATGGAGATGGTTCAGGTAAATATCCGAGTGCAGATGTATTTAATGCTGGTCTTGACTGTAGCAGTAAGACAATGTATCCAGATTGGTTATCATTAACAGGTGATGGATATGTTGCAGAAATGTATAAGAAATATAGAAAAGTGGTATCCCCGATGGGCTGCCGGGCATTCTTATCACCATGGTATGAAAAAGGTGGTATGCATCCAGTAGATGAAAACGATAAACCAATATTCGAAGGACGTTTTAATCTTGGTGTTGTTTCTCTTCATCTTCCAATGATTCTTGCAAAAGCTCGTAGAGAATCCAAATATTTCTATGAGGTTCTTGATTATTATCTTGAGTTAATTCGTGGATTACATAAAAGAACATATGATTATATTGGTGAATTAAGGGCAAGCGTAAACCCAATTGCTTTTTGTGAAGGTGGTTTGCTTGGTGGTAATTTAAAACCAACAGATAAGATCAAGTCAATTCTTCCACCAATGACAATGAGTTATGGAATTACTGCATTGAACGAATTGCAAAGACTTTATAATGGCAAATCTATTCGTGAAGACGGACAGTTTGCATTAGAAGTTATGCAATATATCAACGATTATACAAATCGAATTAAAGAGGATGACCATATTTTATATGCAATTTACGGCACTCCTGCCGAATCGTTGTGTGGTCTTCAGATTGAACAGTTCCGCAAGATTTATGGAATCATTGAGAATGTATCAGACAAGCCTTATGTAAGTAATTCGTTCCATTGTCATGTTTCGGAACAGATGTCACCTATTGAAAAACAGGATAAAGAAGGGCGTTTCTGGAATTTATTTAATGGTGGAAAGATTCAGTATTGCAGATACAATCTAGGATATAACAAAGAAGCTATTAAAACACTTATTCTTCGAGCAATGGATAAAGGTTTTTATGAAGGAGTAAATCTTGCTATGTGCTACTGTGAAGATTGCGGATATCAGCAAGTAGAAATGGATATATGTCCTAAGTGTGGTAGCAAGATGATTACTAAAATTGACAGGATGAACGGATACTTGGGATTTACAAGAGTACATGGTGAGACAAGATATAACGAAGCTAAGAATGCAGAAATTGCAGATAGAGTTTCAATGTAAGGAGCGTGATTCATATCAATTATCATAATATTACACATGATGATATGAACAATGGAGATGGGCTGAGAGTTGTTTTATGGCTCTCAGGCTGTTCTCACCATTGTTATAATTGTCAAAA
>OLOX01000731.1_pt1 | contig 34002 bp, 35 predicted proteins | sample 1672091 | NCBI WGS metagenome assembly OLOX01 (sample SAMEA3136644, study PRJEB25190) | human gut metagenome | reverse complement strand
TCTTGCCGGCGATGTAGGTGCAGGCCTTATACAGCACGTTGCCGATCTCGATATAGGGCACCAGCAGGATGTCCGCCTGGCCGGCCACGGGATCATGGATGGCCTTGTGCTTCACGGACTCCATGGAAATAGCACCGTCCAGTGCCAGAGGGCCGGAAATGATGCAGCCGGGCACACCGCGCTCCGCGATCTCTTTAGCGGAAACGGTGGAGGGAATCTTCTCGGTGACGTTCTCCACGGCGGACAGAACCGCTACCTTGGGGCACTCGATCCCCAGCGCGTTAGCCACAGGCAGCGCGTTCTCCACAATGCCGATCTGGGTATCCACATCGGGGGCGATGTTGATGGCGGCATCGGTGATCATCACGAAGCGGCCCTCATACTCGAAGATGCCGCACTGGCTCACCAGGCGCTTGCCGCTGGCAGGGATCAGTCCCGTCTCTCTGTTCAGAATGGCGCGGGCAAAGTTGGAGGTTTGGAGAATACCCTTCATGGGGATATCCGCCTTGCCCTCGCGCACCAGCTGCACCGTCAGCTTTGCGGCGTCCAGCTCCTCGCCATCGAAATCCACGATCTCATAGTCCTTCTCGCTCTCGCCCATCTCATGCAGCATGGCGATGATCTCATTCTTTTTACCTACCAGCGTACCCTCGACAACGCCCTTGCGGCGGGCGTTGACCACCGCGCTCAGCGCCGGTTCATCGTGGGCATTGGCCAGCGCGATGCGCTTCTTCATGCCGCAGCCCAGCACATAGGCTTCCAATTCTTTAAAAGATGTAAACATTTCCTTTTACCTCCGTTTTTGGCTCCCATTTCCCCGGAAACCATCTTTTGACGGGCCCATTATACCCCCTGTCGGCGCAAAAAACAACCGAAAATTCCACACGGCCTTCTCCCTGTTTGTAAAACTACTTGCATTGCCGCCAATTTTACGGTATACTGAACAAAATAGGTTTGGGAGGGCGCTGCTGACCATGTTCTGGAATTTTATTTTTTACGGGATGATCGCCGTGGGCGCGATTTTATTTGTATCTCTGACGATCTACCGCATCGACTGGGCACGCCATCCGGAAAAGTACAAGGACCTGGTGGAAGACGAAGATCCGCAGAAGGCCGAGTATCGCAAGAAAAAAGAGGCAGACAAAAAAGCTGCCGCTCAAAAGGCCAAGGAGAAGGAAAAGCAGCTCAAGCGCCAGAAGCGCGTGGACAAGTTGAACCACTACCGCGCCATCAACGGCAAGGGGCCCGTGGGCATGGACGGCAAGCCCATTGACAAGAAGAAAAAATAAGCGAAAAGCATCCCCCGGCGCATGCGTCGGGGGATGCTTTTTCTTATTTCCGTTTTCCGAGTACCAGCGGCAGACCGCCGATAAGTACCGCCGCGATCAGGGAGACTGCTGCCTTAAAGGGCCAGAGGATTTTCAGCGTTTCCACAAAGACCACGGCCGGCTCTGCCTCTAATTTGATGCGGAATCCGGGGATAGCAAAGCTCATGATCATGTATACCGCAGCAAAAACCACAACAAATAGAACAATGAAGAGACTTTTACGTTTCATATTTGTTCCTCCTTGTATACCGATACATACCGATATTGCTGCATCTCGCTATATAGAAAGTATACCAAAATACAAAATAATGTCAATTACAAAAGGGTTACACGGCAGTAACAGTTGTTTTCATAGAATGGACCGTCAACGGCCAAACTACGGCAAAGGAGTGATGGTATGATACCCTGCATCGACAGCTGTCGCTGGCAGCAGGACGGCGTGTGCACGCTGGACACCTGCGACAACGCGATTGGCCAACCAAGCGCTTCCCACCCTTGCCTCCATTATGTGCCTATTGTCCCCGAGCCAGCAGCTGCAACGCCCGGGAGATATTCGCCACAGGAAGAAGCTCCAAACCAACGGGAGCCTTCAGATCTTTGACCTTGTGAGCTGGCACCATGCATTGCGTAAAGCCTAAACGCTTTACTTCCGACAGGCGTTGTTCCATGTGGGTGATGCTGCGTATCTCGCCGGAAAGACCCACCTCCCCTATCGCCGCCATCGTGCTGGGGACAGGTTTATCCAAATAACTGGAGGCGATGGCTACCACCGCCGCCAGGTCGGCGGCAGGCTCATCCAAAGTCAAGCCGCCGATGATATTCAGATAGGCATCACACTGGCTGACTTTCAGGCTGCCGCGCTTTTCCAGTACCGCCAGCAGCATGGAGGCACGGTTGTAGTCAAAGCCGTTGCTGCTGCGCATGGGACGTGCCCCGGCACAGGGCGCCAGCAGGGCCTGCACCTCCGCCAGCACAGGCCGCGCGCCCTCCATCACGCAGGTAACACAGGTGCCGGAGGCGTCGGCGGGGCGGCCGGAAAGCAGCATTTCTGAGGGGTTCTCCACCTCACGGAGCCCGGCGTCCAGCATCTCGAACACGCCGATCTCGTTGGTGGCGCCGAAGCGGTTTTTTGCCGCCCGCAGGATGCGGTATGTCATGTGCCTGTCGCCCTCGAAGTACAGCACACAGTCCACCATGTGCTCCAGCACCTTAGGACCGGCGATAGAGCCTTCTTTGTTCACATGTCCAATGACAAATACCGTGACCCCCTGCCCCTTCGCCAGCTGCATCAGCGCCATGGTACAGTCCTTCACCTGTCCCACGCCGCCGGCAGGTGCGTCCAGTTCCTCGTTATACAGGGTCTGGATCGAATCCACAATCAGGATGTCGGGCTGCTCCTGCTGTACACACTCCAACACATCACCCAGCCGCGTTTCGGACAGGACAAACAGGTTTTCGCTGTCCACACGCAGGCGCTCCGCCCGCAGCTTCAGCTGACGAGTAGACTCCTCGCCGGATACATACAGCACCTTAGCAAACTTCCCCAACTGCTGGCATATCTGCAGCATCAGGGTAGATTTGCCGATACCGGGTGCGCCGCCCACCAGCACCAGCGACCCCTTCACCGCACCGCCGCCCAGCACGCGGTCCAGTTCACCCATTCCGGTGGAGAAACGTATTTCCTCGTCCGCCTGCATATCCGTAATGCGAGATACCTTTACAGGTGCTTTTACACGAGGCATTTTGCTGTTTTTGGACGGACGTTCCGCCGCCTGCTCCACCATGGAATTCCATGCGCCGCACACCGTGCAGCGTCCGGACCAGCGAGGACTCTCGCTGCCGCACTCGGTGCAGAAAAACACGGTCTTAGCCTTCATATTTCATCCCTCATTTGTACAGTATTGGCAAAAACCCGCTGCGATGGCAGCGGCCATGTGCAGTTGATAGTCTGGCTGCTGAAGCAGCACCGTCTCCTCCGGGTTTGACAGAAATCCGCATTCCACCAGCACGGCGGGGCAGTCCGCATGCTTCATGATGTAAATGCTGTCGTCGATACGCTTTGCTACTTTTTCCCGGGTATTAACAGCCATATTCAGATCGTTCTGAATGCACAGCGCCAGTGCTTCTGCACCGTCCTGTCCGTTATGGAAGACCTGTGCACCGCTGACGCCGGGATGGCCCGGCAGGCTGTTCTGATGGATGCTGATGAGCCGAGCGTCAGCGCAGCTGTTGATGATCTCAACACGCTTTTTTGTGTCGGATACCTTCTGCTGCCGCAGCGTAGCGGCAGGATCGTCACATAGGGCCGCCTCCCCTGTCCGGGTCAGCAGCACTTCATAGCCGCAGAAGGTCAGCACATCCGCCAGGCGCAGGGTAATGGCCAAATTCAGGCCGCTTTCGGCCACGCCGCTGTCCGACACCGCCCCGCCGTCCGCGCCGCCGTGGCCGGCATCCAAGATGACCACCCGCTGTGGCGAAGCGCTGCCCGAAACGGCCGCCGCCCCGGGACGCGCGGTCAGCAGCAGTGCACCGCACAACGCTACCGCGGCCACAACTGTCAGCAGATGTCGTTTGCGAAGCAGCAACACCATGGACCTCCCTCCCCTCCGGGAGAGTTTATGTGTGTTTTCTTCATTGTAACACAGCATAGCAAAATTGAAAACGATTTTCTTCACCGCCCAAACCGCCAAGGCATAAGATATAGCGAGCCGCTGTGAACGGCTCCACTACCGACAAAAGGAGGAAATTCTCTTGTATACAGAGAAAACGGCGGCAGCGCGGGCCGAAACACAGCCCGCCTGCGGCGAAGGTTCTGGCCAGCTTCCGGCCTGCGGTGCGCTGGCTTTCCCCTATGTGGCCATGCAGGGTACAGACCCCGTGCGCTACGACGACCAAGAGGCCCTGCGGCAGGGCACACTCTTTCCCGGCCTTGATCTTCCCTTCCACAAGGAGCTGCGGTCCCGCTTTCCACAGGTAGACGGTCCCCTGCTGGAGCTGATGGCGCTGGATTTTGCTATCGATGAGCTGGGTCTTTACCTGACCACACACGCAGATGACCAGCAGGCTTTGGAGCTGTACTGGTCATACATCCGGCTGGGCCAGGAGGGGCGTAAACGCTATCAGGAAAAGTGCGGACCGTTGATGCAGACGGATATCACGCCGGGCAGCTACCAATGGCTGAACGACCCGTGGCCGTGGGATGGAAAGGGGAACTGAGCCATGTTTGTCTATGAGAAAAAGCTGCAATACCCTGTGAAGATCAAGAATCCCAACCCCAAGCTGGCAGCGGTCATTATCAGTCAGTATGGTGGCCCGGACGGCGAATTGGGCGCTTCTCTGCGCTATCTCAGCCAGCGGTACTCTATGCCCTACGCTGAGTTGAAGGGTCTGCTTACCGACATCGGCACGGAAGAACTGGGACATCTGGAGATGGTGGGGACTATTGTTCACCAGTTGACGCGAAACCTGTCCGACGAGGACATCCGGACTGCCGGATTTGACGCCTACTTTGTGGATCATACCACGGGAGTCTATCCCACCGCGGCGTCCGGTTTTCCCTGGTCGGCAGGCTCCATCGGCGTTACCGGCGACATGATCGCCGACCTGACGGAGGATCTGGCCGCCGATGGTACGACTGCGTAAGAACAACATATCATCAAAAACGATAGGACAAGCTATTTCCAAAACATAAGCGTACCGCACAAGCGGCGTTTCTCAATCCCACACAGGGAGAACAGAAACGCCGCTTTTTTCATGCCCTTATGTTACGCAGTAGAGCCGGAAAAAGCCTTGCGGCAAGCGGCTTTTGGGGCGCGGTTTTGACGAGGTAAGGTGTTTATACCTTTTCCCTTAAAAACGCGCTTCTACTGCGTAACAAAAGCACAGCAAAGGAGTGATGAACAATGGCAGTTTTCCGCGTGGAACGAAACCGCGGCTATACCGTAATGAGCAACCACCATCTACGCAACAGGGGCTTGACCTTGAAAGCAAAGGGGCTGCTTTCGCAAATGCTGTCCCTGCCGGACAACTGGGACTATACCCTTGCGGGGCTGTCCCACATCAACCGGGAGAAAATCGACGCGATACGCGAAGCGGTACGAGAGCTTGAAAAAGCCGGGTATATCGTCCGCAGCCGCGAACGCGACGAGAAAGGACGCTTGCGGGGCGCAGACTATATCATTTACGAGCAGCCGCAGCCACCTGTATCGGATTTACCTACATTGGAAAATCCAACATTGGATAATCCAACGTTGGAAAAACCTATGTTGGAAAATCCTACGTTGGAAAACCCTACGTTGGAAAATCCAACGCAATTAAATAAAGATATATCAAGAACTGATTTATCAAAAAAAGAGAAATCAAATACGGATATATCAAATACCCATTCCATTCCTATCCTTTCCCCTTACCCCTCACCTTTCACAGAGGACGCGGCAGAGCCGGAACGGAAAGGAACGGAAGCGAAAACGCAGAGCGCAGTAGAGATTTACAGGGACATCATCAAGGACAATATCGAGTATGACATTCTCATACAGGATCCGCGCATGGATAAAGACAGACTGGACGAAATCGTTGACCTCATACTGGAAACGGTATGCACAGCGAGAAAGACGCTCCGCATCGCCGGGGACGACTATCCGGCAGAGCTTGTCAAAAGCAAGTTTATGAAGCTGACGAGCAGCCATATTGAATTTGTCCTTGACTGTATGCGGGAGAACACCACGAAGATCCGCAATATCAAGCAGTATCTACGGGCGGTGCTGTTCAACGCTCCGTCCACCATCGACAGCTACTATACCGCCCTTGTCGCCCACGACATGGCAAGCGGCGCATGGGCAAAGCCAAAAGGCGGCATACCCGATTACACCTGCAACGAGGGCGAAAGCCTGTAAAACCAAAGGAGGACAAGACTATGAAGCAGGGCGCATTGTTTTTTGACGAAACCGCTGACCGCTACGACATCCGCTTTGACCTTGCCGATTACTACGGCGGGCTGCATTGCGGCGAGTGCTTGGAGGTATTCACAGGCGGCAAGTGGAAGCCGACCCGCATGGAGTACGGCGACAACTGGTATCTTGCGGGTGTCCGCGCCGAGGACTTAAGCGGCTTACTGGTGCGGATTTAAGCAGGGCGGCGCAGGCAGCGGACGCCCATTTTTTGCGCCCAAAAGCGGCGCAGCACATATCACCGCGAAAGGAGGACGGTAAATGCAAGATGAAATCAACGAAAAAGTCATTACCTTATCCATAAGGACGACCAAGCTCACCGCCGAAATGCTGCAAAAATCCATTCGCTTCATGCTTTCACAAATCAAAAAGCAGTTGGATAAGCCGGTGCAGCACCACGGCAAGCAGACCCTAAAACAGCTTATGAAGCAGAACGCAGGCGTAAGCAGCATCGAAATCACTGACAGCAATATCAAAGCCTTTGAGAGTACGGCAAAGAAATACGGCGTTGACTTTGCGCTGAAAAAGGACGCGACGGAAAGCCCGCCTCGCTACCTTGTGTTTTTCAAGGGTCGCGACGCGGACGTTTTGACCGCAGCCTTTCAGGAGTTTTCCGCAAAGAAGCTGACACGGGAACAAAAGCCCTCGATCCGCAAGGCGTTAGCCGCCTTTAAGGACAAGTCGAAGCAGCTTAACGCCGACCGTCAAAAGGTGAAAAATCAGACAAGAGGGGGTATTGAGCGATGAAAAGCATAAATCTGAAAAAGCTGATACTTCCCAATCTCCCTTATCTGCTCTTTGTCTTTCTCTTTGACAAGGCGGCACAGGCGGCGCGACTTGCGCCGGGGGCTGACCTCTCCGGCAAGCTGCTTTCCATTGGGGACGGTTTCGCTGCCGCCTTTTCCTCATTCGCGCCGAGCCTGCACCCCGCAGATTTACTTGTGGGCGTTTTGGGCGCGGCACTGATCCGGCTTGTTGTTTACGTCAAAAGCAAAAATGCAAAGAAATATCGCCGGGGAAAAGAGTTTGGCAGCGCGAGATGGGGCAGCGCCGACGATATACGCCCGTACATCGACCCAGTGTTTGAAAACAATGTGCTGCTCACACAGACGGAACGGCTGATGATGAACAGCCGCCCGAAGCAGCCGAAGTACGCACGGAACAAAAACGTGCTGGTGGTGGGCGGCAGCGGAAGCGGCAAAACCCGCTTTTTCGTCAAGCCCAACCTGATGCAGATGCACAGCAGCTATCTCGTGTCTGACCCGAAAGGTACTCTCCTGCTTGAGTGCGGCAAGCTCTTGGAGCGCGGCAGTCCGAAGCTGGGCGAGAACGGAAAGCCCGTTAGAAAAAACGGAAAGATCGTCTATGAGCCGTACCGTATTAAGGTGCTGAATACCATTAACTTCAAAAAGAGCATGAAATACAACCCTTTCGCCTATCTCCACGACGAAAAGGATATTTTGAAGCTGGTAAACACGCTGATTGCCAACACCAAGGGCAGCGGCGAAAAGTCCGGCGAGGATTTTTGGGTGAAAGCCGAGCGGCTGCTGTACTGTGCGTTAATCGGCTACATTCACTACGAAGCCCCGGACGCAGAGCGAAACTTTACGACGCTGCTTGAAATGATCAATGCAAGCGAAGCCCGCGAGGATGACAGCGAGTTTCAAAGCCCCGTTGACCTCATGTTTGAACGCTTGGAGGAAAAAGACCCGGAGCATTTTGCGGTCAAGCAGTACAAAAAGTTTCTGCTGTCTGCGGGCAAGACCCGTTCCTCGATCCTCATTTCCTGCGGTGCAAGGTTAATGTCCTATGCAGAGCATACTTGACGCGATTAACGAATGGATCAAGGAAATCCTGATCGGAGCGATCAACGGAAATCTGTCAACTATGTTCGGGGACGTAAACGAAAAGGTCGGTACGATTGCCGCCGAGGTAGGCAAGACCCCGCAGGGGTGGAACGCAAGCATATTTTCCATGATACAGACGCTATCGGAAAATGTGATCGTCCCCATTGCGGGGCTTGTTATTACCTACGTTCTATGCGTGGAGCTTATCAGCATGGTAACGGAAAAGAACAATCTGCACGACATTGACACGTTCATGTTCTTTAAGTGGTTTTTCAAAGCGTTCGTTGCGGTGTTTATCGTCACGCATACCTTTGACATCACTATGGCGGTATTCGACATGGCACAGCACATTGTTTCCGGCGCGGCGGGCGTGATCGGCGGCAGCACCAGCATTGATGTTGCCGCTGCGCTCTCGTCCATGCAAGCCGGGCTTGACGCAATGGAAATCCCCGAACTGCTCTTGCTTATGCTCGAAACAAGCCTTGTCAGCCTTTGCATGAAAATCATGTCGGTGCTGATAACGGTTGTTTTGTACGGGCGTATCCTCTGTAAAACACAATCCCGCTTCACCCGTGAATTGGAATTAGTTGAAAAGTACATACACGGGTTATTCCCTATTTGGGGTATTCGTTTCATCAGCATTGTTGACAACGCCGATACCGCCAACAAGGGAAACAAAAAGTCACGTCAAATCAACGGACTTGTCAATGAGTGGTATTTGGAGGATATGTCCGAGAATATCCGCAGCGTTTTAACCAACAGACGAGTGAACGGTTTTCATATCGGCGCATTTGCCCTTTACGGGTACAAGAAAGACCCCGACCAAAAGGGACACTTGATAATCGACGAAGAAGCCGCAGCCGTTGTCCGAGAAGTATTTACCCTATTCGCACAGGGTTACGGAAAAACTGCGATTGCCCGTATGCTCAATGACAGGGGCATACCAAATCCAACTGAATATAAGCGTCTGCATGGCTTGCGGTATCAGCAGCCGAAAACAAAGAACAGCACCCTTTGGAAATACTTTGCTATTTCTGATATGCTGATAAATGAAATCTATATCGGTAATATGGTGCAAGGAAAATACGGCAGCGTTTCCTATAAGACGAAGCAGAACAAGCCCCGTCCCAAAAGTGAGTGGTATGTCGTAGAGGGTACGCATGAGCCGATTATAGATCGTGAGTTATGGGACAGAGTACAGGCGTTAATCGAACAGAGGGCAAAGCCCTTTGACGTTGGCACAGTCGGTTTATTTGCAAGAAAAGCCCGGTGCGCTAACTGCGGTTACACCATGCGCTCATCAAAGTCTGCACCGGGGCGCGGAAGCAAACATTATTTACAATGCTCCAACCGCCATGTGGCAAAGGACGCTTGTATCGGCTCTTTTATCTCTGTTGATAAATTGGAAAGGCTTGTAATAGATGAGCTTAACCGTTTAGCAACCGATTATCTTGACAAAGACGAGTTAGAACAGAACATTGAGTTTTGCGACAACTTACAGGAGCAGAAAGCCCGTCTATTCTCTGATATTGCAGTCTACGAAAAAAAGGTTGCAGAGTATTCAAAAGGTATTCGGGAACTTTACATGGATAAAGTTAAGGGCTTAATTTCTGAAAGCGATTATGTAGAAATGTCTAAAGATTTTACCACAGAGCGTGAACGTTTGGAACGTGTAATTGCTGACGGAGAAAAGCAGTTAGCCGAAATCGAAGAAAAAATTGCGGCGGGCGATAATCGCCGCGAACTGATTGAACAATACACCAACTTGGAACACCTTACCCGCGAGATTGTGGAAACGCTGATTGATTATATATCCGTCGGCAAGCGTATTCCGGGAACAAGGAACGTTCCGATTGAAATTCACTGGAACTTTTAATCACAAGTTGTTCTTATATGATTGCAGCAGAACAGAAGGCGCGCCTGACCTACGACAACATTCTGCGCCTGTCCGATGATCCGGACGTCAACGATGCCATCAAGTTCCTGCGTGCCCGGGAGATCGTCCACTTCCAGCGCTTCGGCGAAGGTCTGCGCCTGGCCAAAGACCGGCTGAACGAAAAGAACGTATATTTTATGAACCCATCCTTTGACAAATAGTGCCGCAATAATAAGCTGTCCCCGGCTCTGCCGGGGACAGCTTATTGTACGACATCCCCCAGGTTTCCCCGGGGGATGTTCATTTACGGCACGAATGCACCAAGTATGTGCAGGACCCGGTACGCCTGATAGTCGTAGGTACTCAGCGGCCGCCAATCCACATCCGCGCTGTGGGCGGCTACCAGTATTTTGGCCGGATCACCGTCAGAGCTGGGCTGTACCACCACCGGAGAATGCTGGAATACATCCCCACTGAACCTTAGCTGTATCACATCTCCAAGCCGTGCCCGGGAGAGGTCCTGCGTCTCCTGGGCTACCGGCCCGGCAGAGCGTTCCTCACGCACCAGAAAGTCACGCAGAAACTCAACACCCGTCCAGGAGGGCGATTTGTCATTGCTGTTGATGTAGTACCAGCCGAAGGTAGGTGTATAGTTCATTACACCGGTGCCGACGTAGATGCACTGTGAGGCATAGTTGGTGCAGTCGCCGCCGATCTCCTCATAATCGTAAAAGGCCGGATTGCGGCCATAGGCCCAACGATGGGCGTAGCTCACGGCCTCCAGTCTGTCATACGGACGAAAAAGCATCTGGCATCCCTCCGCCCTATTGTATGTGCCCTCCCCTGCTGATGTGATATTTTCCGTTACTTTTCTGTGACTTTTCTGTCGCCCTGCATTGACTTTATATGGGAAATACTATATCCTATTAGGTCAGAAGAACATGGAATGGAGGTTTCCCATGAATAAAGCAGAATTGTCCGGCGTGTGCCGTCAGATGCGCCGTGACATCATCAACATGACCGCCAACGCCGGCAGCGGTCATCCCGGCGGCTCCCTGTCCGCGGTGGAGCTGGTGGCCAGCGTATTCTATAACCATATGCGTATCGACCCCCAAAATCCGCATTGGGCGGACCGTGACCGTTTTGTACTCAGCAAGGGCCATGCTGCCCCCTGTTACTACGCGGTTCTGGCGGAGTTGGGCTTTATCAGCCGCGATGAGTTCAAGAACTTCCGGCAGCTGCACAGCATCCTGCAGGGCCACCCGGACTGCAAGAAGGTCCCTGGTGTGGACGCCTCCACCGGCTCCCTGGGTCAGGGCTGCTCTATTGCCGTGGGTATGGCGCTGGGCGCCAAGGTGCAGGGCAAGGACACCAAGGTGTTTACGCTGCTGGGCGACGGCGAGTGTCAGGAGGGCCAGATCTGGGAGGCCCTCATGTCCGCTGCCCACTATAAGCTGGACAACCTGATCGTGATCGTGGACAACAATGGCCTGCAGATCGACGGCAGCAACGACGAGGTCATGTCCCTGGGCGATATGCCCGCCAAGCTGCGGGCCTTTGGCTTTGATCTGCACGAGATCGACGGTCATGACCTGGACGCCATTGAGGCAGCGCTGGGCGCGCCTGTGACGCCCGGCAGGCCCAAGGCGATCTTGGCCCACACGGTAAAGGGCAAGGGCGTATCCTTCATGGAAGGCCAGGTGGGCTGGCACGGCAAGGCGCCCAACGAGGAACAGCGGCAGCAGGCATTGAAGGAATTGGAGGACTGAGCCATGAGTGAAAAGATCGCCACCCGTGAAGCCTACGGCAAGGCGCTGGTAGAGCTGGGTGAACAGAATAAGAACGTCGTGGTGCTGGATGCCGACCTGGCTGGTGCCACTATGACCAAGTATTTCAAGGCGGCGCATCCCGAGCGCTTCTTCGACTGCGGCATCGCCGAGGCCAATATGATGAATATCGGCGCCGGTTTGTCCACTATGGGGCTTGTCCCCTTCTGCTCCACCTTCGCCATGTTCGGCGCTGGGCGCGCCTATGAGCAGATCCGCAACACCATCGCCTATCCCAGATTTAATGTGAAGATCTGCTGCTCCCATGCCGGCGTGTCTGTGGGCGAGGACGGCGGCAGCCACCAGGCCATCGAGGACATCGGTCTTATGCGGCTGATCCCCGGTATGACCGTCATCGTCCCTGCTGACGCCAATGAGGCAAAGAAGGCCACCTTTGCCCTGGCGGAGTTTCAGGGTCCCGCCTATATGCGTCTGGCGCGTTTGGCCACCCCGGTATTCGAGGAGGACTATCCCTTTGAGATCGGCAAGGCCAATGTGCTGCGCGAGGGCAAGGACGCGGCGGTGTTCGCCTGCGGTCTGATGGTCAACGAGGCGCTGGAGGCCGCCAAGCTGCTCTCCGCCGAGGGTATCGAGATCAGCGTCATCAACGTACACACCATCAAGCCCATTGACGCGGAGTGCGTGACGAAGTACGCCGAAAAGTGCGGCAATGTCATTACCGTGGAGGAGCACAGCGTCATCGGAGGTCTGGGTGACGCTGTGGCCGATGTACTGATGGGCAAGGTCTGCTGCAAATTCCGCAAGATCGGCGTCAACGACCGGTTCGGTCAGTCCGGCAAGGCTGCCGACGTGCTGCGGGAATACGGTCTGACCGCCGATCAGATCGCGGCCAAAATCAAGGAAACACTGTAAAGTAGATATAATTTACAGCTGTTGTTATCAGCGGCGGCACGGATATCATCCGCGCCGCCGCTTTCGCTGTCCAAAATAATCGAAATAATTTGTAAGATTCCACCGAGCCGCGCGTCATATAGACAAAGGAGGTGGCAGCAGATGGAATTTGAGCAGGTCTATGACCTGTACTTCCGGGATGTATACCGCTATATTCTGAAGCTATCCGGCAGCGAGCATGTGGCGGAGGAGATCACCAGCGACACATTCTTCAAGGCACTGCGATCCATCGGAAAATTCCGGGGCAGCTGCGACATGCGGGTATGGCTGTGCCAGATCGCCAAGAACTGCTATTATACCTATCTGCGGAAGGAAAAGCATACCACTCCGCTGGAAGAACTGCCGGAGTCTGTGGGCAGTGCGGATACGCCCGAGGAGCTGATCGGCGCACAGGAGGAAGCCCGGCAGATACAGGCTATTCTGCATGACCTGCCGGAGCCGTACCGGGAGGTGTTCATGTTGCGGGTATATGCCGAACTGTCTTATAAGCAGATCGGTGAATTGCTCGCCAAGTCGGATAACTGGGCATGCGTCACCTACCACCGTGCCAAAAACATGATAAAAAACAGATTGGAGGACAGCAACAATGAAAAATGAATGCAGTATCGTCCGCGACCTGCTGCCGCTGTATGCGGAGGGCATGCTCAGCGAGGACAGCGCCGCCTTTGTCAAAGAGCATCTGGATACATGCGAAGAATGCCGCGCACTGTCCGCCAGTGAAGAGCCGTCCGCTCCCACCGATGCGGACACGGAGCAGCGCATCGGTGAAGCCGGCGTTCTGCGGACGCTGAAAAAGAAGCTGCGGAAGCAGACGTGGTGCGCCATCTTTATTACGGCGGCGGTGGTGCTGCTGGTTACACTCCTGCTGCGGCTGAACCCTATCGACTATCTGGCAGACATCAGCGCCACTAAGGAATACACCATCAGCGACCGCATGGCGCTGCTGTTCAAGGGCGGGATTTCCGACCGGGCCACAGCATTGTCCGTTCTGAACAGCGTACACATTGTATTTGAGAATAAAGAGGAAGACGTGTACAACAAGATGGCGATGTCACGGGAGGAAATTTCTTATTACTTCGGCGCACTGATGAACTACTGTGTCCCGGAGGTATTTGAAGGCGAAATTCTGACCACCTATCACATCGACCTGTTGTCGGCACATTTCGGCGGCAGCTCCGGGAAAATGTGGGTCAAATACGGATACAGCCATTTCGATCAAGCCCATGATCTCAGGCCATACGACAGCACCGGCGCGATAGACCATATCGCGCTTTGGAAGCTGGAAAAGCGGGATGACGGTTATTGGCGCGTTGTGGAGATTGTCAACAATATGGAGCTTGGATGCATATATAGCGATTGGTATAAGGATTATGCGAGAGGCGATACGGAGTTGAATATGTCCTGGTACGCCGATTGAAAAAATCCCCCGGCTCTGTGGAGCCGGGAGATTTTTTTATGCGGCTGTTTACGCCTTGCCGGCGCAGCCCAGCACGTCCACCAGCTTGTGGCGTACCAGCTCCTTGATGTTGGCGCGGGCGGGCTTCAGATACTCGCGGGGATCGAACTTGTCGGGGTGCTCGTCCATGAACTGCCGGATAGTGCCGGTCATGGCCAGACGCAGATCGGAGTCGATGTTGATCTTGCAGACGGACAGGCGGGCGGCCTGACGCAGCTGCTCCTCGGGTACGCCGATGGCGTTGGGCATCTTGCCGCCGTGCTCGTTGATCATCTTCACATACTCCTGCGGTACGGAGGATGAGCCGTGCAGCACGATGGGGAACCCGGGCAGGCGCTTGCTGACCTCCTCCAGCACGTCGAAGCGCAGGGGAGGCGGCACCAGGATGCCCTTCTCATTGACGGTGCACTGCTCGGGCTTGAACTTATACGCGCCGTGGCTGGTGCCGATGGCAATGGCCAGGGAGTCGCAGCCGGTCTTGGATACGAACTCCTCCACCTCCTCGGGACGGGTGTAGGACGCGGCGTGGTCAGCCACCTTCACGTCGTCCTCGATACCGGCCAGCGTACCAAGCTCCGCTTCCACGACGACGCCGTGGTCATGGGCATACTCCACCACCTTGCGGGTGATCTCGATGTTCTCGGCAAAGGGCTTGGATGAGGCGTCGATCATTACGGAGGTGAAGCCGCCGTCGATGCAGCTCTTGCAGGTCTCAAAGTCGGGGCCGTGATCCAGATGCAGCACGATGGGGATATCGGGGCAGGTCGCTACCGCCGCCTCCACCAGCTTCACCAGATAGGTGTGGTTGGCGTAGGCGCGGGCGCCCTTGCTGACCTGCAGGATCACGGGAGCGTGCTCCTCCTGGCAGGCCTCGGTGATGCCCTGCACGATCTCCATGTTGTTGACGTTAAAAGCGCCGATGGCGTAGCCGCCGTCGTATGCCTTAGCGAACATTTCCTTGGAAGTTACCAGTGCCATGTTCAAGTCTCCTTTTCAATTAGTGTGTACCCATGCACCTGTTGTATGGAATGTTCCTATTGTATCATATTTTTCCGCTTTTGCAAGTACAAAGTGTTTACATTCGGTATTCTACATGGTAAAATAACCGTTGTAAACAGAAAAATTCCATTTTCTTGGAGGTATTGTACTATGAAAGAGTTGCGCGGCGCGTGTATCATCGGCCAGTCCGGCGGCCCTACGTCCGTCATCAACGCCAGCGCCTACGGCGTTATCGACACGGCGCTGAAGTCCGGCGCGATCACCCAGGTGCTGGGCGCGGAGCACGGCATCATGGGCGTGCTCAACGACCGGCTGTTCGACATGGGCCTGGAAGACCCGGAGGAGTTGCGGCTCTTGAAGTATACGCCCTCCTCCGCGCTGGGCTCCTGCCGCTATAAGATCGCCGACCCGGAGCTGGACGACACGGACTATAAGCGCATTCTGGAGGTTTTTAAGAAGCACAACGTGCGCTATTTCTTCTATAACGGCGGCAACGACTCCATGGACACCTGCAACAAGATCAACCAGTATATGCAGTCCGTGGACTACGAATGCCGCGTCATGGGCGTGCCCAAGACCATCGACAACGACCTGTTCGGCACAGATCACTGCCCCGGCTACGCCTCCGCCGCCAAGTACATCGCCACCTCCATCATGGAGGTCTATCAGGACGCCCATGTGTACGACAAGGGCATGATCGTGGTGGTGGAGATCATGGGCCGCCACGCCGGCTGGCTGACGGCTGCCTCGGCACTGGCCTGTGAGTATGGCGCTGGCCCGGATCTGATCTACCTGCCGGAGACGGATTTCAGTATGCCCCGGTTCATCGAGGACGTGAAGCGCATCTACAACGAGACGGGCAACTGCATCGTGGCCGTGTCCGAGGGCATCCACTACGAGAACGGCGACTTCGTGTCCGAGGCCAAGGTGGCCGCCAACGACGGCTTCGGCCACGCCCAGTTGGGCGGCCTGGCCACCATTTTGGCGGAGGTGCTGAAGGAGGAGACCGGCGCGAAGGTGCGCGGCATCGAGCTGAACCTGCTCCAGCGCTGCGCCGCCCATTTGGCCAGCGAGACGGACATCGAGGAGTCCTACATGGCCGGTAAGGTGGCGGTGGAGAACGCCGTCAACGGCATCAACGGGCGTATGATCGGCTTTGAGCGCGGCGTGCAGAACGGGAAATACGCCTGCCGCACCAAGCTCATCCCTCTGATGGAGGTGGCCAACGTGGAGAAGAAGATCCCCCGCGAGTGGATCAACGAGGCAGGCAACGGCGTGAACCGCCAGTTCATCGAATACGCCCTGCCGCTGATCCAGGGTGAGCCGGAGCTGCCCAAGCAGGACTCTCTGCCCCGCTTTGCCAAGCTGAAGAAGATCATCGCAAAATAAGGATCAACCGTTACATAACAACGGCTGGAAAGTAGTTTTACTTTCCAGCCGTTGCTGCGCTTATTTGCAGTTTTTCTGATAAATCGTCCACAGACCCTCCATGAGCAGATACTTGTCATAGACCACATGGTTGCGGCAATACCGGGCGATGACCGGGGCGTTGGACCCCGTGGCCACGATGGACGGCTCCGCACCGTGGAGCATCTCTCGGATGCGGTCGATGACGCCGTCCAGCATTCCGGCTGTGCCATAGACGATGCCGCTTCGCATACAGTCCTCGGTGTTCTTGCCGATAAGCTGCTTGGGGTGCTGGAGGGAGATGTTGGGCAGCTGCGCCGTGTGGCGGGACAGCGCGTCCAGCGACACGCGCACACCGGGGAACATCAGGCCGCCCTCGTAGCTGCGGCTCTCGGAGATGTAGGAAATAATGGTGGCCGTGCCCATGTCGATCATGATGATGGGAACGGGGTACTTTTCCAGCGCGGCCACGGCGCTGGCCACGATGTCCGCGCCCAGCTGCTGGCTGTTGAACTCCATGCGAATGTTCAGTCCTGTCCTGATGCCCGCGCCCACCACCATGGGGGGCTTACCCAGCAGACGGGTCAGCGCCTTTTCCATCATGAAGTTCAGCTGCGGCACGACGCTGGAGAAGATCGCACCGCTGACGTCCTTAATGTCGCAGCCGTACAGCGTGAACAGGTTCAGCAGGTCGATGCTGATCTGATCCGCCGTCTTGCGGCTGTCGGTGTCCAGCGATGCCAAAAATCGCAGCTCCTTTTGTCGGTCAAACAGTCCCACGGAGATATTGGAATTGCCTATGTCGATGGCCAGCAGCATACAGTACGTCCTCCTTCCATGATTGGGTCTTTCACTGTGTCTATCATACCACGCACCGCGTGGCTTGGCAAGGGCGGCAGGAATAAAACTCCCCCGGCCATGGCCGGGGGAGAGAAGGGGGCGCTGCGCTTATTCCTGGGTCATAAAGGTGTCCGCGATGTCCACGGTGTGCATGTGCTCCAGCATCCGCACCACCATGTTGCTGTAACCCCACTCGTTGTCGTACCAGGCGATGAGCTTCACGAAGTCCTGATCCAGCTGGATACCGGCGGTCTCGTCGAAGATGCAGGGGCAGGGGTTGCCGATCAGGTCGGTGGACACCACCTGGTCGCGGGTATAGCCGATAATGCCCTGCATGTACGTCTCGGAGGCGTGCTTGATCTCATAGCAGATGTCCGCGTAGGAGGCAGTGGTGCTGAGCCGGGCCGTCAGATCCACCACGGACACGTCCGCCGTAGGCACACGGAAGGCCATGCCGGTCATTTTACCCTTTAGCTCGGGGATCACGCGGCCCACGGCCTTGGCCGCGCCGGTGGAGGTGGGGATGATGTTGTTCAGAATGGAACGGCCCGTGCGCCAGTCGCTGCCGCCGCGGGAGTCCACGGCCTTCTGCTTGGCGGTGGAGGCGTGGATGGTGGACATGAGGGACTGCTCGATGCCGAACTCCTTGTGGATAACATAGGCCAGGGGCGCGAGACAGTTGGTGGTGCAGCTGGCGTTGGAGACCACCTGCATATCGCTGCGGTACTCGTCGCTGTTGACGCCGAACACAAAGGTGGGCGTGGCGTCATCCTTGGCCGGCGCGGTAAGAAGTACCTTCTTCGCGCCGCCCTTGAAGTGACGGCTGGCCTTGTCGGTGGTGTTGTTTGCGCCGGTGGACTCGATGATGTACTCCGCGCCGCAGTCCGCCCAGTTGATCATGGCGGCGTCGGACTCACTGTAGATCTTGATCTTGTGGCCATTGACCACCAGGTCGCCGCCGGCGTGCTCCACGATGCCGGGGAAGTTACGGAAAACGGAGTCATACTTCAGCAGGTATACCATGTAGTCGATGTCTGCCTTCCGCAGGTTGATGCCGCACACGTCGAAGCGCTCCGGGTCGTCCGCCAGAATACGCAGCACCACACGTCCGATGCGGCCAAAGCCGTTGATACCGATCTTAATTCCCATGTCCTGTTCCTTTCCTTCTCGTGCCGTCCGGGACGGCTGTATTTGTTCCAAGTACATTATAACAGCTTTATTAAAATTGTCACTATAAAAAGTGAAAATATTTCTAGTTTTTTCTAGATTTTTTCAAGTTTATTCCATGAAAAAATACAGAAAATCGCATATCAGAGCCAAACGTTCCATACGTTTCAAACCTTGGAAATATGCCGTTTTACCCCTTAAAAACCGGCAAAACGGACGGCGAAAGCCGTCCGTTTTGTCTTATGGAGGTATGATACACGGATCACAGAATAATGCAGATCAGTCCGCCGCCGCCCTCGTTGATAATGCGCTCCAGCGCTTGCCGCAGCTTGCTTTGCGCGTCCGCGGGCATCCGTTTCAGCTTGGCCTGCAGGTCCTCGCTGACGATCTCGTGGAAGCTGCGTCCGAAGATATTGGACTGCCACAGCTTGCCGGTATCGCCCTCAAATTCCTGCAAGAGGTAGTTCACCATATCCTCAGATTGCTTCTCATTTCCCACGATAGGGGATACCGTCGTTTCAATATCCGCCCGTATCAGATGGATAGAAGGCGCGCTGGCCCGCATCCGTACACCGTAGCGCCCGCCCTGGCGCACGATTTCAGGGTCTTCTAAGTTTAATTCCTCCACCCCCGGCATCAAAATGCCGTAACCAGAGTCGCGGGCGGCTTGCAGTGCCGGAGCGAATTTGTCGTATTCCCGTTTGGCGGCGGCCAGGTCGGAGATCATCTGCATCAGGTCGCCGTCATCTTCCACTGTTAGCCCGGAGCGCTGGGACAGCGTGTCATAGAACAGGTGCTGCGGCAGGCGTATTTCCGCTTCCGCGATGCCACTGCCAAGGTCTACCGCCCGCGTTTCTGCGCTTTCCACGTTTTCCTGTTCCGCCAGCGCCTGCAGACACGGCTGCAAGCAGCAGATGCGGGCCAAGCCGGCTGTCCCGTCGGCTATACCCTGGAACAGACCGCTCTTGATGGGGTGGTCACCGGGCAGCGCGTCTACCCAGGCGGGGAGGAAGAAATCCAGCTCCTGCAAGGGGAATTGGTACAGAAGGTCACGGATCAGGCCGGATATATCCTCCTCGGTCAGCGTCAGGCAGTTCACCGGCACACACCGCACACCGAATTTTTCCTCTGTCTCGGCTGCGATGGCAGCGGCTCGCTGACTTTCCGGATGGGCGGAGTTCAGCAGGACGATAAATGGCTTTCCGATGGCTTGCAGCTCCCGGATGACCCGCTCCTCCGCATCCAAATAATCCTCCCGGGGAATGTCTGTCACCGTGCCGTCGGTGGTGACCACCACGCCCACGGTGGCGTGGTCGGTGATGACCTTTCGCGTGCCGAGCTCTGCCGCCTCCGTCATGGGGATCTCGTGGTCGAACCAGGGGGTCATTACCATGCGGGGCGCTAAGTCCTCGAACTGACCCACAGCAGAGTCCACCATATACCCCACGCAGTCCACCAGCCGCACGGAAAACCGTACTCCCTCCGCCAGCTGGATCTCCACGGCCTCCTCCGGCACAAATTTGGGTTCAGCCGTCATGATAGTGCGGCCTGAGCCGCTCTGTGGCAACTCATCCTGGGCGCGGTCGCGGCGGTATACATTGTCGATGTGGGGAAGCACCTGCGTCTCCATAAAGCGCTTGACGAAGGTGGATTTGCCGGTGCGGACAGGGCCGACGACGCCGATATACACACTGCCGCCGGTGCGGGCGGCCATATCCTGATAAATGGACGCGGTTTTTTCCATAATGCCTTCCTCCGATTGTTAGCTGTTGTCCCATATCTATGCGCCGCCCCGCCAAATTAGACGGCGGGTAAGGGAAAAAGCTCTTGCACTGACCGATCGTTCTGTGTTAAAATAAACACAAGGTCAAGTAAACATCGAAGGGGGTGCTGTGTGCCGTGGAAGAACAGAACATTGATCGGCGCGTCCGAAAAACAAAAAGGCAACTCCGTCAGGCATTGATGATGCTGATGTCGGAGAAACCGTCCAAATCCATATCCGTTCGTGAGTTGGCGGAGCGGGCCGACATCAACCGCGGTACGTTTTACATCCACTATAAGGATGTCAGCGACCTTTTGCAGCGGCTGGAGGACGAGATGGCCGAGCGGCTGATCCTGGTGTGCAAGAAATACGCCTACGCCACCACGGAGGTCAGCGCGTTCCCCTATCTGACGGAGCTGTACCGCTTTGCCCGGGACAACGCCGACCTGTGTCAGGTGCTGCTTGGCCCGAACGGAGACCGGGCCTATACGGAGCGCATCTGCGACATTCTGTACAGCTATTTCCTCCGGGACTTCGTGGCCCGGTTTTACGGCGGCGACCGGGATCGGTTGGAATATTTCTGTCGGTTCATCGTGTCCGGCAACCTGACGCTGACGCTGCAATGGCTCTCCGGCGGCATGAAGGAAACGCCGGAGGAGATGGCCCAGCTGGCCGGCGGGATCATCATGGACGGCGTGAGAGCGCTGTGAGACAGCGCATCGCCCGCGTCACCCCGGAACGCCGGGTCAAAGAAAGACACCCCAGATGCCATGTGTGCGCCGATCTGTTCGTGTTCCTCGGTGGAGAGCGGCAGTCTTGCGTATTTGTCATCAAAAATCTTCTTTGTGGTAATATAAGACTGCAAAAAGATAAGAAAACCGGCGGAGCTAATGCTTCGCCGGTTCTTTTCTTCGAGCTGTAAAGCGGATTTGGTTTACAGAGTTTCCTTGATTTTGGCCGCGATCTGATCCGCCGTCAGGCCGTACTCCCGCAGCACATCCGCCGCCTTGCCGGACTGACCGAACTGATCGTTGACACCGATCTTGCGGAACTTGCAGCTGACCTTGCCCATCAGCACGTCGGCCACGGCATCGCCCAGGCCGCCGATGACGCTGTGCTCCTCCACGGTGACGGCGTTGCCGCACTTCTCGGCGTACTTTATCACGCACTCCGCGTCGATGGGCTTGATGGTGTGGACGTTGATGACGCTGATCTCGATGCCCTCGGCGGAGAGCAGCTTGGCGGCCTCCAACGTCTCGTTGACCATGAGGCCGCAGGCGAACACCGCCGCGTCCTTGCCCTCACGCAGCACGTTGGCTTTGCCGATCTCGAAGTGGTAGTCCTCCTCAAACACGGGCGTGGCCAGGCGAGCCAGGCGCATATAGGCAGGGCCTTGGAACTCCGCCAGGGCGAAGGTGGCCTTGCGGGCCTCGTTAGCATCGGCGGGGACGATGACGGTCATGCCGGGGATGAGACGCATCAGACCGATGTCCTCGATGGACTGGTGGCTGCCGCCGTCCTCGCCCACGGACACGCCGGCGTGGGAGCAGCAGATCTTCACGTTGAACTTGGGGTAGGCGATGGAGTTGCGTATCTGCTCATAGGCCCGGCCCGCGCCGAACATGGCGAAGGTGGAGCAGAAGGGGATCAGGCCCATGGTGGACAGACCCGCGCCGATGTTCATCATGTTGGCCTCGGCGATGCCGCAGTCGAAGAAGCGGTCGGGGTGGGCCGCCTTGAAAAACTTGGTCATGGTAGCGCCGGCCAGGTCGGCATCCAGCACCACAACCTTGTTATTCTGTTCGCCCAGCTCTACGAGGGCCTTGCCGTATGCCTCACGGGTAGCAATTTTCTCACTCATGGCTCAGTCCTCCAATTCCTTCAATGCCTGCTGGCGCTGCTCCTCGTTGGGGGCTTTGCCGTGCCAGCCGACTTGGTTTTCCATAAACGACACGCCCTTGCCCTTCACCGTGTGAGCCAGGATAGCCTTGGGCTTGCCGGGTGTCACAGGGGCGCTCAACGCGGCCTCGATGGCGTCCAGGTCATGGCCGTCGATCTCGTGGAGGTCGAAGCCGAAGGCCCGGAGTTTGGCGGCCATATCGCCCAGGGACATGACCTCATCGTTGCTGCCGTCGATCTGTAGGCCGTTGTTGTCCACGAAAACGGTCAGGTTGTCCAGCTTGTAATGCGCGGCGGACATCAGGGCCTCCCAGATCTGCCCCTCCTGGCACTCGCCGTCGCCCAGCAGGGTGAACACTTTCGTGTCCTTGCCCCGGAGCTTCGCGCCCAGCGCCATGCCCACGGCGATGGAGCAGCCCTGGCCCAGCGAGCCGGTGGAGGCGTCCACTCCGGGAACTTTCTTGCAGTCGGGATGGCCCTGCAGGATGCTGTGGAGCTGCCGGAAATTCTTAAATTCGTCGCGGCTGATGAAGCCCAGCTCCGCCAAAACGGCGTAGTAGCAGGGGGCAGCATGACCCTTGCTCAGCACGAAGCGGTCGCGGTTTTCCATGCGGGGCTGTTTGGGGTCGATACGCATGTGGTTGTAGAACACGCTGGCCATCAGTTCCACCGCTGACAGAGAGCCGCCGGGGTGGCCGCTTCCGGCGTTGGCCGTCATATTGATGATGTCACGGCGCATCTGACGACACACGCCGGACAATTCTGCTTTGTTCATGGGAGACCTCCATTCCACATTCTTCTAACACCGTAGAATATCGCATTTCCGGCCCAAAGTCAATCAAGACCATGCACATCCGGCAAAAAAAGACCTCTGTCTGCAAAACGGCTTGCATTATGTGTCATTTTCCTGTATACTGATAAAAACGTTTTTTGGGAGGGCCTTGTCCATGTCATTTTGGGATTTCCTTTTCTATGGCATCATCATCGTGGGCGCGATTTTGTTCGTGTCTCTGACCATTTACCGTATCGACTGGGCGCGCCACCCGGAGAAGTATAAGGACATCGCGGACGAAGACCCGCAGAAGGCTGAGTACCGTCGGAAAAAAGAGGCAGATAAGAAGGCCGCCGCCCAAAAGGCCAAGGAGAAGGAAAAGCAGCTCAAGCGCCAAAAGCGCGTGGATAAGCTGAACCACTACCGCGCCATCAACGGCAAAGGCCCTGTGGGTATGGACGGCAAGCCCATCGAAAAGAAGAAAAAGTAACGATATATGTACGAAACCGCCGACTGCCAAGAGACAGTCGGCGGTTTTCTTGAGACTATTTGTCAAACGAAGGGTTCATGAAGTAGACATTTTTCTCATTCAGGCGATCCTTCGCCAGCCGCAGGCCTTCGCCGAAGCGCTGGAAATGGACGATCTCCCGGGCGCGCAGGAACTTGATGGCGTCGTTTACATCCGGGTCATCGCTGAGACGAAGGATGTTGTCATAGGTCAGGCGGGCCTTCTGCTCGGCGGCCAGATCCTCCGTCAGGTCGGCGATCATGTCGCCGGAGACGGAGATCGAACCGGCTGACCAGGGGAAGCCGGAGGCGGCGGTGGGATAGACACCGGTGGTGTGATCCACGAAATAGGTGTCGAACCCGGCGGTCTTGATGTCCTCCTCCGACAGGTTTCGGGTAAGCTGGTGGACGATCGTGCCCACCATTTCAAGGTGGCCCAGCTCCTCTGTGCCGACAAAGGAAATAAAAGAGACACGAAGTTTTGAAAGCGTTGCGGCGCAAGGGTTTCAAGGCGCGGAAAGCAGCGAAAACACGAATGTGCGAAAGGCGGGATGGCTCCGCTCATTTGCTATCGACTACCAGCATCGTGGGGTAGGCAAGAGCTATTGCGTTGATGTAATGGCAGCACTTACAGAGGGAGGTGTGGCAGAGTGAAGGAGTACATTCAGCAGCTTTCACCGGACAAGCTGATGCCATTTCAGAAACATCCCTATCAGGTGCGGGAGGATGCCGCCCTGTCAGAGCTGATGGAGAGCATCCGTACACACGGCGTACTATCGCCGCTACTGGCGCGACCGAAAGGGGAGAGCTACGAGCTGGTCAGCGGGCATCGGCGGCGGTTGGCGGCGCAGAAGCTGGACTTGCCCACCGTGCCGGTGTTGGTGCGGGAGATGACCGACGATGAAGCGGTGATCCTGATGGTGGACAGTAACCTCCAGCGGGAAAACCTGCTGCCCAGCGAGAAGGCATTTGCGTATAAGATGAAGCTGGAGGCGATGAAGCATCAAGGGAAAGTAACCTCCCGACAAGTTGTCGGGAGGTTAGAAAGTGCAGATAAAGTCGGACGGGAAAATGGCGAAAGCGGTCGTACCATTCAGCGCTACATCCGTTTGACCTACCTAATCCCGCCGCTGCTGCAAATGGTGGACGAGGGGCGTATCGCCTTTTCGCCAGCCGTGGAGCTGTCCTATCTCACAAAGGACGAGCAGGCAGAGCTGTGGGGTTTGATCGGGCAGGAGGACGCCACACCGTCGCTATCACAGGCGATCCGCCTGAAGAAGCTCTCCCGCGAGGGCGGGCTGACGGCGGAGAAACTGTACACCATTCTCACCGAGGAAAAGCCCAACCAGAAAGAGCAAGTCCGCATCAAAACAGAGTCCCTGCGAAAGTATTTCCCGCGCAATTACTCCGCCCAGCAGATGGAACGAGAAATTCTCAAGCTGCTGGAGACCCGTTATCGGACGCGGAATAGGGGGGAGCGGTGATTCCGTACACTGGTGTTATACGGACAAGCCCTGTAATATGGCCGCAGGAGGTGCATCACATGAGCGAAAGATTACAGGAATCCTTACCGCAGAACATCTATCGGAACGGAATCTGCTACGAACTGCGCGGCGAGCAGTACTATCCGTGCCTGTTGGTGCCGCCAGAGCTGGATGCCAGTGAGGAAGAGCAGCTGCGATTCATTATCCGGCAGATGGCGGAGGCGCAGGGGATTGACGAGGACTTAAAGGCACGAGACCCTATGGCGTGGGTCGGCGCGATGAACAACATCAAAAGCGCGGCTCTTGAGATCATGCGGGAGTCCAAATAACGCCCCAAGAAAGAAACAAAAGCAAAAAAATCAACGCAAGCGGAGACAGGTCAAATGCCTGCCTCCGCTATTTTTTATAGAGGAGCATGGAATGGACTATTTTTGCAAATCGGAATCCGAAGCCTATGCGTTTTACAGGATTCCCAAGCTGTTATTTACGCATATCTACTACAAAGACTTGCCGTGTGAAGCGAAACTGCTTTACGGAATGCTCGTGGACAGAATGACGCTTTCCGACCGAAATTTTTGGAGGGATCGTGAGGGAAATACCTACATCTATTTCAGTGTTGAGACGATTATGCGGAGTCTCAACTGCGCCCATGGTAAGGCAGAAAAGCTACTGGCCTCACTGGAAGATTATGGCCTGTTAGATCGTAGGCGGCAGGGTCTTGGAAAACCTTCACGGCTATATCCGCAGCCATTTGCCCGTGAGATGTAATTCTGGATTTCGGAGTTTTGGCGCGACGAAATTCGGCGCTGCTGGAACGCCGGTTTTCGGCGTTCAATAAGACAGAGAAAATAAAACTGATTGGTTAAGAAACTGAATGTGACAGGAAAGGACGGAATGATTATGAAAGAGAATAAGATCAGAAACAAACAGGTCAACGTTCGACTGACAGAAGCGGAATACAGGCGTTTGGACGAGGCGGCACAGGCCAGCGGATTAGGGAGGTCGGCTTATCTTCGGATGGTACTGTACGCCTCGTGGCTCCGTGAGGGAGCCAAAAAAGAAAAATAGAAATGGTGCGTGTTGCACGAGCAGCCACCATAATGGCGCAGAAGCTTCCGCCGTAGGAGGAAACAGATTCTGTATTGCGAAAGCGATACGGAATCTGTTTCCGCAAGCATAGCATTTTGACAGTAAAATGCGCTTGTTAAGGGGACATCCCCCTAATACCCCCGCTATCGCAATATCAATAATTTGCACCTGAACGGGATTTTCCCGTTTAGGTGCAAATTTCATGTATGGAAGAGCACAGGTATTTTCAGCAATTCTGCTATATGTGTATTCTCACTTCTAGGTGGAGTGCGGGAAAAATCAAAAATGCAATATATTTATTGCTTTTTATAACAAAAGGGCGTATACTGGAAACAGTAATTTGACTAAGCGGGATAGTTGCCAAAAGAAGTTAATTTGTTATAATTGGTGTAAAGAGTACAGTGAAAAGGAGAACGACCATGGCGGACATAAAGAGAGAACAGGAACGCGATGAGCTGCACCGTGCGATTTGGAATATCGCGGATGAGCTGCGCGGCAGCGTAGATGGCTGGGACTTCAAGAGCTATGTTCTTGGCACCATGTTTTATCGCTACATCTCTGAAAATCTGGCTTCTTACATAAATGCCGGGGAAATAGATGCCGGTGACAAAGATTTTGATTATGCCAAGCTGCCCGACAGCGTGGCGGAGGAGATTCGGGACGAGATGATAAACTCGAAGGGCTTTTTTATGCTGCCCTCCGAGCTGTTTTGTAATGTCCGGCAGCGGGCTGCACAGGATGAAAACCTCAACGAAACGCTGGAAAAGGTCTTTACCCATATCGAGGAATCTGCCAAGGGGTCTTTCTCCGAGGCCAGCTTTGCGGGCCTGTTCGATGATTTCGATGTAAACAGCAACAAGCTGGGCGCGACTGTGGCCAAGCGCAACGAGAAGCTCTGCAAGCTGCTCAACGGCATCGGCGAGATGAAGCTGGGCGAGTTCAAGGGCAACCAGATAGACGCCTTTGGCGACGCCTACGAGTTCCTGATGACCATGTACGCCTCCAACGCTGGCAAGAGCGGCGGCGAGTTCTACACACCCAGCGAGGTGTCCGAGCTGCTGGTGCGGCTGGGTACGGTGGGCAAGACGCAGGTGAATAAGGTCTACGACCCTGCCTGCGGCTCCGGCTCCCTGCTGCTGAAGGCCACCAAGATTCTGGGACCGGAGGGTGTCCGTATTGGCTACTACGGGCAGGAAATCAACATCACCACCTATAACCTGTGCCGCATCAATATGTTCCTGCATGATGTGGGCTACGATAAGTTTGACATCGCCTGCGATGACACGCTGACCAATCCGCTGCACTGGGACGATGAGCCCTTTGAACTCATCGTGTCCAATCCACCCTATTCCATCAAGTGGGCCGGGGACGAAAACGCCCTGCTTATTGACGACCCCCGTTTTTCGCCTACCGGTGTGCTGGCCCCCAAGAGCAAGGCCGACCTTGCCTTTGTGATGCACTCGCTGTCGTGGCTCGCCAACAACGGAACGGCGTCTATCGTCTGCTTCCCCGGCATCATGTACCGTGGCGGTGCGGAGCAGAAAATCCGCAAATATCTCATCGACAACAACTTTGTGGACTGCGTTATCCAGCTTCCCGGCAACCTGTTTTTCGGAACCTCCATCGCCACCTGTATCATGGTGCTGAAAAAGAATAAGCCTGACAATTCGACGCTGTTTATTGACGCCTCCAAGGAGTGCATCAAGGTCACGAACAACAACAAGCTGACGGCGGAGAACATCAGCCACATCGTGGACTATTTCACAGCCCGTGAGGATGTTCCCCACATCTGCCACCGCGCCGCCTATGAGGAAATCAAGGAGCAGGAGTATAACCTCTCCGTCAGCACCTATGTGGAGCCGGAGGACACCCGCGAGGTCATTGACATCGTGAAGCTGAATGCGGAAATCGAGGAAATCGTGGCGCGGGAGAATGTCCTGCGGGCGGAGATTCAGAAGATTATTGGGGAGATTGAGGGATGAACGGTTCAGAAGTAGCTAATATTGTCGTTTCAACGGTTTCTACCTCTATTGCAATAGTCGCATTGTTCCAGACAAAACGACAGATTTCTTTGAGCAACAAGCAGCAATTATTTGATAGGAGATTGTCTCGCTATACCGAAGTGAATACAGTTTATTCCCTATATGCTGCAAATAAGTTACAACTAAAAGATGAGTCCGTTTTTTACCATACAAATGACCTGATATTTTCGTGGCTGACAAACTGCGCTGATTTAGAAGAAATGGCACTTGCAGTTGCTAGTCCCTTGCACCAGAAAGAGCAGAAAATTCTGCTCACAAAATATGAGAAGTTAAAAAATGCCGCAATCGAAATCTCGATGGTGTTTGACGGTGATGCCGCCGAAATAGCCGGAGAATTTGTTTCGTCATTTGCGGACTTGCTTAAAGCAATGTATCAGCAACAGGTGTTTATTTCAAATCTGAAGGAGCAAGAAGGAAGAGACAAAACGCCGCTATATCTTGAGAACTACGAAGAAAAGTGCAGGAAAATGGCTACGAGTCTTGACCTATTTGAATTACGGGATAAACTCGAATATCTGGACGGCGAGATTACGCGCAAAAAAGTGCTTGATGAAATGAAAAATAGCTTGCGTTTAACGAGGGTGAAAAGATGACAAAACTCAATGAATTGATACAGCAGCTTTGCCCGGATGGGGTGGAGTATAAAACTCTTGGCGAGTTGGGAAAGTTCTTTGGCGGTCTAACGGGCAAATCGAAAGACGATTTTACCGATGGCAACGCAAAGTTCATTACCTATAAAAATGTTTACGCTAACCCTTCGTTGCAGATTGATGTAGAGGACAGAGTTAAAATCGCCGATGGCGAGAGGCAGCGTACATTGCAATACGGAGATGTCATTTTCACAGGTTCTTCCGAAACCCCAGACGAATGTGGTATTTCTTCCGTTGTAACCGTGAAAACAGAAGAAAAGTTGTACTTGAATAGTTTCTGCTTCTTTTTCCGTTTTGATGATTTGAACATCATGCTACCAGACTTCGCAAAACATCTGTTTCGTTCAAATGAATTGAGATACCAGATTGGCAAAACAGCCAGCGGTGTTACTCGTTATAATGTTTCTAAGAAGCTGATGGAAAAAGTGAGCATTCCCGTCCCACCTCTGCCGGTGCAGAGTGAAATTGTCCGCATACTGGACAATTTCACCGAGCTTACCGCCGAGCTTACCGCCCGTAAGAAGCAGTATGAGTATTATCGGGATAAACTGCTGATGTTCGATGTCTTCGGGGGTGGGGACAAGTAAATGCGAACAAAGAATACTTGGCGATATTGCAAAGTTTACTTACGGCTATACAGATAAAGCAAAAAATGTAGGTGATGTTCGATTTATTAGAATAACCGACATTAACGACAGTGGGTATCTGAGTCCATCTGATGCAAAATATATTGATTTGACCGAAGAAAGCAAAAAGTATCTATTAAAGAAGGGCGATTTACTACTCGCTCGTACTGGAGCGACATACGGCAAGACGCTGTTCTTTGATAGTGATTAGCCTGCGGTATATGCGTCATTCTTAATTAGGATTGTTCTCGATAATGCGGTGATAAGGAATAGATATTACTGGCATTTTTCAAAATCCTCGTTATATTGGGAGCAAGTTGAAAAATATGTTTCAAAAGGTGGCCAGCAGCAATTTAATGCCAATGCGATAAGCCGGGTGAAGGTTCCAATTCCTTCTTTAGAAGTACAGGATAGGATAATCAATGTCCTCGATAACTTTGATGCCATCTGCTCCGACCTGAACATTGGATTGCCTGCCGAAATCGAGGCAAGACAAAAGCAGTACGAATACTATCGGGACAAGCTTCTGACGTTTAAGGAGGCAAAAGCATGAGTGTTTCTTTTCACGAAATTGAGAATTGTTGGAATTATTACTTGAGCATAGAAGAAAATTTAAACGAAACATCTCGTTACATCGAACCAACTGGACAAGAAAATGTGTATTCATTTGAGTTTCAGAAGGTCATCATGCTCTGCGGCGCCGAAATTGAAAGCGTATTCAAATTGATTTGTAGCGCGGTGGATGAAAACCATTCATGCGGTAATATCAGCGAATACAAGAAGATAATTTTAAGAGCGTTCCCTAAAATTGGGGAAACACGGGTTATCGTACCTCGATGGGGTGGGAAGAATATATTTCCATTTGGGCGGTGGACGGAGGGACCTCTTGGATGGTGGTCTGCCTATACCGAAGTAAAGCATAATAGGATTTCAAAGTTTTCAAATGCGACATACAAGAACGCCGTGTATTGCCTCGCCGCACTATATGTTTTGATTTTATATTTATATAGAATCAACGGCTACGATTGTAAAGGTGATGATTCAAGATATTTTTGTAGCGACTACTATCCCATTCCCTTTTATGCACAAAGACCAAGCGACCTACCGGATTTTTGTGATGTTGAAAGTGAGGAAGTAATGCCATGAGCCAATATAACATCATCGCGTCTACCACTGAGAGCACCGTGGTGGCGGAATATACGCCGGGAACGCGGCGTTCGGACAGTTATCAGAGCGAGGCGCAACTGGAAAAGGAGTTTATCCGCCTGCTGTGTGAGGTAGGCTATACTTACCTGCCCATCCATACTGAGGCGGACCTCGTCGCCAACCTCCGCACACAGTTGGAAAAGCTGAACAACTACCAGTTTACCGATGGCGAGTGGGAGCGGTTCTTCCAGCAGAGCATCGCCAACGCCAACGAGGGCATCAAGGAAAAGACCCGTCGGATACAGGAGGGCGACACGGCGCAGGCGTTCAAGCGGGATACCGGTGAGTCGAAGAACATTCGGCTGCTGGATAAGAAGTGCATCCACAACAACACGCTGCAGGTCATCAACCAATATACCGTCTCTCAGGCGGAGGGCGCGGCGCACGACAACCGCTACGATGTGACCATCCTCGTCAACGGGCTGCCCCTCGTTCATGTGGAGCTGAAGCGGCGGGGCGTGGCTATCCGCGAGGCGTTCAACCAAATCAACCGCTATAAGCGCGACAGCTTTTGGGCAGGCAGCGGGCTTTTTGACTATGTGCAGATATTCGTTATCTCCAACGGAACGAATACGAAATATTATTCCAACACCACACGCTTGGGGCATATTAAGGATTTCAACGCCGCTGCGGTACGGAAGCGCGGCAGGACCAGCAACAGCTTTGAGTTTACGTCGTTCTGGGCGGATGCCAAAAACCATATCATCCCCGACCTGATGGACTTCACCAAGACCTTCTTTGCCAAGGCCACGATACTGAATATCCTGACGAGGTATTGCGTTTTTACCTCGGAGGATTTGCTGCTGGTGATGCGCCCCTATCAAATTGTCGCCACGGAACGCATCCTCAACCGCATTGAAATCGCCACCAACTATAAGTGGTACGGCACGGTGCAGGGCGGCGGGTACATTTTCCACACCACCGGCTCCGGCAAAACACTGACCAGCTTCAAAACAGCCCAGCTCGTGGCAGACCTGCCGCATATCAGCAAGGTGCTGTTCGTGGTGGACCGCAAGGACTTGGACTATCAGACCATGAAGGAGTACGACCGCTTTGAAAAGGGCGCGGCCAACGGCAACACCTCCACGGCTATTCTGACGCGGCAGCTTGAGGACCCCAATGCCAAAATCATCATTACCACCATTCAGAAGCTGGCAAAGTTCATCAAGAAAAACGCCGGTCATCCGCTGGCAGATAAGCAGGTGGTCATCATCTTTGACGAGTGCCACCGCAGCCAGTTCGGTGAAATGCACCTTGCCATTACCCACTATTTCAAGAAATACCACCTGTTCGGCTTTACGGGCACGCCTATCTTTACGGACAACGCCGGCAGCGGCAAGACCCCGACCCTGCGAACCACCGAGCAGGCCTTTGGCGACCAGCTTCACGCCTATACCATCGTGGACGCTATCAACGACAGGAATGTGCTGCCGTTCCGCGTGGACTATGTGCAGACGATGAAGGAGGAGCCGGACATTGACGACAAGCCGGTATGGGACATCAAGCGCGAGGAAACCTACCTCACGCCTGAGCGCATTACTGATGTTACAACGTACATACTGGAAAGATTCAATCAGAAAACCTACCGCAACGAGAAGACCTATACATTCAATGTGCTGCAAAATATCGGCGAGGTGGCCTCCGCCAAGCGGCAGAACGATGTAGAGGAAATCAAACGCCAGCAGCGCATCAGCGGCTTCAACTCCATTTTTGCCGTATCCTCCATCACAGCAGCCAAGCTCTATTATGAAGAGTTTAAGCGGCAGATGGATGCAGACCCCAGCAAAAAGCTGCGTGTCGCGCTGATTTACAGCTATGGGGCGAATGAGGTAGAGGCGGACGGCATCTTGGACGAGGAAAATCCCGAAGATACCTCCGCGCTGGACCAGAGCTCACGCGATTTCCTCGATATGGCTATCCGCGACTATAATCTGATGTTCCACACCAATTACAGCACCGATAGCGATAATTTCCAGAGCTACTATAAGGATGTATCTCTGCGGATGAAGAACAAGGAGCTCGACCTGCTTATTGTGGTCAATATGTTCCTGACGGGCTTTGACGCCACCACGCTCAATACGCTGTGGGTGGATAAGAACCTGAAGATGCACGGGCTTTTGCAGGCGTTTTCGCGCACAAACCGCATTCTGAACTCCATAAAGACCTTTGGCAATATCGTATGCTTCCGCAATCTGCAAAAGCGTACAGACGCCGCCATAGCGCGTTTCAGCGATGCTACGACCAACGGGGTCGTGACGCTGCGCCCATTTTCCGACTATTACAATGGCTACACGGATGAAAAGGGTAAGTACAACGAGGGATATGTGGACTTGATTGCCACCTTGCAGCAGGATTTCCCCCTTACCGATGTGCGTATCGTTGGTGAGGCACGCCAAAAGGCATTTATCCGGCTGTTTGGAACCATCCTGCGGATGCGGAATCTGCTGGTCGCCTTCGATGATTTCAAGGGCATGGAGATACTCTCCGAACGCGATATGCAGGACTATATGGGCCGCTATCAAGACCTGTATGACGAATGGCGTGGCCGCTCCGAGCATGAGAAAGAGGACATCACGGACGATGTAGTGTTTGAAATCGAGCTTATCAAGCAAATTGAAATCAACATCGACTATATCCTTATGCTCATGCAAAAATACCGTGACAGCCATGGCAAGGATAAGGAAATCGCCATCGCCATTCAGAAGGCCGTGGAGTCCAGTTCTGAGCTCCGCAGCAAGAAGGCCCTTATCCAAGGGTTCCTCGCCGGTATCAATGACGTGGATGATGTGGTCAATGCGTGGCACGATTTTGTCGCCATCGAAAAGGAAACGCAGCTTGCGGCATTGATAGCGGAGGAACGCCTGAAGGATGCGGAAACGAGGCAGTTCATGGCAAACGCCTTCCGCGACGGTGCAATTAAGACGACCGGCACGGAGATTGACGGCCTTTTGCCGCCTATGTCACGCTTTGGCGGAGGGAATCGCGCAGAGAAGAAGCGGGGCGTTACGGAGAAGCTGGTTGCATTCTTCGATAGATTCTTTGGAATTGGATGAGAGGTGAGTCCGAATGCCAAGACAGAAAAAAGATAGCGTCCCCATCTGCTACCGCATCGAGAGAAGCGTCTATGAGCGGCTTCAGGCGTATGCAGAGGATAAGGGGCAAACAATGACTATGGCTGTTGAGCGGCTTCTGACGAAAGCCCTCGATGCCGAAGAAAAGAAAGAAGACAACTAAAAAAGAATCTGGCGTCCGAACAGGATGCCAGATTCTTTTCGTGCTTTTTGTTTACTCGGAGGAAATCCCACAGGAAAGTTAGGAGAGATTGGGGTCACGGTTTGTTTGACTTTGTTCGCAGAAAGGT
>OLOX01000730.1_pt1 | contig 34012 bp, 31 predicted proteins | sample 1672091 | NCBI WGS metagenome assembly OLOX01 (sample SAMEA3136644, study PRJEB25190) | human gut metagenome | reverse complement strand
AATTTTCACATGTATTTCAAGCCACAAATGATAATGAAATAGAGAGCAAATTAAAAGCTACTATTATTGCAATTAAAAGAGATTTTAAGAGTATGTCGAATTATGTGCCATTAGTATTTAAACCGAGAAGTATGTTTACGAAAGGATTATTTTTTATTTCAGATTCAAAAAAGCCTATGATTAAACAATATGGGTGGGAAAAGTATTTGGAATTAAAATATGATAGAAAACAGCTAGAAAAAATGGATGTTTCTAATATAAAAACTAAATATATGGGAGATTTATATATTTTTGATTTTAAACAATGTTGGTTAGATAATTATAATGGAAAGTACGATGGATTAACATTTGGCAATTTTAAGAGAAAATTTTATTTAGGAGAATTACCTGGAATAGATAGAACATGTTTTAATGATAGAACTTTATTAAAATTATCATCTAAACTAAATAATTTTTATGATGTTAAAATAGAAGCATTACATTGGCTAAATGTTATAAAGAGTGTATTAGATGATATGAAAATATCAAACAAACATTATAATACAAATGATATTACAGAATTAATAATACAAAAAGGAATTAGCAGTAGTAGAACAAAAATAAACAATTTAATTGAGCCTTTAGTTAGTTTATTAATTTCATATGATTATAATTATACATCTGGAAGATACAAATTTTGTGATTATAATTCAAAAACTAATAGATATCATGTTGTTTCATCATATTATGATAGAACAATAAATCATATAAAAAGTTCAATAGAAAATATATTTAATTCATGTGAAAATAGTAATGAAACAATCTTAATAATTAATACAAACAAAGAGGATAACAAAATTATGAGATCAGATCCGATTTTAGTTGCAGCACAAATACTAGAATTATTGGATTTAGCATCATATACATTTGAAAGAGGAAATAGTCTAGAATTTTTCGTTCGTGTAAATAGTGAAGAAACAATACAAAAAGTATTAAATAATCATTCATACAAGAGTAGAACATTAACAACTATTCAAAAGTTACATTATGATTCTGTAAGATATATGACATATTTCTTTACGCAATTAAGAACAGATGATGAGAGATGGCAATTTATTGAAGATTATTTTTTGGGACAAGTTGAAAACAAATATAATATAGAAGATGCAATTTTTAACATAAAAAAAATGGATAGTCAAATTGAAAAAATGCAAAATCAAGATGATAGCTATAAAGAGAAAATAATAGATGAAGTAAAGTTATATGAATTATTTAGTGAAGATGAAGATGAAACATTAAAGTTTTACATATATGATACAGAAATAAAAGAAATAGAAAATATGGGATATAAGAGGATTTCACCTGTAGCTCCTGTTGGACAAAGTCTTTCTATAGGAAAACAAGGAGATGATTTTTCGATAAATGGATTTAATTATTTGATTATGAAAATAGACAACTATGAGTTAAGAAATGTAATTAAAACCAATTGACTAATATAGTAAAAAGATAAATAATGGCAAAGAATATCAATACCTTGAAAAAAACACTGAAAAGTCAAAAGTTTTTTCATAATTTTGAAAAAACTTGACTATAATAATAAAAGATAGTATAATTATTATAGTTAGGAGGAGATTTATGGAAAGAATAAGTAGAGAAAATTATTTATCTATATTAAAAAATTTCAAAGATCAACAAATAATAAAAGTTATCACAGGAATAAGAAGATGTGGTAAATCAACATTACTTGAAATTTTTCAAGATTACTTGAAAGAAAATGGAGTAGAAGCAAAGCAAATAATATCAATAAATTTTGAAAATGCAGATTATGATGAATTACAAGACAGAAAGAAATTATATGAATATATAAAAGAAAGATTAGTAAAAGGGAAAAAGACATATGTTTTTTTAGATGAAATTCAAAATGTAAACGAATTTGAAAAAACAGTAGATAGTTTATTTATAAATAAAGATGTAGACTTATATATAACAGGTTCAAATGCATATTTATTATCTTCAGAATTAGCAACATTGCTTACAGGAAGATATATAGAAATAAAAATGTTGCCATTATCGTTTAAAGAATATTTATCAAGCTTTGAAGATAAAACAGACTTGTCAAGAAAATTTAGAGATTATCTAAGATATAGTTCATTTCCTCAAGCAGTTGAATTATATAAAATAAACCCAGAAAATATAAGTTTATTTTTGGATGGAATCTATAATACTATTTTATTTAAAGATGTAATGCAAAGAAAAGGAATAACAGATAAAAATGTCTTAGAAAGAGTTACAAAATATTTGTATGACAACATAGGGAATAGAACGAGTATGAAAAGCATAAGTGATAATATTGAAGGAATAGAAAAAAATTCATCATATAATACAATTTCAAACTATGTAGATGCATTAATAGATAGTTATTTAATATTTAAAGCCAACAGATATGATATTAAAGGAAAAGAGTTTTTAAAAACTCAAGAAAAATATTATGCGATAGATATAGGATTAAGATATTATATGTTAGGACAAGGCTCTGGTCGAGATATGGGGCATATATTAGAAAATGTTGTGTATCTTGAATTGTTGAGACGAGGATATGAAGTATATATAGGAAAATATGATGATTTAGAAGTTGATTTCGTAGCAAGAAAGCCAGAGAATACTATATATTATCAAGTTGCATTAACAACTAGAGGAGAAAATGAAGGAGATAATAAAATATTAGATAGAGAATTAACTCCATTGAAGAAAATAAATGATAATTATCCTAAATACATTTTGACATTAGATGATGATTTAGATGCAGACTTTGATGGAATAAAGAAGATAAATGTGTTGGATTGGTTACTGGAGGAAAAATAATATGAATGAATATAATAAATTTTTACAGGACTACAAAGATTGTTTGGATAGAATTAATAATTTTGAAAATTATAATTATATTGAAACTGAACTTTGGGTAGTTAAGAAATATGCAGATTGGATAAAAAAAGACAAAAGATACGAATTATCATTAACATGCGGTACAAATAAACCATTAGATGATAGAGAAAAAGCATGGAATGCAATTAATAATTTTAAAATTACATTAGATAAAATTGCTGTAATCAATATTTGGAAAATATAATTAATCAGAAAAAAGAAAAATATAACCAATTTAAAATTTACAGAGAAAGAATTTAAAAAAGCCCAATAGGGCTTTTTCTATACCAACTTAATCTCGTCTTTCACAAACTCATCAACCATTTGCTGAATCATATTCAAATACCTAACTTGCTCAACAAAACTCTCATTCTCAGAAGGAGCAGGAAACCTTTGTTTAAGTTCAAACTCAACCAAATTAGTATAACCCTTCAAATGATATTCAAACTCCAACAAATAATCCATAACAGAACCATCCATAACCAAACGAGAAAACTTAAAAGGCTTATACTCTTCCAAATACTTCTTAGCCCAAACACCATATTTACCTAGTTTCAAATTTATCACCACCCAAACTCATAATAACCAAATTCAAGCAATCACCAAAACCAGCCCTATAATATTTATCATTCCAATAACCAATATAATCAAGATAATTTTCATCAAGCTTGTCCAATTGTTTTTGAACATACTTTTTATTACAACTTGCAACATTTTTCAAAATATTATCACAATACTTATCAAACTCAATCAAATGTCCTTTATCCTCTTCAGTAATTCTGCTCAAACATTCATCTCTAAAAATTATCCATTCTTTCATTAAATCATTAACTTTATTATCTAAATCCATAAAAATCATTCCTTTCAAAATTTAATTAAAAACTTAAAATAGTCATAAAAATTCATTAAAAAACTAATCCAAATCGTAAAAAAATAAATTTAATTACTACTTAAAATCAAATACAATTAGTAAAAATCTCCTAAAACTTTCCAATAAAAATCAAACGAAATTAGTACAAATCCCCTAAAATATTCCAATAAAAATTGGGGAGAAATTGGGGATCAAATTTTCAAAATCACCCCAATTTTAACAAAATTGCACACTAAATAAAAAAACAGCAAAGTACTAATATCACTAGCATACAATACAATTCAACACATCCAATAAAATATGTTATGTAACCCTCATAACCCGAAGGTTTCTAGAAATGTAAAAATAACCAATTTTAGAATTTTATGATGCACTTTATAATAGAAGAATATATAAAATATGGTTAAATCATCAAATTTGTGATAAAATACAAATGAAGTTCATATAAAAATTGAAAAGGAAAAAAGCGTGTCGAAAAATAAGAATTGGTTATCTAAATTTAGTAAGTTTTATATTGTATATGAATTAAGAGGAATAATTGTTGTATGTTTAATTGCAATAGGAATTTTTGCATTTTCAGAGTCAAAAAGACTTGATAAAAAATATCAGCAGTACGGATATTCCGGACATATGGACAATATTCAATATGATAATTGGACTGGTGAGATTATTCCTAAGCATAAAATTGAAACATATAGTAATGATGATAAGTATATAGTCAATTTGAAAGGTGAGAAGGTTAATTTTAAGCAAATTAAAGATTTGCTTGAGCAGTATAGAGTGGTTCAGGAAAATAATGCTTTTGTAAAAGAAGAAAATCTTAATGAATTAACTAGTATTTGTGATGTGTTATTGAAGGAATATTTAGATTTGGATTATAAAGTGATTAAATCTGATAATTCAGATATGAATGAATATCAATTTAAAGTGAGTGGAAAGTATGAAGATTCATATTATAATTACTTTACATCAACCTCATGTTTAGAAGGACTTGTAAGAAATGTGGTTCAAGAGATGTATAGGAGTCAAAATAATTTAGATAGTTAAGTGGATTTTTGAAATAGAAAAAACAGCACATAATTTAAAAATTGATAATCATAATTGTAAAGAACTAATAATTAATATCAAGGAAAAATATAACAAATATTTAGGTATTGATGGAGTGAATAATCAATTTGTAAGGATAGAAGAATGTATAAATTATTTAGAAGGAATTTATGGAGAGAATACAATGATTAATGCAAGATATCCATTAGACTCTAGAATATTAACGATTAATAGAAAAGAACATACTGTTATTTCAGAAGAGTATAAAATGATGTTTACAATATTAAGATATGCTATAGAAAATTTAATTGAATTTCATGAATTAGAAAAGACGTATCAAAAGATAGTAAAGACTTCTAGCCCTAAAGAACAATTACAAGATTTTATAGATTTTTGTAATAAAGAATATAGTAATCCCAAAAATATTATTAAGATAGATATTATTAAGAAAATTGATAAATGTAATAACAATTTTGTTAATATATAATAAAGAGTACGGGAAATGTTATTTTATTTATGGTAAAATTCATATAGATTTACGTAAAAATAAATTTTAAAAAATATATACTTAAATATGCAGGTGATTGAAATGATAAATGTTGTTGCAGCGGTAATAAAAAACGAAGAAGGAAAGATTTTAATAGCACAAAGAAACTTAAAAAAATCTCAAGGAGGTTTATGGGAGTTTCCTGGAGGAAAGATTGAGCCAAATGAATCAAGAGAAGCGGCTATTATAAGAGAGATAAAAGAAGAATTAACAATAGATATTAATGTAGAGAATTACATAGGTGAGAAAATATTTAATTATCCGGATAAGGATGTAAATTTAATTGCATTATGGTGCAAAATTGTGAATGGTAATATAAGATTGTTAGAACATGAAGATGCAAAATGGATTGATATTAGTGAATTGGACACTTTTGAGTTTGCACCTGCCGATATTTTTATTGTTGAGTCATTAAGAAAAATGTAAATTATTATTAATAGAAAATATAATTTTTAAGAACCACTTTATGAAGTAACCCCTCCTTATTAGAAAAAATTTGTTTAATAAGGAGGGGGCTATTTTTATTAAAAGGTCAATATGGTATTACAAAAAGTGACAAGTTTGCTAAATTTCAGTATTTCTGCTATAATTAAATATATTCTGATACATTCAAATACACAGTTTGATAGAATATTACTTAAGATTCTGGAGGGCTGTGTTGACCTCCAGCTTTTTTATTTAGGAGGTCTCAGATATGAGAAGAAAAGACTTAGAAATTTGTGTTGATTTGGAACAGTTTGGTGGCAATCGTTTATATACGGTTGAAGAGCTTGTGACTGAGGTTATCGAGAACAGAAGAATGAGTTTCTTGAAGAATCTTTTGCCAATGAAGGCGGGAGAGCTTAGCAACAGATATGTTTTCGATGCAATAGCTTTCAATGCAGTTATTGATGATTTTGGTGTTAGTTTCACTGAATGTGAGTGTGCTAATGTAAATTATGAAGGTACGATTGAATATGCGGTGACGGCTGGTGAAGATTGGACTTATCGTTTGAAAACAACAATTACTTGGCGTGATGGATTACCAGAGGCTTTTGGTTGGTTGTGTTTTCATACTGATGTGATTTCAACTTCGGAGCAGGTAAAGAAACGTAACAGTGGTATGATGGGAACGTCTATGGAGATCAAAGTTATTAATAATGAAACAAAGCTTATAAACAGGCTTGAAGCATTAAACAGAACGTTAGAATGTGCAAATGAGAATGACAATTAATATCTGAAATGAAAGGGTGGGACGGTTTACCGTCTCATCCTTTTTGCCTTTATATTATACTGGAGAGTAATTATTAATGTATTTTTATGATATTAAAGTAAATTTTACTATATAAGAATCATAATAAGAAGTTTTGGAAAATTTTATAATTGGTTGAAATATAATTTTATTCATAATAAAATTGTGGTGCAAATGAAATGATATTTATATAAAATTTTGATAAAAATAACAAAGGAGGAGATTGTATGTGTACGGCTGCTACATATAAAACTAAAGATTTTTATTTTGGAAGGACATTAGATTATGAATTTTCTTATGGAGATGAAATAACAATAGCTCCAAGAAATTATGAATTTAATTTTAGAAAAGTTAAAAAGATAGAAAGTCATTATGCAATGATAGGAATGGCCCATGTTGTTGGGGATTATCCATTGTATTATGATGCGATTAATGAAAAGGGTCTAGGAATGGCTGGATTAAATTTTGTTGAAAATGCTTATTATAATGAGTGTATTGAAGGAAAAGATAATATTGCTCAATTTGAATTGATTCCATGGATTCTTGGTCAATGTGAATCTGTAAAAGAAGTACGAGAGTTATTGAAAAATATTAATATAACGAATGAATCTTTTAGTGAGAAGTTTCCATTGGCTCAGTTGCATTGGATTATTGCAGATAAAAATGAAGCGATTACAGTTGAATCTATGAAAGATGGTTTGAAGGTATATGATAATCCAGTTGGAGTGTTGACGAATAATCCGCCTTTTGATAAGCAAATGTTTGAGTTGAATAAATATATGAATTTATCTCCTAAAGTACCTAAAAATAATTTTTCAGACAAATTGGATATGGGATATTATAGTAGAGGTATGGGAGCAATTGGTTTGCCAGGAGATTTGTCTTCACAGTCAAGGTTTGTTAGAGTTAGTTTTGTAAAGATGAATTCAGTTTCAGAGAATGACGAAAAATCTAGTGTTAGTCAGTTTTTTCATATACTTAATTCTGTTGATCAACAACGTGGTTGTTGTGAGGTTGCTGATGGTAAATATGAAATAACAATTTATACTTCTTGTTGTAATGCAAGTAAGGGGATTTATTATTATACTACTTATAATAATCATCAAATTACTGCTGTTGATATGTTTAAGGAAAATTTGGATGGAAATAGTATTGTTAAATATCCATTGATTGAGGCTGGAGAGATTAGGTGGCAAAATTAATTGCATTGGGAGCAAAATATTTTGGTTTAGTCCAGAGTATTTTGCTTTTGTTTTAGAGGAGTTGATTATTGTATACTCTGTTTTTGTATTTTTTATATTAAGTAAAATAAGAGATGTTATATTTTTTAATAATGAATATTATAAGAAAGGAGTTGCTTTTAAATGAAGGTTTTGACAATTAAGCAACCATGGGCTACTTTAATTATGCAAGGTGATAAGAGATTTGAATTTAGAAGTTGGCAAACTAAATATAGAGGTGATTTATTGATTCATGCTGGAAAAGGTATTGATAAGGAAGCTATGAAGAGATTAGCTAAGTACTTGCCTGATGAGATTCCCTTGGGAAAGATTTTAGGAAAGGTTACTTTGGTTGAGTGTGTTAAGATGTGTCCTGAGTTTAAAGATACGCTTTTAAAGGAAAATCCAGATATTTATACAAAGAGCTCTTTTCAAGAAAATTACGGTTGGCAGATTGAGAATGTGAAGGTTTTTGATGAACCGATTGAGGCAAAAGGGCATTTGAGTTTGTGGGAGTATGAATTGGATGATAAAATACTGAAAATGTAAAATTTTAGAAAAAATTAATAAATTCGACAATTTTCGACATAACAATTTCATGTATAGTGATATACTTTTCCTAGATAATAACCAAAAGGGAGGAAAAAGTATGTCAAGAGATAACAAAGAAGTTATGAGTAAAAGTAGTGGATTTGCAACAGCTGGATTAGTATTAGGAATAATTGGAGTATGTACGTCATTTATTCCAATTATTAATAATTTGTCTTTTGTGTTAGGAGTATTGGCTATAATATTTGGTGTTGTTGCTTTTTTCAAAAAATCTGGAAAGGTCAAAGTTATAATAGCGATAATTCTAGGAATACTTGCGATAGCAATGACGTTAAGTGCTCAACAAAGTTTATCAGATTCGATTGATAAAATGACAGGTGATAGTACAGAAGAAGTATTGGCTAATGATGCTGAAGTAACATTAGGAAGTTTTGAAGTTACAGAAGGGGAATACGGTATAACAAATACTAAATTAGTTGTAACTGTAAAGAACAAAACTTCAGAGAAGAAATCATTCGATTTTCATATAGAAGCAGTTGATGCAAATGGTGCTAGAGTTGGAGATGATTATGTTTATGCTAATGATTTAGCTTCAGGCCAATCACAAAATTTTGAGATATTTAATTTAGTTTCATCTGATAAGATTGAGATTTTAAAAAATGCGACATTTAAAGTAATAGAGGCATCAGTATATTAAGATTTAACTTACATTTTAACTTCTTGCTAGATTATAAAATCTAGTAGGAAGTTTTTTTATGTGAAACAAAGATTTTGGATGTCTTTTCTAAAATAATAATTGCTATTCTATAATTTTTGATATAATATAAATCTACAAAAGAAAGAGGCAACAAGAAAATTAATTATAAAGGAGATCGCACATGGGTGAGAAGAAAATTCTAGAATGCCATGATTTGCACAAAAAGTTTGGAAAAAAAGAAATCTTAAAAGGAGTATCACTAGAAGCGGAAGCAGGAGATATTTTAGGATTTATTGGACCAAATGGAGCTGGTAAAACAACAACAATAAAACTTATTTTAGGTTTACAAAGTATTACTAGTGGAACTGTAAAAATCAATGGCTATGATGTTGAAAAAGATTTTACAAAAGCAATTAAAGGTGTTGGTACAATCGTTGAAAATCCTGATTTATATATGTATATGTCAGGATATGATAACTTAAAGATGATTGCTAATTTATATGATGGAATTACTAAAGAACGAATTGATGAGGTAATTAAGCTTGTTGGTTTGGAGAATAGAATTCATGATCGTGTTTCAAAATATTCTTTAGGAATGAGACAAAGACTTGGTGTTGCACAGGCTATTTTGCATAAGCCTAATTTACTTGTTCTTGACGAACCTACTAATGGACTTGATCCAGAGGGAATTAAACAGGTTAAAGATTTACTTGTTATGCTTGCTAAAAAAGAAAAGATGGCTATTTTGATTTCTAGCCATAATTTGCTTGAACTTGAAAGTTTTTGTACTAAAGTTACTATCATAAAAAATGGTGAGGTTGTTGAAACTTCAACTATGGAAGAGGCTAAAAAGGTTGATGCTATTAGTGTTTATCATTTTACTGTTGATGATGCTGATAAGATGATAGAAGTAATGACTGGTGAAAATAGTGCTAATAAAGAAATGAATTTTACAGCAGATAAGATGGAGAAAATTGATTCTGAGAATGTTAAGATTTCTGTTGATAGAAGTGGCGTTCCAGCGATAGTTGAGAACTTAGTTCATGGTAGAGTAAAGGTTTATGGCGTTTATTCTGAAGAGGTTAGCTTGGAGGATGCATTCTTGAAAAAGACAGGAGGGAATGTAATTGAATAGGTTAGTTAAAAATGAGTTGAAAAAGATTTTTAGTAAAAAGGCTATGTATGTACTTTTGATTGTTACGATTGTGTTTATGGGTGTAATTAATTTCTTAAATTTTAAATTTAAATCAGATGATAATGAGTATATAGTGGGTCAAGCAGAGGCATATGAAGCAGAATTAAATAGTTCTGTTGATTTGGATCCTGAATATAAAAAAGATGCTGAGAATTATTTAGAGGCGTATAAATTGATGCAACATTATGGTTTGGATAGTTGGCAGACTTATATTATTCAGAATAGAGTAGTAGGTTTGATTTCAAGTATGAGAGAAGATGGACTTGCTGAATTTTATGATGAGTATAAAAAAGAGTATGATGATTTAATTGCTCGTTTTGATAATGGCGATTGGAGAAGTTTTGTTCAAGAGGAGCTTGATGATGTTAATGAACAGCTTGAAATGAATACTGATGATTGGAATGTTAAGGATGCTAAGCAGGTTCTTGAATGGAGATTGGAATATGATATTCCTTATGGAAATTCACTTCTTAATACGTATTTAACATCATGGTATAGTGCTAGACAAAATGTTAGAGATTTTGAGGCAAGAAAGGATGCTTCATATCAGGATAAAGTTTCTAATGATGATGAAAAGGCGACTATAGCTATTTGTGAATATGCGATCAAGAATCGTTGTGATTATAATTTAGGTGTTGAAGGAGATTATTCTATAAAAAATGGTGTAGTTGATGATGCTAAAATTAGTTTGTTAAAGGCTGTTGATCAGTATTCGCTTTTTATTCTTATTGCTATTGCAATTATTGCTGGTACTATTGTTAGTGAGGAGTTTAATAAGGGGACAATTAAGTTGTTGCTTGTTAGACCTTATTCTAGGGTTAAAATTTTGTTAGCTAAGTTTGTTGCTAGTTTGATTATTATGTTTGCTGCAATTCTTACTGTGGTTTTAGCTCAAACAATTATTGGTGGTATTTTATATGGCTTTGGAATTTATACTACAAAATGTGTTGTTTATAATATTGCTGCTAATTCTTTAAGTGAGGTTAGTTTGTTTAAGTATTTGTGTATGATTATTGGTGCTAAATTGCCAATGTTTATTCTAATATTGACTTTATCATTTACTATTAGTACTGTTTTTACAAACGCACCTCTTGCTATTGCTATTCCTCTTGTTGGAATGACATTCGAGTCTTTAATTAATCAGTTGGCTTATATGTATGAGAAAGCAAGATTTTTAATGTATTTTGTTACTCCTAACTGGGATTTCACTCAATATGTGTTTGGAGGTTTGTCTCAGATGAAGGGTGTTACTTTACCGTTTTCAATTTGTATTTGTTTAGCGTACTTTATTGTGATGATGGCATTGAGCTTGTATTCATTTAAAAAGAGAAATATTAAGAATGTTTAGTTGAGATTGAAGTAATTTGATAAAAATTAAAGGAGGGAATATATGAAAGAGTTTGAAGGTGTTGCTGCTGTTCAAGGAAATGCAAAGTGGGAGAATATTATTAAAAGAGAGGTGCCTTTGTATCAGAGAACTAATGATATTCGTTCACCTTTTGAACGTGATTATACAAGGATTATTCATAGTACTGCGTATAGAAGGTTGAAGCATAAAACTCAGGTGTTTTTCTCTCCTGAGAATGATCATATTTGTACTCGTAGTGAGCATGTGACTCATGTTGAGTCTATTAGTTATACTATTGCTCATCATCTTGGCTTGAATACAGAGCTTACAAGGGCTATTGCTACAGCTCATGATATTGGTCATAGTCCTTTTGGTCATCAGGGTGAAAAGATTTTAAGTAAAATTTCAGAGCGTGATGTTGGTGAGAAGTTTTGGCATGAGCGTAATGGAATGATTATGGTTGATAAGGTTGAACTTTTGGAGAATCCTGATGGTGATAAGTTTAATCTTGATTTGACTTATGGTGTTAGAGATGGAATTATTTCTCATTGTGGTGAGATTGATGAAAATAGGTTGAAACCAAGGGATGAGTTTATTGATTTGTATGATTATGCATATCCAAATGAATATGCTCCTTATACTTGGGAGGGCTGTGTTGTAAAGATTTCTGATAAGATTTCATATTTGGGTAGGGATATTATTGATGCAGTTACTCTTGGTATTTTGGATGAAAGGCTTGAGTCTTTGCATGGGTTGTTAAATGTTGATGGAAAGATTAATAATACTGTTATTATTAATGATTTTATTTATGATTTGTGTGTTAATTCAAGTGTTGAGAATGGTTTGTGCTTTTCAGAAAAGATGTTTAATAGACTAAATGAGATTAAGAAATTTAATTATAAATATATTTATTTATCTGATAAATTGAAGATTTCAATGGATTATTTTGAGTTAATTTTGAATACGATTTATAATTTCTTGAAAGATTTACATTCAAATAGGGAAAGAGCAATGAGGATTTGTTCTGATCTTGTTTTGGATTTTGAAGATTGGATTTCTAATTATTGGAGTGATAAGAGAAGTACAGAGAATAAGAATTCTGTGATTTTTAGTACAGATGATCCTAAGGAATGGAGTAGGGCAATTATTTATTATATTTCTGGAATGACTGATAATTATGCTATTGAGACATTTAATAGGATTATTAAGTTTTAGAGAAAAAGAAGGACGATGCTGTGCATCGCCCTTAATTCATAATATCTGGATTATCTTCAACAATTTTGTCAATTATGTTTTGATTGGTTTTAAATGGAACGGCATATCCTTTTAATGATACAGCTTTGTCAAAAAGAGAAGGTGAGTCTTCATTTACATAGATTTTTGCTTTTCCTTTCCCGTTTTTAGCTTCTTGTATTAAGTTTGAAACAGGTGAGTTTCCGTCAAATGCCATTACTACTGAGTTCCTTCTTTCAAATATTTCGTAGTTAAAGCTTTTGTAAATTCCCATTTCATCGCTTTCTATTGATATACGTATTCCGTCAATGTTTTCTTTTTGCAAGTTGTCTGAATCTGATTCAGATATTGTCTTTGGAACAATTGCGTCTATTTCAAATTTTTTGTTTAATTTGTCGTTTAGTTCAACTATTTCTTTTTCATATCCTTGCATTTTGTGTCCAACTACGAAGTAGGCTTTGTCTGAATTTACTTTTGTTAATAGTTCTTTTAGTAATTCTTTTCCTTCTGGTGTTACTTCAGTGTTTCTGCCTTTTTTATTAAAACTTCCTCCTGCAATGATGATTGGAACTTTGTCTGTTGGAAGTTGTTTTACTTTTTGTCTGAAAATGCTTTCTGTTTCTAAGTTTGTGTTTATTCTCATTTCTGCTGTGTTTAGTTTGCCTTTTTCATGGTTTTCTTTTTCAAGTTCTGTTAGGGCTTCTGTGATTGTTCTACCGTTAAGGAATTCTTTGAATTTCTTTGATTTTGTTTCAAAGTATTTATTGCTTCTTGCAATTACTTCGTCTTCAACTTTTCTCATTTTTTCAAAGTCTTTGTCGTCAAGGTGAAGTAGGTTTTGTAATGCAAGTTGCTCATCGATGGTATCAATTCCATAGAATCCGCATCCATCAGTTCCTTGAACGCATTTTACATCTGCTTCTAGGTATTTTTTTAGTGGGTGGATGTTAAGGTTTGTTAAGTTGTTTAGTCTTACATTTGAACCTAATTGGAATTCTAATATAATGTTGTTTTTCTTTAATTTTTTTAATAGTTGTTTTCCAAGTGGAGAAGATAGATCTTCTGTGTATAGTCCATGTCCTAGTCTAACTTTTGGCATTGGTTGACCTGGATTTAGTGAGTCTTCAACGCATTGTATTGATTTTGATACATTGTCTCTAAGACTATCATTTTCTCCTGCGTGTATTCTTATTGTGAAGTCTGGATCTACGTCATTAACGTAGTCTACTAATTCTTTTATTGCTGGTTTTAAATCTGTTACATCATTTATTTCTTCGCCTATGAAGTCGCTTCCAACTACATAAGGACTGTGGCTTATTGTTTTTAATACGTCTAAGTTTGAACGTAGGTAGTTACCAGATACGATTTGATCTTGGATTATTGTAAGTGGAATACGTCTTAAACCTACTAAAAATCTTAGTTTTACGCCTGTTTCTTTTTCTATGTAAGGTAGAATGTAGTGTAATTCTTCAATTAATTTTATTGCTGGTCCGTTTGCTTTTGCTAAATCAGTATCTGTTATTTCAACATATTCTATTTTTTGTTTTTGATATTCTCTTGCAATCCATAGTAATTTATCTTGACGTAGTGAAATGTTTTCAAGTACGTAGTTGTCTTGGTCTGCAAGCATTTTATTTAATATTCTTTTTATGTCTTGTTCTGGTATTTTGTCAATTTTGTTTTGATCTAATTTGATTTTTTGGTTTGCCTCTATGCCTTTGCAGAATACGTATCTGTAAATATATAGTTTTTCTAAATTAGTGAATACTGCTTGACCATCTTTTAATAATGCTAAGCTTATTCTAATTTTTGAAATGTTGTATGCAGCATTTTCAAGGTTGTTTAGTATGAAATCTGCAAAGTTTATAAATGTGTTGTCATCTATTTTTCTGGTTAGGTATTTTCCTTGTAAATCTGAGTCTTTAAATTGTTCTGCAACAATTTCTCTTTGTTTTAAGATGGCTTCTTCTTGTTTTTTTGACATACGCAAATTTAATTTTTTGATGTAGTATAGGGGATAACGTAATTGATGTTTGATTCCTAATGCTATTAATACATCTGGTGATAGGTTTGCGTTCATGTGTGTGTGTAGGTCTGTTTTAAATTTGTTCTTTTTTAATATATATGATTTTACAATTGTTTTTTGAATTGATAAATTATAATTTTTTGTTTGTGACATTAATGTTTTTGTAATGGCTGGAATTTTTGCTTTTAATTCAACGTCACCATTTTCATAGATTGTAGCAATTTTTATTCCACCTAATCTAAGAAAGTAAACGATTTCATTGTCTGCATTGATACAGGCTGGTAATGTTCCAGATATTATTTTCATGTTGTTTGAATCTAGTGTTGTTTCAACTTTACAAAGTTTAGCTAAGTTTGTTATTAAGTTTCCAGTTTTGTGATTTGGTGTTTCAATTATGTATGTTAGTTCGTCTTCATTTTTTCTGTATATACTGATTGATATGTCTTTTTCTTTGTCTAGGAAAAATTGATTTAATAATACTTTTTTCATTTAATTACCGTTCCTTTCTGTGTTTGTTTATATATTTAAATTGGAAAACTGTCTTGTGATTGAAGATGTATTAAGCTTTTCATATTTTGATTAAGTTTTTTCTTATAAAAATTGGCAAGTATTCTATCTGTGTGAATATTGCCAATGTGGTTTGTATTAAAAACTAGTAATTATTATTGTACCATAATATGATATGCTTTTCAATATTATGTATACTATTTTTGATACTTTTTATTTAATTATTAGTGTTTTTGGCAAAACTGTTAATTTTTTTATTGAATGTGTTTGTGTGTGAAGGTATATGAGGTTATATATATGAACGATTTTATATATATAATCAAAGGGACGTATGGAAAATATCTATAAGTTAATACAAATAGATATAATTAGATATAATAAAACGAGCACTTTTTCTCCAAGTAGAGAATAGTGCTCGCGTGTGCGTTACAGCTTGTAGAGTGGTGCTAGTTCTGTCTTGAGGTCTTCAGGTAAGGAATCGAATTTCCCTCTGAGACGTCGCATGTAGTCCTGAGTAAAGAATGCAATGTCTTTTGCTGTAACGTTGTCGAGTTTCACGAAATTTGCGATTGCATAGTCACATGCATGCAAAAAGTCAATTGCACGAGAGCGTTCAGCCTCAGTACTAGCAGCATTTGTTAAGCTGGTGCTGTTGTTGCAGGTATAGTTGTAACCAATGAAGTCAATGCAAATTACGGAACGTGCCGATGCAATCAGAATGGGGATAAGAGCCACATCTTCATAGCAATGGAGTTCACTGCCTGCAATGGAGAACTTGTAGAAAATGTTCTTCTTGAATGCAAACAACCAGTAAACTGCATATTTTTTCCTTGGTTTAGACCACTGCTTGAGAGCGTCCATACCAGACATAACAGCATTTGCTTCATCCAGATAGTTGTATCTCTGATGATCCTTGCGTTTCACATCATTAACTAAGTTCACCTGATATCTTACGATGTCGGGGCGATTGTTGTTAATGATGGTGGTCTCTAACGTTGCAAGTAAGTTTGGATTAATGGTGTCGTCAGAATCTACGAAAATCACATAATCACCTTCTGCTAAGTTTGTACCTCTTGTTCTTGAGATAGCTACACCTGCATTGCGAAAATGATATGCGTGAACACGCTGATCCTTTTTGACAAATTCATCCAAAATGGCTTTGCTTTTGTCGGTAGAACCATCATTGATGACTACAACTTCAAAGTCGTTGTAAGTCTGGGTTAAAATGCTGTTGAGACAACCCCGAAGAGTTTTCTCTGCGTTAAAACATGGAACAATAACACTAAAAAACAACATATCGTTGTACCTCCTTTTCCAAACGCGGCGGGCTTTTTAGCGAAGCCCTAGTTTGTAAGTTCCATGTCAACGATTATAATATGGAAGTTAGTTAAAGTCAATTGAATATTGATAAAAATTGTGATATAAGTATTTTATTATTTTTAGAGTATTTTCTGAAAGGAAATTTAGTGTATGAAGTATAAAGATGTAATTGAAAAAATGTCTTTGGAAGAGAAGGCAAGTTTGTGTGTTGGTAATGATTATTGGCATAGCCTTGAACTTGAAAAGTATGGGATTCCTAAGATTACTATGTCAGATGGACCTCATGGGTTGAGGGTTCAAAAAACTAAGGCTGATAATCTTGGTATAAATGAAAGTGAGATTTCTACGTGTTTTCCTGCTTCTGCTAGTTTAGGTAATACTTGGAATAGAGAGTTGATTTATTTATTAGGAAAAACTTTGGGAAAAGAGGCTAGAAAAGAAGAGGTTAATATTGTTTTAGGTCCTGCTATTAATATAAAGAGAAGTCCTTTGTGTGGTAGGAACTTTGAGTATTTTTCTGAGGATTCTTATTTAACAGGAATTCTTGGCATGGAATATGTAAAGGGACTTCAAAGTGAAAATGTTGGAGCTTGTGTAAAACATTTTGCTGTTAATAATCAAGAGAATAGAAGAAGAACTATTGATGTGGTTATTGATGAAAGAGCTTTGAGAGAAGTATATTTAAAGGCTTTTGAAATGATTATAAAAAATGCTAAACCTTGGTCTATTATGAGTGCGTATAATAAGGTTAATGGTGAATATTGTAGTGAGAATCAACATTTATTGAATGATATTTTAAGAAAAGAATGGAATTTTGATGGGATTGTTATTTCTGATTGGGGTGCTGAAAATGATAGAGTTAAAGGATTGAAAGCTACTCATGAGTTGGAAATGCCTGGTGGAAGAGGTAATGGTGCCAAAGAAATTATTGAGGCTGTTAAGAATGGAGAAATTTCTGAAACAGAGTTAAATGAAGCTGTTGATAGAATTATTGATGTTGCTAGAAAGGGAAGTAATCAGTTTGCATATGATGAAAAGTTAGGAGCATATTTAGAAATGAATAAAGCTGGTAAAGAAACTTCTTTTGAATATGATCAGAAGGTTCATCATGAGATTGCTGAGAAAATTGCTAAAGAGACAATTGTATTATTAAAAAACGATAATAATATTCTTCCTATAAAAAATAAGAAAATTGCTGTTATAGGTGATATGGCCAAAACTCCAAGATATCAAGGTGCAGGAAGTTCGACTATTAATCCATATAAGATTGAAAATGCTTATGATAACTTGGTTCAAAATGGAATTGATGTTGAATATGCTCAAGGATATGAAAGAATTGAGTCTGAAAATGATGAAGCTTTAAGAAGTGAAGCTGTTAAAGTTGCTAAGAATAATGACGTTGTACTTGTGTTTGCAGGCCTTACAGAGAATTATGAATCTGAAGGTGTTGATAGAGAAACTTTAGATATGCCTGAAAATCAGAATAAATTAATTGATGAAATTTGTAATGTTAATGAAAATGTTATTGTTGTTTTGTCAAATGGTTCTCCTATATTGATGCCTTGGAAAGATAAAGTTAAAGGAATTTTAGCAGGATACATTGGTGGAGAAGCTGGCGGAAAAGCTGTTGTTGATTGCATTCTTGGTAATGTGAATCCAAATGGTAAATTGGCTGAAACTTATCCTAATAAATTAGAAGATACTTCTTGTTTTAATAATTATCCTGGAAATGAAATAACTGTTGAATATAAAGAGTCTGTTTATGTGGGATACAAATATTATGACAAGGTTGGAAAAGATGTGTTATTTCCATTTGGATTTGGTTTGAGCTATACAGAGTTTGAATATTTTGATTTGAAAGTTAATATTGAGAATGAAAAGGTAGACATTAGATTTAAAATAAAAAATGTTGGAGATGTTGCTGGAAAAGAGATTGCTCAAATATATGTTAAGAAAGCTGATTCTGTAGTATTTAGACCGGATAAAGAATTGAGAGATTTTGCTAAGGTTGATTTAAATCCAGGTGAAGAAAAAGATGTTCATATAGTTCTTGATAGAGATTGTTTTGAATATTATGATATTGAAAATGATAGATGGCAAGTTGAGGCTGGAGAATATGAGATTTTAGTTGGAAAATCAAGTAGAAATATTGTTTTGAATGACAAAGTAGTAATTAATTCAGATGATGTTTGTGTAAAGAAAGAATTTTGCGAAAAATATTATACTGGTGATGTTCAAAACGTTACTGATGAAGAATTTGAAAAATTGATTGGAAGAAAATTGCCAGATAAGGTTTTGAAGATTGAAGATATTACGGCTGAAAACACTTTGGAACAGATAAAAAATACTGCGATTGGTAAAGTGATTTATGATAATCAGATTGAGAAAATGAATAGATTATTGAGAGAGCAAAATGTTAATAAGGCAACTAAGGTTATGATGGATTTACAAAAACCATTAAAGAAATTTTATGAGAAAAAGAGTAGTAAAATTACAAAAGAAATGGTTGATGAATTGATTGCAATGGCTAAGAAAGGTGAGTTTTCAGAGAATAATGCATTTGTGAAAGAATATTTAAAGTAGTAAAAAGTTGGAATGAAAGGATTTGAAGATGATAAAAGCAATTTTTATTGATATAGATGAAACACTAACAAATAGTCAAAGAGAGGTTACTGAAAAGACAAAATTAGAAATAAAAAAATGTGTAGAGAATGGTGTAAAAATAATTTTGACTTCTGGAAGATCTCGTAGAGAGGCTATGGATTTTCAAGAACAGATTGGCACAAGTCCATATATAGTTTCTTCAAATGGCGCTTCTGCCTATGATGCAGAAAATAGAGTTGAAATTTATAATGAGAGAATCGATCCTCAAATGGTGCTTCAATTAATAGAACATTCAAGAGAGAATGGATATAGAATAAAATTGAACTATAAGGATCTTTTAGTTATGAATGAAGCTGCTTATCCAGATGAAAAGGACAAGGAAGTTTCTTATGAAGAATTAGAAAGGGTTGCAGTAGAGGAGCAAGTTGTTCAGTGTGTTATTACAAGTACTGATTTTGAGAAAATGAAGGTTTTTAGAGATTATATAAAAAATGAATGTGTAGGAATAGCTGTTGCAAATGAGTCTAAACGTTTTAAAAATCCTGATTTGAAGCCAAGTAGAAATTATTATTGCGATGTTGCTTCTGTTAAGGTTTCTAAAGGAAATGCTGTTAAAGCTGTTTGTGAATATTTTGAAATTAAACCTGAAGAAATAGTTACAATAGGTGATGGAGAAAATGATTTGTCAATGTTTGAATTAACGCCAAATTCTGTTGCTATGGGAAATTCATTGCCTGAAATAAAAGAAAAAGCTAATTATGTTACGGCTTCAAATGATGAAGATGGGGTAGCTAAGGTGCTAGGGTTTATCATTAAAGTTAATGAAAAAGAGATGCCAATTTGAAATTGACATCTCTTTTTGTTGGTTAAAAGACTACGAACCAACTGTTTACACTCATAAAAACAAAGATTTCATTGCTCCATAACATCCAGCATAGGAAGAATAGCTTGTCTTAGTGATTTTAAGATTGTCCAGAAACTTAGGATAGGCATGTTCTTGCACAAAGCTTTTAGCTTGCGGAAGAAGATCAGGAAATTCAAAGCCACCGCCAGACAGGTATAATACATCTGGATTAAAACTATGAATTAATGATACTAATGCTATTCCAAGTTCTTGAGATGCTTCTGAAATGATAGCTTGATATTGCTCTTTATCAGTTTCAGTCATTCTTTTTAAAATCTTAGATCCTGAGCACAATCTACCTATTTTGGTAATATTTCTGTTCATGTCAAATGTTGGGTTGCCGTAGATTTCACCAGCTAAACCAACTGAGCCTGTGAAGAGCTTGCCGTTGATGGCAATTCCAGCACCAATACCAGTTCCACTAGTTACGCTTATGAGTACCTTAGAATTTGGATATTCAAGTGTGCCTGCTAAACATGCTGCATTGGAATCGTTGATGAGTTTAACTTTTGGACACATTAGATGTGCAAAATCTTTTACGCTTAGATTTTCCAAACATCTTAATGTGGTGTGGCATACGTTTTGACTGTCATATGTGCAACCAGAAAACGCAATTCCTATTCCATATAAATCGTGTTTGATTGAGCGGTAGAATTCTGAAATTTGATTTATCAAATATTCTTTGCTGCAATCATTTCCTGATGGAATGATATGTGTTATTACTTGGTTATTTACAATGGCAGCCATTTTGATGTTGGTACATCCTACATCAATGCCACAGAGATTATTCAGTTGCCGAATCCCTTTCATATGTCATTACCTCCTTTGGTGTGAGTGTATTGCCTATTATAACACGATTTGAGGTGAATTACAAATGAATGTTAAATACTTGATTGTTTACATAAAAGATAGTATAATGCTGATGTAAGCGTATTTTGCTTATTACAAGTTAACGATTCTTACATTAAGAAAGGAGCTTTTATGAATTTTATGAAAAGACGAATTCGGACATATGTAAAGGATATTCTTGACATTGTGTCAATCCAGTCTTTTACAGGTGATACGGAAGGTATCGAAAAATGCCAGGAGTATGTGGCTGGTCTTGCTACAAGCCTTGGCTTTGAAGTAACAAAACATGGTGAAGGTCAGGTTTTGGTTATTCAGCCTAAGGTTACTTGCAGAGTGCCTGAACTTGGTATTGTGTGCCATTTGGATACAGTTCCATTTGACAAAAGTGAATGGAAACATAATCCACTTGGTGAAGTTTCAGAAGGTAGAATCTATGGCAGAGGTGTTTTGGACGATAAGGCGTCTATTATCGTGGCGTTGAATGTGTTCAAAGAACTTGAAAGTGAGATTAAAACTTCGTGGCAGCTCATTGTTGGTTCAGCAGAGGAGGCATCGCCGTGGAGCGATATGAAAGCATTTTTGAATGAAAATCCGGTTTTACCAAAATTCATGGTGACAATTGATGGAGATGGAATTCAGAATGGTTGCAGAGGTTACTCTGATGTTGAACTGAAATTTCACAGACACACAGGAGGAGATATTTTCTTGGAAGATCTGTGGGTGCATAATGGAGTCAATAACATGGTTCCTAATAGAGCATTTGCACAGATTGATGGTAGCTCGCTTGAAGCCAATGGCAAGGCGTGTCATTCTTCGATTCCAGAAGAAGGCGATAATGCTTTGATTAAGTTGGTTAAAAGAGTGGCAGAGTGTGAAGATGTTCGGAAAGAGTATTTGGAATTCTTTGAATTCATGGAGGTGTTTAACGAAAAGAATTGTGCTGAGACACTTGGTTTAGCACAGGGGAGCAGTATTACTCCTACAAATTGTAGTTTGGAAAATGGTGTGATTCGGTTGAATTTAAATTGTCGATTTGGAATTGGTACAGAGAAACAGATGATTGAAGAAATGCTCACTGGGATTGCAGAAAAATATAAATGTGGTTTCAGTTATTCGGAGATTATTTTGCCATCGTATGTTCCAGAAGATTCAAAAGAAATGCAGATGATGTGTGATGCATATGAACAGGTTATGGGCAAGAAGGTTGTTCCTGTGATTGCCCGTGGAACTGGTTATAATGCAGCATTACCAAATTGTGCAATTTTTGGACCTCGGTTTATTCCTGAGGATGATGAACCTGATACATGCCATGCAGCCAACGAAAATCGAAGCATTGAAGATTTGGAAAAATTCCAGAAAATGCTTGAGATTTTTGTTAGCAAAATGCTTTCAGACTAAAAACGGAAGAGGGTACACCAATAGGTGTGCCCTCTTTTGCTATGATTTAGCTGTTTAGAGAAACAGATCATCATAGTCTGGACGGTCTTCCAGTTCAAGGATGTCATCAATCTGTGATTCTGTGTATCCCTGTTCCTTTAACCATTCTCTCCGTTTCTGTTCGTTTGTAGTCATCTCGAACTCCTCCTAATGTAAAAAAACATGTTGTGCCGTATGGCTTGCTACAACTAGATTATAGCATGATTAGCAAAAAAAATCAATTTTATAGTACGTTTGTGAAAATTTAATGTTATAATTGTAAAGTAAATTCAAAGGAGAAAAAATATGATTCGTTTATTTGATATTAAAAGAAAAGTAAAACAGTTGAAAAATACAGATAAAGAGTTATTCGAGAGTTATAAATTAATTTCAACAAAAGATAAGAATGAGATTTTAAAAGAGTATAATACTACTGATGATAGTGGATTAAATTCAAAACAGGTTGAAGAATTATTAGAAAAGAATGGTCAAAATGTTGTTGTTAAGAGGGAAAATAAAGGTCCACTAAGTTTTTTGCTTAAATCTTTTAATGATAAATTTATATATATTTTAATTGTACTTGCAATAATTGATTTTGTATTAGCAGATAAATTAGGAGCGTTTATAATTATTGGTATTGCTATTGTTAGTGCATTAATAAAGTTTGCTCAAGAATATTCAACGTATAAATTTAATAAGAAATTAGAACAAAATATTTTTACTACTACAACGGTATTGAGGAATAAAAAGGCTAAAGAGATTAGAATTGAAAATGTTGTTATTGGAGATATTATTGAATTGAATGCAGGAGCGATAATTCCTGCAGATGTAAGGATAATTGAGAGTAAGGATTTGTTTTTAAATCAATCTGTTTTCACAGGAGAAAGTGTGTTAGTTGAAAAGACAACAGAATCAAGTGAAGCAAAAGAAATTTTCAGTATAAATAATATTTGTCTTATGGGTTCAAGTGTTGTTAGTGGAAGTGCTAAGGCGGTTGTTGTTGAAACAGGTTTTAATACTTATTTAGGAAGAATGAGTAAAAATTTAAATAATAAAAAAGAGAAAACGAATTTTGAAAAAGGTATGGATGGTATTACAAAGTTGCTTATCAGATACATGATAGTTGTTTCAATTTTTGTTTTTGTGATTTATGCATTTATTAGACATGATTATATAGAGGCTTTGTTGTTTGCTTTGTCTGTGGCTGTTGGAATAACGCCAAGTATGTTGCCAATGATTGTTAATGTTAATTTAACAAAAGGTACTAAAACTTTGGCAAAGAAAAAGACTTTAGTTAAAAATAGTGAATCAATTCAAAATCTTGGCGCTATAGATATTTTGTGTACAGATAAAACTGGAACATTAACAAAAAATAAAATTACTCTTCAAAAATATATAAATGTTATGGGTGAAGAGGATTTAGATATTTTAAAGTATGCATTTGTAAATAGTTATTATGGTACTGGAATAAAGAATTTAGTTGATAGAGCTGTTATTGCATATGGAAATGAACATAAGATTAGAGATGTTTTAAATGAATATACGAAGGTTGATGAGATACCTTTTGACTATACTCGTAAAAGAATGAGTGTTGTTGTTAAATATGAAAATGACTATAAAATGATTACTAAAGGTGCTATTGAAGAAATTTTAAAATGCTGTAAAAATGTTAAATATAAAGATCAAATTATTGAATTAGATGAAAAATTAATAAAGCAAATAGAAGTAAATGCAAATAATCTTTCAAATGTTGGTATGCAAGTAATTGCGTTGGCTGAAAAGAAAGAATATCCAGGAGCTGAGAATTTTAATAGTCAAAGTGAGACGGAAATGACTTTTGTTGGATATGTTGCTTTCTTAGATCCACCAAAGAAAGGTGTAAAAGAGACTATTATTAAATTAAAGAAAGCTGGAATAAAAACAAAGATCTTAACAGGCGATAATGCATATGCCACTAAGAATATTTGTAATATTGTTGGTTTGCGTTCTGATAATATAATAATTGGAAGTCAATTAGATGAAATGAGTGATGAAGAACTTAAAGAGAAAATAGAAGAAGTTGATGTGTTTGCTAGACTTAATCCATTGCAAAAAGAGCGTGTTGTTAAATTATATAAAGAAAATGGACATGTTGTTGGATATATGGGAGATGGAGTAAATGATGCACCTTCATTACAAGTATCTGATGTGGGAATTTGTGTGGATTCAGCTACTGCTATTGCAAAAGAGGCAAGTGATATTATTTTATTAAAGAAGAGTTTGGATGTTATTTATGATGGGGTTATGGAAGGTAGAAAAGTGTATGGAAATATTATTAAATACATGAAAATGGCTTTAAGTTCTGACTTTGGTGATGTGTTTAGTATTGTTATTTCTAGTATATTTTTACCATTTTTACCATTACTTCCAATTCAAATGTTGATACAGGACTTCTTGTATGATATTTCACAGGTTGCAATTCCATATGATGATGTTGATAAGGAATTTTTAGAGAAGCCCAAGAAGTGGGATACAAGTGGTTTAGGAAGATTTATGAAGGTGATGGGAATAACAAGTTCTGTTATAGATGTTCTTGCGTTTTTAGGATTTTGGTTTTTATTTGGATATAATTGTGAGACTAAGCAAAGCTGGTTTCAAACAGCATGGTTTGTTGAGTGCTTGATTAGTGAGACAATGATAATCCATTATATTAGAACTTCTAAGATACCTTTTGTTGAATCACGACCTAATAAATTGTTGCTTATATCAACAATAATGACAATAGTTGGAACGATAGTAACACCAATTATTTTACATAGTGTTGCATCATTTAATTTTGTTATTTTGCCATTAAAATATTATGCATTTGTTTTAGTATTATTGGTTGTGTATACTGTGTTAGTTCAGATTGTAAAGAAAAGATATATTAAAAAGTATGGTGAATGGCTATAAAAGTAGATTGATGAATAGTTTGAATATTTTAAGAAAAGTGAAAATATGTAATAATTCTTAGTATAAATTAGAACTGTTAAAGTTAATAAAAAACTCTCTTTCGATGTGAAAGAGAGTTTTTGTGGTAATAGACCACAGAGCTTACAATATAAGATGTGTTGATCTGTGGCTTTTGTTGTAGCTCAAACATAAAGTTTTTGCTACTGAGGTTAATTCTTTAGAATCAAGAATGAAACATAATTATTATCACGATATTCGGTTTTAATTGGATTTCCAAACTCTTTGAGAGCATCGTGAATTTTTGCAGTTTCCTCAACAGAAGGAATTTCCTTCTGGAAAATTACAAGTAGATTTTTGGAATTCTCCCGAGTGTAGACTTCAGGTAAAACCTTTGTGATTCTTGCAATTTCTGTTTCAATTCTCCCAATAGTGTAGTTACTAATCATATGATTACCTCCTTGATGTATGCTCTAAAGATAGAGCTTGATTAAAATGTTTCTTTTAAAATTATACTATACTTTACATAAAAAAGCAAAGACGAGGGCTTATAAAAAATATTGTGTGTCATATGATGAATTATTTGGAATTATCTTGCAATGAAAAGTCGAATATGGTATTATTATTTTCGGAAATAAAGAAACAAATTTTATGTTAATTATAGACGTGGAAGTGAAGGGAAAAAATGGAACCAAATCAACTTGCAATCCCTTTTGACGTACGTGTATTGCAGGAGAATATTCTTAAGAAAATAATACAAAAAATATGGAAACTAACGAAAAAAGTTATTAGAAGAAGCGTGGATATTATATTCTCATTACTTGTAATTATTTTTTTAATACCAATGACGTTAATTGTTAAGATGGTTTATATGTCAAGAGGAGATTTTGATAGAATTTTTGTAACAGAGGAATGCTTTGGAAAAAAGGGGAAAGTTTTTAAAGCAATAAAATATAGATCAACAAATAAAGATGGAACAGTTAATAAACTTAGATTTACAGCATTAGATAATTTGCCTAAAGCAATAAATATTTTATCAGGAAATATGACAATTGTTGGGCCACAGCCATATAAAGTTTCAGACAGAGAGAAAATGGGACTATATTATGACAGAATAATAATGATGAAACCTGGAATAACAGGAATTTCCCAGATATCATATGTTCAAGATTGGTCTTTTGAAAATAGGTTAGATAACGATATAAAATATTATTATAGAAAAAATTGGTTCACTGATTTAAAAATAATTTTGATAACTACTGCTATAACATTACCAAGAAGAAATAAAGGGAAAATTTTGAGCTTTTTGAATGTTACTATTAGAGATTTTGGAAGGGCGATTTTTAGATTTGTAAATGCTTTCATAAAGAGAATTATTGATATATGCGGTGGTATAACTGGAACGATAATGTTAATTCCATTAACATTAATAGTATATACTATTAATCTTGTGTCAGGAGATCATGGACCTTTATTCTATTCTCAAGAGAGAATTGGAAAAAATGGAAAGCATTTTAAGATGTATAAGTTTAGATCAATGGTGGTTGGAGCAGATGAGAAATTGAAAGAAATTTTGAAAAACGATCCTGAGCTTAGAAAAGAGTATATGCAATACAAGAAAATGAAGAATGACCCAAGAGTTACTAAAGCTGGAAAATTTTTGAGAAAGACTTCTTTAGATGAGTTTCCACAGTTTATTAATGTATTAAAGGGCGAAATGAGTTTAGTCGGACCAAGACCATATTTGCCAAGAGAGATTGATGACATGAAGAATGCATATGGTGTTATTGTAAAACATAAGCCTGGTGTTACTGGGGTATGGCAGATTAGCGGTAGATCTGATGTAACTTTTGATGATAGAATCAGTATGGATTTACAATATCATAAAGATTGCAATGCAGTAAAAGATATTAAGATTATTTGCAAGACTGTAGTGTCTGTTTTTAAACACGAAGGTGTTGCTTAAATATAAAAAATGAAAGGATGTGTGGGTATGCCTGATTTTATAATTGTGAAAAGAAAGAGAAAGGATTACGAGCAATATACTTGCAGAATTGAGGTTGAATTATTAGAAAAATTAAAGACTATTGTGTATGAAAATAATTTGGATTCTGTTAATGAACTAGTTAATAAATCTATCAAGTTTGCTTTAGAGAACATGAAGATTAAAAATGAAAGTGTGGCTGGTAAAAAGTATACTAATAAAAAGGAAAAGAATGATAAGAAATAGTATAGAATTTTTACATAATGATGTAGTAGTTTTATATTAGAAAGTAATGATGAAAATAGTAACAGGCGACTGTTACTATTTTTTATTAATATATGTATTAGTAATAGGAGATAGTAGATGGCAAGAAAAGGTAGAAAATTTGAATTAGCTTATAAATGGTTATATGATTTAGATAAGGATAAATATAAAGTGACTAGTCCAGCTTATTTATATGACCCATTTGCTGATGAAGAACGAGAAATAGATGTATTAGTGGAATTTAAGGATGGAAATAATATAGATAGAAAACTGGCAATTGAATGTAGAGATAGAAAAGCTGCTCAAGATGTGTTGTGGATTGAACAATTACAAAAGAAAAAAGAGGATTTATCATTAGATTATATTTTAGCAACGACAACGTCTAAATTTACTAAAGGTGCTATAAATAAAGCAAGAAGTCATGGAGTTATTATAGAGAGAGCTGAAACCTTTAATCTTGAATCTATAAAAGAAGTAACATCTAATGAATTTTTTTCTGATATTTTCTTTTTTAAAATTGCTTTTAAAGAATTAAGTTTTTTAGTAAAAGATGAAGGTTGGATTGAGTTTAAAGAATATATTAAAAAGTTGAATTTTATTGAACAGATTGAATTGAGAAATGTTTTAAATAATGAGTATTATTATACTATTGATCCACATGAGTTTTTGAAAGAATCTAAAATAAAAGATGATGTTTTCTTTCAAAATGACAAGGATAATAGTATAGTTATAGATGGTGATGTACATTTTTTGAAAGAGGATGTTCCTGTATTATTTAAAAGAAAGAATATTTTAGGTTTAAAAAATAAAATTAAAGTTTCTCCATTTAGACTATCATTGCCTTTAAATAAGTCATTATCTGTACTTGGTGGTGATGATGGAAAGAATAAAAAATATTGTGCTGTGTTTGGAAATGATGAGGATTACTTTGAATTTGGATATATAGATAACGATTATTATAATAATATGAAACTTAAGAAAAGAAAGTATATGAGATGTGCTGGTGGAAGTATGCGTGTTAATACGTTGTTCCCTGGTGGTGAAAAGAAGATACATATAGATTGGAATAAGATCACTAAAGATTTTTGGGGAGAGTTTGATTTTAGTGAAGTTTTGTAGAAAGAGGAAATTTATAAGTGAATGATGATGAGATAATGAAAATGGTAGAAATAGTATTTTTAATACAAAATTAAATAATGAGTAGAAAGGTTATAGGGAACAAAAAATTTAAAATTGAATGTGTAAATATTAGTAAAAATATGTCAAATAATGTTGTAAAATGGTTGAAAAAAGTAAACGGTATTTATATAATAACAATGTTATGAATATGAGAGGAATGACAAAATGAAAAAAGAAAAACCAATGATAATAGCACAAATTATGGGAAAATGGATTGGCGGTGGCGTTGAATCAGTTGTCATGAATTATTATAGACATATTGATAGAACTAAAATTCAATTTGATTTTATTTGTGATGAGGATTCAACTAACATACCATATGATGAGATAGAAAAATTAGGTGGTAGAGTTATAATTGTTCCACCATATCAAATGATATTTAAATATCATAGAAGATTGAAAAAAATATTAAAAGAAGGCAAATATAGAATAGTTCATTCTCACATTAATACGTTGTCTGTTTTTAGTTTATTTGCTGCAAAATGCGCGGGTATTCCTATTAGAATTGCGCATAGTCATAGTACAATTATTAATGATAAAAAAGAATTAAAAAGAAATTTGATAAAAAATTTTTTAAAAACGTTTTCTAAATTTTTTGCTACAACTTTTTTTGCGTGTAGCGATATGGCAGCTATTAGTCAGTTTGGAAAAAAAACGTATAAAGAAAATAAAGTAATAATTATAAAAAATGCAATTGATTTAGAAAAATTTAAATATAATGAAAAAATTAGAAAAGAAATTAGAAAGAAGTTCAATATATCTGAAAATAAAATCGTTATTGGGCATGTGGGTAGATTTGTAGAGACAAAGAATCACAATTTCATTATAGATGTATTTAATAAAGTTAATGAAGAAAAAGAAAAATATTTGTTGTTGTTAATAGGTCAAGGACCTATGATTAATAAAATAAAAGAAAAAGTTAATTTATTAGGATTACAGAAAAGCGTTCTTTTTTTGGGACAAAGAGGTGATATTAATGAATTATATCAGGCAATGGATATATTTTTGCTTCCTAGTTTATATGAGGGATTTGGAATGGTTACAGTTGAGGCACAAAGTTCAAATTTGCCTTGCATTGTTTCAAATGGTGTTCCTATGTCAACAAAATTTTCAAAAAATTATGTATTTTTGCCAATAAATGATGGAATAAAAGAATGGGTGAATAATGTAAGAAAATTTTCAACTGTATTTGAACGTAAAGATAATACTTTTATTTTGGAAAGTAATGGATTTGAGATAAAAAATGAATCCAAAAAATTAGAAAATATATATTTTGAATTGTTAGAGGTAAATAGTAATGTCAAAAATTAGTGTTATTATGGGAATTTACAATACAAAATCAAAAGATTTTTTGGAAAAATCTATTAATTCCATTTTAAATCAAACATATAAAGATTTTGAACTAATAATATGTAATGATGGTTCGACAAATGATTGCGTTTATTGGGCAAAAGAAATTTGTAAAAATGATTATAGAGTTAAGTTTATAGAAAATGATTCTAATAAAGGATTAGCCTATACTTTAAATCACTGTTTAAAATATTGTAATTCAGAATATATTGCTAGAATGGATGATGATGATTATTCTCATCCGAAAAGATTTGAAAAGCAACTTAACTACTTAGAATTAAATAGAAATGTTGATTTGGTTTCTTGTAACATAAATTTATTTGATTCAAACGGAATATATTCGAGCAAAACTTTTTTGCCTAAAATAGAAAACACAGATTTTTTATTTAATTCTCCGATAGTACATCCAGCAATAATGGCAAGAAAGAGTGTATTTGATTCGGTTGGCGGATATAATGAAGCAAGTTATGCAATTAGAGTTGAAGATTATGACATATTTATGAGAATGAAAGCCAAAGGAGCTAAAATGGAAGTTATACAAGAAATTCTATTTGATTATAGAGATGACAAAGATAATTCAATCAGAAGAAAAAAATATAAATATAGAGTCAATGAATTTATTGTTAGGGTTAAAGGATTTAGAAAATTACATCTTTTTCCCAAGTCAATAGTATATTCTTTTAAACCATTAATTGTTGGTTTAATCCCAATTTCAATTATTAGAAAGATTAGAGAGAGGCAGTAAAAAAGATGATTATATATGAATTATTGATAATTATTATGCTTTTTTGGATATTATCAATCATAATTAGAAAGGACTTATTTTCACCAGAATCTATGCTATGTTTGTCCTATATTTTTGCAATAATTTGTGCGATTTATAACATAGATAATTGGAAAATTAATTTACATCAAAATACATTTTATGTAGTTACTTTTGGAATTTTTAGTTTTTGGGTTATATCATTGATGTTTTATTTGCTACAAAAAAAGAAAGGTACTTCGGATATTTCAAAAACTCTTATGTATATAAATGTAAAAAAAAGTAAATTGTTATTTTTAAATTCAATTGCTATATTGATATCAATAATATATACAATTTATTTTATCAAGGCTATTGGAGGAGCTGGGGCTTTGACCAATTTTAGCAATGCAATGGAAATATATAGAAATAAAACGATGTTTCATCATTTAACATTAATTCCATCTTGGATAAATTTTATGTCAAAGTACTGTAGAGCATTATGTTATATATATATTTACATTTTAATAAATAATGCTTTAGTAAATAAATCTATTGACAATAAAATTGTACTGCAAAATAGATTGGAGTATGTTTTAGGAATATTAGTGTATATTCCATTAACTATAATGAGTGGCGGAAGATATGATTTAATAGTATTAATAATTTATTCAATAGTCTTATTTACTATTTTATATATAATTGTAAATAGAAGGAAACTTAGAGTTGGAAAAATCCTAAAGATTGGATTAATATTAATATTGGTATTAGTAGGATTTTCAAGTTATAGAGGACTTGTAGGAAGAAAAAGTGAAAGTAATTTGTTAGATTATATAACTGAATATTTTGGCGGATCTATTGAAATATTTGATCAATATTTACAAGAATTTCATCAAAAGCCAGCTTATTTTGGACAAGAGACATTTTCTGGGATAAGGAAACTTTTGTATCAAATTAGAATTATTGATGATCAAGGTGCTAGTGACGATTCTATGGAGTTTAGAACTACATACAATAAAACTGTAATCGGAAATGTATATACTGGTTTTAGAAAGCCATATCATGATTTTGGCTTATTTGGTGTAATATTTTTACAAATTATGTTAGCAATTATTTTTAATATTTTGTACTACAATTCTTTTTATAAAAAAGAAAAGAATATAATTAGTGTTAGAATTATAATTACTGCTGCTTTGTCTTTTTGTTTAATCTTACATTCTTTTTCAGAGGCATTTTATTGTAACGTTCTTTCATTTAATTATTTGATGTTTTTTACTATCATAGTATTGATAGTGAAATTTATTGAAAAGGTGAGATAAAAATATGAAAAATGACCAAATGTTTTTTTATAGTAATTTTGGATATAACTATTTTGGACCATTGCTTTTAGGGTTTGTAAAGTGGTTGAATGAGAAATTAAAATCAGAAAAGATAGATAAAGTGTATTTTTTATCAAGAGATGGTTTTGTAATGAAAAGGGCTTTTGATTTAATTAAAGATGATAGTATTAAATCGTATTATTTTTATGCTTCGAGAAGAGCTACTATAGTTCCCCTTTTGTGGAAATTAAAAAAAGAGGAAGATATATTTGAGGTAATTACATTTAATAAAAAAATTAAGGTTGCATCATTTCTGAAAAAAGTTGGATTAGATAATGTGGATTGTATAGATATTCTTAATGAGTTTAATGTAAGTAAAGATGATATGATAGATATGAATAATACAGAGAATTTTTTTCCGTTATTAAAAAAATTATTTCCAGTAATTAAAGAAAATTCTAGAAGAGAGTGGAAAGCTTTGGAGCAATATTCTTATAAAATGGATTTTATAGGAAAGGTAGCTATTGTTGATATTGGATGGTATGGAACAATGCAAAATTCTATGGAAAAATTATTTCCTAAAAATAAAATATATGGATATTATTTTGGAATAGTACCAAATACGAAAATTGCTAAAAGTAATTATAATGGGTATATATTTTCAAAGAATGAAAATATTGAATTATATATGAAAATGCATTATTTTATTAATATTTTTGAATTTTTATTCTTAGCTCAGCATGGTTCAGTAAAAAAATATATTAATCAAAATGAGGTTGAGTTTTATGATTATGAGTATATTAATCATGATGAAAAAAGTATAGCTTTAAATATTCAGAATTCAGCAATTAATTTTATAAAGAAAAATAAAAGTATGAATGTTGATACTAGTGCTAGCATTATAAAATTTATTAATTATTTTTTATATCCTTCTAATTATTCTTCTGTGAGGTTTGGAAATATACAATTTAAAGATGATGATTTTAAATATATTGTTTTTCATACAGTTTTCTTTTTTGTAGGTTTATGGAGTTTACCATCCGTAATTTTGGGTCAGTTGTTTGTTCAGACTGATTTCTGTCTGGGTAAACGGGTACAAATAGTGTTGTTTCTTGAAGACACGTTTCTCAAACATGGTTCTTTCCCAGAAACTGTCGGGGGTAACGTCACCGCTTCCTGTCGTTTCTACATTCATACCCCACATTTTGCCGCCATCACATTCTTCAGCAATCTTCCAGGTACGCGTATCAAAGAAACGATGGTTTTCAAAAGCCAGTTCCACCCGGCGTTCCTTCCGGCATAATTCGAGCAGTTCGTTATCCGTAGCGTGAGGATAAGATTCGGTGATAGCCGGTAAGTTAACCCTTGATCTTAACTCTTTCCATATCTCCATTGCTTTGGTAGAATAGTTGGCAGGAATATTCACTCCTCTGATCTTGCACTCTAACACGGCTTCTATGAAATTCAGGTAAATCTCTCCCAAACGGAAAGTCGGGAAAGTGATTTCTCCCCATTGGTTGTTGGCCGAATTGGCAGTATGGTCATAAAAGCGATTCAACATAAATCCCGATTTAGGACGGGCGTCGGAAGTATAACCATTTGCTCCGTGAGCAAAAGAAGTGAGTGTCATTTCATTGCCATGATGCCATTTGCTACCGCTGAAGAAAACGGTGATATAAAATCTGGGATCTCTTTCCGTACACATTTTTACTGTATTCAGTTTGTAAGAACTGGCTCCGCCCCATGCCGGATAAGTGATATCCGTATAAGCCATTTCATCG
>OLOX01000725.1_pt1 | contig 34168 bp, 30 predicted proteins | sample 1672091 | NCBI WGS metagenome assembly OLOX01 (sample SAMEA3136644, study PRJEB25190) | human gut metagenome | reverse complement strand
AGGAGGAAGCCAAAAAGCTGGAAGAACAGAAGAAGTTAGAGGAAGAGCAGAAGAAGTTAGAGGAAGAGCAGAAGAAACAGGAGGAACAGAAGAAGCAGGAGGAGCAGCCCAAGCAGGAGATCGACCCGGACACCGGCAAGGACAAGTATCAGACCGATCCCGTGCCGGAGGGCAAGCCCGCACCGTCCGAGCCCCAGGATACCACGGTGGATCAGACCACCACCTATACCTGCACCATCTCCATCTCCTGCGATACGATCCTGAATAACTGGGATGCCTGGGACGAGTGGGACGCGGAGACGGCGGCGGCGAAAAAGCCCCTAGTCCCCGCCGACGGTGTGATACTGGGCGCGACCACGGCCAGCTTCAGCGAGGGTGAGAGCGTCTACGACGTGCTCCAGCGTGTCTGCCGCGAGAACGGCATCCACATGGAGGCCAGTTGGACGCCCATGTATAACAGCGCCTACGTGGAGGGCATCAACAACCTGTACGAGTTCGATGTGAGCCAGGGGTCGGGATGGATGTACCGTGTCAACGGCTGGTTTCCCAATTACGGCTGTTCCCGCTACGCGCTGCAAAACGGCGATGTGGTGGAGTGGGTCTACACCTGCGACCTGGGCTATGACGTGGGCGGCGGCTACGTTGCCGGCTAACGCCTCTTGCCCTCCGGCGCGAAACGTGGTATGCTTCTGCCATAAAGGGTAGGAGGGAACGATATGTCGCAGACCGAACAGTACGCCCGCGCCGTCTGCCGGGCGTGTATCCTACGCAGCGTCACGCCCACAGAGCTGGCGCAGCGCTGCGGCATCGCACCGCTGACTATGAAACACATCCTCACCGGCAGCACCCAGCGCACCCGCATCAGCACCATGCGGCGTATCGCCGAGGAGCTGGGAATGTCCCTGACCCAGCTGCTGGAGCTGTCACGGGAGGATGCGCTGGACAAAATGTAGGGCGGGGCATATCCCGGCCACGGACGTGCGGTCAGACCTCGCTTTTACGATCCGCTGGGACGTTTCCCTGCCGGGTGAGATGTGTCGTTTTGCTGTCGGAAACAGGCTTGTCAGCCCTTGACGCTGCCCAGGGACACGCCCTCCACGATGTAGCGGGAGAGGTTGTAGTTCCCTGGTAGTCCTTGGTATGGTATAATTCGACACACAATCTTCATCATTAACAGAAAGTTGTAGTTCCCCGGTAGTCCTTGGTATGGTATAATCTTGATGCCCGCGGTCAGCTCCTTGACGATGTGTTGTAGTTCCCTGGTAGTCCTTGGTATGGTATAATATGAGGTAGCACATATCCATCAGCAGCTGCCGTTGTAGTTCCCTGGTAGTCCTTGGTATGGTATAATAGGCTACCGAAAAAGTCGCTCAAGGCCTTGCCTTGAGCGACTTTTTTCCTCAAAAAATCGAGAGCTGCTCCCTTCGCAGGGAGATCACAGCGGGATTTTCAACGATGATGTTCCGAAAAGCCATACGCAAACCTCACTTTCTGCAAAACGCCATGCGGGGCTCTTTCTCGACCTTGTGGTACTCGCCCAGCACATCTACGGTGAATTTCTCCAGCTTTTCCAACGTCTTGATGCCCATGCTCTTGATCTCGTAGCTGTTGTCGTGGGTGCGGCAGGCAACTGCGGCAGTATTGATGCTCGCGCTGGTGTAGTACAGCATTTCCTGCTTCGTCTCATAGGTGTCGGGGAGTGTGCTTTCCTTCTGCGCTTTGGAGAGAGTCAAGCCCTTTTGAGATGTAACGCGTATTAAGTCATTGGGATAGAGTGAAAACAGGAAATCCTCGGCATCCATCTCTTTCCATTCCGCATAAGGCTTTCCGCGAGTACACGCCTTGTTGGGCAGTTCCTTTTTCAGCGTGTCGGCGATGTAAATGGGCACAAAGTAATAGCCATCGTTCTCTACATGGAACACATCGATACGCACCATGCTGTCGTTGTCCGCCACACCAGCGCCGTTCAGGACGGCGACGTTCAGCGTTGTGGGTTCGCATAGCTTGATCTTGTTGACGACCGGGCCGGGTGTACCGTCGCTTTTGGGCTTGTGGAAGGGCGCGGCGAAAGCCTTGGCGGCATCGCCGCCGTGCTTTTTCAACGCCTCCTTCAGCGCCTCGTAGAGCAGGCGGTCGCTCTGCGGCATATAATAGTTGGAAATTTCCCCGGTCTTTGGGTCGAGCTTCAGGTCGGTCAGGGCGCGCTTCACAACGACCATGCCGTCGTTCAGCGCCTTGGGGCTTTTGATGGTCTCCTTGTGTGCCGCGCCTGTCACCTTGCGGCGGGGCATACGGGACACAAAGAGCTTCCGTACAGGAATGTCGCCGTTTGCGTACACGGGGAAACGCTGCGAAATGACGGCGCGGCGGGGATCATCTCCCAATCGGGCCTCCAACTCCCGGCGAAATTCCGGCCAGGGGTAGGGGAAGCGCTTCAAAACCTCACCGGTATGCATGGAAACCGCGATGCTGCCGGCCTCTGTCTGTACGTATTCACATTCCCGCAGCGTAGAATAGCGGCTCAGCTGCTGGATCATGCCGTCTGTTGTGCAGGCCACGACAAGCGCATCCACCGCGTGATGCAGGTCGCCGTTTTCACGTATTTTGGCGATGCCCCAGCGCTTGCGGAGATAGGATGTGATAGCGCCGTTGACTGCGGTGACGTGCTTTTTGCGCCCTGTGGAGAAGTCGGAAAACTCCAAATGGTCGCTGATGTAGCTCAGAAGGAAGCGGGACATGGTTTTTGTGTCCTGCAGGTTGCGCTCCTTGAACCCTTTCTCGTCCTCGGCGGTGATCGTTTCCTTCAAGAGCCGCTGCTTCTTTCGATAGTCGTGGATGCTGTTTTCCACCCAAACGATGAAATCATCCCGGCGCTCGCCCTGTAGATATTGCAGCGGGAGGCGGTTGCCCTTGTTGCGGTTTTCCTCCGCTAGTACAAGCACTTTGTTCTTATAGCCGTCATCAAAAGAGATGCTGTATGGGATGATATGATCCACCTCGGCGTAGTCCGAATCAAAGAGGTGCTTCAGGGAAAGGTGCTTTTGGGAATAGGCGCACTCGCCGTGCTGTTCTTCCCACAGTTTGAATTTCACTAGATCCTGCCCTGTGGGATGTTCTTTGCCGTATTCCGTTCGGATGCGCTCCATGATCCACTCATTACGGGCGCGGTTTTCATCCATATCCTTTTTCATCTTGCTGCGCTCCGTGAAATCGCGGGCCATTTCCCGCGCCAGCTCGATGTTGATAAAGGTGGGGCTGTTCCCGCGTTCGCGGATGATAGCATTGAGAACCTTCACCGTTTGTGAGATGGCACGCCGCACAACAGGGCTCGTCACATCCGCAAAATCATCCTCCGTGGGGTGGAGAAGGCGTGTCCGCGTTTCGCTGTCATGCCCTTTGAAATCATATCCGGCTGCCGCACAGGCATCGTTGTATTTCAAGCCTTTTTCGAGGAAGGGGATCAGCTTGTCGCAGGCCTTTACGGAGATGTGACCGAATTTGCTGAAGCTCATCGTCTCCGCGATGTCGATCTCCATCTCCGACAGCCCAGCCGCAGCCAGACGCGGGCGGATATTGGCGGAAGTCTTATAGGTGGAAAGGACGCGCCCCAGTTCGTTTTTCTGCTGGCGGGCGAGACTGTCAAAATGACCTTTGGATAGCCTGTTGAAGGCCGCCTTCATTTGATGGTACGCCTTGAGATAGCAAAATTTAGCCTTCTTCTCGGCATCTTCGTACCCATCCGCGCTTTTATAGGACACTGCATTAAAGGTCGTATCTGCGGGAATGTCTAACTCTTTGCGGATGCGGGAGAAGTTCAAGTCTTTTGTCTTGTGAGCCAGTGCGATGAGAAACTCCCGCTGTGCATCGGAAAGCGGACGGCTCTTGCCGCCGCAGATCAGCCGCAGGTGGTTGATGTTTTGGAGAAGGGTGAAGTACTCGAAGGAATAGCTTGCCTTTGCGGCACGCGGCTCTCCCGCCTCCAGCGTGCATTTGCCGATCATCTTCTCGATTTGACTTCCCCTGTAAGGGCTGCCCTCGCCAGGGCCTTCGTCAAAAGAACGCTGACTCAGGAGTATTTCCAGGTACTGCTCCTCCAGTTCTGCCGCCGCGAAAGTCTGCCCTTGCTCACGCTGGGCCTTGAAGATGGCGCGGACTTCTTCCTCCACCATGTCCCGCCCCACAGTTGCCAGGTACTTGCCGCCCTTATTTCGCTTGCTGCCGCTGTACTGCGGGTCTTTCAGCAGCATTTCACCTACGGTACGATAGCCCTTTTCGACCATAAGTGCGCGGTTGGCACTCACGGCGGCAAGCAGCTCACCGTCCTCCTTCGATGTGCCGGACTTGCGGTTGGACTTAAAGCCCCGCCGCTGCGCGATATGCAGGAGGATACGGGCAAAGTCCGCATGAGACACTGCGGTATCCAATGCCTTGACGCGCAGGGTGTAAATATCCTCCAGCTTTCCTTCGAAAAGCGCATCCAGCTCCGCTTGAGAAATGACATTTTCCGCCACAAGGAGGTGGCGGATACGTTCCAGGCGATGCCGGTGGCGGCGCAGACGGCGGCGCATACTTCTGGCCTCCCGCCGCGGAGCGGCGAGAGAAGCGCCTGTTTTGGGCTGCTCGGCGGCATCAAAAATGCGAGAGCCCATATTGATGATGCCAAAGGGCTTGTCCTCTCCGTCCAAAGCAACGACAGCCCAACCTACGGATGTGATGCCGATGTCAAAGCCGATCGCGTATGGATACATAGTATGTCCTCCTCAAACGCCGGATAGAGATAATGCCCCGCGTATGCGGGGCATTAGAGCTCTGCGGTGTACTACCTTATCATAGTAACCTGCATAGTCCTTGGTATGGTATAAGGAACTATCGTCAATATAACATGGTTTTTGACGAATTGCAAGTGCTTTGTATATTATTTTCCGTTATTCTGCGGGGGTCGTCTCCGCGGGGAACTGCCGGCCTGTGTGGTCGATGGTGTAGGGGGCTTCGAGGATCAGCTGGGAGATAGGCACAACGGTGTAGCCGTCGTTGATGAGGCAGGTGAGAATGGCAGGCAGTGCCTCCGGCGTGTGCAGCGCGGCGTTGTGGAACAGGACAATGCTCCCCGGCTGCACCCTGGACGTCACCCGCTTGCATATCGTGTCCGCGTCATAGTCCTTCCAGTCGAGGGAGTCCCTATCGGCAATGACTTGAAGCCGTTGTGGTACAAGGGATTGCGGGCTTGACAGCTATGCGCATCAGACAAAAATTTGACCTGTAAATGAGGCGTTTAAGGGGTGTTTCAGGCACGGGAGAGGTCAAAATCGAGGGGGTGTGCGCAAGGACGAGAGGTGGTTGAAAGATGGGGGTGGATGCGGTATACTATAAAGCAATCAAAGAACCTTTTGCATAAGACTAAAGATAAGTGCTATCGGCTGGTAAATTGTATTGTTCTAGTGTGGATGATATAAAGCACAGAAGATAGAAGAGGGGAGTTTCCTATGCGACTGATTCATCTGTCTGACCTGCATATCGGAAAGCGGGTCAACGAGGTATCCATGCTGGAGGATCAGGAGTATGTCCTGCGGCAGATACTACAGATCATTGACACCGAAAAGGCGGATGTGGTGCTGATCGCAGGGGATGTCTACGACAAGAGCATACCGCCTGCGGATGCGGTAACGTTGTTTGACGATTTCCTATGTCGGTTGGCCAAGCGAGATTTGCCGGTTTTCATCATTAGCGGCAACCATGACAGTCCGGAGCGGCTGGCCTTCGGCAATCGGCTTCTGGAGCACAGCGGCATCCATATCTCGCCCGTATACAATGGGACAATAGAACCGGTCACGCTGACAGACGAGCATGGCGCGGTGCATTTCTGGCTGCTGCCCTTTGTGAAGCCCACGCATGTAAGGAGGTTTTATCCCGACGCGGGCATTGAAAGCTACACCGATGCCATTCGCACGGCGATACAGCACATGGCGCAGGACAAAAGCGCCCGCAATGTGCTGCTGACCCACCAGTTCGTCACCGGCGCGGCTACCTGCGAGTCGGAGGAGGTCTCCGTAGGCGGCACGGACAATGTGGACGCGGAGGTGTTCGAAGATTTCGACTATGTGGCGCTGGGGCATCTTCATGGCCCACAGAATATTGGTTCCAACCGGATACGCTACTGCGGAACGCCGCTGAAGTATTCTTTTTCAGAGTGCGGGCACCACAAGAGTGTTACCGTGGTGGAGCTGGGAGCAAAGGAAAATCTGGAGCTGCATCTCTGCCCGCTGACACCCAGACACGATATGCGCCAGCTCAGGGGGACGTTTGCGGAATTGACAGACAAGGCAAATTACAGTGGAACAGCAACGGAAGATTACCTCCACATCATCCTCACAGACGAGGAAGATGTTCCGGAAGCGGTAGGACGTCTGAGAGTTATCTACCCAAATCTGATGAAGCTCACTTACGACAATACCCGCACCCGCACAAATCAGGTATTGGACAAGGCGGAGGATGTGCATCTGAAATCACCGCTGGAACTGTTTGCGGAGCTATATGCCAAGCAAAATAACCAGCCCATGAGTGATGAGCAGTATGCCTTCATGCAGGAGCTCATCGAATCCATTAAGGAGGGTGTGGAATGAGGCCTTTGAAACTGACAATGGCGGGATTTGGCCCTTACGCAGGTGTACAGGTGCTGGATTTTGACTGTCTGGGTAGCAGCGGGCTTTACCTGATCACAGGCGATACCGGCGCGGGAAAGACAACGATTTTCGACGCCATCACATTCGCCTTGTTCGGTGAGGCCAGCGGTAATAACAGGGATTCCACCATGCTGCGTTCCAAGTATGCCAAAGACGATGCTCCGACATATGTGGAGCTTACCTTTGCCTACGGAGGGAAATCCTATACAGTGACACGAAATCCAGCGTATGAACGAGCAAAGACCCGGGGCACCGGAACCACAACAGAGCTTGCTGGTGCGGAGCTGACCTGTCCTGATGGGCGTCAGGTCACCAAAAAGGGAGAGGTAGATGCGGCAATCCGCGAGATCATTGGCCTGACGCGGGAACAGTTCTCTCAGATCGCCATGATTTCACAGGGCGATTTCCGAAAACTGCTGCAAGCAGATACCAAGGAACGGCAGAAGATATTTCGGGATATTTTTAAAACCGACTTCTATGTGCTGCTGCAAAATCAGTTAAAAGAAAGTACCGGAGAAATTAGGACACAACGCGAACAGGCAAGCCAAAGCATCCAGCAGTATATCAATGGGATGACCTGTGACGAGGATTCCGTTTACGCGTTGGATGTGCAGAAAGCCAAAAACGGAGAACTTCCTGTAACGGAGGTAATGGAACTGCTTCGAACACTTCTGGCCGAGGATCAAAAGGAAGAATCTCAGTTGGAGGCTGCGTTGGACACGGTGGAGAAGGCGTTGGAGCAAATCACGTCGCAGCTGACGCAGGCAGAGACGTATGAAACCAATAAAGCGGCGCTTGCGAAACGTGTGGCCGAAGAAGCAATGCTGACGGTGGCGTTTGAGACCGCAAAAGCCAGACTGGATGCGGCACAGAAAACTGTTCCGGCACAGGAAAAGATTCAGAGCAAAATCGCGGAAATGGAGTTGCTGCTGCCGTCCTACGATGAGTTGGATACTCACTCGGCGGCTCTTGCTGCGGCTCAGACAGATCTGGCGGGGGCACACGCGGCGCAAGAGAGTGCCGCAAAAGAGAAAAACAATCTGACGACCGAAATCACCGGACTGAGGGCGGAACAAAAGGATCTTGCCGATGTGAGTGCTGAGAAGGAAAAACTGGCCGCGCAGCTGCAGCAGCTGGGAGACCGGCAAAAGCAGTTTGTGGATTTCCTTTCTGGCATGGAGGGGCTTGCGCGTGAGCAGGCAGAATTAGCGAAAAGGCAAGAAGAATATCTGAAAGCGGAAGAGACCTCTTCTGAGTTGCTGCGGGAGTACGAGGTCAAGGAGCGTGCGTTCCTGCGGGAGCAGGCTGGCATTATGGCAAGTAGCCTGACTGCTGGCATGGCATGCCCCGTCTGCGGTTCTATAGAACATCCTCATCTGGCTGTGCTTGCAGAGGACGCGCCTACCGAGGCGGATGTAAAGAAGGCCAAGGCAAAGTATGATACGGCGCAGAGAAGAGCCAACGAGGCCAGCAACGAGGCACAGAAGCGGAAGGGAACTGTCGGTACAACAGAAGAAATACTCGCCAAGGAGATCGACAGTCTGATCCCGGGAACCCCACTGGAGGACAGCGCAAAAGCAGCGGAGGAGCAGGAGAATCTTCTTGCGGCGCAGATCGAGGGGCTGAATGTGCAGATCGCGGCACTTACGAAAAAGATGGCGCGGCGAGAGGAACTGGATATCCTGCTTCCGGAAAAGGAACTGCTCCTGCGTGCGGCGGAAGAAACAATTGCCATGAAAACGGCGGAGATCGCGTCTTTGACGGCAAAGGCTGAGAGCAGCGAGGCACAGATTCACGTGCTCCAGGACAAGCTGGCATTTCCGGACAAGGTCGCTGCCGAGGCGGAGATCAGCAATCTGCGGGAAGAGTCGGATAAGCTGCGCCAAAACTTGAAAACAGTGGAAACAGCGTATAATCAAAGCAAGGAAAATCTGGCCGGCATTCGCGGCACCATTGAGCAGCTTCACAAGCAGCTGGAAAACGGAACGGATATAGATGCCGAGCAGCTGCAGGCGAAGAAGGACGAATATGTCTCGCAAAAAGCCGTCTCTATGGCAAAGCAAAAAAACGTTCACGCCAGTATTTCTGCTAACAAGAGTGCGTTGGAGGGCATCTCCGGTAAGGCGGCTGAAATAGAAGCATTGGATAAAAAGTACGCATGGATGAAAGCCTTGTCCGACACGGCGAACGGCTCTGTGAGCGGCAAGGACAGGGTGATGTTGGAGACATATATCCAGACTACCTATTTTGAACGCATTCTGGCGCGGGCCAATATCCGCCTGCAAAAGATGTCCGGCGGACAGTACGACCTGAAGCGCCGCGAGGAAGCGGACAACAAGAAGAGCCAAAGCGGTTTGGAGCTGGACATCATCGACCATATCAACACGACCGAGCGCAGCGTCAATACGCTCTCCGGCGGCGAAGCATTTCTTGCTTCTCTGGCGCTGGCTCTGGGGTTGTCCGATGAGGTGCAGATGTCCACCGGTATCCATCTGGATACGCTTTTTGTGGACGAGGGTTTTGGCTCACTGGATTCCGAGGCCCTCAGCAAAGCGTATAACACACTGGCGGGGCTGACAGAGGGCAACCGCCTGGTGGGCATTATCTCCCATGTAGCGGAGCTGAAGGAGAAGATAGACAAGCAGATCGTGGTGAAAAAAGAAAAGACCGGCGAGAGCCGGGCGGAAATATGCATATAGAACACAAAAAAGAGATGCACCATCTAGATTGTGGAGTGGTGCATCTCTTTTTTGCATTTATGCATTTTGGTTAGTCATACGTCGCAGATATACTCTTTCTACAATAGTGCGCACATCCTTTTGTGTTATGTTTTGGCCAATTTTTTCGCCCCATCGAATGCGTAGAGTATCTGCGTATTCTTGACGAACACCTTTTTTGTTCATGCCAACAAGGTTATCATCCGAGGAAAGAAAGTCTTCTATTTCTTGCAATGCATTTTTGTAATCAACTTCACGTTGGCGGGCAGCTTCTATTTCTAGTTGCTTTGCTTCGTTTTGCTTCTGGGCGAGCAAAGAAGATAGCTTGCTTTCAAAAACCTTGACAAATTGCTGTTGGTCTAGCAGCAAAGCGCCGCTTTCGTCGGAGTTGTCAAGAATCATAACGCCAATTTTGCTACCACAAAATGGGACGTATGCTTCGAATAGAGTTGGCCGAGTTTCATTGATTGCTTTCGCTGCTTGATTTTGTTTAGTGGCCACACGCTCTAATTCCGAAAAAAGAGAGGGTAAAACTGCGCGAAAATGTGAGGGATCAATATGTGAATACGGCAGAGAAGTGACGCGCCAGTCATTTTCAAGCTGTGCAAGCAAGTGCTTTTTCAAATCTTCAATGTCAATTATATAGTCTTCGACGCTATCGTAGGTATAATTATAAAAAATGCTCGATAAATTATTTTCTGTGCAGAATGAAAGAAAATCGCCGAGGTCATCGCTGGATAAAATGATGTCTTGATCTACCTGAAGTACATAGTCCGCTTCGAAAGGTGTAATACCTAATGCCTTACATTTTGACAAAAATGTACTTTCCTTGAGTATACCATCCATAGCTATCTCCTATAAAACTGCTTTTTCACGCCCATTTGATATGCTTATCATACCATCTGTGATTTGGTTTTGCAAGGCCATACGGAATCCGCTTGCGTTACTGGAGTAGCGGATCACAAATAGCGGCATCTTCATATCGCAGGTATGGTAATGCAGTATGCGTTTGGAGAATTTAGACGTCTATTCCCCCATCGATTTTATTTCCAAAATTTTTAAGTATAGCGGCGGATTATTGAACACGATTACTTTCAATTCATCCACTACGCAGGTTACAATTTGGTATAACATCCCTCGTGCACTATAATAGCTGGGACGAGCAGTTAATGCCCCCGTTTCGTCATAGCTAAAGTTTTGATCTAAAACAAAGGCCACTTTTGAAAATTCTTGGCCAATAACTGCATGGGCATTTTTTTCACATATACCCGATAGTTGTTCATATGGATCTATATTATACTGTGAAGTAGTATATGTGATAGGAACCCATCCTTTAAGTTCAAGAAATGCGATAAAGCTTTTCAAATCCGAAAGGTTTCCAAAGTATTCTACACTTACTCCCCTGTAATCTAAATTATCCTTGCTCCGCCCAACATTTAACAGGTTAGTAATAAATGAGGCCATCGCTTTATTTGTCCTAATTTTATTGGTCAGTTTTCTTGTTATTGTGGTAAGTCCAGGAAATCTGTTTTCAAGATACTCAGTCAAATTTTGCGTTTCACCCCCACGCAAATATTGCTTCACATCAAATGAAAACAATAACGGAATTTGGGAATCTACCGCCTTCGTTGCAAGTGCATCCAATTGCCATTGCCGTATCCGCTGTGACTCGTCAATAAACACATAGTCGCATCCACATAAATCAATAAATTCGCTCTGGCTTGATATATTTCGAATCGGGACAATGTCCCAGCCATAGTTGTCGCGCAGTAGTTTGTGACCTTCATTTAGCAGACCGCAATGTATAATTTTTACATGCTTTCCCCTGTTAAGAATTTCCTTTGCAATATCATAAAGCAGTAAAGTTTTTCCGGTCCCTGCGTTAGCTGATATGCAAAAGAACGAAAGCTCTTGCTTTTCTGCCTCACCTAAAAACTCTTCTCTGATTTTCTGCTGCGCACTTGTCAAGAAATATTCACCTTTAATAAACTGTGCTGTCGCATTAAACGGCGAGACTAAATAATTTGACGGTATGAACATTCTGTCTGGATCGGCAGTATAATCTGGCACCATAGTCTTCATATAAACGGAAAGTATATGCGGTGCTATATGCTCGATTTTATTATCCTCAGGTGTATACGAGTAATATCCGTCGTTCTCAACATACGCAAATATTTTTGTTGGTTTTCCTAAAAACTTCAGGTAATATTCATTTTTTCGGAGTTGATCAAATATTTTCTGATGCTTGTTGGCAACCTTTAACTCACTTTTTAACTCAATGTTTAGGACGCAGTCTACTCCAAATCGCAGCAAATCGAATTCTTTACTTATCTGAGGAATCTCATAGCCGACGAAGAACCCATCAAAGTCACCTACCTCACAACCATAGGAAATCATATCTTTGCAAAATGCGTCAAGCACTCTAATCTCGTGGGATTTTAACGTTTTGAATTCTTTCCCTATATTTCTATCCAACATATTGAGTGCTCTGTCACCTTGAAGCGTAGATATTAGATTTTTCGGTTTCACCTGTAAATCCCTCCTTGGGCACTAATTTAAATCGAAATGTTTAGGGTAATCAGTCGAATTTCAAATTATTATAACATATTCTGCAGGCAAAGAAAATCGCAATAGATAAAAAGAGGACATTGATTAATGTCCTCTTTTTATCTACACTTACGACTCCTTCAACCACCGCTGGAACTCGTCCTCGGTGATGACGCCCTCATCACATTTCTTTTTCTGCGCTCTGGCCTGCTCGCTCCACGCGTAAAACTCGCTGTCGCTGATGCGCCCTGCCTTGATCCACGCAAAGCGGCGTTTGTACTCCCTGCGGTAGATCTTGAACACCGGATCGTCCGCCTGCTTCAGCGTCCACTGCTGGAATGCCCCCATCGCACGGCAGCTGGACTGACCGTCGAGTGGTGTGCGGTCGCAGTACTCCGCGCTGACGCGGCCTGTCTGGGCGAAGTACCGTCCGCAGTTTTTGCAGCGACGCACGGTGATGCTGCGCTCCACGCAAGTCTGCAAAGAAAAGCTGATCATATCCGCCACGGTATTCGCATATAGCACCGGCGCGCAAGTATCGCCATCCACCGGCTCAAAGCGCGTGGTCAGCAGACGGAACGGGAACAACTCCGGATCACTGGGTTGGTCGGGCTGGTCGAAGTGATAGTACCGCATGACTTGCCGGCTGGGCTCGCGCCCGGCCTTGTCTATATCCAGTACCAACTCGAAGAAACGCTGGATCTGCTTTTGGTACAGCGGCAGCTCCTCCGACAGTGACCGCAGCTCGTCCAATGCGCCCAAACAGTTTTATATCGCCCGAGATTTGCAGATATATTACCCCTTGGAGGAACTCTTGAAGCTTACGAAGAAGTGTCGGACGGATAATGAGGTTGAGGATTTGAAGGTCAGCGTGTTTAATAACATTCTGATGCAGACTGCGGGAGATATGACCCGCTTTATCCGCAATATCAAATCCATCGTTGGCACGGATTATCAGGACGAGTTCTTAGAGGAACAAAAGGAGTTGGCGGCAAACGTGCTTGATCACCTGCCCGCGGTGGGACATGTGAATACACAGGTCATCCGGGAGGAAGTACGCGCCGATGAGGAGAATCGTGAAGCACTAGAGCGTTCCATGGAGAAAACGCTGACCAAAGTAAAGAAAACTGAGACGCGCAATCGTCCCATTCAGTTGGCAGAGAAAGCTACCACTTTTTTGGAGAGTATCGACACAAACATTCTGCTGAAGATGAACGACAGTGAATTACGCCGTCTTACCCGCCAATTGGACAGGCTGGAGCAGGTAATCGCAGACTTGCGGGAGAATCTATAAATGTGGACGTTGGACTATGATGGCAGCATGACATTGCGCCTGCCTTCGGAAGAGATGGGGGCTTTGTCGAGCAGCAGCTTTTATAAGCTGTCGTTGAAGCGCTATGCAACGGAGGTGGCCGACGGAATAATGCGGTTTAAGCCAGCACTGACATATTTAGATTACAAGAAGATCATCGCCCTGTGTCAAAAAGAGGCGGTGCGTCGTCAGACGGAACTGGTCGTTTCGGAGTCGTTGAGGGCGTATATTGATAACCGTGAACTGCATTTGGAAATTCGCTCCCGTTTGGGCAGCGAATTAAAAGATCGCGACCCTAAATTGCGGGAGCGTTTTGAGGCCTACCGCGATACCGTGAATGCAGGTATGGCACGGAAACTGCGGGAGCAGCAGATGTGGGATTCCTTTTTTATGTGTGCCATGAAGAAGTCCGCCAATTTTTCTGTGCCGGGTTCCGGCAAAACGGCATCGGTGCTGGGGATGTATGCCTATCTGCGGGAGAAGGCGGCGATGCACCGCATCGTTGTGGTATGCCCAAAGAACGCTTTCGGTTCGTGGATGGATGAGTTCACAGCCTGCTTTGCGGGCATTAAACCGTTGCGGGTATTAAATATTCACGCACCGCAGTACAAGACCCAGCAGCAGCGCCGCACGGTACTGCAATACGACGCCGGTAGCTGCAATCTGATTCTGGTCAACTATGAGGCAGTCGGCGGTGTGCTGGACGCTTTGGAGCAGTTGATGGATGCGGGAACGCTCCTGGTGTTCGATGAGGTACATAAGGTCAAGCGTATCCGCGGCGAATACGCGGAGAATGCCCTGCAGCTGGCGCGAAATGCCAGCTATGTGGTAGCGCTGACCGGAACGCCGATTCCCAACGCCTACACGGATATTTACAACCTGCTGCACATTTTGTTCCCCAATGAGTATGATGAGTTCTTTGGCTTTACCGTGCCGCAGCTCCGAAATCCGCGTGACACGGATATAGCGGCTGTCAATACCGCCTTGCAGCCTTTTTTCTGTCGTACCACCAAGGAACAGTTGGGCGTTCCGGCGGCGAATGCGGATATGGTCTTGCAGGTAGGGGCATCTGATACCGAGAACCGTCTGCTTCGTATTTTGCAAATGAAGTACCGAAAGAACAAGCTGGCGCTGTTGGTACGTATTTTGCAGCTGGAAAGTGATCCGCGGATGCTGCTGCAAGCACTGGATCTCAACGACTTCCGCTATCTGCTGGACGATACGGCTGAAACAAGCGAAATAGACTATGCCGATTACAGCGACGAGGTACGGAGCTTGATCGACAACTGTGAAGAGAGCAGCAAGTTCTGCCGCTGTATCGAGTTGACTGAGAAGCTGGTGCGGCAGAACAAACCAGTTATCGTTTGGTGTATGTTTGTGGGCTCTATCCGCAGGCTGGCAGATGCGTTGGAGGCACGGGGTATCCGCTGCCGATGTGTGTTCGGCGAGGTGCCGCTGGAGGAGCGCCAGCAGATACTGAATGATTTCCGTGCAGGCGGGATTCAGGTGCTGCTAACGAATCCCCACACGCTGGCAGAATCGGTTTCTCTGCATTCCGTCTGCCACGATGCCATCTACTTCGAATACAGCTACAATCTGGTTCATCTGCTCCAATCTAAAGATCGTATTCACCGTCTGGGGCTGCCGGAGGGCCAGTATACGCAGTATTATTATCTGCAACTGACCTATCAGACAGAGGACGGCGCCTGGTCGCTGGACGGCGCGGTGTATGACCGTCTGCGGGAGAAGGAACGGATCATGCTGGAGGCTATTGATTGCCACCGACTGGAGAGAATGCCCACCAGCGAGGAGGATCTGGACACCATTTTCGGTGGATTATTTTGAAAAATACCAGGAGAGCTGTCTGCATATGCAGGTAGCTCTCCTGTTATTGCAGAGGCGTATAGTTCTTCCTCTTATTTTGCGTACTCACTGTGTGGATTAGATTTATTATCTGCTTCCCACGCGGCAAGCGTCAAGGCCTGGATCGCCTATCTGTGTGCAAAATAACAAACCATCAGATGCTATGCCGCCCGCATATTGTAAAAACCGACAAAACGTGATACAATCAAACTCGTTATTCTGTAAAGCGGAGGGGTTTTCTATGACAAACGGAAAACTGCGCAAGGCGCTGATGGATTACTACGGTACGGCGATGAGCAGCGGCAATCCTAAGGCCGTCATCGAGCTGTCGCAGGCGGAGAGCGCGTCGGATGAGAAACTCATTCAGATGGCGGGCGAGCTGGGCTGGATCAAGGAAGACTGACGATGCACAGACAGGAGAAGAAAAATGAATTGGCGCAGGACACCCTGAAGCTGGCGCGGAATACACTGCTGGTGAACCTGCGCTTTTTGGATGTAGTGCTGAGCAGGTTCGATTTTGTGCCGGTGGACGGCAGCCTCGCGGTGGACGGCGCGCACATCTACTACGACCCGCTTTGGGTGCTGCGCCGCTATAAGTAGGAAAAGCAGGTCATCGTGCGGGACTACCTCCACATGGTGTTCCACTGCGTGTTTCACCACGCCTTCGTGGACACGCTGCTGGACACGGACGCATGGGATCTGGCCTGCGACATCGCGGCGGAAAACGCCATCAACGAGCTGGAGCTGCCCTGCGTCCAAGCATCGCGGCAGGCGTCCCAACACCTCATCACCAATACACCGGACTCCGGCACGGCCAAAAACAAGAAGGCCGTGGAGTAGGGTGTCGCCCGCATCACCGAGGCGCAGTTCAACGACATGACCGGCAGAAAAGCGGCGGAATAAGCACTCTGGCAAGGGAGGAAGTATCCTCTAAAATGTGTCTTAAGCGCGACTCGCAAAAAATAAAGTGTGCAATGATTGCACACTTTATTTTTTGCCCCATAAAAACGCATCCGAAAAGCATTTTGAAGAAGGACGGAAAATTTGTCCTGCAAAGGGGATTGACATGATCAGAAAATATGGTACTGTAGAAGTATAATTACGAAGTTTTTTTATTAGGGAAAGAGGGTTATCCTCTTTCCAATTTAAAGACACCACATGTTTTTGAGACAAGGTTACCTTAGGGTGACTTTGTCTTTTTTTACTAAAAAATAGGCTTTTACCATATTTTCTGACCGCGGGTGCGGGGAAGAAAGGAGGGGGGGACAGCCGCTGAAAGATTCATGATCATATATGTGGAAATCTAAATGATCCCACATTCACGGAGAGAAATAGTATAAAGCATTCCAAATTTTGCTGCATTTTCTGTTGCTTCATATCCCCAAATACCGGGTTTTGAGACTATGGAAACACGACACTAGACTGGAATAGACATGACGTATAACAACCCCCAATACCTCCCCTCCTGCATCTGCACCGCATGAGGATTTAAAATATGTCTCTCCGAACGATTGATTTTTTCGGCCTGCCTGTTACTTTTCGTGTTGAAGCTCGTAAGAATGCTGTCGCAGTTATTCTGTCGTTGCGCTCTCGTAATAAGGAACGCATCGATGGTAACGGTGCGATTGTCTATGAGCACCCCCCGCGTATCGTGCGCTTCACGGACGAGGCTTCCGTGGAGAAGCGCGTACTTGAGCTGATTCCCGAGTGCCTCCAGCGGGCCTTTGACCCGGCTACAAGGGAAGGGCGTGCGCTGCGGGAAAAATCTGCACAGAGATTACCACTGGCCGCGGTGATTGCGGCGGACTTTGATCGGGTCGCCCAGAGTATGAAGTGGGCAAACTCCACTCAAAAAGAACATGAAAGGTCATTTGATTTGCTTGTGGGCAAACTTGGACGGATGCCGTTTTGCGAAATCACACAAGAGACGTTCGCCTTTCATTTGCGCGAGGGAGGCTATTCTGACTATCAGATTAATGGTCAGATCTACGCGATGAGAGCACTGGTTACATATGAGGAGACCCAATATTTGATCTCGGAGCACTTCATGGACACCTTTATCATGGGCAGCCGCCGCGTAGTCGTTGGCCCGCGGGACGCGAGTCGGCATTTCGAGAAAAACATTCTGACGCACGCTCAGGCAAGGCGGATTATTGCGAGTTGCGCCGAAAATCTTGAGAGTAACCACGGCTACCTATATTTGGGCTTAATCTTGATGTTGACTACAGGCATCACGATCAACGAGCTGTGTGCGTTAACGTGGGGATCATTTTCCTTCTCAAACACCTATACGCGAGTTGTTGCTATTGAAATTTCGGCAGAGGCAAGGTCTGCAGGAGAAGTCTATCGTACCGAAGAGTTAAATGGGCCGCGGCGACGGACTATTCCACTGTCGCCGACGATGGCAAAGCTTTACCGCAAGGTAAAGAACAATGCGCCGAACGTACAAGAAAATGCGCCGTTTATGCGTAGCTTCAAAAACGCGGCACGGCGGATGCGCCCCGACGAGTTTGATCGGTGGTTAAAAGGATTTTTCAAAAGCTTCGATTTCTCAAAACAGACCGAGTTAAAGAGTTTGACGAAAAATCCAGAACGAACTTTAAGAGCTACTTTCAGGTCGGCACTGGAGTCTTGCGGATGTGATGAGGAAGAAATCCGTTATCTGTGCGGTAATGCGCCCAAAAGCGTATTCGCGCGGAACTACTGTGCGTACGACGATCCGCGGGAGCTAGCAAAACTGGCCGCAGTGTTGGAGCACTATATCTTTTCGCTGATGAGTGCTTCCGACACTGCACTTGATTTCAAGATCAATCGCAGTGGTGAAGATTACGCTATTGTGGCTACACCTGGTGGTAGAATCAGCGGCGATTTGACTGTAGATCTCAGTAAGATTTCGCATGGCAACCTCGAGACTGGAAAGGATCTGATTATCAACTTTAAGTCAAGTGACAGCATTTCCATTACGACAAAACTGAATTTGGAGGAAAATTAACATGGTGTTTAAAACTGACGAAGATATGTCCCTGGATAAATATTGGGAAAAGCACTGCATTTCTATCGCAAAAGATCGTCGCTGGGCAATTCAGAAGGGAGACCAATACAGTTTTGAAAACTGTGCGACGCTGCGCCAATACGATGACTACATCAAAAAGGTTGCAAGCTATCTGGATATGTCAATCTCCGAAATTACTCCGGCAAATATTCTGCACGCCGTCTCCAAGGTCGCCAAGGCATGCCAATACCAAGAAGCCACCGTCAAGACGATCATCTCGTCATTGCGGGACGTCTTTTCCTACGCCGCTACATGCGGACATGCTTACAACATCCTTTCAAAAAATCGTGCAGGAGAAAAGTCAAATAATCTTACGACTTTGATGATGCAGAGGATATTAGTCCCGGCAGTGGCAAACGCGGAGCTGAGCGATAATTGCCCGCGAGCCTTGACAATCGGGCAGCAGGGACGTCTGGCGCTGTATGCGGCGGAACATGTGCGGGAGGATGGTCGCTTCTGCGGCATTTTGATCTCATTGTACACTGGCATGCGCCCCGCGGAGTGCCGTGGACTGCGGTGGAATGATTTTCGCTCGTTCCCAGATCATCCAGACCGTCACTACCTGAAAATTGATGAAATTTTGAATGACAAATTGGAATATAGTAAGCAGGTAAAGACGAAAAATGCACTGAGGTGCGTCCCCGTTCACATTGAAATTGAGGATGCTTTGCAGAAGCGAAGGGAATTTGTGCAGCAGAACATGGGCGCGAACAAGGATATCGGGGAGTTACCCATCGCCTGTTTTGGAAATCAGTTTAAGGACCCGTGCCGCGGGTCTGATTATTCAAATTTTTCCTTCAAATTGTTGAAAGAATTTGGAGTTTCCAGCGAGCAGTTAGGCTTTTTCTTGCTCGACGAATCCGATAATTTGACACCATCGGATTCTCACCCGCCCATGCGGATCTTGCGCCGGAATTTTGCAACGGTAATCCAGGCGTGTACAGACATGTCGCTGGAGGAAAAAGAATATATCTTCGGCCACAGGATCTCCGGTAAGGACGGTGCCAAAAAGCGTGTAGAATATAGTCGGAATATGGATCGCCTATGGCGCATTGCGCAGAAGCTGGACAAGGCGCCCTTTTGCAAAAAGCTTTACGAACTTCATTTTCCTCAGATTATCGTAGGTGACGGTATCGTAGTACAAGAAGGCCGTGGGCAGGGAACAATCAGGATTCCTTGGAAGTCAGCCGTGTATGGGCGAAAATTACATCTGCATTTTGAAGGCGGCCCAAATACGTCTGTAAGCATCTCAACTCCGAACGCCGTGCGTCCCTTCGGCGGACTGCCGGTCGAGGTAAAGATGGCTGACGCACCTATCTCCTGGGGTGACCCTTTACCGCCGGTCAACGCAGAGGCGATACATTGGGAAGCGGCGAAGAAGGTACGTTATTTGAAGAAAAATGATAAATAAATACATGAAGTGGAAAGCTGACACAAATGCAGAAAATATGGGCGTTGAGGGAGTCAGAGTTCGACACCCACATTTTGTCGTTACACATCTTGGAACCAACTTTGAACTAACTTGGGATTAGTTCAAACAAACCATAAACTACCACATCGCACACGGTGCCAATGCGGAAGGTTAACGCATGCGGGTGCGCTGTTAAACACAGCGATTTCTTATTGCAGGATATGTCGGGAAATAATCAATCCGGACGGGTTATTGCCTTTATACCAGTTGAGAGCTTCTCGATATATAGCAGCAAGAATTGCAATTAAAAGCAAAATCCAACCTTCTTGGGTAGAAAAACAGCCAGATGCGGAGGTTCACTCCGTATCTGGCTGTTTTTCGCGGTCGATGGTTTCATTGATCGCGCGGTAGATGAATGCATTGGTAGACTCCCCGTTGGCGGCGGCGTGTGCTTGAATGCGAGCCTTATTGCCTTTGGGGACGCGGAAAGTGATGCTTTCCAGCTTCTCCTCACGGTATTTTTTGTTGGCGCGCAGCTGCGCTTCTGTCTGTGCCATGTGAGCTCCTCCCCAAAGATGCTTTTATCATTATAACGAATTATCTTATGTGAAGCAAGAACTATTGCGTTGGTGTGACCTCACATATTTCACAAATTATCTTTCTTATTTTTGGCATCTTCGACTATTGATGTGAGGTCACATACGTGCTATACTGTCCTTACAAAAGAAAAACAACGGCAGTTGCAGGGAGTTGGCGCTCCCTACAACCTGCGCAGGTGATCTCAGCACCTACACAACGGACAAATCCGCACCGCTTGGGGTTATTATACCCGTTTGACCCCAATTTTGCAAGCGGAATCCGGTCTATTTGTCATACTCATGACACCGTGTAGTGCCTCGGCCTGCACGGTGTTTCTCTTTTCTCATTTCACCGAAAGGAGGAAAACGCATGAGTCAAGATCGTATTCCGTTTCCCGCATCCCCGGCATGTTCTCCGTCCCCAACTCATAAGCTGTGGCGAGGGGGAATGAACATGGAAGTCAAACACACCCATCCGCAGTATGAGGATCCGCAGGCGCGGCAGCAGCAGATGAAGGATGCCTACGCCGCCTGCATGGCGAAGCTGCGGGCGCTGCGGACGGCCCAGCGGGAAAAGAGCGCATGAAGACGGACGCGGTATACGCCCGCCAGTCCGTGGAGAAAAAGGACAGCCTGTCCATCGCGGGACAGATCGACCTGTGCCGCCGCACGGCTGACGGCGGGGAGCTGCGGGTCTACAAGGACGCCGGTTACTCCGGCAAGAACACCGAGCGCCCCGCCTTCCAGCAGCTGATGAAGGACATCCGTGCCGACCGAATCGGCACGCTGTACGTCTACCGGCTGGACAGGTTCTCCCGCAGCGTGGCGGACTTCGGCCAGCTGTGGGAGGTGCTGCAGGAACACCATGTGGAGTTCGTGTCAGTCAACGAGAACTTCGACACCAAGACGCCTATGGGACGGGCCATGCTGCACATCATCATGGTGTTCGCCCAGCTGGAGCGGGAGACCACCGCCGAGCGCGTGCGGGACAACTATTACCGCCGCGCGGCGCTGGGCGCGTGGCCCGGCGGCCCGGCGCCCTACGGCTTTGACAATGGCCGGGCACGCGGGCGGGATGGCCGGGAAGTCCCGTCCCTTATCCCCAACGACAAGGCGGCGGTAGTGCAGCGGATCTTTCAGGAGTATGCCGCCGAGGACATGTCACTGGGGCTGCTGGCTCGCAAGCTGACCGCCGAGGGCATCCCCGCTCCCAAGCGCGCCACATGGGACAATGTGACGCTGTCCCGCCTGCTGCACAACCCCGCCTATGCGATGGCAGACGAGCAGGTGCGGCTTCACTATCTGGGTCAGGGCGTGGAGGTCACCAGCCCGCCGGAGGCCTTTGACGGCGTACACGGCGTGTTGCTGGTGGGCAAGCGGGAGGCCAATGCGCGGAAGTACACCAAGACCGAGAACCATCGGGCATCCGTGCTGAACAGTGTCGGTGTCGTGCCGTCGCCGCTGTTTCTGGCGGTGCAGGCAAAGCTGGCTCACAACCGTCAAGTGGGCAACAGCGGCAAGGGCAAGCACACATGGCTCTCCGGCCTGCTGAAATGCGCCAAGTGCGGCTACAGCCTGTCCGTTGTGGCGGACAAGTCCTATCGCTATCTGGCGTGCAGCGGGCGGTATAATATGAACCGCTGCGACGCCGCCATCCACATCAAGCTGGCGGAACTGGAAGCGGTGGTACAGACAGAGATCGAAAAGCTGCTGGCTCAATGTCCGCAGGAGCCCGTTGCGCCGAAGCTGGAGGAGGACAGTTACACCCAGCGGCTGCTGGAGCTGGATCGCCGCGCCGAGCGCCTGATGGACGCCTTTGCCGAGAGTGAGGATCTGCCCGCGTCCTATCTGCAGAAAGCGCTGGGAAAGATCGAAAAGGAGCGCGAAGTGCTCCAGCAGGCCCAGCGGCGTGAAGCAGGCCGCGTTCCGCTGCCGGAAAAACTGGTGTTCAGCGAACTGTCCTTCGAGGAGAAAAAGGCCGTGGCCGCCCAGTTCATCCGCCGCATCGAGGTGGCAAAGGACAGCGCAGAGATCATCTGGGCGGTGTAAATCAAATTTGATAAGAATGAGGAGTAACCATTATGAACGACGAACGTAAGACGACCATCGAAGTGAACATGACCGATGACGAGTGGATTGAGCTGCTGTGTCTGTGCGAGGACATCAATCTGACGCCGGAGGATCTGGCCGTGGCATTCTGTCAGGAGGTCATCCGCCAGCAGGCACTGCTGCGCATTATCGCCGCCGCTATTCACTCCGACATGGCCAATCAACTCAACCGATAACAGGAGGAATTGCACCTATGAAAATCGAAAACAAGACGCCCATTGCAGAGGAGATCATCCGCAACAACCCCACCGGTCACGGTCTGTTTGCCGGCATCGGGGACAACTTCAACAGTGTGGCGCAGGTCATCTGCGAGCTGATGGATGACGCGGTCTCCAACCTCCGCGCCAACAAAAACGATCCCGAACTGTCCATGACGGTGGTACTGTCACTGGAAAATCTGGGCGATGCGGTAGAGATCACCGTGACAGACGGCGGCACGGGCATTGCCGACCTCAGTAGTGCGCTGACCATCGCTTGCCGGGATGGCGCGCAGACACCGTTGAACGAACACGGCTTCGGGCTCAAGCACGCACTGGCTTCTTGCGACAGCAGCCCTGAGCAGAAGTGGAGTATTCGCACCCGCACGAAGGCCGACGCGGCGGCGAACCAGTACCGTGAGGTCAAAGCGCCGTATTCCATGGGGACGTCTGAGCTGGACAAGCCCATGAAGGTGCGTTTCTATTCAGGTACGGGCAACCTGCCCCATCCCACCGGTACATCGATCTCCGTTTGCTGCCCCATGGCAAAGTTCCGGACGGTGAAGCCTGACCGTAAGGCAGCACCCTCCGACTTCCACAATCTGGTGCGGTATATCATTGAGGAGCTCCGGTACGTCTACGCGGGCATTCTGGCAAATACATCCATCACCATGGAAGTGGTGGAGATTAGCGGCAGCGAGGAAACGCAGCATACGCTGACGCCGCTGCTGCCGGTGTGGGAGGAGGGCAGCGTAAAGGATTACGGTGAGATCCCCTGCAACCTGGGCGGCGGCCCGCTGACCATCCGCTGTAAGTACGGCAATATCCTGAAGAACCCGTCCAACGCTATCTACTACAAGTGCAACATGGAGTCCAGCGGCGTGGAACTTCGTATCAACGGACGTACTATTGAGCACGGAATGTTTGACCGCGTCTGGGGCGAGGCCATCCATCCCAGCCAGAACCGTTTTTTGGTGCAGGTGGATCTTATCTCGGACAACCCCGCCGCGCTGCCTGCCACGAAGAATACGAAAACCTCTTTCTGCGAAGCTGATCCGCGTCTGAAGAACCTGCTCAGCTGGATCGCCTCCTATGTTCCCGCCCCGGCCAAGGATGTGGATTCGATGGAATTGCGGTACGTCAAGGAGCTGACCGCCAAGCGGGAGAACGACCCCACCGCCCTGCGGGTGAGCCGCGAAGAGCCGGTGTTCCAGAAGATCGGGCTGAAGGCCAAGGTCGATCTGTTCGTGGGCTACATCGACCGCGTGACCATCTACGAGGCCAAGGCCGGCAAGACCAAGGCGCTGGACTTGTACCAGCTCCGCATGTATGTGGACGGCTGCGCGCTGGACAATAAGCCTGTGGATGAAGCCGTGCTGATCGCCAAGCGCCATTCGGCTGAGGTGAAGGAACTGCGGGACATCCTGAACACCCTGACCGCACCTGATGGACGTCCCTACAACTTCCGGCTGGCTACATGGGATGAAGAGGGCATCGTGATCCGCCAGAGCGCGTGAGAACAGAAGAGGAAAAGTGTGCAATCATTGCACACTTTTCCCCCGGCAGGAGTGAGAATATGACCGATGAAAGAAAATCGCCGCTTTATGAAGACACTCACTGCGACGATGAGGACGCGGAGATGGACAGGCGCATCTCTCAGGTAGCTTTTGTTGCGTATCAGCAAGCCAAGATGAAAGGCATTCCCGTGGCCCGCTATGACTCGGAGAAAAAGGCGACCTATTTGCTGTACCCTGACGGACACCGCGAATATGTGGACAAGCCGCCGGAGAAAGCGCCGCCATCCACTGGACTTGCACCACAAAATCATGTACAATGGGAGCAGAAATTCACAAAAGAGAAAGGACGACTGACCATGACATATACTTCCGCGCAGGCCAACAAGCTACTGAAAAAGCTCAACGACGAGCACGCCGCCCTGCTGGATAAGGAGAACCGCAGCAAGGATTTCCGCGCCGCCATGGGCGAGGACGTGGAGTCCGTGCGCCCCGTCTACGACTACGCCGACACCCAGAAGAAATTGGCGGAGTTAGAGCAGCGTATCCGCAAGGTGAAGCACGCCATCAACGTCTTCAATGCTACACATGTTATCCCTGACTTCGGTATGACCATCGACGAGATGTTGGTGTACATCCCCCAGCTGACCCAGCGCAAGAACAAGCTGGCCGATATGAAAGCCCGCCTGCCTAAGCAGCGGGTGGATGAGCAGTATGGCCGGCAGTCCAACATCATTGACTACTCTTACGCCAACTACGACTTGGCGGCGGTGGAGACCGACTACGAAAAGGTAAGCGATGAGCTGTCCCGCACCCAGCTGGCGCTGGACGCCGTGAACCAGCGGGACACGTTTGAACTGGAAGAGTAAAAACCGTTCCGTCGCGCTGTCCGCACCATTTTTTATTACAAGTAGTGACCTCCGACCGTGTTCAATGTTGCTGCGGAGGCGGGTTATTCTATTTGTTATGGGGTTATGTGGCCCGTGTTCAATGTTTCGGGTCGTTGCTATAACTGGCTGCGGAAGTTGCGAGAAAACTTTTCCCCCGGAGGTCGAAGTACGGTTATAGACCTCCGGTTTTTCATCAGAAAAAATGTGCAATGATTGCACGCTTTTCCAAAGGAAGGTGAGGTATGAACGTAAAAGATCTGATTCTGTGCCAGCCTGCGGCGGACATTGCCGCCGCGCTGGTTGACCGGCTGGACATTGAACCCGCCAAGCGTAACGAGGGCATCCGCCGCATTACGGCACTCATCGACAGCCTGCGCGGCATGGAGCCGGAGGCCACCGATTATATACTTCTGGGCGTCTGCCACATGTACGATGACAAGGAGTTTCTGGATGCCAACCTGTATTATAAGAGCGAACTCCCCGCCGAACTCGCGCCGCTGCCGGAAGTCCTCAAGATGAAAGGCATCGACGAATTGACCGTGGATGAGACCGAGCAGGCCGCCCGTGCCATTCAGCTACCTCAGTGCTACGCATTTGAACTGTCGCCCTGGCGCGAGATATTGGGCTATGAGGTCAATATCGCCAACGCACAGGAGGTAGGCATTACCGCCTTTTGCGCGGCGGTGCTGTACGAGATGACCTTCTTCGGCTTTGACGAAGAGGCAGTGGATGCAGAACGGCAAAAGCTCTATGACTCCTTCCGCGAGGCAGAGGAGTTGGACAAGCTCCCGCCGGAGGAACGGGCAAAACGCTTTTTCTCTGCGGAGGAGGTCTTTGCCGAGTTGGGCATCCCTGAACCTTCCGAGGAGGAACGGCAGGAAACGCATCGGTAGATGTGCAGGGAGATGCTGATCAATAGTCTGAGAACGTATCAGGTGCTTGAGAAATATGTGAAAAAGTAATAAACATAGAAGGCCATCGGCAAATAGCCGATGGCCTTCTATGTCAGTACCGCGTCACGCCTGCACCCTATACTTCACACGGTTTCCATATCGCGTTGAGGTCAGCAGGCCCAGATGCTCAAACTTCAGCACAAAGCTGCGGATGGTGGCGTAGGCGGCGTTGCCGAAGTCTTTTTCCAGCTGCTTGGTAGAGAACTCGGCTTCACCATACGCGGAAAGGACAAAGCTCCACAGCGCCTTCTCCTTCTCTGTGACCTGCCCCTGCGACAAAGCGACCTGAAACGCCTCGGTTGTCTGGCGGGCAGGGAGCGCTCCATTCAACTTGTGATACACATTCTCAATGAAATACACCAAAAACGGCGTTACGTCCAGCACGCCGCTGATGTGGGCATTCTCCTCCACCAACGTGTAGGCGTCGTAATACCCCTTGCGGCTCTTGTTGACGTACTCAGACAGCGGCACGAACAGGGCGGAGGAATACCCCTGCTGTACCAGATACCACAGGTGCATCAGCCGCGCCATTCTGCCGTTGCCATCAAAGTAGGGGTGCAGATAGGCGACATAGAAGTGGATCAGGGCCGCTTTCAGCAGGTCGTTGCTGTCGGATTCTTCATGGATGAAGCGCACCAGTTCGCCCATGCGCTCCGGCAGCTGCTGCCACGGCAGTCCGGTATGCTCTACCTTGGAGCCGACCACATACACGCTGTCGTGCCGGTAGAAGCTGCCGGGGCGCAGCCGGTCTTCCTCCGGCAGATAGGCACCGATGGCAGTCTCATACAGATGGTGGATGGATGATTCGGTGATCCTGTTGGCGGGATCGCTGATGAATTCCAGCCCCTTCTTCATGCCATAGATGCGGTTCTCGCTTTCATCCGCCGGAGCAAAGCCGGACAGGATCTTACGGACACTGTCGCGGGAGAAATCCACCTGCTCAATGGTGAAGGTGGAGATGATCTCCTCCTCCATGGCCTTCGCGCCGTAAAGCTGCGTGCTGCTCTGCGGCGTCAGCAGGATCCGGGCGGCAGAGAGATGCACCTGCGCGACACTATCCAGATAGACAAGGGACTGCCCGGAAAAGTCCTTCAGCGGCAACGGATGGTAGAAACCATTCTTCAGCAGCGAAACAAACTCTCCCATATCCGCCTGCGGATATTTGTAACCCAGCTTCTTCAAGTCCAGCACACTTTTATCCGACAGCATTTTGGTAAACAACACAGCGTCCATATAGCACCTCCTGTTGATATTAAATAGTATCAGTTTATATCAGTATACAGAAGTGTTTCCAGAAATGCAAGAGAAAATGCCGTCATTGGCGTTGAAAAATCCAAGATCGAAATCGTGCGGCCCAAAAGTGATGAAATCAACATCAGGTTTCAGAGGAGCCTTCTTGAAGTGAATGTATTCACAAATTGGTAGAGATAGCTTCCCGCGTCATCCGCACCTCGCCGGAGGACAGCGCATCGGCACCTTGCGCACACCCCCTCAAATTTGACCTCTCCAGTGCCTGAAACGCCCGCCAAACACCCCGTTTACAGGTCAATTTTTTGGCTGATGCGCATCGCCGCCAAACCCGCAAATCATTGCACCGCAACGGCTTTAAGTCATTTCCGGTTGCTCCACATCCCACTGGATAGGTTCCATACCCATGGAGCGTATGGCGGCGATGACGTGGTCGTCATACTCCCCGTAGGGACAACGGATCAGCGTGGGGGTCACGCCGGTAACAGCACTGATCCGCTGGTTGCTGGCGGTGACATCGTCAATGATCTGCTGAGTGGACAGACTGTTGTAATGGTCGTGGTGATTGGAGTGGCTCATCACCTCGTGGCCCGCGTCGTGCAGGGCTTTGACGGACTCCGGGTACTTCTCCGCCCAATCTCCCACAACAAAGAAGGTGGTCTTGACACCATACCGCGCCAGAATGTCGATAAGCGTCTGGGTATCCTCGTTGCCCCACGCGGCGTCGAAGCTGATGGCACAGACCTTCTGGCTGCGCTCCACAGAGTAGATGGGCAGCTGCCGAGTCGTGGCCGCAGCGCTGACAGATGCCGGATAATTCACCACATAGAAGATCGCCGCCGCCAGCACCAGCGCCGCACCGCCCACCATGTACCAGCGCCGCAGGAGGAGTATTTTGATCTTGCTCATAAAACGTGCGCCCCTTTCTGTTTTTTGCCCTATCCTATGCCGCTCCCGGCGGAAATATATCCCGCGGCGGCGCCTCGCAGCCTGCCGGCCGCACAGGGAAAAGGACCGTCCGCTTAAAACGGGACGGTCCTTTGTATGGAGGGGGCGGGGCACAAGGAGTAAGCGCCGCCGCGGAGGAAGGTAACTTATTTACGCAGGAACAGGTCGATCTTAGACTTGGCGCGGGCCTTGACGCTGGCTTTACCGGCCTTGACCATCTCGTAGTAGTCGCCATTGGCAGAGCCGCTGAGCAACCCTTCCACATAGGCCATGCGGATCTCCGTAGCGACATTGATCTTGCGAATTCCGATCTCAATAGCGGTCTGGATCATATCGTCAGGGATACCGGAACCACCGTGCAGCACAAGGGGCACATCGGTGACGTCGCGGACCTCCTGCAGGCGCTGGAAATCCAGATTGGGACGGCCCTTATACAGGCCATGTGCATTGCCGATACCCACAGCCAGTGCGTCCACCTTGACCGCGGCGGTAAAATCGATCACATCCTGCACGCGGACCAGGAATGGTTTGGAGTCATCGTGAGAGATGTTGTCCTCAGAGCCGAGGATCGCGCCCAGTTCCGCCTCCACAGAGGCGCCGGCAGCGTTGGCGATGCGGACGACCTCCTGCGTAACGGCGATGTTGTCCTCGAAGGACAGCTTGGATCCGTCGATCATCACGGAGGTAAAACCGGCGCACAGGGCTTTGACGACCTGCTCCACGCTCTGCCCGTGATCCAGGTGCAGCACCACAGGGGTCTTCATATCCTTGGCCAGCGTACGGACTGTGGCGGCCAGGCTCTCCAGCTTACCGTCCTTGATGGCTGCCTGACCGACCGCGATGATAGCGGGGCAGTTTTCCTCCTCCACAGTCTCCAGAATAGCCTGGGTGATCTCCATCGTGTCAATATTAAAGGCAGGAATGGCGATCTTCTTTTCCTCTGCATAGGGGAGGATCTCACGCATCGTAACAAGAGACATATTTCATTGCATCCTTTCGTTGCTTTATAAGATATCTACTGTAATGCTTCCGCCGTTGAGGACTTCCTCGATCCGTCCGGCATCGGGGACCACTGTGTGGCCGCCCAGACTCTCGCAGGTAAGGCTGGCAAATACATTGGAAAACTTTACCGCATCGGGGAGGGACATACCGCGGCCCAGACAGTACAGGATCGCACCGTGGAAGTTGTCACCGGCCCCGGTCGTATCCAGCACCTTCACAGCCGGGGCCGACACATGGTACATCGTCCGGCCATCATAGGCATAGGTGCCGCGCTCCGCAGCTGTAACGCAGGCGATCTTCGCCCCGCGCGCCGCATAATAGCGGCAGGCATCCGGCTCGCTCATGTGCAGGGTGCGCTCTACTGTTTTGTTATCGGGAATGAAAATATCCGCATAAGGCAGCAGCATATCCGTATTCTCACGGGACAGATTTCCGGAATCTATGGACACGATGGCATTCGTGTTCTCCTTGCAGTAGCGGCAGATATCCAGCATGAGCTGGGGCCGCATCACGCCGAGATGCACATAGCGGGTATGATGAAACACCTCTTTGTCCAGCATATCAAACGTCAGCCGGTCAATGCAGCCGCCGTAGCAGCTGAGACAGCGCTTACCGTTTTCCTCCACCTGAACGAGACTGGTGGAGGAGGCCTGGCCGGGGAAGGTGAACAGCTTGGCGTAGGCGAAATTCTGCCGTGCCAGAAATGCCTCTACAAAATGGCTGGTATCATCATCGCCCAAAGCGGTGATAACGCCGGTAACGCCGTGAAGACTCTGGTGCGCGGCACCGGCAATGGCCGACACGCCACCGCAGGTGATCTCCAGCTGGCGGGCCGCGATGCGCTGATCGCTGGCGGGAGGTGCCTCCACCAGCATCAGGATATCTTTTGTGCTGGAGCCGATAAACAGGCAGTCCAACTCTTTCATATGCAATAGCCCTCCTGTCTGATTTGCCCTGTGATATATTCGATCGGATTGGCGGCCGATAAGAAGACATAATTGGAACTTGCAACGCAAGTATATGCCATTTCTCCGCATATGTCAACAGATTTTTGCAACTTTTACACGGATGAAAAATTTTATCATTTTCATGTAAATTTACATTTTACATTTTGAAAACAAGATGCAATTGCGATTGACAAACTCTGCACAGCGTGTATATAATAGGGCATATACAACACGATCACCGTGCATTCTGTGTACCTGAAAGGGGGAGGTCGCTTGTCTACGATGAAGGATGTCGCGCGGGTCGCCGGCGTCAGTATCGCCACTGTTTCCCGCGTATTGGCCGGTACCGCCGCCGTGACGGACAGCACGCAGAAAAAAGTGCTGGCAGCCATGGAGGAATTACAGTACCGCACGGCCGCCCCCGTCCGGCCCGTGATCCGGAAGGAGAGCCAACTCACCGCCGTATGCATGGAAAATCTCACACCGCCGTATTACATCGACCTGCTGCGCGGCGTTGAAGACGTGCTGAGCATCAGCAACTGCTCCCCCCTGCTGTTCAACCTGGATAACGATGACCGGGCGTTCGCAGAGCTGACCCAGGCGCTGCTGTCATTTCGGGTCGCCAGCGTACTGTTTATCGGCTGTGGCGATATTCTTTCCAGGGCCGACCTGGAACAGTTCCCGGAGCTGCCCGCAGTCATTCTGGCGGAGAATACGCCGTCCGTGCCCATGCCTTTCCCGGTCGTGGCCTGCGACGCTGCCGCCTCCGGCGCTTTGGCCGCGGAGACACTGCCGACGGCGGGCGGAACGGTGCTGTACATTCCCTCCGTGGGGTGCACAGCACCGGAGGAAGACCCGGTATTTCAGGAATTTGAACGGGCGGTGGCAGCACAAAACGGCATGACGGTCCGCCTTTCCGCCGAGATACGTCAGCTGCGGGAGCAGCTCCCCGAACTGCTGCGTGGAACAGAATGCCCCCGTGCCGCGTTCGTGCAGGACAACGAGACTGCGGTAGAGCTGCTGCATCTGCTGCGCCGCGAGGAGCTGCGGGTGCCGGAGGATATCGAGATCCTTTGCCAACAGAACACAAAGTTGGCAAAGCTGGCCGACCCGGCACTGTCGGTGCTGGCGCCCACCGGGTACCAGGTAGGGATGGTCGGTGCAAAATGCCTGATGGATCATCTGGACCGTGGGGACACACTGGCGCCGCTACAGCTTGTGGCCCCCAAGCTGGTGAAGAGAGGTTCTATAAAATGAGTGCCTGTGATATTCTTGTGATCGCCAATCTGAATATGGACCTGATCCTGGAGCAAAAGAACTCTCAACAGACCAGCCGCAAGCGCTACGCGGACTCCTTCACGCTTTCGCCCGGCGGAAACGGCTACAATGAGGCAGTAGCCGCCGCGCGGATGGGCGCTACGGTGGCGCTGGCCGGCATGATCGGCAGCGACTCTTTCGGTGCGCAGCTGAAGGCATCGCTGAACGAGGAGATCACCGACAGCCAGCTGGTACGGGTCGTACCCGGCAGCAGCGGCCTATCCCTGATCCTGTCCTCTGCCGGACAGGAGAATATTTATTGGGACATCGTGGGCGCCAATGCCTGTCTGGACGAGGAATATATCCGCGGATTGGAATCCCACATCGCCAAGGTCAAGCTGCTGGTGGTGGGCTTCGGCGTACCGTATGCATCCACGGTGCTTGCCATCCGTTTGGCGCAGAAGCACGGCACCGCCGTAATGCTGGTGGCCTATCAGTCCCGGCCCCTCAGTGACGAGCTGCTGTCCATGGTAGATATTCTTGTGCTGGACTCCCGCGAGGCACTGCCTCTGGCAGACATGGAGGTGACCAATCTCAAAAGTGCCCGCATCGCAGCTGGTATGCTGCTGAAGCGGGGCGTCCGCCAGGCCGTGCTGCTGCACATGAAATCGCGCTTTCTGCTGGCAGCTACCAACGGCGGCTTTACCTCGTTGGAAGCACCGAAGGATTTTCACATGACGGACGCCTCCGCTATGGACGACACACTTTCCGGCGTGTTCGGCGCCTGCTGGATCAAGGGGCTTGACGTGGAGCAGGCCGCCGAGATCGCCTACGATGCCGCAAATCTGTGCGGCAGCCGGTTCGGCGCGCATTTTTCCATCCCCACCAGCGAAGAGCTGGCACAGCTGATCCGCTGAGGCGGTTTTGCCACTGCAACGAAGGCGAAGCCTTTGCCATATTTCATACTCAGGAGGAAAACCACATGGATTTCATCAAGAGAGACGACATCAAGAAAAACGCTCTGCCTGGCCGAGTCGTACAGAACGCCGTAGGGCACAACTCCGCTGTGCTCAGCGAAAAGATGACGGTCAGCTTTTGCCATTACTCCGCCGAAAGCGGTCCCATGGAGCCCCACAACCACGCCGAGGAATCGGTGGTGGTGCTGTCCTGCAAGGATGCCTATGTGAAGTGGGGCAGCGGCAAGGACTCTCTGGAGCACACGGTGGAGCTGCACGAGGGCGACCTGATGCACTTCCCTCCCCTGGAGTGGCACGTGTTCGGCTACAAAGAGGGCGGCTATCTGGACGCCCTGTGCATCTACGGCCAGGTGACGAACATCCGCCCCGAGGAAATTCAGGCAGAGAACGTCTGAGGAGGAAGCGCCATGAGAGCCGTACAACGCCAACCTATCTCCCTGCTGGACAGCTGGCCCGCACCGGATACCGATGCCGTGCACCAGGCGCTGCGGGAGGAGCTGCGCCGCTTTGACCGAAAGGTCGTCGTTCTGGATGACGACCCCACCGGCGTGCAGACCGTCCATGACGTCAGTGTATATACCGATTGGACGGAGGAGACCTTCCGCGCCGGCCTGGAGAGCAACGATCGGCTGTTCTTTGTACTGACCAACTCCCGCAGCTTCTCCGCGGGGGAGACGACCCGCGTCCATCGTGAGATCGCCGAGCACCTGGCTGCCGCGTCTCAAAAAACGGGAGTGCCCTTTGTCCTCATCAGCCGCAGCGATTCCACGCTTCGTGGACACTTCCCTCTGGAAACGGAAACGCTTCGTACAGAGCTGGAAGCGCTGCTGCCGGAGCACTATGACGGCGAGATACTCCTGCCGTTTTTCCTGGAGGGCGGCAGATATACCATCGACAACGTACACTATGTCCGTGAAGGTGACACGCTGGTGCCTGCCGGCGAGACGGAATTTGCCCGGGACACCACTTTCACCTATCGCGCCTCCGACCTGACGGAATGGTGCCAGGAAAAAACCGGCGGCGCCTACCCTGCGGAGCAAGTGGTGTCCATCTCGCTTGACGAGCTGCGCCGCCGCGACTATGACGCCGTCTGCGAAAAGCTGATGGGCGTTTCCGGCTTCAACAAAGTGGTGGTCAACGCCGTATGCTATGACGATGTAGCGGTGTTCGTTACCGCCTATCTGCGCGCGGCAGCCCGGGGCAAGGTATTTATGTTCCGTAGCTCGGCAGCCGTGGTCAAAGTTCTGGGCGCGGTGAGCGATCAGCCTCTGCTGCGGCGGGAGGATCTTATGTGCGCCGACCAGCGGAACGGCGGCATCATTGTCGTCGGCTCCCACGTTCGCAAAACCACAATGCAGTTGGAAGCATTGCAAAAGGGCTGCCCGGAGATCGAATACATCTGTTTTGATGTGAACACCGTATTTGACGATGCCGCGTTGGCGACAGAGCGTCGGCGTATTCTGGACCGTACCAACACACTGTTGGCAGACGGCACGACCGTGGCGGTATACACCAGCCGTATGGTCCTGCGCTCTGAGGATGACCAGCGGGAAAAAAATCTGGCGATCAGTGTGAAGATCTCGGATGCGCTCACATCACTGGTTGCCGACCTGACAGTGCGGCCTGCCTTTGTGCTGGCCAAAGGAGGCATTACCTCCAGCGATGTAGGCGTAAAGGCGCTGCGGGTACACTGTGCGCGGGTCCGTGGTCAGATCGCCCCCGGCGTTCCCGTTTGGGAGACCGGCGAGGAGAGCACCTTCCCGCACACGCCCTATATCATCTTCCCCGGTAATGTGGGCACAGAGGGTACTCTGTGCCAGGTGGTACAGACATTGCTCAAAAAGTGATGTGCCGCCCACAATATACGAAAACCAAGCAAAGCAAAAGAAAGAACGGATGTCTACAGAAAGGCATCCGTTCTTTTGCTTTGCTTGGTTTTCGTATATTGTGGGCGGCACATCACTTT
>OLOX01000711.1_pt1 | contig 34489 bp, 34 predicted proteins | sample 1672091 | NCBI WGS metagenome assembly OLOX01 (sample SAMEA3136644, study PRJEB25190) | human gut metagenome | reverse complement strand
TCTTCCGATCTTCATCACCCATTTTTACAACAGAAGACGTAAAAATGGGTGATGATGATTATTATGAAACTCAAGATATTCTTACTATCATTAATAAATATATACCTTTAAATTATCAAAAAATATTTAAGATGTATTATGGACTTGGCATTGAAGAGCCACTAACTAAAAGACAGATTGCTAAAATAGCTAATATAACTGATGTCGGAGTAGAACATATCTTAGAAAATTGCTTGTTTATTCTAAGAAGTACATCAGCATTAAATAGTTTAAGAGAATACTATTATAAAGATTATATTAAACCCCACTATTACTTAAGTAAACGAAGTATCAGCCAGTTAAAAGCACCAATTAAAAGATTAATATATTTAAAGAAAATCAATGGTTCGATTACAAAATAAGTAAAAATTACAAATTGTCACTAAATTAATTAGTAAATACTAACGTAAAAAACTTGCAAGAGAAAAATACTTGATGTATAATTAAACAGTAAATCAGATGAAAAAAGACGGAAATAAATGATATTTCAAAGAGAGCTGTCATTTGGTGAAAGGCAGTAAATTAGTTTATTTCAAATCACTTTTCGATGTGCTTATAGCCGTTTAACTTGCGTTAAAAGTAAGAGTGTATGATATCTCATAAAATAAGGTGGTACCGCGGTAATTCGCCCTTATGTTATGGGATTTTTTCTTTTTTTATCAAATATTTGGGAGGAAAATGTATGAAAAATTTTAAAAATTTAGACAAAAGACCAACTAGTGTTGTAGAAAATGACATTTTGCAAAGTTGGGGTGGCATCGTTAATATTTTAAATCGTCAAAATGAAGTTCATAAAGATTGCGATACTTTCGTTTTCTATGATGGACCAGCATTTGCTAATGGTTTTCCAGGACTTCACCATATGGTTGCTAAAAACCTAAAAGACTCAATTTGCAAATATCATGCCATGAATGGTAAAAAAGTTTTAAGAAAAGTAGGTTGGGATACTCATGGCCTACCTATTGAAAACCATGTAGAGAAGAAATTAGGTATCTCTTCAAAGAAAGAAATTCTAGAACTTGGTGTTGATAAATTTAATCAAGAATGCCGTAATAGTGTTGCTGAAAACGAAGCAGCTTTTACTAGACTAACTAGTAAAATGGGTCAATTTATTGATGTTGACCATCCATATTTAACTTATAAAAATGAATATATTGAAACAGAATGGTGGATTTTAAAAAAATTCTTTGATGAGGGATACTTTTATGAAGGAACTAGAGTAGTGCCTTATTGCCCTCACTGCGGTACTGGGCTTGCTACCCATGAAGTTGCTCAAGAATATGTATCTGAGACTGCAACTACTTTATATGTACCTTTTAAGATAAAAAATAGTGATACTTATTTTCTAGCTTGGACAACTACACCTTGGACTTTACTTGCAAATGTAGGTCTTTGTGTTAATCCAAATATGGAATATGTAAAAGTCTTAGTAGATGGACTTAAGTATATTGTAGCTGAAAGCTTGATTATTAGTGTTTTTCAAGATAAAAAAGTTGAAATTTTAGAAAAATTCAAAGGAAAATCCTTAGAATTTACTGAATATGAGCAATTAATTCCAGAGTTAAAAGTAGAAGGTAAAGCATTCTTTGTTATGTGCGATGAATACGTTACTGCTTCTGATGGTACTGGTATTGTTCATATGGCTGGTGCTTTCGGAGTTGATGATGCCAATGTTTGCAACCGTTACGGGGTGCCAATTGTTAATCCAGTTGGCAAAGACGGCTGTTATACAGAAGGACCTTGGGCTGGTAAATTTGTTTTCGATTGTACTGATGATGTTATTGCTTACTTAAAAGAAAATAATAAATTATTTAGAAAGCAAAAAATAACCCATGACTATCCACATTGCTGGAGATGCCATACTCCATTAATCTATTATACTATGCCTAGTTATTATATTAAGGTATCAGCCTTTAAAGAAAAATTAGTAGAAGCTAATAAAGAAGTTAACTGGTATCCTGATTATGTTGGCGAAAAAAGATTTGCTAACTGGTTAAGTAATGCTAAAGACTGGAATATTTCCCGTAGTCGTTTCTGGGGTTCACCAATTCCATTCTTCAAATGTAGTTGTGGTCACAATGAAATGTTAGGAAGTATCGAAGAATTAAGAAATCGTAGCATCGAAAAATTACCAGAAGACTTTGATTTACATAAACCATATATTGATACAGTCCATCTAACTTGTCCAGAGTGTGGTGGTGCTATGGCACGTATTCCTGATGTTTTAGACTGTTGGTTTGATTCTGGTTCTATGCCATTTGCTCAATATCATTATCCATTTGAAAATAAAGAATTATTTGAAACACAATTCCCAGCTGACTTTATTTGTGAAGGAATTGACCAAACTAGAGGTTGGTTCTACACTTTAATGGTTATTTCAACCTTTGTAATGGGGCATGCTCCTTACCGTAATGTTTTAGTAAATGACTTACTATTAGACGGTGAAGGTAAAAAGATGAGTAAATCCCGTGGCAATATCGTTGAGCCTTTCAAGACTATCGAAGAATATGGTGCTGATGAAGTAAGATTCTACTTACCTTATGTTTCACCAGTATGGACACCACTTAAGTTCTCATTTGATGGTTTAAAAGAAGTTCATTCTAAGTTTTTTAACCCTCTTAAAAATACTTACAATTTCTTTGTCATGTATGCTAATGCTGATAAAATAGATACTGATGAATGTAATGTTAAATACGAAGACCTAGACTTAATTGATAAATGGTTACTTTCTAAATATAATACTTTAGTTAAAAATGTTAGAGCTTCATTTGATGAATACGATTTAAATAAAGTAGTTCACTTTTTAACAGACTTTGTTTGTGAAGACCTATCTAACTGGTATATTCGTCGTAATCGTAATCGTTTCTGGGATAGTCATCTTACAACTAGTAAAAAGGCTGTTTACAAAACTACTTATGATGTCTTAGTAGGCTTATCTAAACTAATTGCCCCAATTTGTCCTTATATTTCTGAGGAAATGTACCGTAATTTAACAAATGAAGAATCAGTTCATTTAAGTAATTATCCAGTAGTTAACGAAGAATATATTAACTCTACTATTGAAGAAAAAATGGATAAAGTAAGAGACTTAATATCTCTAGGACGTAATGCCAGAGAAGATAGCAAAATCAAGGTAAGAATTCCTCTTGCAACTGTTATTATTGATGGTAAATTAGAAGACTTACTAGGCGATTTAACTAATCTTATTACAGAAGAATTAAATGTTAAAAATCTAGAATTTACTAAAGATTTAAGCAAATATATGAACTTAACTATTAAACCTAACTTTAGAGTAGCTGGTTCTATGTTTGGCAAAGATATTAAAGCTTACCAAGAATTATTATTAAATTTAAGTGAAGAAAATAAACTAAAGTTAAATAATAAAGAAGAATTAAACGTTACTTTCCAAGATAAAGATTTAATTATCACTAGTGATATGATAGATGTTCGTATTGAGGCAAAAGAAGGCTTTGATGTTGCCATGAATGGTCGTGATTTTGTTATTTTAGATACCACTTTAACTGATGAACTATTACTTGAAGGTATGGCAAGAGAAATCGTTTCTAAACTACAAAACATGCGTAAAGAAATGGATTTAGATATTCAAGACCATATCAATGTTACTTATAGTGGTTCTGATAAGATTGTTGAATGCTTTACTAAATATGCTGATTTTATTAAGTCAGAAACTTTAGCAAACAATCTAACTTTAGAAGAAAGTGAAAATCACTATGACATTAATGGCGAAGATTGTACTTTAAGTATAACTAGTGCTGAATAATTATTTTAAAAAGATAATAATTAGTTACTGAAATAGTAATTTCGTTATTATCTTTTTTTACTCAAAAAATATTTGCATTTTGTAAATAAAAGTGATAGTATATTTTTACATTTAAGGGGGGAAATGTAATTATGGTACAAACAAGCCTTAATAGTGATGTTAAATTAGTTCAAAACTTACCAGCAAAAAAAGATGAATTAAATCTTGAAAAATTATGGTGGTATAACTTAGGGCTAATTATAAATCACCTTACTTTATTAAATAAAGGACAAATTTTTAATAACACTAACATAATAGGAGCTTATAACGAACAAATCAACTTAAAAAGTTGGCTAGATATTCAAATATTTAGATTTCAAAATAATCTCTTAGAAGAAGATAAAATAGTATCTTTAAAAAATATTGGGCTTTTAAATGAAAAAAAGGCTAAAATAACTGGTAACCAACTAATTAACTGTTGGTTTCAAATGTTTGAAATAAATGATATTAGAAGTGCTCTTCCCTTAAAAAAAGAATATTTAACTCGCTATGAAATTTGGTGGTATAATTATTTATTAGTTAAAAAATGTTATGAAGAAAAGAAAAATATTAATCTAAAGTCTAATCAAACTATCATTGATTATTATGGAAAGAATGTCTCTTTAAGTGCCTGGATTAATGCTCAAATAGCTAGAAAAAGAAATAATATGTTATCTAAACGTCAAATTACTTATTTAGAAAAATTAGAGATAATCTGGCAAAAAGATGAAAACGATATTAAAAACATAATAGCTGATAGATGGTTAAAAGCATTTAAAAATAATAGTGTTCAAAGTATTTTACCTATTAGTAGAGATTGCTTAAACTTAAATGACTTATGGTGGTATAAATATTCTTTAGCTAGAACTTATTACCAAGAACATCATAACCTGGATTTTTCCCAAAGCTATAAAACTACTGGCTACTATGGTGAAATCGTTAATTTAGGAATTTGGCTTAGTTGTCAAAAAAACCGCCAAAAAGATAAATTATCTGATAAGCAAATTCAAGCTCTTGATAATATCGGCATTATTTGGGAAAAAAAGACTAAAAGTTATATCGATTCTGTAAATAAAAAATGGCAGGATGCTATTTTAAATGCTGATATTAAAAGTATTTTACCAAAAAATAAAGAATCATTAGATAATCTTAATCTTTGGTGGTATAACCTAGCTTTGCTAAAAAAATTTTATCAAGAACATGGTAATTTAGCTATGTACTATGAATTGACAGTTAAAGGTTACTATGGTGAAGATGTTATAATAGACAGGTGGTATCGTCATCAAAGATTAAAATATCTAAGTAATCAGTTAGAACCTTATAAATTAGAAGCTCTAAATAATATTTGCTCTAATTGGTACCAATTAGATAGGATAGAAAAAGATAAATCAAAAATAGAAAATAAGGCTGATATAGCTGCTGTCAAATGGTTAGAAGCTATTAAAAATAATAATGTTAAATCACTTTTACCTGATGATAAGGGAAAATTAAGTTACTTTGACATTTGGTGGTATAATTTTGCTCTTGCTAAAAAATATTTAACTGAAAATATCGTTTTAAATATCTCAAGTAATCAACTAATGTTAGGATTCTATAATGAACCATTTTATGTTGGAAGTTGGTTAATTCATCAAGCTAATCGTAATAATAAAAATAGTTTAAATGAATATCAAAGAAAAGCTTTTAATAGCATTGCTAATAAGTCTTGGGAACCTGATGAAGCTAATTATTCAATTGCCAGTAAATGGTTAGAAGCCATCAAAAATAATAATGTTAAAAAGATTTTACCAGCTTCAAAAGCTATGTTGTCTTTCTTTGATTTATGGTGGTATCAGTTTAGTCTTGCTTACCAATATTATCAAAAATATGGCTGTTTATGTCCTAATAAAAACGAGATAGTAAAAGGCTATTACGATGAAGATTTTAACTTAACCACTTGGCTAACTAGTCAAAAAAGGCGAGAAACGAGTGGTGGCTTATTTAAAGAACAAATCAAAGCTTTAGATAGTATAGATATGATTTGGAGTCAAACTTCTAAGCACTATCGTTCTACTGCAAATGAACTTATAGCCAAAAAATGGTATCAAGCTATTAAAGAAGATAATATATCAGCTCTTTTACCACCCGACAAAAAAGATTTATATCAGTATGATTTATGGTGGTATAACTTTGTTATAGCTAAGAAATATGCCAATACTTACCATAATCTTGATTTAGGTTTTACCAAGACCGTTACTGGATTCTATAACGAAGAAGTCTATCTCGGTTATTGGCTTTATATCCAAAGAAAAAGAAAAAAAGCAAATAGCTTAAGTGACTTTCAAATTAAAGCCTTAGATAGCATTAATATGATTTGGAAACTTCATCTTTCAAAAGAAGAAGAATGGCAATTTAATTATCAAGAAGTTATTAAATATAAAGAAAAATATGGTAATTTAGATATTCCTTTAGATTATGAGGTAGCTTATGATGATAATATTACTATAAATATTGGTAACTGGCTTCAAAAACAAAAAGATAAATTTCTTACTGGCAAATTAACTAAAGAAGAGATAGCTAAATTACAAATGATAGGTATAAAATTGCAAAATGCTGATTCATTATGGAACGAAAAATTAAATGCTGCTAGAGATTACTATAATACATATGGTAATTTACTAGTTGAATCAAATTATAAAGTTATTATTTCTACAGGTAAATTTAATTTATATCAATGGGTAGAACAACAAAGGCAACTTTATTGGGAAAATAAATTGCCGGAAGAAGAAATTAAAATATTTGAAAATTTAAAGATATCTTGGCTTAATTTAAGTTTAGAGTGGCTTAGAATGTATAACTATGCTAAAGAATATTATTTAACTAATAAAAATCTAGCAATAGTTATTGCTTATAAAACATATGATGCTAAAGGAAAAAGTGTAGCTCTAGGAAGTTGGTATCATAAACAACAAATGGATTATCAAGATAACAAGTTAAATTCCTTACAAATTGAACTTTTAAATAAAATAGGGATGATTTGGAATAAAAGTGATAATCATATTAATAATTTTAATTTATGTAGTTATTATCATCTTTCTAATATGTTATTTAAAAACATCATAAATAGATATTCTTTTTTAGAATTAAATGCTAAAATATGTTTTTGTCTTGATAATAAATTACACTTAGAAAGCGAAAATGAAATAAATCCTATATTTACCATGAGTAGTATAGATTTAAAAAATGAATATAATGTTTCTCTAGAGGAACTAATTATAAAATATCAAAATAGAATGAATCTTGTTAGGAGGTAAAAAATGAATTATAATTTACAATTTTACTATGATTTATTAGTAGAGTATTATAATGAACATCAAGATATTAATATTCCTATTAATTATAAGGTTACTACAAAAGATGGCAGAGTAGTTAATTTAGGCTGCTATATAAACGCACAACGTAATAAATATCGTAATAATAAACTAACAGATGAAGAAATTAAAATGTTAGAACATTTAAATATATCTTGGCATCCATTAGAAGATGAATGGCTTTTTATGTACTCTTTAGCTAAAAAGTATAAAGAATCTCATGGTAATTTAAATATAAAACAAAGTTATGTAGAAAAAATTGATGGTAAATCCTATTATTTAGGACGTTGGTTAATTAATCAAAGAAACAATTATCGTAATGCCAAAGGCATATCTAAATTAAAAAATACCAGATGGCATTTAAGTGATGAAAGAATCTCTCTTTTAGAAGAACTAGGTATTAACTGGCTTCCTATTAATGAACAAAATTGGCTCCTTAAGTATAATGCTATTTTAGATTATTTGAAAGTTAATGGTAGCTTAGACATGCCAAAAGATTACGATATGTCCTTATCTAACGGCAAAAGCTTTAATGCTTATGAATGGTTATTAAATAATAAAGCCAAATTTTTAGATAAAAATAGTGATTTAACTATAGAACAAAGAGAAGCTTTAGTAAAAATCGCTATAACAGATTTTGCAGACTATGGCTATTATTGGATGAAAATGTATAAGGAAGCTGCTAAATATTATGATATCCATGGTGACTTAAAAGTTCCAGCAACTTATTCTTATTTTGATAGTGATGGTAATCTAGTAAACTTAGGTTATTGGATTAATTCTCAACGTAAAAAATATAAAAATTATTTAAATCCTAATAACAATAGTACTTGTAAGCAAGCCTTAGATAAAGAAAAAGTAGCCTTATTAAATAAAATCGAAATGATTTGGAAAATACAGATTCGTTTTGCTGAAATTTATCCTTATTTAAAAGCTTATCATGATTATTATGGTAATTTAATGGTACCATCTGGTTTTAAAACCGATGATGGTTATACATATAGTCCAAATGGTAAAATAGAACTATATAAATGGTTATATAATTTTGAACACTCCGCTAATCCCTTAGGAAAAAATGCAATTCTGTTAACTAAAATGGGACTAATTTGGCCTTTAAAAGCTAATTATAAAGCAGTATTAAATATTGCAATAGAAAATGATATCGACACTTCTTTAAATCAAGTAATTCTTAAAAGAATCTCCTTTATTGAACTAGCTAGTAAAATAGCTTATTTAAAAGCAAATAATCTACCAGTTACAATTAATGGACTTTTAAATCCTTTATTTAGTATGAGTAGCAAAGATATAATGTTAAATTATCAAGTAAGTTTAGAAGATATCATTAATAATTATTACACTAGAAAATTAAAAAAATAGGTCTTTATAAACCTATTAATCCATAAATTCTTGGAAAACTTTTTTATCGAAGATGTGGTCTTGTAAATCCTCATCTTCTTTTTTCATTTGTTCATTATTAACTAAAAAGTACTTATGATATAAATAATCTTTACCATCGCTACTTACTGGATCATCCCAAGTAAGATCAACATGTAACCATTCATCATTATAATAAACAGCATTCCAAATATGTGTATTACTAGATACTTTATAGTTTCTAATTCCTAATTTATCTAAGGCTATGGCATAAGCATCAGCATACCCATTACAAGTGGCATATCCTTCCATAAAAACTCCAATTGCTGTATTACTATGATATTTACTCGTTCCATTGTTATTTTTTTCTGTATCGTATTTAGTGTTATTAATAATATAATCATGAATAGCTAATAACTTATCTCTAAGAGTCATATTGTCAGTAATAACAGTGTTTAACATTGTTGTAACTTTATCATTTAAAAGAGCAATTTCTTCATTTGTATAAGTCTTTGTTATTTTTAAAGTAATTTCTCCCGTATCATCATATAAAGTTTGAATTGATGCAAAGGAATTAAAAGGGGTAGCATAATTATTAATTTGAGTAAGTAATGTATCGTTAGTAGAAATATCTTTAATATCACTTAAACACTCACTATATTCTTTAGGACAATAAAAAGTAAAAGAATTCCATCCATTATTAATAACTGTATATATTATATTAAGCAAATCATGATAACTATAAGGAACGAAATTCGTTGTTTCTTGGACAAATTTATATGAAGCATCTTTATGATATTTATTACTATCTAAAATAACTACTTCCTTTGTATTATCTAATTTACTTACGACATAATCAGTTATTGTATCAATATTTTTAACTTCTAATGCTAATAAAACGCCAAGTATAACTGGCCATATAAACTTTTTCAATTTAATCACCTAGTAGATTATATCAAAAAAAATGAACCCTTACTAGTTCATTTCTTTAACTTTATTATTTAATCTTGATTTTTGTCTAGCAGCAGTATTCTTTTTAACAAGACCTTTGCTAGATGCTCTATCAATTACAGTTTGTACTTCTTTAACTAAAGAAGTCGCTTCTTCTTTATTCTTTGATGCGATTGCTTTTTCACAAGCCTTAATAGTATTCTTAACTCTTGCTTTTAATTCATGGTTATTAGCAGTAGTTTTAGCAATTTGTTTAATCGCTTTCTTAGAACTCTTAATATTAGCCATACTCTTGCTCCTTCCTTAAATGTCTATATGATTTTATCAAATATTTCAAGACTTTTCAAGGCATTTGAAATTTTTTTTCTATTTCTTATGATAAGTGTTGTTCTTTGATTAAAATGATATGAATAAAGTTGACAAATAATAAATTTAGTGCTAAAGTAGCTGTCAACAAATGCGATAGTTAGCATTTTAAGGGGGGTTATATATGAAAAATATTGATGAATTGTTAAAAAAATGGTATCATGCCATGCAAGAGTATGAAAAGATAATGGCACGTCCAGATTTAACCAAAGAAGAAAAGAAAAAGTTGATTACTGAAAGTGGGGCTATTAGTACTAAAAAAGATGAGCAGTTCTTTTTCCATTTTTTTCCATTTACCCTTTAATAGAGTGCTTCGATACTATATTAAAGGGTAAATGGAAAAAAATGGAAAAAGATTTAGCAGCCTTTGAAGCCACCGGTAGATGTTCTTCTTGGGGCCCAGATTTGCTTGAAACTGATGCTGAGTCAATTTGGCAAGCCTCAACGGATTTTGAAACCTTTTATGCGGCAGTGGATAGTAAGTTTACTGGCAAGTATGATAAAAATCTTTTAAAAATATTTTATGATATAAATAATTTACTTAATGCTACGATTTGGACTCAAAGAATCGCTGGTAGTAAAAAAGACGTTCATAATTTAAATGCTTTAGAACGACAAGTCGAAGACTTTACAGTTGACAGGGGAATGAATTTTATCTTTCATGATATGGCTAATCATTATTATTTTGGTAAAGCTTATCTTTCAGTTGTCCCTGAAAAATATACTGAAGTAGTTCTAGAAATTATTAATTTTGTTAATAATTTTTCGCGTAATTTTAAAGGTGAACGTTTAGGTCAAACTAAATTTAGAACGGTTCCTGCAAATGATGCCATCGTATTTAGATTTACTAGTCCAGAACAGTATTTTTATATTAAAGACTTTGTTAAAAATAATAAAACAATTCAAGCAGCTATTAAGCCAAATGCTACCTTTGTTCCAACCGATGATGCAAATTTAAATGTTCTACCAGATAATGATGGCTCTTATAATTGCTTTTTACAAACTGTTATATTTTCTTATTTAAAAGCATGTTTAAGCATTAATAAAGAGCCAAATGTTAATGAATTTACTTTCTTTGTAGAACAGTTAGATATAAATAGTTATAATGATGGTGTTAATAATCAAAAAAATGTTGGCTACTTTAAAAAAACTTTACTAGGCAAATTATATGGTGAAGATGATATCAAAATGATTGAAGAATCTCTAGGTATTGGAAATAGCGGTAGAAAATTAACAAAAGTTACAAAATAAAACTATATTAAAAGAAGAATAAGGTGATATTATGTCCAAATATCAAAAAAATATATTACTAATTTTAATCAGCTATATTGCTTTCTATATATCATATTATAGTTTACAATCCATAGGTTTAGATTCTTTATTAGTCAAAAATATTAGCCTTATTCTTTTTCTATTACCTAGTATTATCTATGTCTTTGTTTTAAAACCAACAATGACTAAAATTAGCATCCTAGAAAACATAATTTATATGTCAAAAGCTAAAAAAGTTCTTATCTTTTTATTAATATGGATGTTTAATTATCAAGTAATAAGTATTCTTAACTATATATTAAAACTTAATAATGAATTTAAAAATGATTTAAATATCATCGCATTTATTCTACCAATTATTATTTACATTTTTATTATCAAAAATATATTTAATTATTATAAAAAACTAATATTAATCAGTACTAAAGCTATTAAAATAAAAGAATTAAATAATAAATATCAATTTAATAACAAGACAAACACTATAACCATCAAAGAGCAAGTATCTTCTAAAAGAAAATTTAATAATATTACGAAAGAAGAAGTTATTAGATATTATATTGAAAATGATATTAATTGTCTTCGAAAGTCAATAGAAAATACTATACTAGATCTTCAAAATTTAAAAAATTACAAAGAAGAACTTAATAAAATTTTATTAAATAATTCTGATTTTGTTAGTAAAAAGAATCGTTTTCTATATCAAAGACTTGAAAAAAGATTAATATCTTCATTAATATACCAAAAAGATAATTTATTATTAAATGTTAAAATTACTATTACTTATCATGCCTATAATGGTGCTGTTTGGTATAAAAATATTGGCATAATTACTTGGAAGCAAATACTAAATATTTATAATGAATGGTTAAATGGCAAAAAGTATTGCGAAACGATAAAAAGAGAAAGAAACAAAGTAACGTCGACTCTAAGATATGATGTACTAAAAAGAGATCATTTCACTTGCAAAATGTGTGGAGCTACCGTAAAAGATGGTATAAAATTACAAGTCGACCATATTATTCCCGTCTCCAAGGGTGGTAAAACAACCATGTCTAATTTACAAACATTGTGTCAAAGATGTAATCGGGGTAAAAGTAATAAAATATAAAAAATTAAATTTTTAAGCATAATTTGACATATTATTTAAGTGTTATTTACTAAAATTAAATAGTGATAATTATGAAAAAAAGATTTAAAAGCAGGAAAAAATTAAATAATCTTAAGAAAATCATCTATTTAATATTTATCTTAATAGGTTTTTTCTTAAGTTATCTTTACTTTTATTACAAAGTAAGAAACATGATATCAAGCGAAGATTACCTAAACTATTTATTAAAAGTTGGCTTTAATAAGCAAATTGATAGTAGTTATATTAAATCTAGCCTACTAAGTAATACTACATTTGATAATACTTCGGTAACAGAAAATAGCAATGACGATACCAGTCAAATTACTGATAAGTCTAATACTAAAGAGGTCTTAAATAGTACTAAACCAATTATTTATATATATAGTACCCATGATACCGAGGGTTATGCTAGTAGCTATTTTAATATTTATAATATTAAACCAGACGTTAAAATTGCTTCTTACTATTTACAAGAAAAGCTAAGTGATTTAGGACTTAACACAATTGTTGAAAAAAGAATGATTAAAGATGCTCTAAATAAAAATAACTGGGTTTATAAAGATTCTTATAAAGCTTCAAGAATTTATTTAGAAAATACTTATCAAAATAATACTTCTTTAAAATACTTTATTGATTTGCATCGTGATTCTTCCTTAAAAAGTAAAACTACTACCACAATAGATGGTAAGTCATATGCTAGAGTTATGTTTTTAGTAGGACTAGAACACGATAATTATAATGCTAATTTAAAAGTAGCAACTGATATTAATAACTTAATAAAAGCTAAATATCCAAGTCTTACAAGAGGAATTTATAAAAAGAGTGGACCAGGAGTTAATGGTATATATAATCAAGATTTTAATAGCAATTGTATTCTAATTGAACTAGGTGGACAATATAATACTATGTTAGAAGTATCTAATACTATAGATATATTAGCTAAAATACTTTATGATTATATAGGAGAAAACATATGAAAAAGGTTAACCCTTTCTTTAAAATTTTATTTGTATTTTTCCTAATATTTATTGCTTTATACATTGCCTTAGAATCTGGTTATTATGATGTTAAAATGGGTAGAAAAGCAACAATTACAGAGGAAAAATTAAAAGAATTTGAGCAAGATGTTAAAGACGGTAAAAATATTGATTTAAAAGATTATTTAACTAAAGATTATATTGATTACTCCTCAGGAGTCTCTAGATTTGGTAGTAAAATTGGTACTAGCTTAGATAAATTAATGGATGGCGGTATCAAGGATTTCTTGGAATTACTAGGAAGTTTATTTTAAGTTGCAAATGTGTATAATTTATGTTATCCTAACGTTAGTTTTTGAGGTGAAAATATGCTTGAGCTTGAAAAATCAAAATATGTTAAAATTATATATCGATATCAAAACTTGATTCATATCAAGATACGTGGTACTGGCTATCCTTATAGTTATGCCCAGATAGCTAATCTTTCTGATTATGATCTAATTCGTTATTACTTGGATATTCAAAGATGCTTAATTAAAATAAAGATGGAAACTGAAGAACAAATCAAAAAAGCTTATATTAATAAGGATAATGAAATTGACTCCGAACCATATGAAGATGATTCAATAATTTTAAATGAATGTCAAACCGATACTTTTTTAGGACCAGTTCAGCCCAATCCCCATGCTAAGATTATAGAAGAAGTTCGCAAAGAAATAGATGAACAAAATCTTCGCTTAATTCGTGAGGCCAAGGATTCTGAACAAAATGAAAAAAGATAATTGACAATTTGTAAAATTGTGCTATCATATTAGATGCTAAAAAAGGGGGAGTATCTAATGCCAGACCAACTTGTTGCGGAATATATTAGTACTATATATAAATACCGTGGATTATTGCCTTTTGATAATTCAGAGTCCTTAAGTAGGAGAGACATTGCTAATTGGAGTGATGATGCCTTAGCTAAATATTTTGTTTATGTTTTAAGACGAGAACAAAATATTTGTAAAATACTAGAAGAAAGTAAGCAAAAATATTTGAATGCTGAAATAGAATTGAGTGATTCTTTAGAACAATATTTAGTTGATACCTATGAAATAGATAATGGACCAGATGAAGAGCCTACTTTAGATACTGATGATTTTCTAGGAGCAAAAGAACCCAATGAACGTACAATGAAATTATCTCATCGTAGATGAAAATTATCCAATTTATGAGCAGACATTTATAGAAGTTTTAAAGCTTCCTTTTTTGATATCTTCATATTTTTTTTAAAATAACTATTAGGACATTATCATAAGTTAAACATAAGCATGCTAAAATTCAAAGTGAACAGTTGACTTAAATTAAACTTTATGTTATAGTAACAATCAATAAAAAAGGGGAATTGGTTATGAAAGAAGAAATAAAAGAAAATAATAAACTTAAAATATCACGTCGTGATTTTTTGAAGGTAGTAGCGGTAGCACCCGTTATACTAAGCCTTACTGGTTGTAAGAAAAAATACGAAATAGGTTCAACTTATGTTGACAAAGATGGTAATATTCGTGAAATTATTGAAATAAAGATTAAATCTGGTGATACTTTATGGCAAATTGCCAAAGATTATCAAACTACTGTTGAAACGATTTTAGAAATGAATCCTGACATAAAAGATGAAAACAATATTTTAATTGATACAATTATTAAGGTTCCGATGATAAAACTAGATGAAGAACTTTATGAAGATTATATTGTAGAACCTGGTGATAATTTAACTAGTATTGCTAAAAGTCATAACATAAGTTTAGAAGACTTGATTGCCTTAAATAGCCAAGCTATTTCTAACCCAGATAAAATATATCCTGGTTTAATTTTAAATGTTCCTAAGATAAAAAAGGAGTTTTATGAAATAAATTATATAATTAAATCTGGCGATACTATTTCTGATATCAGTACTACTTTTGGCTGTGATATTGATAAGATAAAAGAATTAAATCCTAATTTAAAAAATATTAACAGTATCAAAGAAGGAGATATTTTAACTTTAGCCGTTAAAAATAATATTAAAGGATATATTGTTAAAAACTTTGAAAATATTGATGATATATGCTTGAAATTTGGTATGTCTATCCCTTTATTTGAAAGTTTAAACGGTATAACTTATCCATCTTATTATCAACCAGGTGATAAAGTTCTTGTTGCTACTGATATGGATATCTATAAAAAGTACAAATTAGGTGACAGTGAAACCATCGAAGATTTAGCCTCTAGATTAGGAATTTATCCAGAAGATATTTTATATGTTAATGGTACTTCAGCAATTAATCCTGGTGAAACAATATATTTACCTGATAGTAGCACTATTTCTATAACTGAAGAAAAATTAGATTATGAAGATAATATCGATGCTAAAAGTGATATTCCTGTTAAAAGCATATCAGATTGGAACGAACAAATTGCTAGAAATGGTCATGTGTATGGGATTGATATTTCAAAACACCAAGATACAATGGATTTAAATAAAGTTTTACAAGCTAATCCAAACATTCGTTTTGTTTATAACCGTATAGGTAACTGTCTTGCTAATAATCCTAGTGTTGATGCTAACTTTACAAAAAATATTGAGATTTTAAGAGCTAATAATGTAGTAGCAGGTTATTATTATTTTCCATCAGCAAGAAATGTTTCTGAAGCAAATACCGAAACGAAAAAAATAATTCAATATTTAAGGTACTTAGAGTCTCTTGGCTATTATACTTTTATGCCTATTGCTTTGGATATTGAAGATATTGCTGATTGTAAGAGAATTTTAAATGATTTAAAAGAACATGGGAAAAATTCTGATGCCTATAAAGCCATCATGGAAACCATCCGTTTACTACAAGAAGCCGGTTATTATGTAATGCTTTATACTGGGGATGCTTGTGTTAAAGATTATCTTCGCCCATTTAAAACAGAAGATGGTGGAATCTTTGGCATTGATACTTGGATAGCTAGATATGGAAAATATTCTTCTAATTCTAAATTTGGAGAAAAAATTTATTTTTCAAAATCAACTAATATTGATAACTTAAAGATGCCTGAGTATGTAACCAATTTTGGTATTCATCAAGTAAGTGACAATGCTTTTCTTAAAGGCTATTCTAAGAATCTTGATTTAGATAAGGCTTTTAGAAATTATCCACAAATTATTTATAACCGTGGGTTAAACAATACCAGAAATGCTAATGTATCTTATACTGATTCTACTAGAAAAAGTCTATAGAAAAAACTTATAGAAATTTGAGATTTCTATAAGTTTTTTTACTCTTTATTAACGAAATTTTTTAAATAAGTATCATATGCTTGATAAGCTGTATCATGAGACATAGCTTTATATTTAATATTTTTACTCTTAAGTAAATTCTTTGTAAAATATTCTAATAGATAAGGATTACGAATAAGAAGGGGACCTAGCAAGTAAGTGCCATAGAAATTATTTTTTCTAATGCCTTCATTTTTATTATTAGGAGCAAAGCCAGTGCCTGTTGTTACTTTAAATAAGGAGGTCTCGCTATATTCTTTAATAACGGTATCACGATTTTGAAAACCAATAACATAATTTTTAATTAAATCGGTTGTATAAACTTGCTCACCAATAATTCTGAAATCTTCTTTAACACTTTTAAATTTTAGTATTTTTAAATCACTAAATAAATCTAGAGCATTACCTGTTACTAAAATAAATTTATTAGCATCAATATACTTACTTAAATCTTCCTTATATCTTTTTAAATCTTCTAAGACTATAGGGTAAGATTCATCAAGACCAGTACCTATATAAATAAAGTCATAATCCATAATTTTAATATCATCATGTAAAGACTTAAAATCCACTTTATATTTTACATCTTCTTTATCAAGGGCATGCATTAATGCTCTTACATTAGCTGATTCTCCATACATATTCATAATATCGTAGTATAAATGCAATATTTTAATCATTTTTCTTGCTCCTCAATCATTTTTTTAATAATAGCTGTCATATCAAAACATACCATCGTATAAATATCGCCAGTTGATTTTTCTTCGACTAAATTAAGAAGATTATTTAAATCATCAACTAAAACTAATTTATTCTTATCAATACCTGCATATTCCAAACGAGTTTTAACATCATAACGAAATCTACCAATGCAGAAAATTTTATCAATAGAGACATCATTTAATAATTCAAAATTAACATCATATAACCATGAAAGGTCATTTTCTTTATAACGTCTAGAAACATTTTCAAAACCTAAAATTACGGTTTTAGGTCCCTTTTGTTCCCTGATGTACTCACAACTTTGATAATAGCTTAAATTATTTTCGTTTTTAGTTTCTAACATCATGATAGGGCGATTTGCAATATAATAAGTTTTACCACGTTTAGAGGCAATTTTATCAGTATTTAAGGCATATAAAATTTTATCTTCACGAATATTTAAGACTTTAGCTAGAGTATATGCCGCTGTTGTAGCATAAGCCGTATATAAAGCATTTTTATTAATATAGATCTCATTGCCATCAATGGTAATATGTTGTTTATCTAAATTGATATTAGTTGCTAGACAATCAGGTACTCCACGATAGAAATTACATCTTGGGCACTTATAGTCACCTAAATGTCCGTAATGATAATAAGAATATTCTAACTTTTCATGACATTTAGGACAATAAGCAAAATCAACATTGTTTAAGGTTGGCTTTTTAAAACTATGTTTAGTTTTATCAATACCATAAGTTGTAATTTTACCCTTATGGGTAAGTTTTAGGCGGCTAACTAAAGGGTCATCAGCATTAATAATAAGATGAATAGAATCATCAATAGCCTTATTTATTTCTTTAAAAATAATTTCCGGTGTTCCATTTCTTACCGGTTGATCACGAGTCAAATTAGTTATAATTAAATGCGTAGGCTTTTTCTTTGGAAAAATAAATTGTAAATGCCTTTCATCACATTCTAAAAGTAAAACATCTTTTTTAAATTCACCATTAAGTTTTAAATTATTAAAAATTAAAGTTGTAGCTCCAATTAAACCATTAGAACCATACTCATTTAATGCAACAGAATACCCAGCATCTACTAAGATATGTTTAATTAAATTGCAAGTTGTTCCTTTACCAGAAGAACCAGTAACTGCAATCACATACTTAGGATATTTGACATAATTAACGATATCATCGCCAAAGATTTTTAAAACCCAATATCCAGGTAACTGCGTTCCATTTTTACCAAAAAGTTTGCAGCCAAAGTTAATAAATCTATTAACTAAAGTAGCTAAAAATATTTTCATAATAACATCACCATAAGACAATTATACTATAAAACCCCAAGAAAAAAAGAGATTTTGCTAAGTTTTGTCGAAATTATATGAAATGTTAAAGATATTTGTTATATTTAATTTAGGTGATACTTGTGAATATATTTTATAATGATAATACTTTATTTGTTAACATTTATGAAGAATTAAATTCCTACAATGTAAATAGATTAAAATTAAGAGTTTTTAAGATAGTTAGGGAATATGATATTGAAAATGTCGTTTTAAGTATAAACAATTGTAAAAAGAATAGTTACTTATTAAAAGATTTTATAAACGAATATGAGACTACTTTTAATGGTCATGTTAAGGTTAAATAATTTATAGGGTAATTAACCAACCCACCACCCCATGAAAAGTAAATCTTTAAAAAGGTAAGAAAAAAACGTTAGAAATTAATCTAACGTAAATATCTTTTTAATGGCGGAGCAGGAGAGATTTGAACTCTCGCACCAGTTACCCGGTCTACACCCTTAGCAGGGGCGCCTCTTCAGCCTCTTGAGTACTACTCCATGCCAACAATATCAGTTTACTAAAAATAAGAAGACAAGTCAATAAGAAATTGAGTCTTTCTAGCAATTTTATCTATTTTTTATTAAAAAGGGACTTTAAGATATTAATGAATAAAAGTAAAATACCGCTTATTAGCGGTATTAAGAGGAGTTTTAAAGACTTAAAATTAATTATGTAAATCTTTATCATATAATTTTTTATAATAATCACATTTTTTTAGTAACTCTTGGTGAGTTCCGTAGTCAATTATTGTATCATCATTAACTACAAATATTTTATCGGCATCAATTACCGTTGATAGACGGTGGGCAATAATAAGAATGGTATATTCGCCTTTTAAATTATCAATGGCCTGTTGTATTTGTTCTTGGGTTTCATTATCTAAAGCACTGGTTGCTTCATCAAAAAGAATTATTTCTGTTTGCATAAGTAAGGCTCTGGCTATTGCTATGCGTTGCTTTTGACCTCTTGACATCTTTTTATGACACCTTTGGTAATTTATTCAAATCACTGAACTTATAATAAATAGTTGCTTGTTTATTATTATCAACCTCAATCTTTTCAATTAAGCTATTTATTGCATACGCAGTGATATTATCCTCGTTTAGAAAATCATTTATAATTTTCTCACAATCTACGGATTGTTTTTCAAATTTAATTAAATTTAGTTCCTTTATTTTATTTTGGTTTGTTTCTCTGTTCGTTATCTCGTTTTTCAAGCTCTAAATCAATCATTTGTTTCATTTTCTTTTTATCTAAACATTGTTTGCATATATTTTGCACCTAATTGATCACTGCATTTTCTAATTTCTTATAGTTAATATTATGAGGAGTGCAAAGCCTTTGTTTAGGCAGTATTGCATAGGTATGACATCTCATATAAATGGTATCGCTGCTATGCGTTGTTATTCCTATTTTTTTACCACAATCACTACAAACGACTAAACCTTTTAATAGTAAATTCCTTGATTTTACTCGTGTCCCTGCTTTACTATCTAAAATGTTTTGTACTGCAAAAAACTTTTCTTTATCAATAATCGCCTTATGTGTATTTTCAACCCTTATCCATTCGCTTTCATCAGTTTTTATACGTTTTTTCAACTTGTAATTAATTCGCTTGTGTTTATTTTGTATCATATTACCAATATATTCTTCATTTCTTAATATTCGCTTAATAGCATTGGGTTTCCAAATTGTACTTACATTTCTTCCTGTTTGAGATACCTGTGATGGTGTAGGAATATGCTCATCATTAAAGTTACATGCTATTTTGCTTAAAGCAGTTCCCTGTAAATATAAATCAAATATTCTTCTAACGTTTTGTGCATAATTCTCATCTATTATAAATTTGTGACTATCTCCTGGGTTTCTTTTATATCCATATGGTGGACAATTTCCATTAAATAAACCATTAACTGCATTTTTATGTTTAGCGACCTTTAGCTTGTTTGCAATATCTGTTGGACGTAAGTGCTCTTCATAAAATAATTTAACAATATTTTTATAAAGCTGATTACCATATAGACTATGACAATAAGTTAAGAGCAATATATTGGAAAGAGTCAGAAGTAGCAAATAATGGTCTAAAGCATCCATCAACTATATATTATCCTTTCCATGAAAAGCTAGGAATGTTTTTGCTAAACTTCTTAAATGCTGATTTATCAACATATGAATCAGCATACAAAGATTTCTTTTATATGTATGGATTCGAGATATTAAGAGAAGTTGATAGTGATTGTAAGGTAGACTTAAAAAATAATTTTGAAAGTGATGAAAATTACTTAAAAGCAACTAAACTGATTTATACAAAACTGAGAGAGCAAATTATATATATTCAAGAAAATATAAAAGATGCCATTCATTATATTTATAATATTGATGAAATAGAGAACTTAAAAGAATTTTCATATGCAGAAAGATATGCAGTATATCTAATAAAAAACATGGGTAAATTGTGTACATATAATAAAAATGACAATGTTATAAAAGATGGATATGCAAATAAATTTACAGAGTTTTCAGGAGTTAGCGAAATGCAGTTGCTAAAATTGTTACAAGAAAAGAAATCACTAATTGCAATGAATGATACACATAAGGTTAATGATGTAGCTAGTGTGTGTTATGCAATATTAGAAGAAATATCACAAATACCAAATTATCCGATAAAAAGATGCCAAAATTGTGGAATGTATTTTATACCAAACAAGAGACTTGATGAGATTTATTGTGATTATACAAGACCGAATGGAAAATCTTGTAGAGAGCAAGGGGCTATACTTTCTTATAATAAGAGATTGCAGGATAAATCTGCATATAGTGAATATAGAAGGCAATATCAGCAAAAGTTTACTTATATGAATAAAAATAAGGAAGATAAGCAGATAAAAAAAATTTTGAAAATTGGAAGAAACAGGCTAAAGAAAAAATATTTAAGGTGAAACATAATAAAATTAGCGAAGATGAGGTCTTTGCGTGGTTGGAAAAACATAAATAGGGGCTTGCATTTATTTGATTTTATTGTTACAATTCATTAAAACAAATAGTAAGTTATGTGAAAGGTAATGCTATGGAAAAATATATTGAAATTGTTAACAATAACTTTAAAAATAAAGAAATAAAAACATATTTTTATAAAATGATTGAATTTTATAAAAAATGTACAGTTAAAACCGAGAATACATACGATATTGGAGATGATGTAATACTTACTGAAAATGATTTATTGCATGGAAGTAGAATTAAGTTTGAAGAACTTGATTTAATTGCCAAAAATGGAATTGTTTCTCCAGAATTTTATAATAATATGCACTATAATAAGAAAAAGCCATATGTTGTAGAATTTTGGAAAATACAAAATTCAGGATTATTAAAGAATTTTTTTGATATTAGATGTGGTCTTACGCTGGACGTATTCAATCAAAGCGGAGAAAAAATTCAATCAAGTTTAATTAGTGTATCAAATTTAGAAAGTGAGATACTTAAGTTAGAAAATTATAGGGATTATATAATTTATCAAAATCAAGAGCAAAGATTTATGCCTAATAAGTATAATAAGAATTCAGATTTTGGATTTATAGTTAGGGTAAATGATAATCAAAGAGACTTATATAACTATGATATATTTGATAAAAATTTCAAAGCTAAATTATTAAAATATATTTTGCCAAAATGGTATATAAAAAAATATGGAAATGGTCAATTTGATCATTATGAAACCGGCAGAGAGAGAGCATTTTTATTTGGAATACCTGCCTTCATGATTGCGGGAATAATTATTAGCGATAAATATAGTACTGATGGACAGAAAATAAAGCAAATAAAAGAATTATTCCCTTGGTGTTATCTATGTGATTTAAATGGAAAAGTAATAGGATAAAATTACAATTAAAATATAATTGAATGTGATGGTACTATTATGATTATAGTTGAAGTTGGAATTAAATTAAATAATACGCTAAGTTATTATGATAAATTATTAAAACAGCATGGTGCTAAAAACATTTTTAATTGTGAGACCCACGATATTTAAAATTTAGACGGATTAACGGAAAATCAAATGAAAAATGCATGTATAAGATTTAGAAATCATAAATCAATTTCAAATGAGGAACAAGATTTGATTAATCAAGGATATGCTAAAGTTTTTGATACTATTAAATCAGATCATCATTACTTACTTGATAAAGGTTGGTAATCAAATTGAAAATAGTTGATTTACCAGCACCACTCTTACCAACGAAGGCAATCTTTTCATTAGGATTTATTGTGAAATTCATTTTCTTTAAAATTTCTTCTGTATCATAACTAAAGGAAACATTAACAAATTTTATGGAACCCTTTAACTTGTCTTTTTTAATATTTCCAAATTGTTCTTTAGCAAATTTATCATTTTCAATAACTTCATATACTCGGTTAGCAGCTATGTTAAACTTTTTGTTATATTCGGCAATTTTAACAATTCCAATTAATAAATTTTTAACTTTAGCCTGATAATTATAAATAATTACAAAATTAGGAATAGAAAGTAGGGACTTATTATATAAAAGGCAACCTACTAATATTAAACCTAAATCAGTTAAGGCTCTAACATTACTTTCAATATAACTATAAAGACGTCTAATATTCATAATGTGAACCTGTTCGTTTGTGCTTTCTTTAATTTTGGTATAGGCTTGTTTTAAAACACTATTACTGGCATTTAAAATTTTAATATCTCTAATACCTCGGACTAACTCACTCGTTAAACCCGTTTTATTTTCTTGAATAGTCTTTAATTTTCTTTGAATTTCATATTGTTTTTCATATCTAAACTCACTTTCATTACTTTATAAACAGAAAACTGTTAGAATTATCTAACAGTCTTTTATTCTATTCAGAAGTAGTAGCCTCTCTTAAATTTCTTAAATATTCATTCATGATAGAGAGATAATCATCGCTATTTTCCCGCTCTTTGCTATCTAAAGTATTCATCATATTAACTTCTACCGTTTTAGCCTTATAATTTTTTGTTAAATCAGTAATGGTATCACTAGTCTCACCTTTTTTAATAAATAGAGTAGTGTAAGTATTATTTTTGAAATTATTCTTTAAATCCGTAGTAACATTTTTACTATCCTCTAAAGATATAACAGTAAAGCCATAATTTTCTAAATATTTTAAGGAATTAGTAGTTGTAATAACAGGTTTTTTACTAGCAGCACCAATACTTCTTAAATTAGCATCCATTAAAGATAAATCTTCTTGTAGTTTCTTATAATTAGTATCAATCATTTGAATCAAATATTTACTATTTATAAAATCGCTTAAATTATTCTTTGTAGTAGTTGCTAGCATTAAATAATTATTAGGGCTTAACCAAAGTTCTTCTGAGGTTTTACCATATTCGATATTAAGACCATAGCTAACATCAATAATTTTCATATTTCTATTTTGATTTAGGAAACTTCTAGCAATATTTTTTTCATCACTAAGCCCATTATAAACAAATAATGTATTTTTAGAATAATCATTTATCTGCTTATCAGTAAGTTCGTAATTATTAACATCAACCCCACTTGGATAAATACTATCAATATTAGAATAAGCACCATATAAACTCTTTACAATATATTCGATAGGATAAGTACTAACAACTATACTAATATCTTCCATATCATCTCTTTTAAAGCACCCTGTAAGACCAAAAAGTCCTAATAGTAAGCAAAATATTTTTAATAAATTTTTATGTTTTTTCATTTCTTTCTCCTTTATATGTAATAATCTTTAATTACTTTTATTATTTAATATTGGTACTGGATCATAACCATATTTTCCATAAGGATGACACTTAAATAATCTTTTAATACCTAATTTTAGACCAATAAGTAGTCCGTATTTGGTAATAGCCTCTTTCATATAATTAGAACAAGTTGGATAAAACCGACATTGACTGTGAGTGTTTAGGGGTAAGGCTTGATAGATATCAATAAGTTTTAAAATTAAGTATTTCATATCATCACCAAATTCATTTTACTATAATTTTAAAATTTAGTAAATATAGTTTCTAAATAATAAAGGGTTGATTTAATAAGGCAAAAATGTTAGAAAAGTCTATTATATTAAAGAAAGTTATGGTATTATATTAGGCAATTGGAAAAATTTAAAACGATTGGAAATATGATAATATGATAAAACCTAAGGCAAGAAGACTTTCAGAGGTAATGCTAGCTAAATTTAAGAAAGATTATGCTACTTTGAATATCCAGAAACTTGATAATATTAAGAAAATGCAAAAACTTCTTACTAAAAAAAATGTTACTGAATATTTTAATTTAATGAGTGCTAATAAAAAGATAACTGAGGAACAACGAGTACTTTACAAGAAAATTAAAAATATTGAATACCAAAATTGCCACCATTTGTGGGTCAATGTGCCAAACTGGGATTTTTCTAATGAACAAGGAGAACCTATTATCTGCAAGGTTATCTGCAAGGTTTGCCTTAAATGTGGTTTAAATGAAAATGTTCTTTTAGAAAGTAAAAATGGAACTTACTTTTATAATTATGAAGATGAAGTAATGTATCAATTTATACAAAGTAGGCACTATGAATATGATTTAGTAGTTAATGAACCTGCTGATTTTGATGTTGCTAAAGAAGTTTATGCCAGAATAAAAGCAAATCATTTAGATATTGAAGATGAACAGGTTAAGAAATATATGGAAATTGCTTTACATAATATGAATCTTAGAATGCAAGATGAGGCCAGTGAAGAAAAAGTTTTGAAAAGATTATTTTCCAAGAAGAACTAGAGGAAACAATAATCTTTTTTTTTGCTTTTTTGAACCGTTTTTCTTGGACTTTTTAGGTTTATTTGCTATAATGAGTTAGGTGATAAAAATGAACTTTTTAGAAAAATATAATATTGATATAAAAGATAAAGAATTACTTTTAACAAGTCTTACCCATACTAGTTATGCTAATGAACACGATGTTGCCTCATATGAAAGATTAGAATACTTAGGCGATAGTGTTTTACAGTTAATTGTCAGTGAATATTTATATAGTAATACTTCCTTAAAAGAGGGAGCAATGTCCAAAATGCGTGCTAGTTTTGTTTGTGAGAGTGCCCTAGCAAATTATGCTAAAGAAATAGGTTATATCCCCTATATCAGAGTAGGTCATGGTCAACTACATGATATAAACGATACTATTATTGCTGATATTTTTGAAGCAATCCTGGGTTGTATTTATTTAGAATGTGGTTTTACAGTTGCTAAAGACTATGTTTATAAGACTGTAATTCCACATATTAAACATCATGAAATTTATTTAACCGATTATAAAAGTGCCCTACAAGAAGCAACTCAAATGGATAAAAAAACCTTAGAATATAATGTTATTAATGAGACCGGTCCTGCTCATGATAAAACTTATGAAGTAGAAGTTAAAATTGATAATATTGTTTATGGTAAAGGGATGGGCAAAAGTAAAAAAGAAGCTGAACAAATGGCCGCTAAAGATGCCTTGAGCAAAAAAGCAAATAACAAGTAGTAGGAGATTTTATGTATTTAAAAAGTATTAAAGCAGTGGGGTTTAAATCGTTTGCTGATAAAATAGAACTAGATATTAAAGATGGTATCACCTGTATTGTTGGTCCCAATGGCTCTGGTAAAAGTAATATTTTAGATGCTGTTAAATGGGTTTTAGGTGAGCAATCCGTTAAAACTTTGCGTGGGACTGGTTCAATGAGTGATGTTATTTTTAATGGTTCTAAAAGTCGTAGCCCCATGTCACGAGCTAGTGTTGCTTTAACTATTGATAATAGTAATCACTATTTAAAAAGTGAGTTTAATGAAATAGAAGTTAAAAGAGTAATTTACAGAACTGGTGAAAATGAATACTATCTAAATAATGCCAAGGTAAGACTTAAAGATATAACTGATCTTTTTATTGATAGTGGAGCATCTAGAGATGCTTATAATATTATATCGCAAGGAACAGTAGAAGATATTGTAAATAGTAAGCCAGAAGCCAGAAGAGTAATTATCGAAGAAGCAGCTGGAGTTTTAAAATATAAAAAGCATAAAGAAGAATCTTTACGTAAATTAGAAAAAACCAAAGACAATTTAAATACGATTAATCTTTTAATAAGTGAGTTAGAAACATCTTTAGAACCCCTTCGTATCCAATCAATCAAAGCCAAAAAATTTAATGAATATAAAGATAATCTAAAAAACTTAGAAATAGCTTTAATTGTTAATGATATTAAAAAAATTAATCTTGAATATAATAAGTTAAAGGCTCGTAATGAAGAATTAAAGAGTTTAATTGAAGAATTAACGGCTAAAATAAATAAGGATACAGCCACATTAGAAGTAAGTAAACTAAGTAATTTAGAAGTGGAATCAACCTTAAATAAACTAAATCAAAATTTAGTGGAATTAGAACGTCAAATTGCTGATACAAATGCTAAAAAGACTATGATTCTAGAACGTAAAAAACTTAATAGTAATAATGATGCAACCTTAAATAATGTCTTAAACTTAAAAGAAGAAATTTTAAGTATTGGCAAAAATATTAATTCTTTAGAAGATGAGATAAAAGCTTTAAATTCTAAAAAAGATGAGTTAAAAACAACTTTAGATTCCATTGACAATGAAGAATTAATTTTAAGAAAAAATTATGTTACAGAATCTAATGAATATAATCGTAAAAACAAAGAATTATTAGAGCTTAATAATAAAATAGATATTCTAAATAATAATATTTTAAATGAAGTAAATATCCCTTTACCAGTTAAATCTATTCTAAATAATCCCAGATTAAAAGGTATTTATAATACAGTTGGTAAACTTCTTACTTTTGATGATGCTTATATGAATGCCATCGAAACAACACTAGGAGCTAGCATCAATTATTTAGTTGTTGATAGTGAAACTTCAGTTAAACAAGCTATTAATTATTTAAAAGAGCAAAGATTAGGGCGAGCTACCTTCTTACCTCTTAATATAATTAAGCCAAAATACCTAGATAGCAATATCATAGATTCCCTAAAAAATACTACTGGCTTTATTGATACGGCTATAAATTTAGTTAAATATGATAAAGCTTATGATAATATTATGCAAAATTTACTTGCTACTACCATCATTGTCAAAGATATTGATGCCCTAAATAGTATTGCTAAACATTTAAATTATAAATATAAAGTTGTTTCCTTAGATGGCGATATTTCCTATGCCGGTGGTTCCATAAGTGGTGGTGCTAAGAAAAATAGTAATAGCATTCTAAAAGATCGTTATGAATTAACTAAATTAGAAACTAACAAAGTTAATTTAGAAACAAATATTAGAGTAATTGATACCAAAATTAATACTTTAAATCAAGAACAAGAAGAAATAAAAAACAAAAAAAATAAAGTAAATAATGAATATATTGAATTAAAAGAAACTATTAATCGTAAAAACATTAGTTTAGCTGAATTACAAAGTAATTATAAAGACAAAGAAAATACTATCAAAAATAATGAAGCTATTCTAAATAATACCGTTGATATTGAATTAGATAATATTCTAAAATCTTATTATGAATTAAATGGTAAGAAAGATAATCTTTTAAGGACAATCAAAGACTATAAAGAAAAATTAGAAACAGCCAGAGGCGATTTAGCTGAATTAGAACTTAATATAAAAAATAAAAATCACAGTTTGAATAAATATAATAGTGAATTTAATAGCAATGAAATCACTTTGGGTAAATATGATGTTAAATTAGATAATTACTTACTAACTTTAAATGAAGAGTATACGATGACTTATGAAAAAGCCTTACATGAGATTGATACTAATATAGATATTGAAACAACAAGACTTCAAGTAAGTAAATTAAAGAGTAGTATCAAAGACCTTGGTGAAGTAAACCTAGGCAGTATTGCTGAGTTTGAACGTGTTAATGAAAGATATACTTTTTTAACTACTCAAAAAGATGATTTAGTAAAATCTATAGAGGAATTAGAAACAGCTATTGCTTCGTTAGATGAAATTATGAAAGAACGTTTTAAAGCTACTTTTGCATCTGTTAATATGGAATTTCAAAAAGTATTTAAAATCTTATTTAGAGGTGGTGAAGGTCACTTAGAACTAACTGATAAAGATAATTTATTAGAAACTGGTGTTGAAATAATTGCTCAACCTCCAGGAAAAAAATTAAGTTCTATAACCCTTTTCTCTGGTGGTGAAAGAACACTAACTGCTATATCATTATTATTTGCTATTCTAAACGTTAAAACTGTGCCATTTGTTATTTTAGATGAGGTTGAAGCAGCTCTAGATGAAGCTAATGTTGACGTTTTTGGAAAATATCTAGAAACCAGAAAAGATAAATCACAATTTATAATTATTACCCATAAAAAGAGAACTATGGAATATGCTGATACTTTGTATGGGATTACTATGCAAGAAGAAGGAGTTTCCAAATTAGTGAGTGTTCGCATGGAAGAAAACAAAGATAACTAGTAAGTGCTAGTTATTTCTTTTCTATAATTATGATGTTGTGTTAAAATGTTAATAGATATTTTTAGAATATTAAGGAGCGGGTAGAATATGGATACATTACAAGAATTAAACACTTTTATTGAAAAAATTCAAAACAACGTCGATTTTGCTGCCATGTTAGATAACAATAATCAAAATGAATTAGATGCCTATTACAGCTTAACTCAAGCTTTAAAAAAAATTATATGGGACTTATTAATAGTAATACTTTACCAAATGGTATTAATGGTTTAAAAGTAGATTTAACACCTAGCCAATGTGAAAATTTGATAATTGATTTCTTTGCTAGTATTGGTATTCCAAAAGAAAAAATAGCCAATTGTTTGTCAACTAGTGGCTACAAAAATTTAAAAGTAGTTCCTAATTTAGACCGAGCATATCAAAAAGATGGCATTATTTATGTAGGCGAATTTACCAATACTTTAGACTGGCTTAAAACTGTTGTTCATGAAATGGCTCATTATCTTCGCAATCAAAACGCGAATGGTATTGCTGCTATCTATGGAACTTATAACGAAATTGAATCAAAAGTAACCGAACAAGCTTTTTATCAATATTTGCTTGCATCTAAAAAGCCTATAATAGTAACTGAAAATGGCTTAAGATGCCTTAATCAAAGTAATATTAAACTGCAAAATCTAAGAGAAATAATGCTCGAATCTCAGAATTTATTCCGCTTTCAAGATGAGTATTGGTTTGTTAAAAAACTAAGAAGTAATTTAAAAAAGAATGGAACCTACCAATTTACTAAAGAAGATTCAGCATCTTTAACTCCATTTGAACAAACTTTATTAAAAAATACTACTAAATGGCAAAAAAACTATATTAAAGAAAATGATTCTACTTTTTTTAATAGCCATAATTATTCTTTACATAATGGTAAACATATTACCAATGAATTTCGCTTTATTATAGCTAGATTATATTCAGAATATGTCCTTAGTAATCCATCTATTTTAGCAAACTTTGGTACTTTCTTATTAAATAGTCAAATAAAAGATAAATCATCTTTAGAAAATTTCTTTGGTATTACTAGCTATGATGAACTAATAAAAAATCAAATTAATAATTCTACTAGTTATGTAGCAACATATATAACATCTCTTTTAACTGAAAAGTCTAAAGAATACCTATCAACAATTAAAAGTACTTATGGTAAAGATATGTCTGAAGAAGAACTAACATATTTACAAAAATTACAAGAAAGTAACTGTGTTGTTGTTGATTCTGATACTACTAGGTATAAAAATAATCAATTGGCTCATGGCATAGCTTTAGATGATTATAAGGTTCCTTATGCTCACGGTAGTCGAGTATTTAATGATGATAAAATTCATTTTTATCTCCATGCAATATTAAAAAGAAATCCTAATATTACTTTAGATGATATTATAAAGCGATTTGATAGTCTTCTTACCCATGAACTGTTACACTTTTTTATTAGACCTAAAGCAAACGAATTTGATGGTGAAAAAGTTAGCAATTTTATAACTGAAGGTCTAGTAGATATGGCTGCAAGAGATATTCATAAGAAAAATAAACTTTCTTCTAGTTATCAATCTGATTATGGCCCTAATGTTATCTTTGTAAGACAAGCCCTGTCTAATGTTTCAAAAGAAGAAAGAGGAAGATTACTATTTAACTCTGATATTGAAACTTTTCTAAAAAGTACTAGTACTAAAGCATTTAATAGTCAGCAGACCTTAAAAAGTGCTATCGATAAAACAACTTCTTATGATATTTTACTATCCAGTATAGCTGATGCTTATAGCACTTCCTTCCCGGTAAAAGATAGAGAAAATATAAAAATGAGTGCTTTAAGACAATTGTATAATTTATCAGCTAACGAAGAAACTATTTCCTTGTCTTTAGAAAAAATCACCGAAGTAGGTAATAAATATTATAAAGAGGCAATGCCTAAGATTAGCGATTTAATAAACGCATATAATTCTAAAACAAATGATATAAATATCTCTTTAGAGCAAAGCACAGAAAATACAGTAAATAAATCGGCAAATCCAAACTTATTTGATACTAATAGGGCAAAAAGGCAAGCCAAAGTTGCTAACTTTGCTAACATGTCGTTGGAAGAAGAAAATATTTACCAGAAAATGCTAGCAGCAAAAGAACAACTAAGCTTAGATAGCAGTGTTACTAAAGCTAAACCAATGAGTAGGGTATTAACCAAAAAAGAAAATACAGAGCAAAATAATAATGATTCTAATAGTGGCTTTATTAGTACATTACTTTTAAGCCTTGGTGTGTGTTTTATATCTGGCGTGGTATCAGTACTTTCTTATTTATTTATAAGTAGAGGTTAAAAAATGGCAAAAGAAGAAATACTATTAAAATTAGAAAATTATGATAAAAATATTCAAGAAAAATTACAAGATTTTATAACTGGCTGTTTTTCTTTAAAAGAAAGCTCCAATGGCCAGTATCAAGTTCAAAAGACGATAGAGTTAAATAAAATTTATTTTCAAGGTTATGTATTAGATAGTAAAATCTGTCAAAATCTTAAAGAAGATAATGTTACTGATTATTCTTTAACCACTTTAAAAAATTATCTAAATAAAAATTTTAATAACTTAGAATTAGATTGTACACCTTATTATGAAGCTTTAATTTTATATGAAAAAGCCAATGTCCTAGAAGATATGATTGATGAAAAAATAGAATTAGAAATTGATTTTTTAAGTGAATATGTAGAAGAAATCAAAATCTTGAAATACGAAGTAATTACTAAAGATAAATTTTTTAATTTTTATAAAGATATTAAAGAAAAGTTAGTTAAAACTTTATTATCAGAGCAAGTTTCGGATATAACTACGAATAACTATATTAATATTTTAAATAATATTTTTGATTTTTTCTGGAGTGGTTATCCTTTAATAAATTAGTTTACTTAACAAGACTAGAAAAAATTAAGAAAAAAGTAAATCATGGTTGCTAAAAGTCATCAATCGTGGTAGGATATAGAACTTTGAAAGAGGAATTTTATGAATAATTATCCAGATACTAATATAGATTTATCTAAAGAATTAGATATATCCTGCAATGCCAAGAAACTTTTTAAAAAGATGAATGTTTTAACCCTTAAAGACGCTTGCAATCTTTCTTTAGAAAGTCTAAAAAATATCGTCAAAGGTAATTTAAAATATCAAGGATTGGTTGATGAATTATGGGAATATGTCCATAATAATAACTGTTGTTTTTTAGATGAAAAAATTTATTATCAAAGTTTAAAGAATGCAATTAGTGATTTTAATGAGATAAAGATAAGTGATTTATTTATGAGCAAGAATGCCCGCAAATACTTAGCCAATTATGGAACAATTGAAAACTTCTTAAAAAAATTAAAACAAGATTCTACTACCTTAAAAAGTTTTCTTTGTCTAGTAGTTACTTATGAATTTAATACTACTTTAGAAGAATTATTTAGTACATTGGCAAATGATGGCAAAATTCTAAGTTTAATTATCAAAGATTTTAAAAATAATCTTCAAAACCAAGGGACTCTTAGACCAATATTTACCGTATTTCCAGAAAAAAGTATCTATTATCCTTTGATTCGTTATGACTGCTGGCTTATTTGTGATTTACTGGCTTTGTCTAAAGAAGAAATTACCCAAATTCCCCGTTTAGGACCATCTAAGACTCATAAAGTTATAACAACATTAGAGGAACAAGGTTTTTCATTTATGAATACTAAATATCTAAAAAATGTAACTCTTAGTTTGGCTTATTTTAAGATAGAAACTTTAAATCTAGAAGAAAAGACTTTAAATAAATTAAAAGAAAATGATATTTTTAATCTTGAACAGTTACTAGAAAAAAGGTCTTTTGCTTATTTTACTGATGAGGAACTATTTAATATTCAAAGAGAAATTGCTAAGTTAAATCTTAATCTTGATGATAAATTATTAACTAGTCCCCCTAAATTATTAGAAAAAAACTATAATCAGTTAACCCTAGAGCAATATACATTGCAAGAAAAATTAAATGTTTTAAATAGAGAAAAAATAATATATGAACGTATGTTAAAATTATCTAAAAAAAATAATAGAAAGGATTAATCGAAATATTTTTAAAACGATTATAAAAAATTATGAGAATAGAAGAGTTAAATATTAGTACTGGGGCTAAAAAGATGCTCCAGATGATGAACATTGAAACAATCGAAAAATTGCTAGAAATTGATATAACGAGTATTAAAAAATTATGTAAAAGTCATCATCGTTATCAGACTTATTTTGATGAAATATATGAGGCTATAAAAGATTTAGGGTTACATTTTAATTATGAATATTCAATTTATTATCCCTATATAAGTAGCAAATGTGAAGATTTAGAACAGCTAAAAATTTCTTATTTAGATTTAACACCTGAACTAAGAGATTACTTAGAAAAGTATGAAAATATAGGAATGTTTTTTAGTACTATTGCCTATGATAAAAAGAAATTAAAGGGTTTTTTATACACAACTATTAAAAGTGATAAAGACTATACTTGGCTTTTTAATCTTCTTCATCATTTGGGAAATAATGGTACAATTTTACTTTTAAATATATACGAATATCAAAATATTTTAAAAAGTAAAACCTTAAGCCTTAGTTCTCCTCTTAACAAAATAATTTCCGATTTACGAATAGTTCAGAACCTTAATAAGCATGAAATATATTTTCTTGATGACTTAGTTAAATATGATGAACAAAGTTTAAAAGATTTAGAAGGAATTGGGCTAAAAACAGTCGAAACAGTAAAAGAAGAATTAAGTAAAACTAATTTTCATTTAGGTATGCAGCATCTAAATTATCATGAAATAGAATTTTCTTTAAAGAATTTTGACATTAATATTTTACATTTAGAAGCAGCCTTAGATGCAAAGGTAAGAAGAGTAGGTATCAATGATTTAAATGATTTGTTTTTTTTCAACCAAGTCAAATTTTTTACTACAGAAGAATTATTACAAATAAGAACCAGTTTTTGCAAATTAGGTTTTGATGTTAGTAAAAGTTTTTTAGGTGCTACTGTAAATGGTGATGTTTTAGAATATAATAATCTAATTTTACAAAAAAGACTTTATGAAGAAAAATTAAAAGAAATAAATGAAAAACTAGCTGGAAAATTTCCTATGGTTTATTCTAGCACTCCAGATACTAAAGAAAATACTTTTAATAAATAATAACCACTTAGAAAATTAAAAAGTGATAAAAATAGATAACGGGTAAGAGAAGAATTTAATTAAACAGACTTTCTTCTTTTTTTATTCTTTGCTATAATTAATTAAGAATAGGAAGAGAAAAAATGAAAGAAATAGAAATAATTGATGCATATTTTAGAGCTGCTAAT